>WNGK01003002.1_pt1 | contig 28824 bp, 28 predicted proteins | sample 5400601 | NCBI WGS metagenome assembly WNGK01 (sample SAMN13153376, study PRJNA577476) | soil metagenome | isolation source: 60 cm soil or saprolite under Garry oak tree replicate 1 | place: USA:California | collected 2016-06-15
CGTGCAGTGCGAAGTGTGCAACGGGCGCCGCTATAACCAGGAGACGCTGGCGGTAAAGTTCCACGGCTACTCCATCGCTGACATCCTGGACCTCACCATCGAGGACGCGCTAACGGTACTGGCCAACGTTCCGCAGTTGAAGCAGAAGCTGCAGACGCTGGTCGACGTAGGCCTCGGCTATGTGCACCTGGGCCAGAGCGCAACCACGCTCTCCGGCGGCGAAGCGCAGCGCATGAAGCTGGCGCGTGAGCTCTCGAAACGCCAAACCGGGCGCACGCTTTACGTGCTCGACGAGCCTACCACCGGCCTGCACTTTGACGATGTGCGCAAGCTGCTCGAGGTGTTGCACCGGCTCACCGACCTCGGCAATTCGGTCATCATCATCGAACACAACCTCGACGTGATTCGCAACGCCGACTGGATCCTCGACCTGGGGCCCGAGGGCGGCGAGAACGGCGGACGCCTCGTGGCGGAGGGCCGGCCTGCGAAGGTGGCGGCCACACCGGACTCGTTCACCGGCCAGTTCCTGAAGCGGTATTACACGTCAGTCGATGGACGTCTGGAGGCGCTTGAGCCTGAGAACGAAGCGGGCGATGAACCTGCATTGGCCATTGTCGCTGGCGGCGCATTTCCCTGCGCGAATGGCGCGAACCCGGACTCAGCCACAGCAGCCCCGGCTGTAAAGAAGCGCGGCAGGCCAGCGGGCACAAGCGCAAAACCGGCAAAGTCCGCAGCCAAGAAGACAGCAACGCGCAGGAAGCCGGTCAGATCATGAACGGCATTCCCGAAGCTGAACGGCCGGACGCGCAAAGCCGGCCGGAGCCCTTACACCAGCAGGCAGTGGAAGAACATCACGCGCCGGTCGAAGAGGCTTCCATTCCTGTTGCCGCGCCACCAAACACCATCGACCCCGAGTTGGCCACTGCTCCGCCCCCGTCTTCGTTTCTCGGAACGTACGCGAGCCAGCCGCTGCCGCCGCCGATACGCTTCCCCAACTTCGGCGACGTGGGACTTGTAGTGGTCTTCCTGGTTTTCGGGTGGATCGGCTCCGGCGCTCTTCTCGGCACCGCGCTCCACTTCCGTCTGTGGGGCGTTTCCAACGTCAAACAGGCCCTCAACGACATTCATTACGCACTGGGGAGCCAGGCGATCTGGTACCTGATTTCGTTTACCGGGTGCATTCTGTTGTTCCCCGCCATCTGGCGCACCGGGTACTTCGAGGGACTGGAGTGGAACGCCGGGGCCGCATTTCGCAAGCGATGGCGCCTTTTCACCGCGGCGTTCGTCTGCTTTCTGTTGGCGATTGCGGATGGGGTGTTGCTGCCCGGCCCTCCCGACACGCCCATCGACCAGGTCTTTCGCATGCCGGGAGCGGCGTGGCTGCTGTTCGCGTTCGGCATCACACTAGCACCGTTCTTTGAGGAGATGGCCTTCCGCGGCTTCCTTCTCCCGGCATTCAATACGGCAGTCGACTGGGCCGCCGAACGCACGATGCATCGACCCGCGCCCGCGCCCGACGAGGAAGGCAAGACCCGCTGGTCAATCGGGGCGATGGTAGTGGGGTCGGTGCTCACCAGCATTCCATTCGCCCTCATGCACGCCGAGCAGACCGGTTACTCGCTCGGACCGTTCCTGCTGCTGATTTGTGTGAGCCTGGTGCTGTGCTGGGTGCGGCTCAGCATGCGCTCGCTCGCCGCCAGCACGCTGGTCCACTCGAGCTACAACCTGCTGCTGTTCTCGCTGATGCTCGCAGGCACGGGCGGCTTCAAGCACCTGGACAAGATGTGAAGGCAGGGACTGGGGACTAGGGTCTAGGGAGTAGAAGGCAACCGCACGTAAGCCTCAGCACGCCTTTGCGGGTTTTGTACCAGTCCCTAGCCCCGTGACTGGGTGATTTTGTAATCGCGCCTACGAACTATGGGGGCCCAGGTCTCGCTTTTGAGACCTGGGAAACCACAAATCTTCGCGGTCGCGGTACTAGTCCTTAGCCCCTAGTCCCTCCTCGTTCGTCCCTGTCTTTTAAAATCAAAATCGATGACCTCCGAATTGCACGCTCACCAACTGCTCTCTCTGCTCGCCCGCACCAGCTTCCGTCTCGGCCAGTTCAAGCTCTCCTCCGGCGGCACCAGCGATTACTACGTCGATTGCCGGACCACTACGCTGCACGCCGAAGGCGGACGATTGACGGGCCACGCCATTCTCGAATTGCTGGAGCAGAACGGGATTGATGCCGAGGCGGTGGGCGGGCTAACCATGGGCGCGGACCCCATTGTCTCCAACGTGGCGACGGCAAGCGCGTGGCGGGCGCGGTCCAACCCGGGCGCACCTCTGCTGCACGGCTTCCTGGTGCGCAAAGCCGAAAAGGCCCACGGGACGGGTCGCCGGATCGAGGGGTTTTTCCGGGAGGGCGCGCGCGTGGTCATAGTGGACGACGTGTGCACCACCGGCGCCTCCACCATCAACGCCATCGAGGCCGCCCGCGAGGCCGGAATGGTCGTAGCCGCGGTCGTGTGTATTGTGGAGCGCGAAGAGGCCAACGGCCGTCCAGCGGTGGAAGCTGCCGCGAGCGGGGCGCCATTTCTGCGCCTGTTCACTGCGAACGATGTGCGCGCAGAGCATGTGAAGCAGCTTTCGCCGGCGTAACCAGGTCGAATTCAACAGCAAAAAGCCCCAGTCATAAACCGGGGCTTTTGCCGTCAGAGCTTTCTGCGAGGGCAAGGTCGAGCTAGACTTTCGGGAAGCTTAGAATCCCGGGGGAGTGCTGGCCGTCTGCTGGCCATTCTGTCCACCCATGTTGGTGAGGAGCCGAACTTCCACGCGGCGGTTCTTCTTGCGATTCTCGGCTGTATCGTTGGGGGCAACTTCCTTGTCCTTGCCGATGCCTATCAGGTAGAAGCGATGCGCCGGGACGCCGTATTTCGATGCGAGATACTGCACCACCGCATCTGCGCGGCGCTGGCTGAGCTCGTAGTTGTACTGCGCGGGGCCGGTAGAATCCGTTCCGCCCGTTACCTCAAGAATGAAGCTCTTCTGCGAGCCAAGCTGGCCGGCGAACTGGTCCAGCTGCTCTTTATCGTCGTTGGTCAGCACGGCCTTGTCGAAGCCGAAGGTGACCGCAACGTCGGCCAGGGACTTGTAGTTGTCCAGGCCCTTCACAACTTCATCCAGCGAGTCGGCCCTGTGCACTGCGTCGTTAGCTGCAGTCTGGGCGTCGCCGGCGGACTTCTGAGCGGTCTGAGCGTTCTGAGTGGCGCTGTCGGCCGCGCCCTGCGCCGTCTTGATGCCGGACTGCGCGCGCGAATCCACATCGTGGATGTTGCGGTTGTTATCGGCAGTCTTGTCTTCCAGTGAGTTCGTGTGGTCAATGAGCGGCGCCGTCTGGCTCCGGACATAGTTCTTGGTGGCACATCCCGTCATTCCCGCCAAAGCCAAGGTCGCAACGCACAACCCAATTCGGTAAGTCATGTTTGTCCTTCCTCCTGTTGCCCGAAATCGGTCGTCGTTCCGACCCGACCTCCGGGGCAGAAATGCAAGTCTGCCTATCAGTACGATGCATCTTTGAGGCCAAACGTCTGGCAAGAACACAAGTTAGCATAAGTTATAGAAACATTGATGTTTGAGACGGTAAACAGGGGTGCCGCGCGGGATATCTACTATGTAAACTTTACCCTCTCTGTAAGGTTTGCCATCGTTTTCCCGGGGCTCTGCGCCGTTCGGGCCTCGCGGCGAATCCAAAGGGAAGATCGCCTACAATAAAGTGCCGCCCTCCCCCGGCAAACCCGCACCCAGCGACGCTGCAATGGATCTCTACGAGAAAATACGGACGCTTCCTACCCAGCCCGGCGTGTATCTCTACAAGAACGCCGAGGGCGAGGTAATATACGTCGGCAAGGCCAAGAATCTCCGCTCGCGGGTCCGTTCCTACCTTCTGGAGGCCTCGCAGGCCAATGCCAAAACCGGCTCGCTCATGCGCGAGGCCATCGACCTCGACTACATCCTGGTAGCCAATGAGCATGAAGCACTTGCGCTCGAAAACAACCTGATCAAGCAGCGCAAGCCCCGATTCAACATCCTCCTCCGCGACGATAAGACCTACCCCTTTGTAAAACTCACGCTGAACGAGCGTTTCCCCAAGGTGTTTGTGACGCGGCGGCTGCGCAAGGACGGCGCCGCCTACTATGGTCCATATTTTCCAGGGAACTTGGCTTACCGCGTGGTGGAGCTGATTCACCGCAGCTTTCTGCTACCCAGCTGCAAGGTCGATCTGAGCCGCTATCATCCGCGGGCGTGCCTGCAGTACTACATCCACCGCTGCCTTGGGCCGTGCGTGGAGGGGCTGACCACGCCTGAGGCCTATAAGCAAGCGGTTCGCGACGCGCAGCTGTTCCTCGAAGGCCGGCAGGCGGAGTTGGAACGAGCCCTGACGCAGCGCATGATGGCAGCCGCGGAGGCACAGCAGTTCGAGGCCGCGGCACAACTGCGCGACCAGCTCACCACTGTGCACCAGCTGCAGGAGAAGCAGCGCATCGCCACGGTCGAGCAGGACGACGATGCCGATGTGTTCGGCTATCACTTCGAGAGCGGCAGCCTGGCGGTTAACCTCTTCCACGTGCGCAACGGAAAGATCGTAGACCGGCGCGAGTTCTTCTGGGAGGATCTGCCGGAGTTGCTGGAGAGCCTGGCTGGAGAGCCTGCGGAAGAGAGCAAGCCTGAGAATGCGTCGGGAGCGACGAATCCCGAGCCGGTGTTTAATGCCGGGCAGGTGTTCTCCGCCTTGCTGAAACAGCTCTACATCGATCAGCCCTATGTGCCGCGAACGATTTTGGTTCCGGCGGACTTCGACGACCGCGAAGCGCTGGCGACGCTGCTGAGTGAGCGTGTGGGCCGTCGCATCGAGCTGGCGGTACCACAGCGCGGGGAGAAGCGCTCCTTGGTTGATCTCGCTGGGCAGAATGCCAAGCAGTCGTACACGCAGCGTTTCCGCGTGCTGGAGCCCTCGCGGAAAGCCATCCAGGAGGCGCTTGCCGACGCCCTGATGCTGCCCGAGATGCCGCGCCGCATCGAGTGCTTTGACATCTCCCACATCCAGGGCGCGGAGACCGTCGCCTCGCTGGTGGTGTGGGAAGACGGCAAGATGAACAAATCCGAGTACCGCAAATTCAAGGTGATGACGGTGCTGGGCGTGGACGATTTTGCCTCGATGCGCGAAGTGGTGCACCGACGCTACAAGCGGCTCAAGGATGAGGGCCAACCTATGCCGTCGTTGGTGCTGATCGACGGCGGCCTGGGCCAGTTGCACGCCGCGGCCGACGCGCTCGAGGAACTCGGACTGACATCGCAGCCGCTGGCCTCGATTGCGAAGAAGGAAGAGGTGATCTACCTCTACGGCAACGAGGAGGAGCCGGTGGTGCTCGATCGCCGCTCGCCGGTGCTACATCTGGTCCAGCTCATCCGCGACGAGAGCCACCGCTTCGCAGTTGGGTACCATCGCCAGCGCCGAGCCATGCGCGACCGCGACTCCGAACTGCTCAACATCCCCGGCGTGGGTTCGCTCACACGCCAACGGCTGCTGGCCCACTTCGGCAGCCTGCGCGACGTGCAGCAGGCTACCGCGGAATCGCTGGCCGCGGTTGTGCCGCGAAAGACGGCGGAGAGCATCTGGCGGCATTTCCATGAGGCGCACGAGGCTAACCAATCAGCACATTAAATGTCATCATTTGATGCTATAATTGATGCCTGGAGGCCGATATGCGCACCACAATTTCACTTGACGATGATCTGGTCGCACGAGCCCAGGAATTCACGGGCATCACAGAAAAAACAGCCTTGGTGCGCGAAGCTCTAAAAGTATTGATCCACTTTGAGGCTTCACGCCGGCTTGCGGCGTTGGGGGGCTCGGATCCCGATCTAGAAGACATCAAGCGCACGAGGGCGGACGATCTGTGATCCTCGCCGACACTTCGATCTGGATCGACCATCTCCGCGCATCCAATCCGCGAATGGAAGAGCGCCTCAGCAGGGGACAGATCGTGATGCACCCATTCGTCGTCGCGGAGATCGCTCTTGGCTCAATGAAAAACCGGCGACAGAGACTCTTCGATTTGGATTCGTTGTTCAAGGTGAGAGTCGCGCAACTCAGCGAAGTGCGGCGCATGATCGAGGCTCACACTCTTTACGCGAAGGGGATCGGCCTCATTGATGCGCACCTGCTCGCGTCCTGCCTCCTGGCTCCGGGAACGCGGTTGTGGACGCGAGACGCCGCGTTGGAGAAGGTGGCGAGAACCTTTGGTATCCTCGCAGTTCTGTCGTAGTTCCCGCACTAAGAAGATCCAGTGACCGGCATTGGCAAAGGAGTGGTCCGATGGCGATTAAGACGACTCAATGGGATCCGGCTGAACATCTCGGCACGCCGAAGGCCGTTGCGGCGTATCCTGAGGCTGCCTTCGAAGATGGCGACTCAGCGCTTGTTGCCGCCGCACTCGGGGATGTCGCCCGCGTCATGGGAATGACCCAATTGGCCGAGCGCGCAGGTGTGACCCGCGAAGCTCTCTACAAAGCGCTCTCCCCCCACCGGTGATCCTCGGCTCTCGACGTTTCTAGGCGTCATGAAGGCGCTCGGAATCAAGCTCAAGCCGCGCGCCGCTTAACCTTCGTCGGCCCGTGCTAACCTCACATCACTAGATGAGCGAAACGGTCCCACAGGGCATCCAAAAAGCTGCAGCCGATCTGCCCCGCGTCCTCGGCGCGAGCCAGGCGACCGCCATCGTCGTGGGCACCATTATTGGCAGCGGAATCTTTCTCGTCCCGAGCGAGATGATGCGCGATGTCGGCTCGTCGTCGTTGGTGTATCTGGCGTGGATCGTGGGCGGCATTCTCTCGCTGATTGGCGCCATGACCTATGCCGAACTCGGCGCCATGATGCCCTACGCGGGCGGCGAGTATGTGTACCTGCGCGGCGCCTACGGTGACACGACCGCCTTCCTCTACATGTGGACATGGTTCGCAGTGGCTAAGCCCGCGTCGATTGCCGCCGTGACCAGCGGCCTGGCGCGCACACTGGCCGTGTTCCCGGCGTTCCACTGGCTCGGGGCGAATGTGCTTGGGTTGCCGCTGCTGGGCTCGCAGTTGTTCGCCATCGCCGTGACGTGGTTCATGACCGGACTCAACTATCTCGGCATCAAAAAGGCCGGCGATTTCCAACTCGTCTTCACCGTGCTGAAAGGCGTGTTGATCCTGATCGTGGCCGCGTTCTGTTTCGCGTCGGCCTCAGGATCGTGGAGCAACTTTGCCACTTCGGTTCCTCATGCAACCGGCGGCATCACCGGATTCATGGCCGCGCTGATCGCCACCCTGTGGGCCTACGACGGATGGAACGATCTCACCATGGTGGCCGGAGAAGTGCGCCGACCCGGCCGCAGCCTGCCCATCGCGCTCATCGGCGGTTTGTGTGTTGTGGGTGTGCTGTTCATGGCCACGAATGCGGCCATCCAGTACATCCTCCCTGCGACAAAGATTGCCGCAAGCCAGCAGCCTGCCGTCACGGCGCTCTCCATCGTTGCAGGCCCGCGCGGCGCAGGATTCGTTGCGGCTGCCATGGCGCTCAGCATCTTCGTCACCCTCAACGGCACGGTGATGTCGGGCGCGCGCATTCCCTTCGCCGCCGCGCGCGACCGCCTCTTCTTCCGCCAGTTCGCGCACATCTCGCCGCGGTTCCAGTCGCCCTCCACGTCACTCCTGGTGCAGGGACTGTTGTCGACGGTTCTGCTGCTGTTTCTCAGCCAGTTCCAACAGCACTTCGAGCTTGCGGTCTTCGCCGAGTGGTTGTTCTACATGCTCACCGCAACCACCGTGTTCGTATATCGGCACCGCCAGCCGGAGCGAACGCGCCCCTATCGCGTGTGGGGATATCCCGTGCTGCCGGCGCTGTTCGTGATCTGCGCTGCGGCGGTGCTGGTGGCAAGCTACGCAAGCAACCTCGAAGGCTCACTCATCGGCACCGCCCTCATTCTGGCAGGACTGCCAGTAATGGCTATCGTGCGCGGCCGCTACGGTGCGTCGATTCCCACCGACGAGAGCCACGCAGAATGAATGCGCAGATCCAAAATTAATTTCTCAGGCAACCTCTTCGCGTCTCGAATGAAGGTGCGCCCACCTTGCGCCCCCAAGGACCGCAAAAGTACACTCTTCCGGAGCAGGAACCGCTCTCGATCTCCGTTTGTGGCGCCGCACCATAAAGGCCACCAAAAACCTCCGCAATCCCAGCCAGACAAACCGAATCGCCCAGAGGATAAAGCATTGCGAGTTGGCATCTTCACACGCGAATATCCGCCCCAGGTTTACGGTGGGGCGGGAGTGCACGTCGATTACCTGAGCCGCGAGCTTGCCCGCGAAATCGAGGTCGAAGTGCACTGCTGGGGCTCGCAACACGCCCACGAGCCCAACCTCCACGTGATAGGCCAGCAGCCCTGGGACGAGATCACGAATGGCACCGACGGCAAGTTCAAGGGCGCACTCGAGGCCTTCAGCCTGAACCTCTCGCAGGTGAAGGATCTTCAGAGCATCGACATCGTGCACACCCACACCTGGTACGTCTCAATGGCCGGCTTCCTCGCCAAGAAACTCTACGGCGTGCCGTTTGTGATCACCACGCATTCGTTGGAGCCGCTACGCGCGTGGAAGGCCGAGCAGTTGGGCAGCGGCTATGCCATGAGCTCGTGGATGGAGCGCACCGCGATCCTCGACGCCGATGCGATCATTGCCGTGTCGGAGGGCACGAAGGCCGACATTCTGCGCGCCTACCCTGACATGGATGAGGATCTCATTCACGTCATCTACAACGGCATCGATCTGAAGGAATATCAGAAGACCTCTGAGACCAAGGCGCTCATCGAATACGGCGTCGATCCATCGATTCCCTACGTGCTTTTCGTTGGCCGCATCACGCGGCAAAAGGGCGTGACGCACCTGGTGGATGCCATCGACTATCTGCCGCCGGAGACGCAGGTGGTGCTGTGCGCCGGCGCGCCAGACACGCCCGATATCGCAGACGAGCTGCGCGCCAAGGTCGAGCACGCGCGGCTGAAACATCCGCATATTGTGTGGATCGAAAAAATGGTCACCAAGCAGGAGACCATTCAGCTCTACAGCCACTGCCGCGTGTTCTGCTGCCCGTCGGTGTACGAGCCGTTCGGCATCATCAATCTGGAGGCCATGGCGTGCCGTGCGCCGGTAGTGGCCAGTTCCACGGGTGGCATCAAGGAAGTGGTTGTCGAAGGCGTAACCGGCTACCTGGTGCCATTCGAAAGCGATCCCGCCACCGCCTTCCCCGTTGATCCCGACGCCTTCGCGCAGGATCTCGCGGTGCGCATCAACATGCTGCTGCAGGATCCGGAGAAGTGCAAGCGCTTTGGCGACGCGGGCCGTAAGCGCGTGGAAGACATGTTCAGTTGGACCGCCATCGCCCGCCAGACCATCGACCTCTACCGCAAACTGGTTGAGCGGCGCGCTGCGGGGAAGAGCTGACGGCGCACATTCGTCTTCGAGTCGTTCTTCCGCGCAACGAATCGAACATGCAGATGCCCGAACCTGTGTTGCTCGACAACCCCATCTGGAACGCTCTCCGCACCGACCACGCTCCCCTCGCGCTGGGCGATGACCGGGCGCGTCGTTATCCGCCTGCCATCGGACCGCTGAGCGGAATTCCCAATCAGTCTCTCGAGAGCTACGACGGTCTCCGCGCGCTCGCCGGAGACAGCGTGGTGGTGCTCTTTTCCGTCGAGCCGCTGCGCATTTCCTCGGGATGGAACCTCATTCGCCAAGGTCCGATCGTGCAGATGATCCGCACACCACAATCCTTTGCGGCATCAGGCTGCCCCGACCTCTCCCTGGCTCCCCAGAAGCTGGCCCCGCAAAATCTCCAACTCCGTCAGCTGACCGCCTCCGATGCCCCAGCCATGGTGGAGTTAGCCGAGCTCACCGAGCCCGGCCCATTCCGTCTGCGCACTATCGAACTCGGCAACTTCTACGGCATCTTTCACGGCGACACGCTGGTTGCGATGTCCGGCAAGCGCATGCACCTCCCCGGACACGTCGAAGTGAGCGGCGTCTGCACGCACCCTGACGCCCGCGGCCGCGGATACGCAGCCCACCTCATGTCGATCGTCATCGGCGAGATCGAACGCGAAGGCAAGATCCCCTTCCTGCATGCGTTCGCCGAGAACCCGGCCGTCCGCCTGTACGAGCGCCTTGGATTCGAACTCCGGCAGAGATTCGACTTCGGCGTGCTCGCACCCGAGAGCTGATGCAAGCACTCAGTCCGGAGGCGGAGTCGCAGCGAGCGCCTGCAGAATGCGATCGGAAACTCGATACGCGGGCCGCACGCCTTTGAACCTCCTTCGAAGTCGGTCCCGCCAACCATCCGGCGGAGGCACTTCCTCGGCTTCTAGGTACTCCGACCCGGCGAGATGTTGCGGCCACACGACACGAGAGGCCCAGCTTCTCCTGGCTGAGAGCTTGAGTTCGAGAGAACACCCCAGGTGCTTCTCCAGTTCCTCCAATGCCGCATTGATTCCCGATGCGCCCATGGTCACGCTGGAATAGAAGAGCTCCCCATCCTCCCTGGTTACGAAGACGAGAAAGTAATCGTCGACGGAGGGTCCGTCGTCCGTGGTGTACTCCGCCACCAGGACAATCTCGCTCATGCCGATTGACCATCCCGGATCGGTAGAGTCGCCGCGGCAATGGAGTCTGGGACCGGAAATCCCAAGATAGATCATCACCGCTACTCTAAATCGGAATCCGTCACATGCAGCGAAACGAAGGTCGCATAGGGATGCCGTGCAACGCTCGTGAAATACCATCGAAATTGCGCATGCCCCAGAAACCCAAACTCGGCCAGAACTTTCTTCGCGATCAGACTGCCATCCAGCGCATTGCCGCGGCGCTCGGCGATCTCTCCGGCCAAACTGTCATCGAGATCGGTCCCGGCCAGGGAGCCATCACGCGCACGCTGGCTGAACGCGCCGCCCACGTCGTCGCCATCGAACTAGACCGCGAGCTGGCTCCTCTTCTGCGCACGCAGTTTCCGGCCGACCGCGTCACCGTCGTCGAGCAAGATGTGCTTCAATTCGACTTCGCCGCGGCCTCTGCCGCTGCGGGCCATCGCCTTGCAGTCGCCGGCAACCTGCCCTACTACATCACCTCGCCCATCCTCCTCAAGCTGGCAGCCAGCCACGCCGCGCTCGACCGCGCCGTCCTCATGGTGCAGCGCGAGGTGGCCGACCGCATCGTCGCCGCGCCCGGCTCGCGCGACTACGGGTTGCTCTCCGTCACGGTGCAGATGTACGGGCCTGTAGCGCCGCTTTTCACGCTGCCTCCCGGCGCATTCTCTCCGCCCCCCGATGTGCACTCAACGGTCTTTCGTTGGCGGTTTGCGCCGCGCTTCGCCGAGTTAGGCGTGGAGGAGGGCCCGTTCCTACGATTCGCCCGCCAGGCCTTTGCCCAGAAGCGAAAGACCCTCGCCAATAACCTGCGAGCCGCGAAGTACGATGCAGCGGCCAGTCAGGCCGCCTTTGCGGCGACAGGAATTCCGCCGCAAGCGCGTGCCGAAGAGCTTGCAATCCCAACCCTGGCGGCTCTTCATCTTCAGCTTGAAAAGGAAAGGGCCGAAAAGGAAAAGGCCGGCTCGTCAAGCGAAGCGGCCCAATCCAGCTGACACATCCGCCTATTTGGGATGACTCGGCGCCGCGGGCGGAGAAGAAGAGTGACTCGGCGCGGCAGGGGGCGGGGGCGCGCTACGCCCACCACCGCCGCCACCACCTCCGCCAAAGGACGGCCGCGACCCACCCGAAGGTGGCGGGCTGGGAGCCGGACGGTAAACCGGCGGAGGCGGCTGCGAGGTCGGCCGCGATGCAGGCCAGTTGCCACGTCCCGGAGCTGTCTCGGGAGCCCGCGGATTAGCGGGCCGCATCCCGTTCTCCGGCGCGCGTGGATAAACCGGCCGCATGCCATTCACCGGAGGCGCCGTGACCGTCCGCGTTCCGGAGTTAGGCGAAAGCTCGCGGCCGTTCGGCGGAAGCTGGTGGTTGTAAACAGGCCGCAGCGGCGCCGCAATCGTCCCGCCAATCGTGACAGGTTCCCCCCTGTCCCGAGGCGGCAGCGGCATTCCCTGCACCGGCAGCCGGCGATTCACCGGAATCACTGGCGCCGGACCCTGTAAGTGCACCCGTTCAACCGGGTGCGGATTGGGCGGCTTCGGCGGTCCCGGCCGCACCGGCAGTTTGTACCAGCGCGGGACGGTTCCTATTGTGTAATACCACCCGCCGCCACCGAATCCTACACCGCTGCCCCACCAGGTATTGCACATACCCGGAGCCCAACCCCAGCCAAACGAGTCGTAGTAGTTCCACGCCCCACACTGGTACGGCATGTAACCCCAGGGCTCGCCTGATACCCACACATACCCGTAGCCTGGCGTGTTCATCCAGTAGCCCGTCCCGTATGGATCCCAGCCCGGATTCGACGCCTCATAAGGCGACCAGATATACCCCTGATCCGGGGAGTTGTACCAGGTGCCGTTGGCGTTCAGGTCGCCCCACGCTGGATTGTTTTCCTGCGGAAGCCCCTTCTCCGCGTCCGTCGGACCCGTCTCCGAAGCGGTCAGCGCCTGGTCGCGGTCTGAATTCCATGCGTCCCACGAATCCGGCTCAATCGATTCGGCCACGTTCGAGTCGGCCGAGCCGGCGCCGTTCAGCGCGATGCTCTCTCCGCCGTGCAGATCGAAAGCAGCGGCTGGGCCCTCCAGGTGTGCGTTGCCAGAGAAGACAGCTACGCTCGGTGGCCCCTCATCCAGCTTCACGCGAAGCACCGTGAACCCGCTCGCGGTGACAACGTTCGAGCCGAAACGAACCCGCATCGGATTGTCCTGGCTGCCGCCCTGCAATTCGAAGTAGCCCATGCCGCCGTTCAGCACCACTTCCGTGTCGTCGTTCGGCCGCAACACCGTGAGTGTCAGCGAACTCCCAGGCGGAATGCGCGCCACGCTGCCGTCATCGAACTGTAGCTCCGCGCGCCCATCGCCGTCAGTGGTCAACTGCGTGCCTTCGAACAGCGGCGTATTTGCAAAGCCATGGTCGGCCAGCGTTTGCCCGCCCTGCGATACCCGCACCTGCCCGTCCACGCTGCTCAGGCGCACGGCGCGCGCCGACTGGCCGCCCCCATCGCCTTCATCCGCATGCAAAATCGGCGCCAACCCCAGACTTAATACCAGCCCTATTGCCGCCACGGCTCCCCGCACCAAGCACTTACCTGTCGGCTTCATTGTGAAACCTGCCTTTCAACCGCGCCTGCCTGATCCACTTCTCCCCACACTACTTAGACACGGGGGCCGGCTGTAAAGTCGCGCGATCTCACGGCTTTCAGTTCTGTGCCCGGTCGAGCAGGGCCCGGGCGCGACGCCTCACCCGCTCCAGGACCGAGTCATCGTCCGCAAGCCTCTCCAGAATGTCGCGAATCGAGCCAATCTGCTTGGCACGTCCGTCGGCAGCCGACTCAGCGAGAATCTCGGTCTCCCGATCGAGGCCCAGCCGATCATGCAGCAGCAGGCTCTGCAGCCGCGCGCCCTCGATCATGGTATTCGCCACCGAGACAAAGTCGTCGCCCAGCGCTTGAATCTCAACATCTTTGGAATAGTTGAATTCGCACGCGCCCTGCCCCTCCGGCCCGGAATAGGCCAGCCTCTTGAGTCCCTGGTACGCCACCTTGATGTGACTCTCGCACTCAATTCGGAACAGCTTCTTCCGGTGCGCGATCCCAAAGATGCGTTCGGCAAACTTTGGGCTCAACTGGAAATCGCGGTCCACATCCGGCGGCTCGATTCCCTGCCCCTCGACCCGCACCGCTTTCCCGCGCTGCGACTGGAAATGCGCGCTCCCATCGGAGTGCACTTCGAGCGTCCAGTGCCCTGGAACCAGGCCCGGATTGGTGTATTCCACGTGCACAAGCGGGTCGCTCTCGCCCAGTGCCGGAACCGCGAGGGCAACCATCGCCGCCAGGACCAGAACCCTCATCGCCCGGCCCCCTGCAACTCGATCGTCTGAGCGGTGTGGATGTGGCAGATGGCAATCGCCAGCGCATCCGCGGCATCCGCGGGCTGGGGAAGTTCCTTGAGCGCCAAAAGCCGCGCCACCATAAACTGCACCTGCTCCTTTTTCGCTAGTCCATAACCCACAACGCTCGACTTTATCTTCAAAGGTGCGTATTCCGCCACAGGTAAACCCTGGCAAGCCGCCGCCAGCATCGCCACGCCGCGCACCTGCCCCAGCTTCAAAGCCGACTTCGCGTTCACGGAATAGAAAACTCCCTCGATCGCGACGACATCAGGTTGCCACTGCGCCAGGGCTTCTGACAACTCCCGAAACACCTGCTCCAGGCGCACCGGAAGCGGCTTGCTTTTGGCCAGCCGGATCCCGCCGAGTACCTTGCACTCCAGCCGGGATTCGCGGCCCGTGTCGCAGCTTTCCACCACTCCGAAGCCGGTTACCTCGGTGCCACAGTCAATCCCAAAGACGCGCATTGGGGCAAGTTTACCGCAGCTGAGCCTCCAAACGTTCACCTCTCTGCACCACAAGATGATTCTGTTGAGCATGACGACACAAGCATCTGTGAGCTGGATCACCGTATACCTTGCGCCAGCCTTGAAACACTGCAACGATGTTCCAGTTTCCCAAGATTATCCAGGGCGGAATGGGCGTAGGCGTGTCCAATTGGCGGCTCGCGCACGCCGTCTCAAAAGCCGGACAACTCGGTGTGGTCTCCGGCACAGCCTTGGACCAGGTCTTCGTTCGCCGGCTGGCGGACGGTGACCAGGACGGCCACATGCGCCGGGGTGTCGACGCCTTCCCCTTTCCCGAAATGGCCCGCCGCCTCTGGCAGGAATACTTCGTCGCCGGTGGCAAGCCGGAGGGCGCACCTTATCCAACCACTCCCATGCACCAGCGCCGCGAGCCCCGCAAGCTGGTGGAGCTCTGCATGGTCGCCAACTTTGTTGAAGTGTTCCTGGCCCGCGAGGGACACGAAAATCCGGTGGGCATCAACTTCCTTGAGAAGGTGCAGCTCCCCCATCTGGCCTCAATCTATGGCGCCATGCTGGCCGGAGTGGGCTACGTTCTGATGGGTGCCGGGATTCCGCTCCACATCCCCGGGGTGCTCGATGCCTTTGCCGATCACCGCATGGCCGAGTACAAGCTCTCCGTCTCCGGCGCTCTTCCCGCCGAGGGAGAGAGCCCCACCATGCTCCTCAATCCGGCTGACTACAGTGAAGGCGCGCTTCCGAGGCTGACCCGCCCCTATTTTCTGGCCATCGTGTCGTCGAACACCCTCGCATCCACCATGCTGCGCCGCGCCAATGGTGTGGTGAATGGCCTGGTGGTGGAAGGCCCCACCGCCGGCGGCCACAATGCCCCGCCCCGCGGCAAGATGCAGTTGAACGCCGGCGAGCCGCTCTACGGCGATCGCGACCGCGTCAACGTGGCTGAGTTGCGCGATCTGGGCGCGCCCTTCTGGCTGGCGGGCGGCTACGGCAGCCGTGCAAGGCTCGCCGAAGCGCTCTCGCAAGGCGCCACCGGCGTCCAGGTCGGAACCGCGTTCGCCTTCAGCCGCGAGTCGGGCCTTCGCGATGATTTGAAGAACCGCTTGCTGGCTCAAGCGGCCGCCGGAACAGGCCAGGTATTCACCAATCCGCTCGCTTCGCCCACCGGCTATCCATTCAAGGTGGCCCAGCTCGAAGGTTCCCTGTCGGATGCACCGGTCTACGAAGACCGCAACCGCGTCTGCGACCTGGGGTTCCTGCGTGAGCTCTACGCCACGCCCGACGGCGCCATCGGCTATCGCTGCTCCGCCGAGCCGGCAGCATGTTTCCAGAAGAAGGGCGGCGACGAAGCCGCCACCGCCGGCCGCATCTGCCTGTGCAACGCTCTGCTATCCAACATCGGTCACGCCCAGATCCGCCGCAATGGCTCTCTGGAGCCGCCGCTCGTGACCGTGGGCGACGACCTCAACACCGTGGCCCGCTTCCTCGCTCCCGGCCGCGACAGCTACTCCGCCGCAGACGTCATCGAATCCATTCTTGATTCGGCAAAGGCCGACACGGCCGTCGCGGACACCACCGCCGTCAGCGAATCCGTGGAAGAGCCCGCCGTTACCCATGCCGCCTGAACGCACCATGCGCAAATGCTTTATTCGGAGGGAGGCGGAGGGTTTAACCCCCGCATAATGCCCGCAGAAATGAGATCGGCTTTTAGCCGCGGACGTCCCCTTCATGTGCCGTGGCATTCTCCGACCCGGCGGCCGTCACTCCGCCGAATCGTCCTCGGCCAGCAGATCCGCCAGCCGATCCAGTTGCCGTTCCAGCTGTGTCCGATGAGCCCGCACCCACTGCTCCAGCGCATCCAGCCCCGCCGACGCAATCCGGCAGGTGCGCACCCGGCCCACTTTCTCCGTACGCGCCAGCCCGCACTCCTCCAGGACCTGCAGATGCTGCATCACTGCCGTCAGCGTAATACCCAACGGCCCCGCGAGATTCGATACCGACCTGGGACCCTCGCTCAGCCGGTCCAGCATCGCCCGCCGCGTCGGATCCCCCAGCGCGTGAAACAGGCGATCGATATCGACCCCGCCGGCATCGATCCTGCCGCCATCGACTTTGGCGGCCGTCACTCCGCCTCCAGAATCTTGCGCAGGCGGTCCATCAAGCCGTTCCAGCCCTCCTCCAATCTCTTCGCCATCTGCATGCTGTCGCCATCGAAATACGCGCCCTGGTGCGTGCAAATCAGGTCGGTCCCTTTCTGTGACGCCACCAGCTCAAACGTGATCTGTGAGGCCAGAATGCGCTTGCCTCCAAACTTCATGGTCGTCGCCATCACGATGCGGTCATTGGGGACAATCTCCTGGAACCGCGCTTCGTTATCAATAACCATTCCGGCTACGGGAGTTCCTTCCTTCATCCGATACACCAGGCGCTGCGCGCCACCTTCGGCGAAGTTCAGGTTGAATTCCAACAGATCGTGCCTCTCGCCCTCGGCAAACCACTGGCTTACCTTTTCGGGCTTTGACAGAGCGGCAAATACCGTTTCCACCGGCTTGGGAAAACTGCGCTCCACTACGAATGTGCTGTGTACCACCTTGGGTTCCGCCATGTTCCGATCCTCCTTGGCCATTGGCCATTACTGAAGCTACTACTTCAGTATTGACCCGATCCGAATATTTGTCAAGTGGCCACTTCACTATTTTTGGAAAGATTTTTTGCAGGGCTAGGAGAGAGGCGGAACCTGCGGAGTCGCCGGCGGGGTCTGAGGCGCCGTTGGAGGTACGGTTTGCGGCGTGGTCTGAGGCGAGTCAGTTCCCTTCGGATCACTGCCCCCCTTTTCCTGCTCCGGCGTCGCGAGCTTTTGTTCCCCAGGCACAATCACCATCTCGGACCCCAGCCGGTGGTAGTCAGAAAACACAGTCCGGTTGAGCATCGCCACCGGCCGAAGCAGCCTTTGCTTGTGGGTTTCGTGGCAGACGTCCGCCTCTTCCACCGTGAAGGCAAGGCTGCGCACCGGGCAGAAGTAGCGCCGGTCGCCAAGCACCACGACCCCATACTCAACAGCAGAGGCCACCTGCGTGATGGGATCGCCCTCGCTCGACTCCGCCTGCACCGTATACCGCACCAGCACCCCAGTCGCCGGATCGATGGACAAGGTTCCGTGATACGCCGGCTGTGCGTGGAACCCCGACCGGCCGTGACAGGCGTACCTCACCTCATAATGCGAGCTCGCTTGCGGTACGGTATAGCGGAAGACTGCGACCGGCCCCTCCGCGCTGCGCTCCCAGTGATGAAAACTCAGCGTGCCATGCTGCAGATCGAGGAAGACGATAGCAGCCTGCGTGCCGAACTCCCCCTGGCTCTCCAGTCCTTCCTCCCGCCGCTTCCGCGAAGCAAGGCCAACGCGCGATGAGTCAAAGATTTCCTTGCCCTCGCTGAACGTAATCTCGCGCTCCGATGAGCCAACCAGGTGCATTCCCGGCGCGGCAGCCAGCCTCTCCCCGCCAACCATCAAGGGCCCGTCATCAAACTGCGTTGTGGTCAGTCGCGCGAAGAAGTCAGGGAGATGAGTGAGCGTCTTGAAGACAAATTCCCCTGCCTGTCGCACCATGGTTCTCTGCGCTTCGGCATCGGGCGGTGGGAGCGCGAGATTCTCGCTTGCTGGCGGATCCAGAAGCGCCGAGCGGTCGGCGAGCAGTTCCAGCGCGGACCTTGTCAGAGGCCCCAGCGTATACTCGCGAGATTCTCGCTTGCTGGCGGATCCAGAAGCGCCGAGCGGTCGGCGAGCAGTTCCAGCGCGGACCTTGTCAGAGGCCCCAGCGTATACTTTGCCGTGAGCCGCGCGCTCTCCGTCGCGGTGAGGCGCTCCGTCAGCACAAGCGCCGCAAGCCGGGGAGCCAACGAGTCCTCGCGATTGATTTGATCCAGCAGGTCCGTGTTCCCGATGCTCTCCGGATCCACGTGGCGAGCGACGCCCAACGAGGCCAGCATCTGCTCCAGCTGTTGGACCGTGACCCCCTGTGCACCGGCTGTTCCCGGCGCGACCGCCAGAATCAGGCCGAGCAGAATCGCCCTTTGCATCGCCATCCCTGAACGCGGCTCCCTGAATATGGCGTAGAAAACATCCGCTCCGCGCCTTGACAGTAGCCGCCTTGAAAGTAACATAGCCGCAGAAAGCGCGGACACCATCTCCGCAAGATCGCTCCCCGCACAACATGGCCACCCAACTGCCCTCTGAACTCGACCTCTTCCACGAGCTATCGTTCTATACGCTCGCCCACGGCGATCCCGCGTTCCTCCACCAGCATGCAGTCGATGCATTCGCGGCCCAGCAAGCGACCCCAGCCACCAAGCCCATCGCCGTGGTCTTCGGACTCGTTGGCCTCTATCTCCATGTCGAAAAGCAATTCACCGGCCGCCAGGTGCAGAAGGTCCACATGCAGCTTGCGAACCGCCGCAAGGGCTGGACCAAGCCGCCACTGCCCCCGGAACGCGACTCGGCACGCGGCTCGATCCGCGTCGCCGACGTCCTCGCCGCATCCCCCGGCCCCACCCGCGACGCCATGATCCACCGCTGGTGCGTATCAGTCTGGGAAGCCTTCCACGCCAGCCGCGCGGAGATCGCCCAGCTCCTCGCCACCGAACTCGACATCGTCTGATCGCACTGTCTGATCACCCACACAGTCATAGCCGTCCCTTGACAGCCCCCGCCGCGCACCGTTACAACAGCCGGTTCATATCTGCAACGAAATAGGCGCAACAAAACCGACGCAACTAAACAGAGGCAACTAGACAGAAAGGTTCAACGATGGAAATCTCTTCCACCCGACGCAAGCTGCTTGGCACCATGGGCTCCGCCGGCGCACTGCTTGGCCTTGGCGCCGCCGCTCCGCACTCCGCCAACGCATTCGCGCCGGAGCCGCCCGCCGTCCCTGATGGACTGCTCGATCTCGCCCGCCTGCGCAGCTACAAAGCCCGCCGCTCGTCCAGCTGGGACCGCACCGGCGCCAACGCCGACGCTATTCCCGTCGACGCCGGCGCCACCGCCACCCTGCTCGACGTAACCGGCGCCGGAGTCATCACCCACATCTGGTTCACTATCAACTCCCATGACCAGCACCACCTCAAAAACCTCGTCCTGCGCGCGTGGTGGGACGGCGAATCCACCCCCTCCGTCGAAGTCCCCATCGGCGATTTCTACGGCCTCGGCCTCGGCGAATACTTCACCTACCAGTCCGCGCTGCTCACCGTCGCCCCCGTCAAAGCCCTCAACGCCTACTTCAAGATGCCCTTCGCTTCCGCCGCTAAAATTACGCTGACCAACCAGGGCAGCCAGCGCACTGACAATCTCTACTACGCCGTCGACTACGTCACCCTCCCCTCACTCCCCGCCGACATCGCCCGCTTCCACGCCCAATACCGCCAGTCCGCGCCGCCCAAAGGCACAGTCGATAAGTGGACCTATAACTGGGACAAGTCCGTCGACAGCATCAAAAACCTCAACGGCGAGAGCAACTACGTCTATCTCGAAGCCACAGGCCGCGGCCACTTCGTCGGCGTCACCCACGCGGTCCAGCAGAACCAGGAAGGCTGGTTCGGCGAGGGCGACGACATGTTCTTCATCGACGGCGACACCCTGCCCACCATCAACGGCACCGGCACCGAGGATTATTTCAACGGCGCCTGGGACTTCAACGGCCAGCCCTTCGCCTACGCGCACAACGGCGCTCCCTACATCGTCGATCCCGAACGCATCGGCGGCCGCTACTGCCTCTATCGCTGGCACACGGAGAGCCCCATCACCTTCGAGAAATCCATCAAGGTCACCATCGAGCACGGCCACGGCAACCACCGCGCCGACAACTTCTACTCCACCGCCTACTGGTATCAAACCGAACCGCACGCCCCCTTCCCCGCGCTACCCGCCCCCGAAAACCGCATCCCCCGCATCTTCGCCGTAGGCGGAGCCGGTGCGGAAAAGCCGAAAGAGTAATCCCGGCCCGGCCCAGAGCCTGTCCTGAGCGAAGTCGAAGGATCTGGATTTTCAGACCTGGGATGCCACTGCCCTCAACCCGCAGCATCGAGCAAGCGCTCCCCGCCCCACGCCCCTCATCAACCGCTTCACCCTCCGCACATCTCGGTGGCCACGTTGTCGCCGGGACTGTTCACATAGTGGTAAGCTTCCCGCAACCGCAGGAGGCCGCTCATGAAGCGCCTTGCCCTTCCCGTTTTTGCTGTCATTCTGGCCAGTGCAGCAACCATGTTCGCGCAAGACAACGCCCCGGATCCCGAAACCACCCTCCGCATCAACAGCCGCGCCGTCCTCGTTGACGTCATCGTCACCGACCACAACGGCAACCCCGTCACCGGTCTCGACAAGGACGCCTTCTCCCTCACCGAGCAGGGCGCGTCGCAGCCGCTCACCTACTTTGAAGAGCATCGCGGCCTCACACCCGAGCAGGCGCGATCCATTCAGTTTCCGCAGCTCCCGCCCGACGTCTTCACCAACTTCTCGCCCATCGGCCGACCGCCGGCAGTCAATATTCTCCTTCTTGACGCGTTGAATACCCCCATGTCCGACCAGGCTTATTTGCGCCAGGCCACCCAGCATTACCTCAAAACCCTCAAGCCCGGCTCCTGCCTCGCCATCTTCACCCTTGGCCTGCGCCTCCGCTTCGTGCAGGGCTTTGCCGACGATCCCGCGCTCCTCGCCCGCGCCCTCGGCTACCAGAGGAATGACAAGCCGGAACCCGCCGTCCTCCTCCAGTCGCAGGAAGAAGGCACCGCCCAGGACACCGTGGTCGGCCTCATGAATCAGCTCGTCGGCGCAGGTCCGGGCGCAACCACCACCGCCGGTCCCGCCAACATGATCGGGGCCTTCCAGCAGTTCCTCAAGGAAACCCAGTACGCGCAGACTGCCGATCGCGAATACCGCACTACCCAGGCTCTTCAGCAGCTGGCTTCTTATCTCGCCGCCTTTCCCGGCCGCAAAAATCTCATCTGGATGACCGGCGCATTCCCGCTCGACATCTTCGGCCTCACGGACATGCGCTTCGACGACAGCACTCCGAAGACCGTCAACCTGCTTGCCGCGGCCCGCGTCGCGCTCTACCCCATCGATGTCCGCGGCGCATGGACCCACAGCCTGCACTCCGCCGAATACGTGCAGGATCAGACCATCACCAACCCCCAGCAGATGATGGGACCCGCGTCCGGCTTTGCCTCCTCCACCGGGGATTCCTCCAATATCGTGAGCGGCCAGAACGCCGTCACCACCGCCAGCGGCGGATTCGATCACAACCTCACCAGTGAAAGCATGGCCAACAACTCTAGCAACGCGGCCATGGACATGGTCGCCCAGCAGACCGGCGGCCACGCCTTCTACAACGGCAACGACCTCTCCGGCATCATCGACAAGGTCGTGTCGTCCAGCTCCAACTTCTACACCATCTCCTACACCCCGGCCGATCCCAAAATGAACGGCGCCTTCCGCAAGATTCATGTCGACGTGGCCGGCGGCAAATACTCGCTGTCCTACCGCCACGGCTACTTCGCCAGGGACGAAGGCCTGCCCGGAGCCTCGCAAGCCGCGCAGAACCAGGCCATTCAGCAGGCCTCACACAGCGGAACCGACCCGCTCCAGCCCTTCATGGATTTCGGGCTTCCCCAGACCGAGCAGATTCTTTACAACGTGAAGATCGTCCCCGAGCCCGCGAAGCCGGACCCTCAGGCCGCCGACAAGAATCAAATCACAGATCAAATGAAGGAACCCCATGATCGCTACTCCGTCGATTTTGCTGTCGATCTCAAGGATCTGAACCTCACGCTCGACTCCGACGGCCTGCACAAGGGCACGCTCAACCTGTCCCTCATCGTCTACGACCGCTACGGCCAGATCGCCAGCCGCCGCGATCACCTCGTAGCCCTCAGCATCAAGCCGGACATCTGGCAAATCTTCCAGCAGACCGGCGTGCAGCTCCACGCCGACATCGACGTGCCCCACGGCCAATACTGGCTGCGCACCGGCGTCTACGACCAGTCCACGCGTAAAGTCGGCACCATGGAGGTCCCGTTCAGCTCCGTTCACCCGCTGCAAGCCTCAAACCAGCAGACCCAGCTGCAGCACCCCTGAACGCCTCCCACCGAATGAGTCTGTCTTCCTGAGCGAAGCCGCTCGCGCTTTTGCGAGCGGCGCAGTCGAAGGACCTGCGGTAGCACTTGCGGTTGCCTTTAGTAAGGTCCGCGCGTGCATGCGAACCTCCGTGCCCCGTCTTTGCGCATTTTTTCTGGCGCAAGGGGGGATACCATGAACCTCAACTCACCTATTCTCCCCAAGCCAAAAATGCCGGGTGCCCCATCCTCGCGACGTCTTTGTTTTTGTCGCTAGGGTGGGAAACCACGAACCTCACCTCACCCATTCTCCCCAAGCCAAAAATGCTGGGTGCCCCAGAGCCTGTCCTGAGCGAAGTCGAAGGATCTGGATCTTCAGACCTGGGACACCACAAGCCTCAACTCACCTATTCTCCCCAAGCCAAAAATGCTGGGTGCCCCATCCTCGCGACGTCTTTGCTTTTGTCGCTAGGGTGGGATACCACGAACCTCACCTCACCCATTCTCCCCAAGCCAAAAATGCCGGGTGCCCCAGAGCCTGTCCTGAGCGAAGTCGAAGGATCTGGATTTTCAGACCTGGGATACCACAGAGGTCAACTCACCAACTCACCGCACCGCCGGCGCCCGAGAAGCAAGATAATCATCGATCGCCGCCTGCCAATCCTTCCCCGCCGTCTGATCCCCTTCACTCATGGCCTTCACATGCGCATCCCCCTCCGGGCTGACCGAAGTCCGCGCGTAAGTCACCGTCACGGCCGTCGTGCGTGAATCCACCGACCGAAACCGCACATCGATCGTGGTCACCATCACGTCCGCAATAAAGTACACGTACTGGAAGTGCCGCGCCTCCAGATCGTGCTGCGCAATTACCCACACCGCATTCACTCCGCTATGGCTGATGGTGAACACCGCTCCCTGCTTATCGCGCGCAGGCAACGGATAAACGAACCGCGGATCCCAGTGTTTCCCCGCCCACGCCCTCTCGCCCTCCGGGCCGAACAATTCCGCAGTCTCCTCATAAGGCGCGTGCACCATTACGTCAAACGTCGTCTCCACATGCATACGTTTCTCCTCCAATCCGGCAACCGTCTGCCCCGCAGCCATCGCGCACGATGCTCCCACCATCACAAGCGATATCCATCTCATCGCCGTCTCTCCTTCAGGTTGTGGCTGTCCGTCGACTTCAGCGTCATGCCGTACAGCGTCTTGAACTGCTCAATCTCCTTCAGCGTCTGCTGCGAAAACGGCGCCTTGCCCTCGAACGCATGCAGCACAATCCCTTCCAGCAGATCGCCCAGCGTCATGTCCTTCTGCTCGGCCACCGCTTTCAGCACCTTGAGCATCCGCTTTTCCAGGCGGACGCCCGTCTGCACCCGCTCCACCTCTACCTTCCCGTCCGCCATTGGTACAAATGTATACTGGTACCAAGATAATGTCCATCGCCTGCAAACTCAGCTCCGGCGGAACGCGTTGTTCTAGCAAACAAAAGAAGAGTAATTGCTGATCGTGATTCCCTGTGTTACGTTGTTGCCCCAGGCCAAAATCTCCCTTTCAGGAGCATTCGTTATGGAACCAATGGACGGCTATGTCACCACACTGGAGAGCATTCTCGGCAAGACGATCTACGAGTTGGAAGAGGCGCTCGGCTTCAGCCACGGCACGCTCAAGGATGGCTACCAGGTCTACGCGCTCACGGAGACCGTCAGTTCCGACGAGTTCTACTGGAGGGACAAAACGCGCTACTCCGATGGATGGCATGCCGATCCCAGCATCGAATTCGGTTCGGACCCCAATGTGGTCTGGCAGGCGCAGCGTCAGGATGAGCTTCGTGCAGCCCTCGGCCGCAAGTTCAACTACGATGAGAAAACAGTCGACACCGCGATCGACGAGATCATGCAACGCAGCCTCGCGGAACTCAACCAGCGCACCGGCCCCTGCAGAATCGTCAAGGTCTGTCCCGCGGACCGTAATGTCAAACGGAGCTTTCCAAATGCCCGCTCCGGGAACGTCCCTCAGTGGCAGATCAAGCGCGGGTTCAAAAAACAGTTCACGCTCATAGGTACATACCACGGCATTTTTCCAGGCAACTGAGCATCCTCGGCGCTCACCCGTACCGACCCAAGCAGCGTCACGCCGTGCTGCGAAGATTCCATTCTGCGGTGCTCGCAAAAGGCGCATTTCAAGTCCGCATCGCGCCGCCCCTGCTGGTGTTCGCTCACGTGCCCCTCGCCTGTTATGGTCTTTGAGGAAGCAGATGATCCCACCATAGGAACCCCGAGCGCATGTTGAGGCGTTGGCGAACCCGCATACTCCTGTTTCTCGCGGTCCTCGGCCCCGGGTTCATCACCGCCAACGTCGATAACGACTCCGGCGGTATCCTCACTTACTCCCAGGCAGGCGCGCAGTTCGGCTACTCGCTCTTGTGGACCATGCTTCCCATCACCATCGCCCTGATCGTGGTCCAGGAGATGTGCGCCCGCATGGGCGTGGTCACTGGCAAGGGCCTCAGCGACATGATCCGCGAGGAGTTCGGCCTGCGCCTTACCTTCGTGCTGATGGTCATGCTGGTGGTGGTCAACTACACCAACGTGGTCACCGAATTCATTGGCATCGCCGGCAGTCTCCACCTCTTCCACGTCACCAAGTTCCTCAGCGTGCCGGTGTGCGCCGCCCTGGTCTGGATCATGGTGGTCAAGGGCAACTACAAAAGCACCGAGAAAATCTTCCTCGTCGCCTCAGTCGTCTACATCGCCTACATCTTCGCGGGCGTGCTCTCGCAGCCAAGCTGGCACGATGCGCTCGAGGCCACGGTCACGCTGCCCGCCCCCAGCGTCTGGCGCAACAAGGCCTACATCTACACCGCCATCGCCATCGTTGGCACCACCATCGCTCCGTGGATGCAGTTCTACCTGCAGTCTTCGATCGTGGAGAAAGGCATCCGCGTCAAGGACTATCCCGCCTCGCGCCTAGACGTAATCGTGGGCAGCTTCTTCACTGACCTCGTGGCCTGGTTCATCGTCGTCGCCTGCGCCGCCACGCTCTTCGTCCACGGCATGGGCGCCATCCAGGTGGCCTCCGATGCCGCGGAAGCCATGCGCCCCCTTGCCGGCGACTACGCCTTCGTCCTCTTCGCCTTCGGCCTCTTCAACGCATCCCTCTTCGCCGCATCGATCCTGCCCCTCTCCACCTCGTACACGGTCTGCGAAGGCCTCGGTTTCGAGTCCGGCGTCGACAAAAACTTCCGCGAAGCCCCGTTCTTCTACTGGCTCTACACCGCACTCATCGTCGGAGGAGCAGCCACCGTGCTGGTTCTCCCCGACGCCCAGCTCATCAACTTCGCCATCCTCTCCCAGGTCCTCAACGGCGTTCTGTTGCCCGTAGTCATCATCCTCATGCTCCTGCTCATCAACCGCAAAGATCTCATGGGCCACCACCGCAATTCGCGCCTGTGGAACGTCATCGCCTGGGGCACCAGCATCATCGTCATCGGCATGACCCTCATGATGCTCTGGGGCGTGATTCCCGGCCACTGAACCCGCCGGTCCACATGGATCGTCAAGAACGCTGATACCGTACCGCGTTTCATAACCTGTTACGTTTTCTCAACGAGGGAAACATGGGAGAAATGGAGCTTCTTTCAGAGGTAGCGGTGCTTAAGGATATGCCTGAAAAAGGGGCTCGTGCGCGGTCAGGTCGGAACGGTCGTCGAGCTGCTCTCTCCTTCAGTGGCCGAGGTCGAATTCAGTGACGATCAAGGCCGCACCTACGCCATGGCTTCCCTGCGAGCCGATGAAGTGATCCGCCTCCATCACCGCCCTCACGAGCAGGTGGCCTGACAACCGCGCAACCCACAACTGGACACGCCGGAAAGCTGAGGCAGGAGGAATCAACGAGAGCATTCATGAATCGATGTTTCAGCAATCGGAGCGCTGATTCCCTTCCTTCGCTTCAACCCTCCCTCGGGCACCGAACCGAGCTCTCGAAAAATCCTGTCAAGCCCCGACCCTGTGGAAAACCAACCTAAACAACACAAAACAAACGAAAGATAAATTTCCAAAAACTAGGGATTAACTATTCGAACCTGTCATACTAAATACAGAGTCAAGAAAAGCCCCTCCGGCAAATCATCGGAGGGGCTTTCGCATTTCACGGTTCACTTTTCACTCATTCACTTCTTCACTGTTCCCTGTTCAGCTGTTCACGGAAAAGTGATTTAACTCACATTGGGCAGAAAATCCCCCCAAATCGGGGTCTAACCGGCTCATTCAGAAGGGAATGGCCGTTTTTTTTTGCAATGTGTACGCAACTCTATGGGGAATGCGTCGTGGGTTTTGGCGCTCGCGCCATCCATGCTCACTGCGAGCCGAGCAAGACCAGCCTCTTTGTCTCACAACGATATCCCTCGTTAGCAAAGGCGTAGCGCTCAGTGTCAACGAAACTCTGACTCCCACGGAGCGGGCATGGCCGATCAGTTCGAAAAGGTCAGGCTGCTTAATTGGGTCGTCTCCCGTTAACACGAAAACTGGAATCCCCAATGCCGCGATCTGGTCGATCAGATGTTTACCCTCGTGCTGAGCGCCACCTAGTCTAGGATTGACGGTACCAGGCGTCGCGGGTTGAGAGTCCATATATACATATCGTGACACGATGTTAGTCCATCGCGCAGGTTCCCTGAGATGTGGTGTCGGAGCTCTTACACGACTAAGACATGTGAGTCTGATCTCTTTGGACAAGCGCAAAGTGACGGGTCTGAAATTGCAAATTTTCACACGCTTCGCCGCAAATGCACACGGCCCCGCCACTTCTACCGTTAAGCCAGGGAACGACCTTCCTGCAACCACTTCAGTGTAAGATGACGGCGGCTCCTGTATGCGACCTCTGGCGTTGTCTTCCGATTCCTTTCGTGCGCTTGCTCACGATCTCTCCAATGTTGCGGCTGACTATCTCCGAGAGCTCCCTCAGCTTCCTTCTTACCCTCGGGAGATCAGCGGCCGAGAGACGGAAGAATTGTTTGGTGGCGAGGTGCCTTGGGAGGGAACCGGGGCCGCTGCCTTCGATGCATTGCCGAAAGTCTTTGCCTACTCGCGCCCTGCATCCCCTCGATTTTTCGGCTATGTGTTTGGATCCGGCGAGCCGGTTGGCTCTCTTGGGAATTTTGCGGCAAGCGTTCTGCATCAGAATGCATCGGCTTGGCGATCTGCTCCGGCAGCAATCACCATTGAGCGGACAGTCGTTCGTTGGCTGGCAACTGCCGTCGGATGCGAGGGGTTCAGTGGAAGTCTCACTCTCGGCGGTTCCTCCGCGAATCTAATGGGTTTGTGTATGGCCCGAGAAGCAACGGCTCCTGCAAACCGTACCGGAGTCCGAGGCGGGGTAATCTATTGCTCGGCAGAGGCTCACATGTCTATCCCGAAGGCGGCCGCTCTGTTGGGCCTGGGGCACGATGCGGTCCGACTCATTGCAGTGGATGACGCATTCCGCATGCGGACAGGCGATCTTCGGCGGGAAATCATGCGGGACCTGGACTGTGGCAGATTGCCGATTGCCGTGGTGTCCAGCGCGGGAACTACTGCAACCGGCAGTATCGATCCCGTGACCGCGATTGCGGACGTCTGCCGCGAGTTCGGACTCTGGCTGCATGTCGACGGGGCGTACGGCGCGTTTGCATCCCTCGTCATCCCGGATGCCTTTCGCGGAATCGAGCGCGCAGACTCCTTGTCTCTTGATCCGCACAAATGGCTCTATCAACCCACCGGATGTGGTTGCCTGCTTTACCGGAATCCGTCCGCTGCCAGGCAGGCCTTCGCCCACTCCGGTGAATATGCACGTGCCCTTTCGGACGATCCCATCGAGGGGTTTGCGTTTTTCGAGGAATCGATTGAGCTTTCAAGGCCGTTTCGAGCGCTCACACTCTGGCTGTCATTGCGGTTCCACGGACTTGCGGCGTTCCGGGAGTCGATTCGAGAGGACCTCAGGCTCGCCCAGGTACTGGCTGATCTGATCGACGCAGAACCGATGCTCGAGAGGCTTGCTCCGGTCGCGTTGAGCGCAGTGACTTTTCGATACGTGGGCCGAGAGGACGCTGACGCATTCAACAGGTCAATTTTGGACCGGGTGGTGCGGCGGGGCCG
>WNGK01003280.1_pt1 | contig 28794 bp, 32 predicted proteins | sample 5400601 | NCBI WGS metagenome assembly WNGK01 (sample SAMN13153376, study PRJNA577476) | soil metagenome | isolation source: 60 cm soil or saprolite under Garry oak tree replicate 1 | place: USA:California | collected 2016-06-15
AGCATTTCATCGAAGCAGTCTATAATCGGAAGCGACTTCACTCGGCCATCGGCTATCTGCCGCCAGTCGAGTTTGAAGCTTCGCTTTCGCCACCATTACTTTCTTAACTTCTTGTGTCATTTCAGGGGTGCACTACAGCTGGTCCATGATCTTTAAATGAAATGACTACGAGCTGCCTGTAACGAGCAAGGAGTTTAGCAAAAAGGGCTATGATCGGGCGTTTGCCGAAGAGACAGGATTTGGAACTGGACGAAGCGTATATTGCAGTACTTGGGAGGAAGAGTTTCTAGATTTGACAAAAAACACAATTTGTTAAATGTAGTGCTTGAAAGGCAAGGGAGGAACGCTGGTGATAGGGCCGGCCGTAAGAATCTCACCAACTGCATCTGCAAATCTGAGTGTAACGGGCATGCCGTCCGCGAGCATGCAGGAATTGTAGTTGAGCTTTGTTAAAGCCATGATGTCGTTTAGTACGGTCTCGATGTCAGGGATACCTCGATTGATATCCACCAACAACGGCTTTGGCACTTCCTTACCTAGCCAAGTTTGCACTCTTGGTGCGAAGCCTTTTGTCCAGAGATAAGCGGTACTCTTGTCTCTTATATAAGCCAATCCTCTCAAGATTGGATACTTGCCCTTCCTGTATAGCTTCAAGTCTTTGTCATCTCTAATGCGGATGCCGACGATGTTCGATTTAGCTGGAACAGCATCGCTAAACCCGAGCCATTCCTCATCATCAAATCGCACCTTGCCATGCAGGAATACTTCTTTCGGGGGCTGGCCCCATTTGTCTGCATACGACTTGATCGCGGTATCAACGAGTTCCTTTGCCGCCTTATACTTCAAATGAAAATCGCCCCTGTCAGGGTTGTACCAAGGACCGACATCGCCTTTGAAGACCAGACCGTCTCCTGAATCGAGAAACATTTGAGCTGCGCAACAAGCCGCCTTTGGATCACCACTTCTCTCGTCTTGCTTGAAAACAATGCCAATGTAACAGACGCCTTCACGAATACTTGTGATTTTCCAAGGTCGACCGCCGGTCTTGTAGAAGGCGGCAGTCATTAGATTCCATGCAATAGTAGAAGGAGCGTCGACTTTTCGCTTTGGATAGCCGAATGGATTCAGAAAATCGTTGGGGGCAATAGTGCTTTCGAGAATAACTTGAGTTAACGCTTCGTACTGCAATAGCCTGGCCTTCAATTGATTGTGAAAGTGTGCTTCATACTGGTAGACGAGAGCATCCACATTCTCTTCCTCAAACATGGACGGTTCACTTTGTAAGGTCGCGGCCCTCTTGGTTGACATTTTGCCCACGGCTTTGAGTCGAATATCAGCCGACACCGTAGACTGCGGTCTGCAATACTTTCTAACTTCGTCAGGAATAATGACAAACCAGAGATCAACTTCAACCTCTTCTTCTTTGATGTGCTTTACAATTTTCTTTGAATATACCTCTACGGTATTGAACACTCGATGATGCTTATCGTCGAGAAAAAGTGCTTCGTGAAGTTCTTTATCTTGAACTTCGATTTCAACTCTCGGTTGCGGATCAAATGGGATACGAAATATCGCTTCGAATCCTGGGAATGGAGGGCGGTAAGGATGTGGAGGGTCAGATGAAATTGCACATTGAATTTGCCTTACCCATTTTTTGAACCGCTCAATACTATCTCTGCTTCCAATAACCCCCGCGCGAACTCCGTAGGGCTTGCCGGCATCGAGCGGTCCAAAAAGAGAGAGTCCGTCACGAGGATCTTCCATCGCCTGTCCATGTCTAAACAAAAGTGTAGGCTCTGACAGTCTGATTAGATCACTCATCTACTAGTGCCTCACCTTCTTCGATCTCTTCTTCTTCCGCCTCTTCAAAATCTACATCCGTTCGAGGTGCATCCTTTTGCGGCTCCACATAGGACACGGGACTAGTGAACATCAATGGATAGTTCGATACTTCAATGGTTGACTGAAGTGCGAGGCGGAGCTTGATTGTTTCTTTTTCTTCAGCAAGCCAACTCATAGATGCAAGCATACGGTCTCGCCATTCAGGGTTATACCAGTCCTTGCACTGGCTCCTTCTAGCCGTATGCATACGCTCTGGGCTATCCCATATCGTTTTACCGTCATCAGAGAAAACGACATGTGGCTTGATGATAAACGCGGCGTAGGGATACAGCATCGGTTTTGCCTGGATACCAAAATGCCAAAATCTTTTCCCTCGCGTCATCGTTTCGTGTCCGACTAGCTGGCGAAAAGTTCTTCGCCCATCAACGCCTTTGAAAAACGCTTTGTCGTCTTTGGCGAATCCCTTCTTGAAGTAGGCGCATTGTGCATTTGAAAGCTCATAAATCGGAAGGCGTCGTTCTTTTATGAGATTTTCCCAAGCGATCTTGAGAAGCCGGGAGACAAAATTTCTCGCTTCAGGCCTGTCTACGAGTTGATCTTCGCAGGTCCCCTGAACGAACTCAGAAATGGGAAAACTCAGTGTGCGTTCTAGGACAAGAGAATCACCCAAGAACTCTAGGAAATCCGCCGCACCCGCAAATGAGATCAAGAACTCACCTTCGTGGAAGGACGGATGAGGAGGCTCGTTCGGTAATGCGAGTCTTCCAATCGACGTACGACGGAGCACATGAAAGAAAATCTCAGAGGGCATGTTCTGTATAGGAAACCAGTTGGAAAGGTAGTCGTCGGGCTCGTTGATGATTCCCTGCTCGGCGCTGTAGTGCTGTCTCCACCACGAAGTGACGATTTCGGGCGTAGTCTGCTGTGCCTTGGGCGTATTATCTCTTTCAAGTTTTTCGAGCAGAGCCTGGAGACCCTTTGGCCATCCGTTATCGAAAGGGATTGCATTCAGCCGAGCCAACTGAATATTGATTTCACGGTGAGGAAGATCATCGATGTGAAGAGGAATGATGAAATCGTGAAGTCCCTTTTCGCGAGCGACGTTCTCAGCTACCTGCAATTCCTTAAGCGCGCCAGGTTTGTCGTTGGATGAGCCAGAGAGCACGTAAAGAAATTTTAACGTATTGTCTCGCAGAAGCTTGTCGATGTCGCGCCACGTATCCTCACCACCTAGAAAACCGGTGAGATCGCACCACACCTTGTAACCTTCCTTTGCGAGTTGCAATGCTAACCAGATGGTGAACTCGTTATCCTCGGGGTTAGCATGGCTGACAAAAAGTAGATCGGTCATCGCAAGTTATGCTGAACGTGTACTTCGCATTTTGCAAGAGACATTTCGTTTGAGATTTCGCCGCCGATAAAGAGGCAACTGTTTGACCAGCACACGTTAGTTCATCATGATTGATCAGTTGCGCACTTCAACCCATCCGTCGCGGCTCGAAGACGCTCAATCTGTTCATGCAGTCCCTCTGTCATCTTCCGCACCTCATCCAGAATCTTTCCACTATTCGATTTGATTGTCTCCGTCCATGTATTCACCTTCTCTAGGCGCTTGGCTTCTTTCTCGATTGCCAGGATTGCGCCGTCGAGTCGGCATCCCAAACGACGAAGATATCGTTACCGTAACGGAGAAAAGAGTCTTGACCAGCGGGGGCCGTCTTTCGTGAGAAAACAAACAGACCAACAGAGGCTTGGCGATTCTTGCGCGCCGACTCAATTTCAATTCGCGCTTTATTTAGATCGTAAGTCGCATCCTCTTTCGCTTCAATTACGAATTTCTCGCCGGCGGCGGCACAGTCTGGCCCAAGCTCAAGAACAGCATCGCCAATCTTGCAGTGTTTGATAGCGCCGGTTGTGTTGCCAGTGCACATCGCCAGATCTCCGCTTCTCTCGGCCTCGCGTTGGCCAAACTCGAAGACAACGTCTTCGAACTGTTTACCGTGCGCCGTAGAGCGAAGGGATTCTTCACGCCGCGCTTTCATTGCTTCGAGAGAGGATGTAACGTCACGTTGAAAAGATGACGCCTGCTCTTCGTGACGCGCGAGAATGTCAATCAGCTCACGTCGCAGACGGGCCAATGCTGATCCGTCCTTATCAAGTGTCAGATTGTTGTTAATAGCATCCGTGGCCTCGTTGAGCAGATTAGACATTCTGCTGAGCGCAGATGATTCGTTGTCGAGTGAAAACTCGTCGGTTATGGTTCTTTGCGCAGTTTCTACTTTCCGCACTAGTCGGCTAAGAGCAGAGTCATCCTTGTCAAGTGAGAATTCCTTCACGACTTCATCAATCTTGCTTGTGAGATCGCCGGTCAAGCGGCCATTCTTTTCGCTCAACTCGACGACCATACGGCTCAGCGCGCTCTCCTTATTATCAAGCGAGAACTCGGCAAGTATTCGATTACGCTCAGACATGAGCCATCTTTTGTTCCTTCACGACCATTCTCCTTTTATTTCAAGCTTTCGTTTAGTGTGAACAGATGGCCGAGCAACGGTCAGAAATATTCGGACGCTCACCCGAGCGCTAGTCATCTGGACAGTTCATCTAGCTTTCTTTTCATCTGATCAATCTCCGCCTGCTGGCCCGAGATTATCGTTCTACACAATTCTTTGATTTCCCGGTCTTCTATTGAAGCCGTTTCGCACATCAGGATTGCCCCGGCGTGGTGCGGGATCATTGACCGCAGAAACTGGCGATCAGCGATTAGGACCTGCCTTCGGATAAGCATGAAAGAACCAATCAGTAGCACCACTCCGAGCGCAAGAATGATAGCGTTGAGTTTCCTGGATTTGTACATCGAGCTCATCAGCGGCAGCTCTATTAGAATCATCGAGGAAGTCATCAGCGCGGCCATATAGACTTGATTGAAGTTGTTGAATACATTGTTAAAGGCGTTCACCATTGCGTACATGAGTATGTACATAGCGATGAAATGAAGCACAATCATTATCAAGAGTCGGCTGTAATGGTTTGTCCGCATCTCCATGATATCTCTCCGCGCTACGTGATTCTTCAGTTATAGTCCAAAGGTGTGAACAGGCTCATTCGAAAATTCATGCTACAACATGCTCAACCGGCGAAATTCGTGGCTGAGATTCTCGGTATCATCTGGGGAACTTACTTCCTCTGGATTCACAACTGGATCGGCGCGCTGAGCAGTAGTGTCTTTCTTTTCCTCGGCCGCACCATTGTTCTTTGGAATAAACCGGTCGAGTACTTGGCCGAGTCTGGGCTCGGAAAAATAATGCTGGTTTACGCGACTCCCTCCAATTGTATTATTTATAATGTAAGCTCCTTACCCGTTATCTATGGTCTCTGGACGCATCAGGGACTTTATATTGTCGCCGGCTATTCACTGTTGTTATTGCCTCATCTTTGGGCCTGGAAAAGATAGTCGCACTTACCTTGTAGAGACTTATCATGACGCTGTTTGGAATCGATTTCCTCGGTTGCCTTACTTTTGTTGCCATGAAAGCAACGCCACTCCGGTTATTGTGAGTACCGCCCCGGCAATCTTGATCCAGTTCATGCTCTCGCTCAGGAAAATCCACGAAAGCACCATCACCAGTAACACGTAACTGACGGAAATTCCGGTTGCCATTCCCACTGGAAGTTCGGACAAAGCAAGCACGAACGAAATAGAACCGAGCGCCATCAACAGACCAATTGGCGCGCCCAAAGGTAGCGCTTTGGTTGGAACAGTCAGGCTTCCCTGTTTGATCCACAGCGCGCGGGGACTGCGGTAACTGCCATCCCGATAGCCATGAGAAAGTTCACTTGATAGGGGTTCAACTGCTTCATGCTGAATTTCTCAAGGAACGACGCCGTGCCAACCAGCACAATGTAACCAAGTAAGAAACCGAAGCCGGTTAGTGATACGCTCATTGCTTGCCTCCCTTCACCGTTGCTTCTTTGAGATCTCTCGCTCTTCCGAAAACTGCGCGACGATCCATTCGCGGATCTGTTTCGAGAATTATTCCACCCTCACGGTTAGCACGTAGCTAATGCTTGTTAGCTACGAACTTCGCCTAAAGCTGCTCTCCTTAACTGCTTCTTTCGAACTCGCCAAATAAAGATTGCTAAGATCGCAATACTGAATGGGACGATGATGACTGCCAGGCCTCTTTCTCCTTTGACAACGGCAAGCGTGGTGACGGCGCCGTTGCGCGAGATTTTTCGAATTCGAGGGCTCCCCAGCCGATCCTCAAGTGTGGAGACCTGAAACAGTCCGCTTGGTCCATAAGGGTTGCCCATACGCTCGACGACGTAGACATCGCTTGCTGCTGTCGCAACGCCAACCGGCACCCAAGGCCATCTTGAAATCAGCACGGTGCTGATTCTTCCATCCGGGCCCAGTTTGAAAACAGAGCGCTTCCAATAGTTGGCGACGTACACATTGTTTTCAGCATCAACAGCAAGCCCCATCGACCGCACGCGTCTTTCTTCTCCGCCTTCGGCATAGCCCGCTTCCTGGCTATTGGCCAAGATCGAGACAATCCCATCTCGGTTGATTCTGCGTATTCGTTGCTCTTCGTCCAGGGCGTAGATGGAGCCGTCCGGCCCCGCTGCCGCTGCGTTCACTCTGCCGAACCTTAGCTGGAGCCCTTTGATGTTGCCTTGATCGTCAACTGCGAAAGCCCAGGCAATCATCTTAGGTACATCCGTGGAACGAACAACTTCAGTGAGGTGCCCCTGCGGCGTGAGTTTCCAAGCATGATCGTCAACTAGATAAAGATAACCGTCGTCACCAACGATCAAAAAATCCAGGTGCATACCTTGGGCCAAAGACGTTAGTTTACCGTCTGGGTCGAGACGCCAAATCCGGTTGTGCAGAGTATCAGTGAAGAAAACGCGGTCCTCACGGTCGAGATCAATACCCGTCCCCACGTGCGCCTCAACCAGACGGGCATGGATTCCGCAACTGAACAGGACCGTAACTATGACGATGCTTCGTGCCATCTTATGTCCCGAGGCGCCCTAACTTTTCTTTGAACCTGCCTAACCGATCTGGCATCAGATCAACTTGTTCATGCCGATTGAGCCTATTTGATCTCAAACGTCACCGTTGCCCATTTGGACTCGTAGTTGATTCCCGGTTCATTGCTCGGGGTCATGTGGATCATTTTCACGTACCATTTCCCAGCGGACGTCAACTCAAAGCGCGCGATGCCTTTTGCATCAGTCCTGGCGTCGAGCGAATGCACCGTCCCATCCGCCGACTCCCAACCGGCGATAACGAACTGATTGACAAGGGGCTGGCCGTCTAGTGTGCAAAGCACCGGCAAAGTCTGTCCTGCCTTAAGCGAGTAAGGGTTACATTCGAGAATCGTTCGTCACGACTCATAATCCGAGTCGTCTGCGATTCACTGCTCATGGTTTAGAGCATAACATGAGAGGTCAAAGAGTAATTGTCAGGAGGTGTTCACGAAGTCTTGTGGTCCGGGAAGCTGAACCCGTTGCACGAGTGGTTATGACAAAGCTCTTGCAAGTGGATATTGCTTTCAGAATTGTTACAACGACAGGATCCTTGGTGCTGTTAACTTAGTGTGGAGGCTCGCTGAAACCCGACCATCGTCCGACATTCGATGAATGGTCCTAGAACTGTAAACTCAAATTGCGTTTCTTAAACCGCTTCAATTTTGTAACTCATGAAAACGTAACGCGCCGGACCGAGCTAGTGATGTTTGGGGCGTGAGGGAGAGTGCCATGTCAACAACTCTACTAACAGTCCTCGTAATAGCTCCGACAGCGGCCGTCATAGCTGCGCTGTTCATGGTCCTCTGGCATGAATCCGAATCGGCGCGTCAGTCGGCCGTTGCAGTCGTCTGCGGAATTGTTATGTTAGGCTGGGCGGTCATTGCCGCAATACTCGCCTATCGCGGATACCTTCGTCCCCCTGATGCGCAAAGCGTTCCGCCTATCGGGATTTTTCTCGTGATAGTTTTATTAGCGCTGACTTTCTCACTCACTTTTTCTCGATCGCTGCGCAGCCTGCTAACGAATCAGAAGAATCTGATTTGGCTCAATGTTTGGAGACTCGAAGGCATCGTGTTCCTAATCTTGATGGTGAAGGGCCAAATGCCGGCGCTGTGGGCTCTTCCGGCTGGCATTGGGGACATCATCGTTGGCGTCTCGGCACCATGGATCGCCCGGTCCGTTAATACTTCCAATGGCAGACGACGCGCGATTGTCTTCAACTTATTCGGGTTGCTCGATTTGATTGACGCCGTGGGCCTTGGAATTATGACTAGCCCAGGCCGCCTTCATGTCTTTCATACGATTCCAACATCGGAGCTAGTCACAGGTTTTCCTCTGGCGCTTGTGCCGACCTTTCTCGTTCCCCTGGCCTTCGCACTTCAATTGGTTTCATTGCTGCAACTCCTCGGCGGAAGCTGGTCTTACCCCCTCCACGATTTGCGCCAAGGCAACACAGCTTTGCACTCTTAGCTTGGAAATTAATAAGTCTCGCATCCATCGGATGTTTCATCTCACCAAATAGTCAAGTCAGCACTTCGGTAACACCTCCCTGTCGGGCTATTCCGCCACCCGCCTTCTCGTGTATCTTGGCCCTCCAAGATGATCAACTGGGAAGAAATTCGCAAACAGTCTCCGGTGACTGAACGCCTCGCCTATCTCAATAGCGCAGCGGCGGGGTCCGTCTCACGCGTCGCGAACGAAACGGCCGAGAGATGCTACCGGAAGATGATGAATGACGGGGACATGCATTGGAATCGCTGGTTTGCTCAAAAGGAAGAAATTCGAAAACGCCTCACACAGTTCATCAATGCCGAGCCGGATGAGATCGCGCTCACGACAAATACTTCGTCGGGCATGAACGTGATCGTGGATGCTCTGGAAGGACGAGGCGAAGTAATCTCATGCGACCTGGAGTTTCCGGTTACCACGCTGCCGTGGATGCATCGGCGGATTGCTGTCCATCTGTTGCCGACGGTCGCAGGCGAAGTGCGAATCGAAGACGTATGCAGTGCGATGACCCACGACACGGGAGTCATAGCGCTCAGTCATGTGCAGTACTCGAATGGCTTTCGCATCGATCCGGAAGAGCTGGGAAAGATAAAAGGCGATCATGCACTAGTCCTTAACGCGGCTCAATCGGCTGGCGTTTTTGAAATCGATCTGAAGCGAATGAGGATTGATGCGCTATGCGACGGGTCACAAATGGATGCTCGCCGGATACGGATCGGGCTTTGTATAGCTCAGCCGCGAATTACTGCACCAATCGCATTCGCACAATCTCGGTTGGTTAAGCGTCGAGGATCCTTTCGCAGATCAAAATAATGAGGTGCGCCCTCGCCACGACGCCGCAGCGCGAACTGAGCTTGGCTGTCCACACTTCGCGAGCATTCTTTCGCTAGGCGCGGCCCTCGAGCTAACTAGCGAGATCGGGATTACAAATATTCAAGCGCGCGCACTGCAATTGAATCGTTTTCTTACTTCACGTCTGGACGAAGGCGATGGAAGGTTCTTTCACCGCTGCAAAACGAGTGCGCGCGATCGGCGGAGACGCTGGTTGAAGTTGCAAAGCCTGGTGAAGTTGTTCGTCATCTTTTCCGTCGCGGTGTGATCGTTACCGAAAAGCCATAGGGCATTCGTGTCGCGACGCATTGTTTCAATAACGAAGATGACATTGAACGGCTGATTAACGGTCTGAACGACACTCGCGTGTGAAGGTTTTCCTGCGAATGTGCTTTTTCGTCCGAGCAGTGAAAAGGAACAATCATAAAGCCTTTCGAAGTGAGTCAATCACCGCCGTCTCCATTTCGATCACGACAGAAGTATCGCTTTCAATCAATGCCACAATTGCTTCTCGGGGTCCCTGTTTCCAGTCGCTACTTCCATAGAAGGAATCCTGACTTGATTGCCGTTCGTCCAAGCTGGCATAGGCTCGAATCAAATAATAGGAATTCTCGTCATGCAGCGAAGGTCCGAAGTCGATTACGTCAACACTCCATTGCTGCATCAGAGGAAAAGAGGCCTCTGAAACGAGCCGGTGAAACTCATGACGACTACCTTGTTTCAGGTTGTAGGCGCGAAACTCGACCATTCTTTTCACTCATCACCTCCACTGGTATAACGATTGGTGGCTTAATCTTTCCGCTCGGTAGGTACTCGGGCATTCGATCAGTGAGACGTGTCTTTTCTGCATCTGTCAGCATCGAACGCCAATTTGCGAGATTACGCACTTGCTGTCGATAGCGTTCGAGATACTGCCTTGATGGTCCAACTCCACCTCCTGCCGGTCCGTGTCAATCGCTACCACACCATCGCTCGTCTCGATGAGTTATGCCTTTGCAAGAATTCCCAACTCACTCGAAACATAGGTGTGGATGCGAGTCGTGAACGGCGAATATTCTGGTGCGCTTGACGACATACAAAGTGACTCCTTTCAAAACTTAAATGTGAGCCAGGAGGTAAGGTAGTTGGTATTGTTCCCGGGAGGAGTCTCTTTGAGAAACTGTCCGGTCTGAAACCGCGATACGATCATCGTATACGACCAATGACGCTGTATAGGCCATTCTAGTCTTGCCGAGGGCAGCGCGCCGACAAATCGAGCGCGGCTGAGTTGTCCGGTTCGCAATGGCGTTACATTGATGCCGTAAACTCCGTCGCGAGCACTCTCACGCCAAAAAAACGCCGAACCAACGGTCATCGATAGCTTGCCCTTGGGGATCATTCGTAGGTTGGGGAAAAGCCCTATTGAATTAGGAGCACCGATCAGTCCAATAGTGTCGGAATAGGTCGTCCCCGGAAGCAAAGGATTGAACGTCTGTAACACGCCGTCCTTCGGATTGTTGTCGCCGCTGGTGATATCTGCTCGCAAACCGATTCGCGGCCGGATTTTTGACTGTCCAATTGTGTAACCGGAATCAGAAGAAAAAGCCCAGGCGCGAATGCTGCTCGTCGTGCCTAAGGACGTGAAGTTGCCAAGCTGCACGAAAGCGTCGAGGTTGTAGTCGAAAGACGGAAATTGTCCGAAGCTGCGAAAGCCAAAGGTGTGGCGCGTCTCGCCGCCTGCTCCCTGATCGAAGACTCCTCGTTTACGATCAAGCCCAATGTAGAAAGCCGATTCGCCGCCCCTCCGTTTTGGTCTCGACCGGGTAGCTCCAATCCCCCACAGAGTCAAAGACTGGCCTGGCGTGTCGTTGAAGAGCCCGAGCTTGACGGACGTGAGCTTGTCGACCTGCGCATTCGTCGTCCACCTTCGCGTTTTCCAAATCAGGCGCGCGCCGTCGAGGCTTCTCTTCACGTTCAGACCTTCACCTGACGAGATCAAACGACCACCACCGAGATCCATCTCGTGCCGTCCCAAACGCAGCACGGTCGAATTGTTTTCACTACCGAACTTCAAGTCTACAAACGCCTGGTGAATCTCCAGTCGATCATCATCCGTCAGTCGGGGTCCACCTTTGCGTCCATTCTCGATTCCGCTTTGCAGTTGGGTGAAGACGCGTAGCCTCTTTCCCAGATGCCAGTCGGCATGCACCAAATACCGTTGGAGGAAGTAGCCGTTGCTATCCTGTGGGCCAGCGCCGAATGCAAATTCGCTGAAGTATTCGTAGCGAATGCGCGCCTCGCCACCCAGCGACACATACCAACCGCGGTCGTTGAGGGGGATGTACTTGAGACGATCCAGCAGACCGATTCGTCTCTCCGAATCTCTCAGATAACTCCAGTCTTCATCGTAGCGTTGTTGTTGATAAGGCGGAGGCGTGGGTGATGGCGACGGCGTCGCCATTTGAGCTAGGCTGGTGCCCGCGAGGCAAATCACCTCTAGTCCCGACCAGCAGATTCTCTTTAAGCGGTGCCACATATTCGAGATTAGGAGACCGCATAAGCAAAAGTCGTGAGATTGTGTGGTGTGCACAAGCCCGGTTCTCATCGTCGCTTTACAAATCATCAAACGCAGTTTGCCCATTCAATTGTAGTACCGACACCAACTGGCCTAGTTTGCGTTCTGCAACGCCGACCACCATGTCAGTGTGATAAAAAGCACCTGCATCAATGCACGTAACCAGAGTGGCGTTGCGCGTTTGCCACCAATCCCAACACCACTTCGTGCTGCCTTCACATTCGCCGGAAAGATGAGAATGAAGAAGAGGATCAGCGCGATTCCCGCAGCCTGACGGACAATCGGCACCAACAGACCGATCGCACCTGCAACCTCACACACGCCCGTGAAGTAGATCACGGTCATCGGTTGCGGAATCCAGTCTGGCATCATTCGCAGCAAATCACCTTTCATCTTCGTGAAGTGTGCACTCGCGGTGAGTACCAGCATCGTTGCTAGCGCGTACCGAGTCGCTCCGGCCCATGTCGCCAACGCTGCTACGCCCACTGCGCCTATAGCTCGATAGAGGAGCAACGAGATCAGTAATACAAGAAGAACTACCATTTAGATCTACGCCTCTTGGTTTTCCGGTCCGCCGACAATCACGCTGGATCTAGGGCGCCTAGCGCTCCAGGAAGACTACTCACGAGACCAGGGAGTTCACCTAGTCGCGGAGCAAAGAAGTTGTGAAGAGGAGTTACCGTGATCACGGTCCCTCGATTGATGCTGAGGGCTTTCGTCGCCGGCGCCAACCGCTTCTCCAGAAACTCATCGAACCCTTCTTTCCGGTCCCAAATCTCAATAATTCGGTAACCAGAGTCTGTTTGGTATGTAACGTGAACATAGATGCCAGCCGCCGGCTATGTTTCGACGCCCATGTAATCGAGAGCTGCTCTATATTCCTCCGGGCTGATTCCAGTAATGTCCAAAGTGGTAACAACAGTCATAAGTCCCTCCCTTAGGCCTGCCACGTCCAGAAGCGCAGTCGCTTGATCATCACGCCGGATTTCACCAGCTCTTCGTTTGAACTGTCCCATTTCGCCAAGGAGCTTCTCGCTTGGAATTGAGATCCCAGATTGTACTGTCCGAACGATCGAGACGACTGTTTCAAGATGTGGACGACTCATCGGCCCTTCATGCCAGCTTCAATCCGTGGCGACTCAGCGGCAGTGAACGATAGCGTTTACCGGTAGCCGCAAATATCGCATTCGTCACCGCCGGAACCAGCGTTACTGGGCCAACCTCACCAGTTCCACCTAATCCCTTTGTGCTGCTGTTCACAATATGCACTTCGATCGGAGGCGTCTCGTCCATCTGCGCGATTTGATAATCATGAAAGTTCGACTCGACCGTGCGTCCGCTTTGGAAGGTGATATTTGATTTGAAAGCCACACCCAGACCCCAGACCGTTCCGCCTTCAATTGAGTTCTTAGTGATTTCCGGATCGAGTGCGACGCCACAATCAATCACGCAAGTGATGCGATACATCTTTACCAGATCGTCCTTGACTGAAAGCTCGACGACGTGGGCAATATGAGTCCGGAAGGCTTCCGTGTAAGCCATGCCGCGAGCGATCCCTTTTGCCGGTTTCTTCTTCCAATCAGATTTTTCGATAAGCGTCTCCAACACCTTCAGCGAGCGTTCCTCCTTCAGGAGTGCACGCCTGAAGTCGTACGGGTCTTGTTTTGCTTTGAACGCTAATTCATCGATGAATGATTCGACTGCAAAAATATTTGGTCCATATCCCGTGGTTCTGAGCACCGAGGTCGGAACACCAACTTTCAGCAGCTTGAAATCAACTCTTTGACTGGGTATCTGGTAATGCGTTTCCATCAACCCTTCCAGGCAGCTCGGGTCGTTGTCTTCCGTCACCGCTGGCGCGTAAACGAATTGCAGAATCGAAGGCGACACAACTTTATGAGCTATCGCGGACGGCCTGCCGGATTTGTCAAGACCCGCCGTGATCCGATTCAAAGTTGCAGGACGATAGACATCGTGCTGAATGTCTTCTTCACGTGACCACACAACCTTTACGGGCTTTGCGACGGCTTTCGAAATCAGTGCGGCCTGTACGACAAAATCAACCAGCAGCCGCCGACCAAATCCTCCTCCCAAGAGAGTGCGATTTATCGAAACCTTTTCAGGAGGTAATTTGAACATGCCGCTGAGTGTTAGTTTGGCCAACTCCGGGCCTTGCAGCGGACCCCAAACTGTACAACCATCGTCAGTCACCGAAGCGGTGCAGTTCATTGGTTCCATCGTTGCGTGGGCCAGGAACTGTGATTCGTAATCCTGAGTGACCACCTCTTGAAACCTGCTACGCATTTGATCTGCCTGTATAGGATCTCCTTCAGCCCTAACAGTCTTCCAAACATTCCCTTCGAGAGCAGCGCGATATTGTTTATCCAAAGACTTGCTGCTGATGTTCGAATTAGTGCCGCCATCAAATTCGACTTTAAGTGCTTTCAGCGCCCGGCGCGCCTGCCAATATTGCTTCGCTACCACCGCAATTCCATTGGGAATCGGCACGACATCAATCACGCCCGGAAGTTTCAATACCGATTCTTTATCAAACTTCGAGACTGCGCCTCCGTGAACAGGACTCTGCATTGCCGCCGCGTAGACCATTCCCGGCACAGTGAAGTCCAACCCAAAAACCGCGCTCCCATTAAGTTTTGATGAAAGTTCGACGCGCGGAAGCGCCCGGCCCAGCAACTTCCAATCGCTTTCAGATTTGAGCTTGGGATCTTTTGACGGAGTAATTCCCGCAGCGTCCTGCGCAACCTCACCAAACGTTAATGCTCGATTCGTGGGTCTGTGAATAATCCGACCCTTCTCGGCATAGCACTCTTCGAAAGGCACATTCCAACGGTTTGCTGCGGCCTTGATCAGCATCTCTCTGGCTGAAGCGCCCGTTGCTCGCAATAACTCAAAGAAGCCAGTGGTGCTTTCGCTATTTCCAGTGAATTGCCAGTTAATGCGTGGATTGCGATAGGCGGGCGCCACTGAAGACAGTTCAATCTTCACTCTACTCCAGTCGGCACAGAGTTCTTCTGCAAGTATGGCGGGCAGCGTAGTCATCACGCCCTGCCCCATTTCTGACTGCGAAGAAATGAGTGTCACTTCGTCACTCGGAGTGATACGGATCCAGGCATTAAGTGGAATTTCATTATTGTGCAATGGCTTGTCTTGAGGCGAAACGAATGCAACATCACTCACAGCAGCGGCTGCCGGCGAGAGTGAATAGCCGATAAGCAGACCGCCGCCTGCCGCAATCGAAGCAGAGAGAAAGAAGCGCCTCGAAACTCTATCCGCGCTCATCTGCGCACCCCTTTCTCCGCCGCGATTTCGGCGGCACGATGAATGGCCTTACGCACTCGTTGATAGGTGCCGCACCGACAGAGGTTTCCACTCATGGCATCGGCTATCTCGTTATCCGTTGGATTGGGCTTCTGAGCTAAGAGACAGGCTGCGGACATCATCTGTCCGGGCTGACAATAGCCACATTGAGGAACTTGTATATCCATCCACGCTCGCTGCACCGGATGACTGAGATCGTTTGATAATCCCTCAACCGTTGTTACTCGCTTGCCTTCCACTCTTGAGATTGGTGTGACGCATGAGCGAATAGCATCATCTTCAAGATGAACCGTGCAACAACCGCAGATTGCCATTCCGCAGCCGTACTTCGTTCCTTTTAGTCCAAGATCGTCTCGCAGCACCCAGAGCAAAGGCTTTTCCGGTTCGACGTCAACCGTTGTCGACTTTCCATTCAGCACAAACGTAACGCTTTCCATCACAGCTTCCTCATTTCGGACATGGAGCACCATTGTTGATCCACTCATTAACCTTCGCGACAAACTCATCGTGACTCATTGGCGGTGTGGTTCTGCCTTCGCCGGGACTCCAACCCCATAGCACAAGGGGGTCCGAGTTGACGTGCTGAAGGAGTTGCTGTAGTGACAATCCGCCATTTTGGTTTCGATCTTTAAGTTGTCGGCAAAGTTGACCGGCCGTCCGGCCCTCGAAAACAAGCGGTACCTTCGGAGAGGGCAAATGCCAACGTGGTTTGAAGGGTGATTCGTTTGCGTCAGGTGGAAAAGGCGCGCCCGGCGGTGCATGCGCACCCGAAGCATTTGTGGCCTGATGACAGTTGCTGCAACGCATCGCGGTAACACCGTTGCCGTCCGGTCCGCGCTGCACGCGAAAAGCATGGGGATGGCTGTCATCACCTTGCAGCGGAGCATTGCCGGCGGGATGACAGTTCAAGCAACGTGGGTGAGAGAACACACTGTAAGCCGCGATGAAGGCGACGACAGCTTCCGTCGGGTTGGGCTTCACCTCAACTACTGCTGTGGAGTTCTGCTTTGCTCGCGCATTGATCCGGCTGCGACAAATGAAACCAGCCGCTGAAAAACACGTCATGACCAGCGAAACAAGCGTCAGAATCAGGATACGTTTCCAGTCCATTAGTAACGTTCTTTACTCCGTCGAACCGACGTTAAGTGTCAGCATCTTATCGTACGACCCGGAATCGCAGATGGATCGCAGCAGCAGTCTTGATCACCTCGGCTGTCTCGAGCTGGATATGCTCGCTCCCGAGGTGCTCGAACAGTCGCGTGCCGCTCCCGAACAGCACGGGTACGAGGTGAATCCGGATCTCGTCCACCAGATTCGCCCTGATGTATTGCTGCCCGATCTCCGCACCGCCCATGACGCTGACGTTCTTGTCGCCGGCGGCGGTCTTCGCCTGCTGCAGGGCCCTCTCGATCCCGTCGGTCACGAAGGTGTATACCCCACCCTTGGGAATGTCATCGGGAACATCGTGAGAGACAACGAACACCGGTACGCGAGCGGGGCCTGTCGGACCGTCCGCTCCCCACCACCGCACCGAGGTGTCGTACGTGCGTCGGCCGGCGATCGTCGCCCCTTCTGTGCTCACAGCCTGGGCCAGGAGTTCGCGGTCTCGGTCGTCGGCGCCGCCGAAAGCCCACTCGTGGAGGCGTTGACCGCCCTCGCCCATCGGTTCCTCCGGGCGAATGTTCGACGCGGTGATAAACCCATCCAGTGACATACTGATCTCGAAGATTACTTTGTTCATTGGGTACTCCAACCCTTGTTTCGAGGTTCGATCTCCTCGAGCCCTGATGTACTGCCGAGCGACAGTCATGTCGTCCACGGCCATGAATACATTTCACGCTTCCAGATACGCGAACACCATGAATACCCGCTAGCGAGAAGTAATGATCCAGATTTGCTCACTTCAAGGTGCAGAACCTGAGATGTGTCACGTCAGGCGACTCGATCTCGCGGTTGATACGCAACAATGCATTTAGCACTTCCTCGTTCGGCTCCTCATCTTCAGTCCGCATGTACCGAACTTTCCGCAGCGGAAGATCTACGAAATCATTTACTCCGCCACTGCCGGGATGTAAGCGCAAATAGTTCACCTTCATCCCGATTTCAATTTCCAGGACCATGGGATCTTTCCGTAAGAACGAATTTTGACTTAAGATAAAACCTTAGTATCGAAAATAATAGTAGGCACTATTTGGTAACCTCCAAAACTTATGAAAATAGACGAAACAAATTGTCCGGTGCGCGCAACGATGCAAATTATCGGCGGAAAATGGAAGCCGATTATTCTCTATTACATCAAAACCGAGCGAGTCTGCCGTTTTAGTGAACTGGAGCGCTACATTCCGCATATAACGAAAAAAATGTTGACGCAGCAGTTGCGCGAACTCGAAAGCGATGGGATTGTCAATCGAAAATCCTATCCGCAATATGGCAAATCCCTGAAGCCCATTCTGCAGCTTATGGCTGACTGGGGCCTAGCTCATCGTGCGCGGCGGATATGAATAGTGCCAGCATTTTGTCGTAATATCCGATTATTCGTTTGGCCCAGCGATAAATTCATCAAGTGACATCGATATATCTGAAGTAACTCTTCCCTTGCAATTCTCGCAACAGCAGAAAAAGCTCCACATTCGTGACTGGGTTCCTCTTGGTTGTGTTGCCGCTGTTATCGCACTGAAATTGTGCTATGACAATGGAAGACGTTATCCTAGTATTCGAGCTACCACTTTTAGGTATGGACGCCGCGAATAGAAACGAGCTGGCAAAGTTCCTTCGTGCGCGGAGGGAGTCATTGGCGCCAGAGCTGCTTGGCTTTACGCGAGGAAGACGGCGGCGGACGCCCGGCCTGCGTCGTGAAGAGGTCTGCTCGCTGGCTTTCGTGGGACTCACCTGGTACACGTGGTTGGAACAAGGGCGCGATATTCGGATGTCATCGGACAGTCTGAAGCGAATCGCAAAAGCTCTGCGGTTATCTGCCGCCGATATGCAATATGTACTTTCGCTCGCTGGGCACATAGAGCCGGCGCCAGATCCTTCGAGCTCGCAAATTGATGCCGTTGTGCAAGGAGTCTTGGACGGATTTAAAGCGGGACCCGCAATGGTATTTAACGCGAGTTTTGATTTCATTGCCTTCAATAGTTTGGCCGACATCATCTATCGAATGGACGATTACGATGGACCGTTTGTCCGCAATCTGTTTTGGCGAAGTTTCATGGACCCTAAGCGAAGGCGTCTCTATGCAAACTGGGAGACTGCCTCCCGGAATGCCGTCGGGCTATTGCGCGCAAAATATGCGACTCATGTTGGTGATCCCGAGTTTGAATCGCTCATCAAGGCGTTGCTTGAGAATAGCGAAGAATTCAACCGCCTCTGGAACGAGTATCACGCGGCATCTCTGGCTCCATTGATACTGAAGCTGAACATTCCGCGATTTGGATCGATTAACGTCTATTCGGTTAGGATGCTTTATCCAAACCTACCTGAGCACACTTTGGTTTTCCTAACTCCAGCCGACACGAAGAGCGTTGAAGTTATGAAAAAGTTGGGGACGGCTTGAACTAAATTTCTTCAATTTCGACGAGGCCGAGTTTCATTATTTAGGTTCATTCGTTTCGCCACCGAGATGCCGTGCACCGCGAATCAGGCCTATCCCAAGTGTCAGAACGGCGGCAGCTAGAAATGCGGCTCCGATATATGCCAGGTTTATCAACGCGTTCGGCTCCTTCGCAGCTGGCGATATGACAGAAAGAAAGAACGCGGCTGGTATGAGAATCGCGGCGGAAGTACGGCCTCATCAACGTAACGAAGCATGACAAGCGAAAGGACGAGATAGACGCCGGCGTGCGCGTGCCCGGCGCGAAAAAGATCATGACGTAGCGGATTATCGACATACCCCGCTGTAGTTCGAGTCAGAAGACTCAGAAGCGATAAACCTCCGAACATAACCGTTGGTAGAACTACCAAAAGAATCCCAGCCAACATTCGAGATTCACGTGACATGAAATGCTCCTTCCAAGTCGCTGCGCGCGCAAAAGCCCGGAGCCCCCCAAATCTTGCAAGAAGGCTACGGGTTCGCTTACGTTGACTAATGAGTATGTTCGGGGGGGGAAACTTACAGATTTTACGAACTCTTCGCCGGGCGGACCAATCTCATTATTCTTCGTTTTGTGCTCGGTATCATGTAGCCATGTTAGCGTCAAAGCAATGACCACTTGCGAGAGATTTGTGGTGACCACTTCTATTGGATTCCGTCAATTTACGCTTTGCTGGGGAAATCGGTGCCGGAAATCATCGTACCGGCAACGCGAAACGACTCTCATCACAGATGACGTTTCGCGTTTTCATGCGTTAAGAAGTTCCTTCAACAGGCGCACTGCTTTTGGTATCTCCGACACTCGTGTGTTCCCGAAGCCCAAAACGAATCCCTGGCGTGGAGCTTCACCCACGTACGAAAGCGATAAAGCGGAGAGCCACAGTTTCCTTGCCGCAGCTTTCGCTGCGATTTCTCTATCCTCAATCCCACCATTGCTCAATAGCGTTAGGTGCATGCCCGCTTCTCCTCCCACGATCGTGCAAGTTGAGCCGAACTCACGCCTAATCTCTTTGACCAGTACCCGACGTCGCTCTCCGTAAATCTGTCGCATCTTCCGAATGTGCCGCGCGAAATGTCCCCCCTTAATGAACTCTGTGAGCACGGCTTGATTAGTGGGCGAGGGACACAGATCCATTGATTGACGCACCGCAGCGAAACGCTCAAGCAGATCGGGCGGAATCACGATGTATCCCAGTCGCAGCGAAGGGAATAAGACTTTGCTAAAAGTACCGATATAGATCACGCGGGAGTTGGTATCGAGGCCCTGCAGACATGAGATCGGTGGACTCTCGTAGCGGTATTCGCTATCGTAATCGTCTTCAATGATCCAAGCGCCTGCATTCTGGGCCCAATCGAGGAGTTGGAGTCGTCGTGTAGCACTCATCGTCACTCCGAGTGGATACTGATGCGAAGGCGCGACAAAAGCAGCGCGTGCTTTTGGGCTTAATTCGATTCCCGCGAGAACATCTAGCCCTTCTGTGTCGACGGGAACAGACACGGCGCAACATCCTGCAATCTTTAACACGTGACGCACAAGCCAATAGGCCGGTTCTTCAATCCAAGCCTCCGCTCCCGGATCCAGCAATACGCGAGTTGTAATGTCGAGTGCCTGCTGGGATCCGCTCACAATCATGATCTGGTCTGCTTCACACTGCACAGCGCGCGAAGTCCGCAGATAGACAGCGATTGCGCGTCGGAGAGCCTCTGCCCCCATCGCATCTCCATATTGAAGTTCGTTGACCCTAATATTGCGGGAGTAGCGGGCGACGAGCTTCGACCATGTCTTTAGCGGAAACTGTTCCAGGTCTGGTTGGCCCACCTGAAATGGTCCGAGCCGTTCGTTCCACGAAGGCGATGCGTATTTAGGTAGGACTGAAGCGGTCGTGGCAATCGTCCTTCGCCCCATTTCCGTATGGACTACACTCTTGCGGCTCGGACGAGGCGGTTCTCCTGGCAACGAAGGCGCGATAAATGTTCCAGAACCAATTCGACCTAAAAAATATCCCTCGGCGAGAAGCTGGGCATAGGCATTCAGAACAGGAAAACGGGATACCCCTAACTCGCGTGCGAGTTGCCGTGTTGACGGAACGATTTGACCAGGGCGCAGCTCTCTCTGGATGATTCTGGCCCTGAAACCCTCATAGATTTGCTGATAAAGGGGTTTCTGCGCTTGCCGGTCGATCGGTATCAACGTGGTGATTCTACCCAGCTTGTCGTTCGATACTGATAAATTGGTCATGCCAAACTGCTCATAATCGGTTATTGCCGCTAACCACTTCCTCCTATATATCAGAGTACAGCGCGCAGGCCAAAGTGTGCGAGACGTCTGAGGAATATTCGGAGACGTGTTTGTGTCATGTCCTTCGCGTCCATAACTGAATTGGAGAAGTGAAGATCAAGATGAGTGTTAAAAGCAGCAGCACTAAGTTCATGCGGAGATATATCGTACTCGCAGTATTGACGATCTCGTGGTTGTCTGTCGGATCTGTCGTCACTGAAGCCCAGTCGGCGATACTGAATTTGCCGCGCGTCAGCCAGCACGCGCGGTTCACGCAGCGAATTGGCCTCACGGACATCACGATTGATTACCACCGCCCGCTCGTGAAGGGCCGAAGAATCTTCGGTGGCCTACAGGCTTACGGAAAAGTGTGGAGGGCCGGCGCCAACGACAACACGCTCTTCGAGGTCAGCGACCCGGTTACTATTGAAGGTCATCCTCTCCCCAAAGGCGTGTACGGGCTGCACATGATTCCGGGCGAAACCTCCTGGATTATTATCTTTTCCAAGAATTCGACCTCATGGGGCAGCTTTACATACGATCAGGCTGAAGATGTGCTTCGCGTGACAGTCACGCCGCAGACAATTGAGAACCACGAAACCCTTTCCTATGATTTCGACGACCCGAAGCCAGATTCGATCGTCATCACCATGCGATGGGAAAAAGTCGCAGTGCCTTTCAAGGTGGAGGTCAACACGCCGGAAATCACCGCGCAGAGTCTGCGCAACCAGCTCCGCGCACGCGGGCAATTCGAGTGGCAACCGTGGATGGAAGCGGCTAATTACCTGCTGGCCAACAAGCTCAACGCAGAAGAGGCGCTGAAATATGCGAATCGGTCTATCGAGAATGAAGATCGTTTCGAGAACGAAATGACAAAGTCGCGCGCGCTCGCCGTTCTCGGCCGCAAGGGTGAGGCACTGACCGCGCGCGATAAAGCGATTGCCATGGGCACCCAGTTGCAAGTTCATGACTTCGGCCGGGGACTCCAGGCGGAAGGTCAACAGGACGAAGCGCTGGAACTCTTCCGCAGTAACGTCAAGAAAGATCCAAATAGCTGGGTGGGTCACAATGATGCGGCACGCGTCGCCGTCGCGAAAGGCGATTTCGAAACCGCAGTCAAGGAAATGAGGCTCGCCGTCACGGGGGCTCCCGAGTCACTTAAGGCCTCGCACGCTGACCTCCTCAGGCGTTTGGAAAATCATGAGGACATCAACAAGTAGTCATGTCTCGTTACCCCGTGGAAACTCATCTGCGAAAGCGTTAGTTCCCCAAGCTCACGAAAACATGATGAATAATCGAATTGTGAGAATAACAGTAATGAACGCGCTGAAATATTTTGCGACTTGCCTTCTTTCGGTAGTCGTCTTGCTGACGGTTCAGGGTTTCGCGCTGTCGAAATCTGATGCGACAAGAACAGGTCGTCAACAGGTTCTCAAGGAACGAGATGGACAACACGATTTCGACTTCAACTTTGGTATTTGGAAATCCCACATCAAACGACTCCAACATCCGCTTACGAATTCCAAAGAATGGATCGAAGTCAATGGCACTCTCGTGGTTTCAAAGGTCTGGAACGGTCGCGCCAATCTCGAAGAGATCGAAGCAGACAGCCCGGCTGGTCACCTCGAAGGGGCTGACTTTGCGTCTCTATAATCCTGAATCCCGCCAGTGGTATCTGAGTTGGGCCAACAGTAATGACGGCACGCTGGGCAAAGCCATGGTCGGCGAATTTAAGAATGGACAAGGTGTGTTTTACGATCAGGAAACGTTCAAGGGAAGAGCAATTCTGGTGCGCCAGATCTATTCGGACATTACTCCGAACTCATACCACTTTGAGCAATCTTTCTCCGATGACGGTGGCAAGACCTGGGAACCCAATTGGGTAGCAACAGTAACCCGAGAGTCAGAAGGACAAACGACTTTGCACCAGACGGCCAGCGAGGAGAATCGACAGCACGATTTTGATTTCAACTTCGGAAGTTGGAAGACCCATGTGTCGCGCCTTAAAAATCCGTTGACGGGCTCCACAAACTGGGTCGAATACGAAGGCACTTCTCTAGTTCGACGCGTATGGAATGGGCGCGCAAGCTTGTTCGAACTGGAGGTTGATGGTCCGGCTGGACATATCGAAGGTGTAGGTCTGCGTCTATACAATCCCCAATCGCACCAATGGAGCTTGAACTGGGCAAACAGCCTAGACGGACTCATGACAACGCCCATGATCGGCGAATTCAAAAGCGGGCAAGGCGTTTTCATTGATCGTGAGGAGTTCAACGGTAGAACTATCTTTGTACGTAATGGTTTTACAGGCATCACTTCCAATTCATCGCGCTTTGAACAGTCATTCTCAGACGACGGCGGCAAGACCTGGGAAACCAACTGGATCATGACATTCACGGGGGACAAGGACCGATCTGAATAAGTGCTCAAGAGAAGATCTGCAGACGTCGGGATCCAGTCCGCCAACATTGAAATTTACGGAAGATTATCGACCAGCGGGAGGGACGTGTGAAATGAGAACAGTGATCGCAGCGGAATATGCGTCATTGGACGGTGTGATGGAAGACCCCGGGCCTACCGGGGAGTTCGAGCATCGCGGTTGGACGATGCCTTATTGGAACGACGAGTTGGCGAAAGATCAGTCAGACCTGCTCTTCGCAAGTGAAGCTCTCCTGCTCGGGCGTTTCCTATGATGAGTTTGTCGCGTCGTGGCCTTTGAGGTCTGGCGACCCCTTCACCGACAGGATGAACAGCATGCCGAAATTTGTTGCCTCAAGGTCGTTGCAAGAGCCACTGGAATGGAACGCGACATTGCTCAAAGGAGATGTCGCAGAGGAGGTACAGACATTGAAGCAACAGCCAGGCGGCTCCCTTCTGATCTACGGTAGCGGGGAACTTGTAAGCACGCTAATGCGGCACAACCTTATCGATGTCTATCGGGTCATGCTCTATCCGCTCACGCTGGGGAGCGGCAAACGACTTTTTGCAGGCGAGGTGGGCAAGACCACGCTAACACTCAGCAACACAAAAACAACCAGCGCCGGTGTCGTAGTGCTTACGTACGAGGCGACAAAAACTAGCGCATAAGGAGATTTAAGAAGGAGAACAAGGAGAATATGATCAGGGTTCATAAGCAAGTTCTAAAGATTCTATTACTGATTGGTTTCACGTTGGCATCGCACCCCAGATTGGAGTTTCCACAGCAAGATTCAAAAGCCGCCCAAACTACGTCTCAATCGTCAGCCGAGCGCGATGGACAGCATGACTTTGACTGGGAACTCGGGCACTGGAAACTTCATACAAAACGTCTTCAGCATCCGCTAACAGGATCTTCGGATTGGATCGAACTCAACGGTACTGTGGACGTGCGCAAAATTTGGGACGGTCGCGGCAATCTTGCCGAAATCGAATTAGACGGCCCAACAGGCCACATCGAATTCCTATCTCTTCGACTCTACAATCCCCAAGCCCGCCAGTGGAGTCTGAACTTTGCCAGCAGCAACGCAGGCACCTTGAGCGTACCAATGATTGGCGAGTTCAAAAATGGACGCGGCGAGTTTTACGATCAAGAACCCTTTAATGGCAAAATGATCTTAGTCCGATTCGTCTTTTCTGCTTTATCTGGAGACTCGGGTCGGTCTGAGGAGGCGTTCTCCGAAGATGGTGGCAAAACCTGGGAAGTGCACTGGATCAACACTTACACCCGGATCAAAGAGTGAGAGTGTCGGCGATCACAATCTGACGCGGGTAGGCATGGTACCTAATTGAGGTCCTTTGTTTACCAGCCAAGAGCCCCCGATCATCGAAACCGGGGAGGTCCTGAAGATCGCCAGACCTAATACTTTCGGGCTTTTTATGCTCGAAAAAGCTACTGATAATGGCCTGCAGGAGGCAGGAATTGCAGAGCGTGATCCGGATAGATTTTGTTGCTGGACCAGCCTAATATCTAAGCATGGAGATTAAATCCTTGATTTTAGGCAATGGAGGATCCATGGTCCCGAGCGCCGTCTCGCCTGGCCTTCAAGCACAACTGTGGGCGGCGATTCAAACCCGCAACGCCGATTTTGACGGCGCCTTTTATTACGGCGTGCAAAGAACCAATATTTTTTGTCGTCCATCCTGCCCTTCGCGAAAACCGAAACGTGAAAATGTGCGCTTCTTCGCGCTCCCAGAGGCCGCGCGAGCCGCCGGGTTCCGTCCTTGTTTGCGCTGTAAGCCAGAGAAGACGAATCTACGGGATCCTCAGGCGGCGCTCGTGCAAAGTGTCTGTCAGTTAATCGACATGGGCATCGATGAACGTCCACATCTTTCGACAATAAGCAAGCAGGTAGAACTCAGTCAATCGCACCTCCAACGGTTGTTCAAGAAGCTAATGGGAATTACGCCACATGAATATGCGGATGCGCGGCGCACCGATCGATTCAAGGAAAAGATCAGGGTCGGCCGAAACGTGACTGATGCAATGTACGAGGCCGTCTACAGTTCGAGCAGCAGATTATACGAGAAAGCGGCAGCCCAACTGGGCATGACCCCAGCGACCTATCGAAAAGGTGGTCCAGGATTGACGATCCGCTACACGACCACCTCCAGCCCACTCGGTGTATTGTTGGTGGCCACGACGGACAAAGGTGTTTGTTCCGTGAGGCTGGGCGATTGCACGGAAGAGCTGCAAGACGAACTCCGAACGGAATTCCCCCGTGCCAATATCCAGCGTGATGATACGGCACTGAAAGCTCAAGTAAAGGTGCTACTCGACTACATCGAGGGAGAACGTCCTCACCCAGACCTGCCGCTCGACGTACAGGGGACGGCGTTCCAAAAGAGAGTTTGGGAAGAGTTGCGTCGCATACCGTCGGGGCACACGGCGTCTTATGGCGAGATTGCTCGTCGCATTGGTCGACCTACAGCTACTCGCGCCGTGGCGAATGCTTGCGCGGCCAACCCGGCGGCCGTTGTGACACCGTGTCATAGAGTAGTACGTAAAGACGGAAGTGCCGGAGGATATCGTTGGGGCAAGGAGCGCAAGGCGAAGCTACAAGCGTTGGAGATCAAAACATCAGCTGACCACAGCATCCAAAGCAAGCATTTAATTCAATAGCAGAACGGAGTGTTTCGGCCAACGGGCGGCCTAATCACTATAAGCAATACGGGGAGGCATACAGTGAACACATTTGTTATTCAACCTTTATCGAACCAGGTTTCAGCAGCGTTAAAGGAAACAATGCATGATCAGTTTGGTAATGAACCGAAATTAGAACAGGCGCAGTCACGACGTAGTATTTGTCGGCGATGCCTGCGCCGGTTCAATCCCGGCGAACGCAGGCTATTGTTCAAATACAGGCCATTCCAAAGAGAGGGAGTATTTGCTGAAGCGGGTCCTATTTATATACACGAAAAGACAGGTAGATTCCAAACTGATCAAAGACGGTAATGCAGAGACACTCATCGACAAATTCTTCGCGAATCCTGACGTAGCATATATCCATCTACGCGATGGAGAGTCTGGTTGCTACTACGCGCGGATTGAGAGAGCGTCGTGAGGTAGAGGTAATGGATGAAAAGCAGAGAATTCTGAAAACGTTAACCGATTTATACGATGGCCATCCATGGACCGATCTTTCGATCGCGGGAGTTATTCGCGGTTTGACGGCGGAACAGGCTAGCGCAAGCCTGCTGAACATCTGCACTCAATCTGGGCTCAACTCAATCACATCATCCTCTGGCGAACCAAGATTTCACGCCTTATGTCACGGGAATCAGCGAACCCACAACCGGATTCAGAGGACTTCGGTCCAATCGCAGACACTTCCGAGACGGCATGGCGTGACGCGAAGGTGAAATTGGAGGAATCCCAAAGGACCTTGTTGAAAGTAGTCACTGAAGTCGCCGACGACAAACTCGACACAGTTGCAAATAGCTTTAACGTTACTTACAGTGAATTGATTCAAGGGATAATTCAGCATGACGCATACCACTTGGGCCAAGCAATGATCGCAAAAACGCTCGTTGCCCCAGCGAACGGAATTATCGCCTAACGTTTTAAGAAACCGATCACGTTTTTTACGTGAACGAACTGACCCCTTCTGGCTGCGAAACCTGAAGAGGAGCCGTAATGTTATCAACGAACTCTTCCGCACTTGAACCGCAAATATTGATGAGCGGTCTGGTGTTCGGCGAGCAGCCACGTTGGCACGAGGACCGCCTTTGGTTCTCGGACTGGGGCCCGCCAGAGGTCATCCCCGTCGATCTCGATGGCAACAGCGAAGTCATTCTCCGAGCGCCGTCATTTCCATGTTGTGTCGACTGGTTGCCCGATGGGCGCCTGCTCGTCGTCTCGGCGCGTGATGGGCTTCTCCTGCGCAGGGAGTCCGACGGCTCGCTAGTGACCTATGCCGACCTGAGCAGGCTCTCCGATCCTCCAGCAGGGAACGAGCTCGTCGTTGACGGTCGCGGCAACACCTACATCAACGGCGGCGGCTTTGACTTGATGGCCGGCGCGGAGTTCGCCCCCGGAATCGTTGCTCTGATCACCCCCGATGGCTCCGCTCGTCAGGCGGCCGATGGACTCGCATTCCCCAATGGCATGCTCGTGACGCCTGACAACTCGACGCTGATCGTCTCCGAGTCCTACGCGAAAAGGCTCACTGCCTTCGACATCGCGGCCGACGGCGGCCTATCGAACCGCCGGGTGTGGGCCGACCTCCAAGGCGGCGTCCCTGACGGCATCTGTTACGATGCTGAAAACGCCGTCTGGTACGGTGACGTCCCTAATAAGCGTTGCGTGCGCGTTCGCGAGGGTGGCGAGGTGCTGCAGATGGTCAACCTTGACCGCGGGTGCTTCGCATGCGCGCTCGGCGGCGCGGACAGGACAACGTTGTTCATGATGGCGACCGAGTGGAGCGGTCCAGCGAACATGTTCAAGGGGCCACGAACGGGCGAGGTGCTGACCGTTCAGGCACCGGCACCAGGCGTTGGTTGGCCGTAGGAAACTGAGATCACCGAGCTACGGGAATCTGGGAATCACGGAGGACCTGAAGACTGAAGTCACTTCAGGGTTGTTGGGTTCGAAGCAATGACTCAACTTTCTGAACATCCAAGCGTCAGACGGTTTCGTGAACGAACTGAGGGCCTCGTAGCTGGGCCACCGCCGATTCTCAATGCTCGAGATCTCCGTCAGATATGTCTCGAGGCAGGCGCCGACGATGTTGGGTTTGTTGATCTTGATCGCCCGCAGCTTGCTGAACAAAAAGCTGACATCCTGCAGTTCTTTCCGCATACCAAGTCGCTCATCAGTTTCGTCCTGAGAATGAACCGCGAGCCAATCCATAATCCGGCACGTTCGGTCGCGAATGTTGAATTCCATCAGACAGGCGAGCGGGTAAACGAGACTGCTCACGGCATTGTGGCCACACTTGAACAAAGAGGCATTCGTGCCATTAATCCGGCGATGGGATTTCCGATGGAGATGGCCCAGTCTGGCAAAGGCAAGATGATGGCCCAGTCTGGCAAAGGCAAGATTTGGATTGTTTCACACAAGCCGGTAGCCGTTGCCGCAGGGCTGGGCCATATGGGTATTCATCGTAATGTGATCCACCCGAAGTTCGGTAACTTCATATTGCTGGGAACGGTACTGTTGGATGCGGCGGTCAACGAGTATCAGCAGCCGCTGGATTACAACCCCTGCGTGGAATGTAAGCTATGCGTGTCTGCATGTCCCGTAGGAGCCATCGAATCGGACGGAGCATTCAATTTTTCCACTTGCTACACGCACAACTATCGTGAGTTCATCGGCGGATTTACAAATTGGGTTGAGCA
>WNGK01006003.1_pt1 | contig 28780 bp, 26 predicted proteins | sample 5400601 | NCBI WGS metagenome assembly WNGK01 (sample SAMN13153376, study PRJNA577476) | soil metagenome | isolation source: 60 cm soil or saprolite under Garry oak tree replicate 1 | place: USA:California | collected 2016-06-15
CTGCAGGATGTTCAGGGCGTCGATTTCCCCGACGTCGCTAAGACCCACGCCCCACGCGATCGCGCGGACGCGGATCTGGACAGCCAGGCGCTCGCGCGCTTGCGGAGTCAGCAATTTGGAATCCCGCAGGCCCTTGACGCGGCGCGCGGGGTCGAGAATGACCGCGGCGGCGACCACGGGGCCTGCCAACGGACCACGGCCGGCCTCGTCGACCCCCGCGATCAGCATGCGCGGACTTCTGCGGCGCGCAACTCCTCGCTGACTGCGTCGGCGACTGCGGACGCGTCCGCCGCGAGCGACCGGGCCATGAGCGCAAACAGCGCCTCGAGGCGGCGACGCGTTACAGCGTCATCGTAGAGATTGATCGCAGCGCGCACCAGATTGTCGATTCGGGCCTCGTCCTGAAGAAATTCGGCGACGACAAACCGCCCCGCAAGTATGTTCGGCAATCCGACGTACGGCAAGAGCAGCTTGCGCTCGACGATGCGCGCCGTCAGCGGATTCACTCGGTAGAACACGATGTGCGGGCAGCGCGACATTGCCGCCTCGAGCGTCGCGGTGCCGGACGCGACGATGCCGACGTCGGCCGCGCGCAACGCATGGTCGGCGTGGCCGTACAAGAGCTTCAGCGGAAGCGCTTCGAGTTCCAGACGGTATTGGACCGTCTCGAAGTATTCCCGCGTTTCCCGGCTTACCAGCGGCACGACGAACTTTGCGTCGGACTGGAGCGAGACGATCTCTGAGGCGCTGCGCAGCAGAAGCTCGCTGTGCATCTGCAGCTCGGACATCCGGCTTCCCGGGAGCAGCGCAAAAACGGGCCGGCTCATTTCAAGCTTGAGGAGCTCGCGCGTTTCGCGCCGGCTCGCGGCGTTTGCCGCCGCCGCGGCCAGCGGATGACCCACAAAGCTCACCTTCAGGGCGGCGTCCTGATAGAGCTCGGGCTCGAAAGGGAACAGCGCGAGCAGGCGGTCGGCCGAGCGGGCGATGCGCGCGATGCGCTCGGGGCGCCAGGCCCAGACCGACGGACTGACGTAGTGGATTGTGCGCACGCCCCGCGCCTTGAGCCGCGCCTCGAGGCCGAGATTGAAATCGGGGGCGTCGATGCCGATGAAAAGCGGCGCTCCGGCAGCTCCTAGCCGACGCTTGACGTCGCCTCGAATGCGGAAAAGCTCTGGAAGATGCGCAAGCACTTCGACGTAACCGCGCAGAGCAAGCCTGGACGACGGGTACCAGACCTCGCAGCCCGCGGCTTCCATGCGGGGTCCGCCGATGCCGGCGAAATGCGCCTGCGGCCAGCGTTCACGGACCGCCCGTATCAGTCCCGCTCCAAGCGCATCGCTCGATGCTTCGCCGGCGACGATGCCGACGGTGAAGGGCGCGGCCGTATCTAGCGCCATCGCCCTAGGAACCGCAGGTGTTCCTTGGCATCAACGGATGATCCCACGCCCGGGCGTGTCGAGGAATGCGGCGAGAAGCTTCAAGGCGGGCACGTGCTCGATCTCGGCCGCGATCCGCTCCCGCGCCACCTCCAGCGTGAGCTTGCTGCGGTACAAGGTCTTATATGCGCGCTTGATGGCGGCGATGTCATCCGCCGGGAAACCGCGCCGGCGCAGGCCCTCGCTGTTGGTGCCGTGCGGCTTCGCGGGATAGCCCGCCGCGGTGACGTACGGCGGCACGTCCTGAAGCACGATCGACCCTGCCGCGACCATCGCATGCGCGCCGATACGGCAGAACTGGTGTACGCCGACGAAGCCTCCCAGAACGGCGTGATCGCCGACGACGACGTGCCCCGCGAGCTGCGCATTGTTCGAGAACGTCGTGCCGTCGCCGACCACGCAGTCGTGCGCGACGTGCGAATACGCGAGCAGCAAGTTTCCGTTGCCGATCGTCGTGATGCCGCGGTCCTGCGAAGTTCCGGCGTTGACCGACACGAATTCGCGGATGACGTTGGCGTCGCCGATGACAGTGCGCGTAGCAGCGCCGGTGTACTTGCGGTCCTGGGGTATGTCGCCGATCGACGCAAACGGAAAAATACGATTGTTGCGGCCGAGCGTCGTGCGCCCCGCAAGCACGACGTGCGCACCCACCACGGTGCCTTCGCCGATTCTGATTTCGGGGCCGACCACCGAAAAGGGCCCGATCTCGACCCCCCGCGCAAGCTGGGCGCCGGCTGCGACAAGGGCCGATGAATGGACGGCCATCAGGCGCTAAAGATCGCGCAACGCGGCCAGCAATTCCGCTTCCGCCACCAGCGCGTCGCCCACGGATGCCCGCACCGCGAATTTGCCGACGCCTCGCACCAGGCGGATCTCGGTCGATTGCAGCAGAAGCTGGTCGCCCGGCACCACCTGCCGCTTGAAGCGCGCATTGTCGATGCCGGCAAAGAAGATCAGCGACTTTCCGTCGGGACGCCGGCCCAGCGTTTGATACACCAGGATCACCGACACCTGCGCCAGCGCCTCGATGATCATCACGCCGGGCATCACCGGGTAACCCGGAAAGTGCCCCTGGAAAAACGGCTCATTGATGGTGGTGTTCTTGATCGCCTTGATGCTCTCGCCGGGAACGCACTCGAGCACCCGGTCGACGAGCAGGAAGGGATAGCGATGAGGCAGGTATTGCATGATCTCGTTGATGTCCATGGCCGCCACGGTCATTCTCCCCGATGCCGAGCTTTTCGCTCGAGAGCGCGTATGCGTTCCGCGAACGTTCGCAAACGCCGCATCACCGAAGCGACATATTGCCATTCCCGATGCGGTAGTGCCGGAAACGCGCTTGTGTATACGCCCGGCTTCTCGATCGAGTCGAACACGCCGGTTGCGGCCGATATGATCGTTCCGTCGGCGATGTCGACATGCCCGGTAATCATCGCCGCCCCGCCGATCTGGCAGTTTCGACCGATGCGTGCGCTGCCTGCGATCCCGACGCATCCGGCGATCGCGGTGTGCGCGCCGATGCGGCAATTGTGGCCGATCTGAATCTGATTATCGAGCTTGACGTCGTCCTCGATCACCGTATCGTCGATCGCACCGCAGTCCACCGTGGTGTTGGCCCCGATCTCGACGTCGGCGCCGACGACGACTCTTCCCAACTGGGGCACCTTCAGCCAGCGGCCGTGCTCCTCCGCCATGCCGAAGCCGTCCGCGCCGATGACGACGCCGCTGTGCAGCACCGTACGCGCACCGAGCACCGAGCGCGGATAAATCACCACGCGCGGATGGATCACGGCGTCCTCGGCGATTTCGCACTCATCACCGATGACCGATCCCGCGTGAATCTGCGCCCGCTCGCCGATCGTCGCGCGCTCGCCGACCACGACGTGCGCCGCAACCGTCGCGCTGCGCGCGACCGTGGCGCTCGCGGCTACGACCGCCGTTGCATGGATCCCGGGCTTCGCGCTGCCGGCGGGATGAAAGATGGCAGCCACCCGCGCGTACGTCGCGTACGGATTCGGCACCACCAGCTTCGGCAGCGAGGTTGCTTCCGCGTCGCGCGTCGAGACGATCACGGCGCTCGCGTGTGTCCGGGCGAGCTGCGCGCGGTAGCGTGGATTGGAAAGAAAGCTGATCGCCCCGGCGCCGGCGTTTTCCAGCGTGGCGACGTGATCGACGACAACTCCGCCGTCTCCGGAGACCTCCGCGCCGCAGCGCTTCGCAAGGTCACTCAGGGCAAGGCCGCGAGCCGGATGTGCCCGATCCATGCTGCCTCCCCTCGTAATACGTGCCTATTTGTCGGCGAGGGCTCTGATCAGCCTGTCGGTGATGTCGATTCGCGGGCTCGCGTAGATGACGGGATCCTGAATGATCAGATCGAACTTCTCGTCGATCGCGATCTGCTGGATCACCTTGTTCGCCCGATCCTGCACGGCTGTAAGCTCCTCGTTGCGGCGCAGATTGAGATCCTCGCGGAATTCGCGCTGCATGCGCTGGAGGTCACGGCTCATGTTGGCGAGGTCGCGCTCCTTGGCGCGGCGGTCCACCTCCGCCATCGTGACTCCTTCCTTTTCCAGCAGCGCCTGCACGTCACGAACCTGTTTCGACAACTTTTGAATCTCGGCGTCGCGCCCGGCGAATTCCTTTTCCAGCTTCTGCTGCGCGCGCTTGGCGGGCGCAGCCTCTCGAAACAGGCGTTCGCTGTTGATGAAGCCGAACTTGTAGTCGGCGCCTTGGGCGAAACCCGGAGCCGTGAGCGACGCGATGACGAGCGCGCTGGCGATCCCGATCGCGATCTTCTGGATGCGGTGTTTCAAAATGCTCTCCTGCAACATGATTTCCACCAAGCTTGCGATGTTGGAACTGAGGAACCTTACGCGCGGCCCGAGTGCGACGGCTGCCGGATAGCGTTCGGAACGGTACATGATAGTACGGCGACGGCCGAGATGAGGACGCGACGAAGCAATCGCACCGCGAAGTCGTTCATGGCCCACGTTCAGAACACCGTCCCGACCTGAAACTGGAAATGCTGAATCCGGTCGCCGACTTTCTTGTTGACCGGGTAGCCGTAGCTGAACTTGAGCGGGCCGACGGGCGAATTCCAGGCAAGCCCTACACCGACGGAATAGCGAAAGGACTCCAGGTTGGGTTGGAAGCCGTTGTCGTAGATCTGGCCGGCATCGGCGAAAGCCGACATGCGGACCGATTGGTCCCCCGGCTTGGTGCCGGGCAGAGGAAAGAAGAGTTCCGCATTGCCGATAATCTTGCGCCTGCCGCCGATGGTATTGCCCTGGGCGTCCTGCGGGCCCAGGGACGCCGTATCGTATCCTCGTACCGACCCCACGCCGCCGCCATAGTACGCCTTGAAGAACGGCAGCAGCTTGCCGTTCAATCCGCCGCCGTAGCCGAGGTCACTGCGCAGCATGAGCACCGAGGACAACGGCAGCGGCGTAAACCATTGGATCAGATAGTTCGTTTTGTAGTATTGAAGGTCGCCGACTGGCAGACCCCATTCAGCGAACGCGCTTTGCTGGTACCCTCGGGTCGGGAAGAGCGTGCTGTCGCGCGTGTCGCGCGACCAGCCCGCCGTGAGGATGAAGCTGTTGGTAATAGAGCCAAACTGCTTGACGAAGTCCTGGTATATCGGCGGGCTGCTGTCGGTCAGGCTGAGACTGGTATGCTCGACGCGGCCTCCGAAGTTGATGCTGTCGGTCTCGGTGATCGGTATGCCGAATCCCACCGCTGCGCCGAATGTTTTCGAAGAATACTGGGCAATCGGCAGCGACGAGGGATCGATGCTCTTGTCGTAGAACTCGATCGTCCGCGACACGCCGTCGGGTGTCCAGTACGGCTCGATATAGGTGACCGCGATCGCGCGGTTCACGCGGCTTGTGTTGATCGATGCGCCGAGCGAGTTGCCGGTGCCGAACACGTTGTTCTGCGAAACCGAGCCTGAAAGAACTATTCCCTCGGCGCTGGAGTAGCCGACACCGGCAAGCAGGTTGCCCGTCGATTTCTCGGTCACGGTGACGTCGATGTCGACCTGATCGGGACTTCCCGGAACGGCCGGCGTCTCGATGTTGACGTCCTCGAAAAAGTTCAAGCGAGTGATGCGCACCTTGGAGCGCTCGATTCGCGTCGCGTCGTACCATGCGCCTTCGAGCTGACGCAGCTCCCGGCGGATGACTTCGTCGCGGGTGCGCGAGTTGCCGCTGACGTTGATTCTGCGGATGTAGACGCGGCGACCCGGATCGATAAAAAACGTGAACGACGCCTGCCGATTGACCCGATCGACGTCGGGGATCGCATTGATGTTCGCGAAGGCGTAACCGTCGCTGCCGAGCCTGTCGGAGATCGCCTTGGTCGACTGCGTGAGCTTCTCGCGCGAATACACGTCGCCCGGCTTGACCTGGATCAGGCGCCGAAGCTCGCCCTCGGGCAGGAGGAGCTCGCCCGCGATGCGGACGTCGGACACTGTGTAACGAGGGCCCTCCGTGATGTTGATGGTTATGTAGATCTCGTCCTTGTCGGGCGTGATGGAGACCTGCGTCGAGTCGACGGCGAACTCGAGGTAGCCGCGATTGGTGTAATAGCTGCGCAGCGTCTCGAGATCGGCCCCGAGCTTCTGCTTCGAATACTGGTCGTTCTTGGTGTACCACGTCAGCCAGCCAGGCGTCGAAAGCTGCATTTCGCTGATGAGCGCCTTCTCCGGGAATGCCTGGGCGCCAACGATGTTGATGTTGGCGATCTTGGCGACGTCGCCCTCCTCGATGGTGAAGTTCACGGCGACGCGATTGCGCTCCTGCGGTGTCGCGGTCGTCGTGACCTTCATCGCGTAATAACCTCGATTGATGTACTGGCGCTTGAACTCCTGCTCGGCGCGCTCCAGCGCGGAGCGGTCGAAGATGCGCGACTCCGCGACGCCGATGTCCTTCAGCGCCTTCTTCAGCGTGTCCTTGTCGAACTCCTTGGTGCCGACGATATCGATCTGGCTGATCGTCGGCCGCTCCTGAACGATGACGACCAGCACGCCGTTGTCCGCCTCGAGTCTCACGTCGCGAAAAAATCCCGTCGCGTAGAGCGCCTTGACCGCGGCTGAGGCTTTTTCATCGTCGACGCGATCGCCAACCTTGATCGGAAGATAATTGAAGACGGTGCCGGCGTCGGTGCGCTGGACGCCCTCGACGCGAATGTCCTTCACCGTAAATGGATCGAACCCAAGCGCGCTTCCAGCGAAGAGCGCCACAAGCAGCATCGCAAAGAAAGTTTTGATCTTGCGGCTGGAACGCGGCTTCGCCGCCCGCACGTTCCGGCAGTCAGAAGAGTCGTGACAGGTCATTGAAAAGCGCTAAAGCCATCAGCATGGCCAGCACCGCCATGCCGATGCGCTGGCCGACCTCGAGAACCCGGTCGGATACGGGACTGCCTTTGATAATCTCGGCGAGATAATACATCAAGTGTCCGCCATCGAGTAAAGGCACCGGCAGCAGATTGAGCACGCCGAGGCTGATGCTGATGAGCGCAAGATAACCGATGAACGTCAGCACGCCGGCCTGCGCCGACTGGCCCGCGTAATCGGCCATCGTCAGCGGACCGCTGATGTTCTTGAGCGATGCGTCGCCCGTGATGATCCGCCCGAGCATCTTGACCGTGAATACCGACAAGTCCCACGTTTTGTACAAACCCTGCGCAAGCGCCTCGACCACGCCGTAGCGGACGGTCACCGCAACGCGCTCGGCGACGGCGGGATCGACCGCGAGGCGCATGCCGGCGAGACCGATGCGCCGGCCGCCCTGCTCGCTCGCCTCCGGAATCACTTCCGTGTGGTACTCGACGCCGTCGCGGCGGACCGTGAAGGCCAATCGATCGTCGGGATGCGCGTTGGTGATCGCAGCTGCATCGGCGGGCGAGCGCACGGGCACGCCATCGATCGCAAAGATAACGTCGCCGCGCTTGAGCCCGGCCAGCGCTGCCGGTTTGCCCGCAACGGTTTCGTGAACGACCGGTGGGCCCAGATCGGCACGGATTCCGAGCGTAGGCAGAAAGCTGCCCTCCCAATCGGATCGGGTCAGCGACGAAAGCAGAAGCGTGCGCGATGCCGTCGTTCCGTCGGCTCGAAGCACCGTGATCGACACATCGCGGCTTCCGGACGCCTTCAGGAGACGCCAGCGGAGGTCCTGCCATGACTGCACGCGCTCGCCGTCGACCGCGATCACGAGGTCGCCCTCGGCGAGCCCTGCCGCCGCGGCCGACGAGCCGGCAGGCGGGGGTGCTAGCACCGGACGTGTCCCCGGGATTCCGTTCACATACGTCCCCGCGAACAGGAGCACCGCCAGCAGCAGGTTGGCGATCGGTCCCGCCGCCACGACGGCGATGCGCTTCCATACGTTTTGGCGGTTGAACGCCCGCGGTAGGTCGGCCGGCGCGACATCACCTTCGCGCTCGTCGACCATCTTCACGTAGCCTCCCAACGGGATCGCCGACAAGGCCCATTCGGTAGCGTCGCGGCCAACGCGTTTCGACCACACGATGCGGCCGAAGCCGACCGAAAAACGCAGCACCTTGATCCCGACCCATCGTGCCACGACGTAGTGGCCGAGTTCGTGAAAGATCACCAGCACGCCCAGCGTCACGGCAAATGCCAGCAGCTTCTGGATGATGTCGATCATGTTCGCGTTGTTTTCACGATGGTCAGCGAATCATGTAGTGCGCGACCAGCGCGGCGGCCGGCATGGCCGCGGTCAGCGCGTCGATCCGGTCGAGAACTCCGCCGTGGCCCGGGAGGACACGACCGCTGTCCTTGACTCCGCGCTGGCGCTTGAGTTGCGATTCGAATAGATCTCCGACGACCGACAACCCTGCCAGGATGAGCACCACGGCAAGCCACATCGCGGCGACGCTCACGGTGATATCGCCCGAGTAACCGAAATCGCGCGCAAACCATAGCAGCAGCAGAGCATAGACGGCCACCGCGATCAGCGCACCATAGACGCCCTCCCAGCTCTTCCCCGGGCTGATCGAAGGTGCGAGTTTGTGCCGTCCGAAGCGGCGGCCGGCAAAATACGCCGCGGTATCGGCGATCCACACGATCGCCATCAATGCGAGCAGCATGCCTGGCGAGCGCGCCTGCATCTGCACCACCGCAACCCAGGTCGCGATGAGAACAAGCGATCCGAGCAAGGCCAGCCCGACCCTGGATTCGATTTGCCATCCCGCGTAGAGCCAGCGCGGCGCTACGAGCAGCCAGAACAGCGCCGCGACGCCGCAAATCGCGACAACGATCGGCGCGGGCCACGCGTGTTCCGGAGCGAATCCGGCGCTGGCGCTGAAAAGAAGAGCCAAGCCCGCGATAAGGATCCCCGCGACAAAGAACAGCGCAGCCCGCCAGCCGAGCGCTGCGGCATCGAAATCGGGCCAAAGCAGATCGGTGAAATAAAGCTCGGTATAGGCAAGCTGCCAGAGCAGGAAGTTGGAAAAGCGCTGCTCGCCGCCGGTGCGTATGAAAAGATCCGGCTCCGGCGCGTAAGCCATCGACAGGTAGGGCTCGAGCGCTTCAGGGATGAAGCCTCGCGCGGCTTCGGGACGCGCTGACAAGAGCCGCTGCACCGCCTGGGCAATGTCCCAGCGGCCGCCGTAATTCGCGGCGACGGTCAGCGTCAGGCGCGAATTCGACGCGGTGAGAGCCTCGCCCGCAGCGATGAGCTCACGTATTTTCGGCTCGAAACGGGAAACGTCGCCGACGACCTTGAAACGGATGTCGTTATCGTCGAGCTTCACGACTTCCTGCTCGAGCGCTCGTATGAAAATCTGCATCAATATCGACACCTCGTCGGCAGGCCGGCGCCAGTTTTCGCTGGAAAATGCAAATAGGGTGAGGAATTCCACGCCGCGCTCGACGCAGGCGCGCACGGTAGCGCGAACGGCCTCGACGCCCCTGCGGTGCCCGGCAACGCGCGGCAGGAGCCGCTGCTTCGCCCAACGGCCGTTGCCGTCCATGATGATCGCAACGTGCCGGGGAACATCGCGCACTTCGGGAACGCCGCGGGTGGAGCTCGTGAACACGGTGGGCTGGTGATCGTTGCGTCTGAAGGATTGAACGTGTCGCGCGTGGGGGGCGGGTTTTCCGCGCAACGTGCGCGTCAGGCCGCGCTTCCCTAGACGGCCAGCAGGTCGGCTTCCTTGGCGTGCAGGACCTTGTCGATGTCGGCAATGTAGCGGTCGGTAAGCTTCTGCACATCGTCCTGCGCGCGCCGTTCCTCGTCTTCGGCAACATCCTTGGACTTGAGGAGGTCCTTTAGATGCGTGATGGCGTCGCGGCGGATGTTGCGAACCGCGACGCGGGCATTCTCGGCCTCGCGATGCACGACCTTGATGAGCTCCTTACGCCGCTCCTCGGTCAGCGCAGGCATCGGCACGCGTATCACATCGCCCGCGGTCGCGGGATTCAAGCCGAGGTCGGAGGTGCGGATCGCCTTCTCCACGGGCTGCACCATCTTCTTTTCCCACGGCTGCACGGTGATCGTGTGCGCATCGGCAAGCGTCACATTCGCGACCTGGTTGATCGGCATCATCGAGCCGTAATAGTCGACCTTGATGTGGTCGAGAAGTCCTGTATGCGCGCGACCCGTGCGTACCTTGCCGAGATCGACTTTCAGCGTCTCGACTGATTTCTGCATCTTCTGCTCCGCGGACTTCTTGATATCGGCAATCATGATATCTCCTGCAAATCCGTCAACAGTGCACCAGCGTGCCCTCGTCTCCGCCCATGACGATGCGCTTGAGCGCTCCAGGAGCAAAGATGCTGAAGACCTTGAGCAGCATGTTCTGATCGCGGCACAGCGCGAGTGCCGTGGCGTCCATCACCTTGAGATTCTTGACCATCGCCTCGTCGAAGGTGAGGCTCGGATAGCGCCGCGCCGTGGGATCTTTCTTCGGATCGGAGGTGTAGACGCCGTCGACCTTGGTCGCCTTGAGCACGATATCGACACCCATTTCGCGGCCGCGCAATGCCGCCGCCGTGTCGGTGGTGAAGAACGGATTGCCGGTGCCGGCGGCGAAGATCACGACCTTGTTCTCCTCGAGGTAGCGCAGCGCCTTGCCGCGTATGTAGGGCTCGGCCACCTGTTCGATCGAGAGCGCGGACTGCACGCGCGATACCAACCCGGCGCGGCGCATCGCGTCCTGCAGCGCCAGCGCGTTCATCAGCGTCGCAAGCATCCCCATGTAGTCGGCAGTTGCGCGATCCATGCCTGCGGCGCCCGGCGCAACGCCGCGAAATATATTACCGCCGCCGATGACGACCGCCACCTGGACGCCCAGGCGCACGACCTCGCCGATCTCGGCGACGATGCGGTCGATCACCTCGCGGTTGATACCGTAGGGATCCTCTCCCATCAGCGCCTCGCCGGAGAGCTTGAGCAGTACGCGCTTGTACGCGGGTTCGGAAGCCACCGCGGGGGCCACGCTGGCCAGCGGTGCGAGGGTGGGCGTCGACATGCGTGTGCTTTTGCGTGTATGCGATTCAGACCTTGGCCATTGCCGCGACTTCCGCGGCAAAATCACCTTTTTTTCGTTCGATGCCCTCTCCGACGACATAGAGCATGAAGCTCTCCACTTTGGCACCTTTCGAGCGCAGATATTTCTCGACGGTCTGCTCGGGATCCTTCACAAACGGTTGCCCGTGCAGCGTGACTTCCGCGAGGAACTTGTTGATGCGGCCTTCGACCATCTTGCCGACGATCTGCGCCGGCTTTCCGGATTCAGCAGCCTGCGCGGCAACGATGGTGCGCTCCTTGTCGATCAGCTCTGCGGGAACCTGATCGCGCGAGACGCAGAGCGGCCGGACTGCGCCCGGCGCGGCGGAGGCCGCGACGTGCATCGCGATATCCTTGCCCGTCTGCTCGTCGCCGCCCTCGTATGCGACCGTAACGCCGATGCGCCCGCCTCCGTGGACGTATTGCGCGAGCCTGTCCGCCGTCGCGACGCGGACAAAGCGGCGGATCGAAATATTCTCGCCGAGCTTTTGCACCAGCGCCTGGCGCATCGATTCGACGCTGCCGCCGTCGCCGGCCAGCGCGACGAGCGCAGCGAGGTTGGAAGGGTCCTTGTCGACGATGAGCTGCGCGAGCCCTTTCGCGAATGCCTGAAACGCCGGCGAGCGCGCCACGAAGTCGGTCTCGCAATTGACTTCCACCATCGCGGCGATCTTGCGATCGGCCGAGATCGCCGTTCCGATCACGCCTTCAGCGGCGATGCGCTCCGCGGCCTTGCTCGCTTTTGCGCCGCTCTTGATACGCAACAGGTCCTCGGCCTTGGCCATGTCTCCCTGCGTTTCGGTCAACGCTTTCTTGCATTCCATCATGCCCAGCCCCGTGCGGCTGCGCAGCTCCATCACTTTGCTTGCGGCAATTTCCGCCATGCTTCCCTGCTCCAAGTTCGTTACATTCGCCGCGACCGCTCAAGCTTGCCGACAGTGGCGGATAAAAAAAGGGGGCCGCAGCCCCGGCACGTCTTTATGCAGCCGCTTCGTCTGCCGACACTTCGACGAACTCCTCGGTCTGCACGATTTCCTGGATAACCTGACTCTTGCCCTCGAGAATCGCATCGGCGACGCCTCGTGCGTAGAGTCGGATCGCGCGGCTCGAATCGTCGTTGCCGGGAATCACGTACGCGATGCCGTCGGGGGAATGGTTGGTGTCCACGATGCCGACGATCGGGATCGAGAGCTTGTTTGCCTCGGTCACCGCGATCTTCTGATAGCCGACATCGATGACGAACAGCGCATCGGGTAGCGCATTCATTTCCTTGATGCCGCCGAGGCTCCGATTGAGCTTGTCCATTTCGCGCTGCAGCGTCAGCGCCTCGCGCTTGCTCATTTTTTCGAGCGTGCCGTCCTGCGCCATCGCCTCGAGATCCTTGAGGCGCTTGATCGATGCTTTCACGGTCTTGAAATTGGTCAGCATGCCGCCGAGCCAGCGGTGGTCGACGTAGGGCATGCCCGCGCGTTGCGCTTCCTCGGCGAGGATGTCGCGCGCCTGGCGCTTGGTCCCGACGAAAAGCACGGTTCCGCGATTGGCGGCCAGTTGGCGGATATACTTCATCGCCTCCTGGTACATGGCCATCGTCTTTTCGAGGTTGACGATGTGGATCTTGTTGCGCTGGCCGAAGATGAAGTCCGCCATCTTCGGGTTCCAGTACCGCGTTTGGTGGCCGAAATGCACCCCGGCCTCCAGCATTTGACGCATCGTGACGGACATCCTTCTCTCCATTGTCAGGGTTGGGCCTCGATCCGCCAACGGGCCCGGCAGCCATTGCAGCGGCCGGGCACCCTGAGCGTGCGGATCTGCGGATTGCCTGGGGTGGCGCGCAACGGGTGCTTCCCCTCGCCGCCAATCCAAGCTAACGTTCGATTTTAGCACACTTTTCCTTCGCGCTTCCCGCTCCCGCGCGGGCGCGTACGAATACCCGCGAACCCCATGCCCATGACGGCCTGGACCGAGTTTCTAGTGAGCCGCGGCGCCGCCCTCGACGTCGAAGCCGTCGCCAGCTTTGGCTCAGCTGCCGAGGAGCGCTTCGCGGCCGAACGCGAGGCCGTCATCTGCGACGTCTCGCCGCTTGCCGTTCTGCGAGTCGCGGGCGCTGACGCCGAGGGATTCCTGCAGGGACAGCTCACCAACGACGTGGCGGCGCTGGCGGTGGGTGATTCTCAGTATTCGGCGTGGTGTTCGGCGAGCGGACGCGTGCTGGCGAACTTCGTGCTGCGCCGTCGAGCTGACTCGACGTTCGAGCTGCTGCTTCCGCATTCGTTGATCGGATCGATCGCGAAGCGCCTGGCGATGTTCGTGCTGCGCGCCAGGGTGATCATCAACGACGCGAGCCTGGAAACGGTGCGCATCGGCATCGGAGGCCCGGAAGCCGTCCGCGCCGTCGATGCGCTGGCCGGCGTCGAACCGGCGCCACATCGCGGCGTCGTTGTCAGCGGCGGCACGCTGATTGCGCTGCCGGGACGCCGCTTTGTCGTTGCGCTCGATCCTCACCATGCGGTGTCCCGCTGGGAAAAGTTGCAGCAATTCGCGCGGCCGGCAGGCTTTCCCGTCTGGCAGTGGTTGACCATACGCGCCGGAGTCCCGGTGATCAATCCCGCGACATCGGACCGGTTCGTGCCGCAGATGCTCAACTGGGATGCGCTCGAGGGCATCAACTTTCAAAAGGGCTGTTACGCCGGTCAGGAAATCGTCGCTCGGACGCAATATCTGGGGAGGCTGAAGGAACGCACGTTTCTGTTTCATGTCGACGCGTCTTCCGTTGCCGCAGGCGCTCGACTGTTCAGCGCAGCTTTCGGCGATCAGCCGTGCGGAACGGTCGTGAACGCCTCGCCCGCGCCGCACGGTGGCTGCGACATGCTCGCGACGGTGCAGATCGGGGCGCAGGACCGAGGCGACGTGCGCCTGGGCGGACCGGACGGGCCGGCGCTCGAGCGCGTGGCGCTGCCGTATGCCTTGCCATCGCCGGCCGCGGCCCCGCGCGGGCGTATGGCGTGAGCCCCGCGGCGACGCATTTCTACATCTATTACCGCGTCGCGCAGCAAAGCGCGGAACAAGCGCGGCGCGAGCTCGCTGCGCTGATGCACACGCTGGAGCGGCAAACCGGGATCATCGGGCGCCTGTTGCAGCGGGAGGATGAAGCGACACTCTGGATGGAAGTCTACGAAGACGTTCGTGACAGCGCGGCTTTTCAAGAGAAGCTCGATGACTTGATCCGCATCCACGGTTTCGCTCGCTATCTCGCGCCGGGATCGGCGCGCAAGACCGAACGCTTCGTCGCTCATCGCGGCTAAGGAACCTAAAGCGTTCGCTACACGAGCCATGTGCCTCGCCCTCGTTGCGCTCAACGCGCATCCGCGCTACCCGCTGCTGATCGCGGCGAATCGTGACGAGTTTCACGCGCGCCCCGCGGCGCCCGCGAGCTGGTGGCCCGACGGAACGCTCGCCGGGCGGGATCTCATCGCAGGCGGCACGTGGTTCGGCGTAAGGCCCTGCGGGCGCTGGGCGCTGGTGACCAATTACCGCGAAGGCGTGCCGAGGGATCCCAACGCGCCCTCGCGCGGCGCGCTGGTCACGCGCATGCTGAATGAGCGCCATCCGCCGCTCGTCGAGACGGCGGCGATCGCGCGTGACGGAGAACGCTACCACGGCTTCAATCTGCTCGCGGGCGATGTGGCAATCCATCACCCCCGCTCCTCTCCCGGAGGGCGCGCGGAGATTCGCGAATCGCTTCGCGATTATGAAGTCACCGCCGCGTATGCGTCGAATCGCGCCAGCGGCGCGATCGCGCTTGCCAACGGCGTGCACGGACTATCGAATCATCTGCTCGAAACGCCCTGGCCCAAGCTTGTGAGCAGCAAGGCGGCACTCGCTCGGCTGCTCGAGCGCGATGAGCTCGACGTTTCAGCCGTGTTCGAGCTGCTAGCCGATCGAATGCGAGCGCAGGACGGCGCACTGCCTGCGACGGGCGTATCCCGGCGCTGGGAGCATTTGCTGTCGAGCCCCTTCATCGTCGATGCCGAGTACGGCACGCGCTGCTCGACCGTGTTCCGCGTCGAAGCGAACGGCGCGGCGAAATTCATCGAGCGCAGCTTCGATGCCGCCGGTAGCACGACGAGCGAAGTCGCGTACGCGTTCGCGATCGCGGAGCGCTGAATCAGGTCGCATCTCGACGGGCACGCGCTGCCCCTTTCTCCCAGTCTGCGAGCCGGATGCGAAACAAGGACGGTCAGGAGACCCCGTAGTTCGAGAACGTGAGCCGCGCCGGCCCGTCGGCGACCTCCAGCGTGCAATGTCCGCCCACCGGCAGCGTCAGCTTGTTGCGGCAATGTCCGAAAGGCAGGCCGCCGAAGATCGGCACGGCGAGTCTTTGGCGCAGGTGCGTGATCATGGCCTCGACGTCGTAGCCATTGTCGTTCGCGGCGAGCTCGAAACCGCTGAAGTCACCGAGCAGCACTGCGCGCTGCCTGCCGAGAATGCCTGCGAAGTGCAATTGGTAGAGCATGCGCTCGACGCGGTAGGGATGCTCGCCGACGTCTTCGACGAAAAGCACTCCGCCTTCGACTTGCGGAAAAAACGTGCTGCCGATCAGGTGCGCGATCATGGCGAGATTACCTCCCCAGAGCTGCCCCTCGACGGAAATCCCGGGTGGGCCGTCCAGCACGCATTCGACGGTGTATCGCTCGGAGCGCAAGAGTCCCCAGCAATGCTCGAGGGTGAAGTCCGATGCGTGCTCGGCGCCGAAGTCGTAGGAAACCATCGGCCCGGCAAAGCTCACCATGCCTTCCCGTGCGAGCGCCGCCAACTGAAACGCCGTGAAGTCGCTGTGCCCCATCCAACGCTTGCCCGCCGCCGCGATGCGCGAGAAATCCAGCCGCTCGAGCAGGCGCGACCATCCGTAGCCGCCGCGGACCGCGATAGCAATATCGACGCGCGGGTCCTCCACCATGCGCATCACTGCCGCCAGGCGCTCCTCGTCGGGAGCGGAGAACCGCTGCCATCGTGTCGACACGGTCGGGTCGACGACGACGTGGTAGCCCGCGGCCTCGAAGCGCGAAACCGCGCGCGCGATGGCCGCAGGATCGGGCACACCTCGGAGCGCACGTCGCCGGTGACCGTGGTGTGATGGTTGAGGCTGCGCTCCGCGAACACGTCGATGACGCTGCCGCAGGCGCCCGTCTTGGGATCGCGCGCGCCGAACACCAACCGGCGAATGCGCGCGTGCATGATGGCGCCCGCGCACATGATGCACGGTTCCAGCGTCACGTACAGATCGCAGTCGGACAGCCGGTAGTTGCCCAGCGTTTGCGCCGCGTCGCGCAAGGCCTCGATCTCCGCGTGCGCCGTCGGGTCGTTGGCCGCGATCGGCGCATTGCCGCCACGGCCGACGATGATGCCTTCCCTTACGACGACCGCGCCGACCGGGACCTCGCCACGCTGCTGCGCCAGGCTCGCCAATGCCAGCGCTTCGTTCATCCACACCTCGAATTCCGGCGGCGACGCGAGGTAGCGCGCCGGAGGCATCGAGCGCGGGCCGATCATCGTGCGCTCACATCGACATCGCGTCCGGAGTCGACGACGGCATCGGCTTCGATTTCGACGAGCATGTCGGGGTCGATCAAGCGCCTGACCTCGACCATTGCCGTCGCGGGGCGAATATCCGCAAAGGCTTCTCCGTGCGCCCGCCCGATCGCCTCCCACTGCGTAATGTCCGTGACGTAGATCCGTGTGCGCACGACATCGGCGAGATCCGCGCCGGCGCTCGCAAGCGCGCGCTCGATATTGGCCAGCACCTGCCGCGTCTGGGCGTAGGCGTCGCCCCGCCCGACGAGCAGGCCGTCCGCGCCGGTCGCCGTCGTGCCGGAAATCCAAATCCGGTCGCCGACGCGAACCGCGCGCGAGTAGCCGACGATCGGTTCCCAGGGCGTTCCCGACGCAAAGCGTTCGCGTCTCAGTCTTGCTGCCATGCTATTCCCACTCGATGGTCGCCGGCGGCTTCCCGGATATATCGTAGACCACGCGATTGATTCCGCGCACTTCGTTGGTGATGCGGGTCGACACCCTGGCGAGCAGCTCGTGCGGAAGCGGCGCCCAGTGCGCGGTCATGAAGTCGGTCGTCTCGACCGCGCGCAGCGCCACTGTGTGCTCGTAGGTGCGTCCATCGCCCATGACGCCGACCGATTTTACGGGTAGAAACACGGCAAAAGCCTGGGCGACGCGATCGTACCAGCCCGTGGCCCGCAGCTCGTCGATGAAAATCGCATCGGCCGCGCGCAGCAGGCCGGCGAATTCACGTGTCACTTCGCCGAGGATGCGCACGCCGAGGCCCGGACCGGGGAACGGGTGCCGGAAGATCATTTCCCGCGGCAACCCGAGTGCCAAGCCGAGCTCGCGCACCTCGTCCTTGAACAGCTCGCGCAGAGGCTCGAGCAGCTTCAGATGCAGCGTCTCGGGCAACCCGCCGACGTTGTGGTGCGACTTGATCGTATGCGCCTTCTTGGTCTTGGCGCCCGCCGACTCGATCACGTCGGGATAGATCGTCCCCTGCGCGAGCCACTTGGGCCCGTGTCCGCCGCTTCGCAACTTCGCCGCCTCGTCCTGAAACACCTGGACGAACTCACGGCCGATGATCTTGCGCTTTTGTTCCGGATCGGTCACTCCCGCAAGCTCACGCAGGAATGCACCGCTTGCGTCGACCATGTCGACGCGCACGCCGAGATGCTTGCCGAAAGTTTCCATGACATGCGTCGCTTCATTCTGCCGAAGCAGCCCCGTATCGACAAAAATACAGATGAGCTGATCGCCTATGGCGCGATGAATCAGCGCCGCTGCAACCGACGAATCGACGCCGCCCGACAAGCCGAGCACGACTTCGTCGCGCCCGACCTGCGTGCGGATCCTCGCCACGGCTTCGTCGGCAAAGGCGGGCATCGTCCAGTCGCCTTCGCACTTGCAGATGTCGCGCACGAAGCGCGCGAGGATCGCCTTGCCCTGTTGCGTGTGCGTGACTTCGGGATGAAATTGCACGCCGTAGAAGTGCCTCGACTCGTCCATCATCGCCGCGATGGGCGTCGCGTCACTGCTCGCCATGACGCAGAATCCCGGCGGCAATGCGGTGACCTTGTCGCCGTGGCTCATCCAGACGTCGAGCAGGCCGTGGCCCGAATCGTTGCCGCGGTCCTGGATGCCTTGCAGCAGCCGGCCGTGCCCGCGCCCGCGAACTTCGGCGTATCCGAATTCGCGCGTCCCGCCGGTTTCGACGGCTCCGCCGAGCTGCGCCGCCATGGTCTGCATGCCATAGCAGATACCCAGCACGGGGACGCCGAGCGTCCAGACCGCCGCGGGCGCGCGCGGCGTGTCACCCTCGACGACGCTGTTCGGGCCACCGGAAAGGATGATGCCGACGGGCGCGAACCCGCGCACAAAATCGTCGGACACGTCAAACGGATGGATCTCGCAATAGACGTTGAGCTCGCGGATGCGGCGTGCGATGAGCTGCGTGTATTGCGCGCCGAAATCGAGGATCAGAATCTTGCGGTGCATCGGCGCGTCACGCGGCCTTGACGACGCGCCGTGGAGCAAAGTAGCGGCGCGTGACCCAGAATGCAACGGCCTGCAGGACCGCGCTGACGAAGAAGGTCGCGCCGACGCGCAAGTCGCTCGGCGGAAGGTGGCTGACCTGCGCGAGGAGCGGCGTGCCGATCAACGGCGCGATGACGAACATGACGCTGTTGATCGAGCTCAAGGCGCCCATGGTTACGCCCTGCTCCCGCGGATCGACCGCGTTGGAGACGATCCCCTGCAATGCGGGTCCGACCGCGAAAGACAGGAAATTGCAGATAATGATCGCGTACATCATCCACCCCTGCGGTGCGAGACCGTACAGAGCGTAGGCGATCGTTCCGGTCGCCAGGCCCCACAGCGCGAGCCTGGCCTCGCCTAAGCGCCGCAACAACGGTCCCAGAAGCCCACCCTGCACAGCAGCGGCGACAAGCCCTACACAGAACAGCGCGAAGCCGTTTTCCCGCGGCCCCCAGCCGAAACGAAAATGGGTAAACAGCACCCACGTGGTCTGGAGCATCATCTGCGCGAGGATCACGAGCACGAACACAAGCACGAGCATGCCGATTTCGCGGTGACGGCTGAGCCCGATCAGCGCGGAAAATGGATTCGACCTCGCGAGCGAAAAAGGCGAGCGACGATCGCTCGGCAGCGATTCCGGCACAACAAAGAACCCATATATCGCGTTGAGCAGCGACAGACCTGCAGCGACGTAGAACGGCAGATGCAGATCGACGCTTCCCAGCAGGCCGCCGATGACGGGGCCGAAGATGAATCCGAGCCCGAACGCGGCGCCAATGAAGCCGAAGCTCCTGGCGCGGCCTTCCGGCGGCGTGATGTCCGACGCGTAGGCATTGGCGACCGAAAAACTGGCGCCCGCCGTCCCGCCGACAACGCGTGCGAGGAGCATCACCGGAAGCGAGGGTGCGATCGCCAGAAGGAGGAAGTGGAAACCCAGGCCCAGCAGCGACCACAACAGCAGGGGGCGTCGGCCGAAGCGATCGGAAAGCGCGCCGAGCAGCGGCGCGCAAAAGAACAGCATCACGCCGTAGGCAACCACCAGCGCTCCGTACCAGTACGCCTGCAATTCCCGACTCGCCGTGTACTCGCCCACCAGCATGGGAAGAACCGGGAGCGCGATGCCGATGCCCAGAACGTCGATGAATACGACGACGAGGATGAAGGGCATGCCCGCCCGACGGCGGCCGACGCGATCGCCTTCAGACACCGGCGTTCTCGGTTACAAGCAACGTCAAAGCGGTATGCGAACCGGAGGCCGCTTCTTATTCGACACGGTAATTCGGAGCTTCCTTGGTGATCTGAACATTGTGCGCGTGGGATTCGCGCATCCCTGCCACGGTGATCTCGACGAACTCCGCGCGGCTGCGCAATTCATCGATCGTGGGACACCCGCAATAGCCCATCGCTGCGCGGATTCCCCCCATGAGCTGATGGATCACTGCGACCAGCGTTCCCTTGTACGGCACGCGGCCTTCGATGCCCTGCGGCACGAGCTTCTCGTCTTCTCCCTCGCCTTCGGTGTCCTGGAAGTAGCGGTCGGCGGAACCCTGCTGCATCGCGCCCAGCGATCCCATGCCACGATAGCTCTTGTACGAACGCCCCTGAAAAAGCTCGATCTCGCCCGGAGATTCCTCGGTGCCTGCGAACAAGCTCCCGAGCATCACGCAGGACGCACCCGCTGCAATGGCCTTTGCGATGTCGCCCGAATAGCGAATGCCGCCGTCGGCGATGAGCGGTATGTCGAGACCGGCCACGCCCCCCAGCGCATTGAGGATCGCCGAGATCTGCGGCACGCCGACGCCGGCAACGATGCGCGTGGTGCAGATCGAGCCGGGGCCGATCCCGATCTTGACGGCGTCGGCGCCGCTGTCCACCAGCGCGCGGGCGCCGTCGGCGGTGGCGACATTGCCGCCGATAACCTGTACCCGAGAAAATTTCCGCTTCGCCCAGCGCACGCGATCCAGGACACCCTCGGAATGGCCGTGTGAGGTATCGACCACCAGAACGTCGGCCCCCGCCGCGACAAGCGCTTCGGCGCGTTCTTCGGTGTCGCCGCCCGTTCCGATCGCAGCGCCGACCCGAAGCTGGCCTCGCTCGTCCTTGCTCGCGAGCGGATGCTCAGTCGATTTAAGAATGTCCTTGACCGTGATGAGCCCCTTGAGCTCGAACTTGTCATTGACGACGAGCACGCGCTCGAGGCGATGGCGGTGCATCAGCGCCTTGGCGTGCTCGAGCTCCGTTCCCTCGGCCACGGTCACCAGCCGGTCGCGCTTGGTCATGATGTTGGAAACCGGCTGGTCGAGTTGCGTCTCGAACCGGAGATCGCGATTCGTCACAATTCCGACGACCGTCTTGCCGTCGACGACGGGCAAGCCGGAAATGCGGTGCTTCCTGGTTAACGCGAGGACTTCGCGGACTGACATCGTCGGCGGGATCGTGATGGGGTCCTTCACGACGCCGCTCTCGAAGCGCTTCACCTTTGCCACCTCGGCAGCCTGCTTCTGCGCCGACATGTTCTTATGCACGATGCCCATGCCGCCCTCCTGCGCGACGGCGATGGCAAGCCGCGCTTCGGTGACGGTGTCCATCGCCGCCGACAGCAGCGGAATGTTTAGCGTAATGCTCTGGGTGAGGCGCGTCTTAAGGCTGACTTCGCTTGGAAGAACGGAGGAATATGCGGGAAGAAGCAGGACGTCGTCAAAAGTGAGAGCTTTTTGAACGACACGCATGGTGCATTTCTCCTATGCGCAAAAGCGGATTATACGCGGGTCGACCTCGCCGGTAAACGGCAGCGCTGTGCGCAGCGAGCCAGGTGCAAGCGAGCAGCGAGAGGGGACCCCGGCGAGAAGTGCAAGCCGGGGTCGAGCGTCCGCGAGCGCAGCGTAGGCCGACAACAGAAACCTTCCTCTATTCGATTACGGCCCGGAGGCCGGACCACTCGCGCAGCGAGTGGGGTGCGAGCGACCGCGCATCAGCGCTGCTACCGACACGTGATCGATGTGCCGGGATCAGGGCCCTAGGAGGTAGCGCTGTGCGCAGCGAGCCAGGTCCCACTCGCGCAGCGAGTGGGGTGCGAGCGACCGCGCATCAGCGCTGCTACCGACACGAGATCGATGTTCCGGGATCAGGGCTCTAGGAGGTAGCGCCTGACCGCTGGACGGGCTGCGGTTGACGCTGGGCACGCGTTAGCATTACCTTGTCATAACTTGTGCCATGAACGGGACGCTTTCGATGATAATGCGCCATTCGCTGGTGATCGCCGCGGTGATCGGCTTGGCCGGAGTTCTTCTCTCGCCGACCTGCGATGCGATCCTCTACAAGTGGACCGACGAGAATGGTCGCGTCGTCTACGGTGATCAGCCTCCCACTGGAACAAAGGCCGAGCGCCTGAATCCCGGCATCGGGCCCGCCGACCCCAACGCGGTGCGCGACATGGCCAACAAGGATGCGGAGATCAAGAAGCGCCAGCAACAACGTGCCGACGACGCGGCCAAGCTCGAAAAGGAACAGTCCGACGCGAAAAGAAAGCTCGAACAGTGCGTGCAGACGCGCGGACGGATCAAGATGATGCGCGACGATCGCGCCGTCTTCCGATACAACGAAAAAGGCGAAAAGGTCTACTACCAGCCGGCGGAGCGCGAAAAGGCGATCAGCGAAAGTCAGAAGATTCTGCAGGACCTCAACTGCCCGCCGCCTGCGGCGTAAGAGCGCGAAGTTCCGGGCTATCCTCATCTCCCATGCCGCGCGGCGAGCTGCGCGACGCGGAATTTTGTTATTTCTTCTCCAGATTCGCCTGATTGATCTTGATGTCTGCTTTTGATTTCAGGCTCGCGACGTAGGACGTGAAGAGCTCGCGGCCAAGCTGGTCGCCGACGCGCCCGACAAATGCAGTGAGCCGTGCGGGCTCGGGCACGGGTGGGGTCGTCACCTTTTCCAGCCGATAGATCGTAAAGCCGCCGCGCTCGCCCGCGACGCCGAGGTACGAAGGCAGCTTGGCGCTGCTCGCCTGGAAGATTCGGGTGAGCGCCTCGGGAGGAAACCCCGGCTGTGGTTGGTTGCGCGTCAGCGTCACGGCCTTGCCGAACGAGACGCCGGCATCCTTCCCCTGCTCGAGCAGGGCAAGCTTTTCCTTGCCGGCCTTCTGTGCAAGCTCGCTCGCGGCGTTGCGCTCCAGCTGTCGCCTGATCTCGCTTTTCACCTCTTCGTAAGGACGCGGGGATGCCGGTTTGTGCTCGACCACACGCGCCGCCATGAGCGTGTTGGGCGCGATTTCGATCGCCTCGGTGTTGCGTTTGGCCTGCAACGATTCCGGGCTGAAAACCGATTGCACGAATTTCGGATTGTTCTGGCCGATCGCCTGGACCTGGACGCGGGTAAGAAAGGGCGTCGTCTGGACCTGGAGGTTGAGTGTCTTAGCCGCGGGCTGCAGCGATTCCGCTTGCTCGTACACCAAATTCTGAAACTGCTCGGCGGCTTCGACGAATTTCTTGCTCGCCTTCTGCCGCTTGAGGTCCTGCTCGATCGCGGGTCTCGCCTCCTCGAAGCTTAGCGTCTTGCCTGCCTTGATCGACGTGACCTTGATCACGTGCCAACCGAAGTCGGTCTGCACCGGCCCCGCGATGTCGCCGAGCTTGGCCGAAAACACCGCATCCTCGAACGGCTTCACCATCGAGCCGTCGCGCGCAAAAAATCCCAGATCGCCGCCCTGAGCGGCGGATCCCGGATCCTCCGAGATCTTCTTGGCAAGCTCGCCGAATTGTGCGGGCGTCTTGCGCGCCTGCGCCACGATGTCGTCGGCCTTTTTTTTCACAGCGAGCTTCTGCTCGTCGCTGGCGCCGGGTTTGAGCGCGATCAGGATGTGGCTCGCCTGGCGCTCCTCGGCCTTGCTGTACTGCTTCATGTTGTCGTCGTATTGTTTCCTTACATCGGCTGCCTCGACGCTGACCTGGCCCGAGAGCGAATCCGGAGTCAGCGAGACGTACTCGATCCTGACCTCTTCCGGCGTCTGGAACGCGGTTTGATTTCCGTCATAGAACGCCTTGACCGCTGCATCCTCGATCTTCACTTGCTTGAGGAAGGCTTCCGGATCGACCGTCGCCGACGACACGGAGCGTTGCTGATCGAGCAGCGAAAGATAGCGTTCGACATTGCTGCGCGCAATGATGTTGCCGTTTGCGAGCGGTTCCTGCAGCGGAGCGAGGGTGAGCTCCTGACGCAGCCGCTGCTCGAACATCGGGGGACTCATGCTCTGCGATGCAAGGAGCTGCTCGTATCGCGCTCGCGAGAACTTCCCGTCTTCGTGAAAGGCGGGCAATGCGGAGATGAACTGCGCGAGCTGAGTGTCAGGCACGCGAAATCCGTCGCGGCGCGCCTGACTATCGAGCAGATGCTGGGCGATGATCTGCTCGAGAATGGTATAGCGCACTTCCGGGTTGTCGAACACCGTCGGGTCGAATTTGGCGCCCAACGCCTGGCGCATCCGGTCCTGCTGCTCGCGAACGGTATCGGAGAATTCGGCTTGGGTGATCCTGTCGCCGCCGACCCTGGCGATTTCGTTCACCGAGCCCGCGCTGCGAAAATAGTAGTCGACGCCGAAAAAAGCGAATGGCAGGGTAATCAGCGCAATGATGATTTGTACGACGCGCTTCTTGCGGTGGATAAAATCGAACATGGGCTACGCCAGTTTCACATGATTAACTGCAGGAAGAGGGCCAATTCAATACGAGCTTGAAGAAGCGCCAACAGCTCGATCACGGCAGTGCTCGTACAGCGTTCTCGAAGTGCGCAGTGGCAGGCCAAGCGGCCCAGCCGCACGCGCGGCGCATCGTAGCGGTTTTGAAGCGGCGATGCCAGCGGGACCAACGCTCAGCAGCCCATTTCTCTGATTCAGTCGCAACTTGAAGACGACAACACCAGCACCCCGCAACAAAATGTCGAGTAATTTTACAGTCTGGAATGGTCGGGGGCCGAGGCCAATCATAAGTTATTGAGTATAAAACAGAATAATCCACACGCATGATAATTGCTCTCTTTACCATGCGCCGGATGATTATCTTCATAGCACCGTTCATGTCGGTGGCATACAAGTGGGGGTCTTATGCTGAAAAGATTGGGAATTTCGCTCGCAACCGCAGGTTTTGCCCTTGGGCTGGCCGCCATTGCGAATGCCGGACCCATCGATGTTCTGATAGGCGACAAAGACAATTACGGCGGCATCCCGGGCTGCTCGGACACCGGGACCTGCGTATGGCCGGGACCAGGTGCTTCAGGCAGCGGCTATGACGGTCGCAGCGCCGCGGAAGCCGCGGCTCTCAACGGCGCGCAGATCACCGACGTCTACAGCGCGCTGTTTCCGGGCTTCGGTCCGAACGGCACGCAGGCCGCCGATGTCATCCTCGCCTTCACCGGCACGCTCACCTCGGCGACCCTGACCGTCGCCATGGGCGATTTCCAGTGCAGCACCTTCGGTGCGACGCTGGCGACCATCAACGGAACGGCAACGAGTTTCTGCTTCAACGACGGGTTTCAGGTCACGACCATCCGTAGCTTTGTGTTGACCGCGGCCGAGCTGGCGGCGGCCAATCTCGCGCACCAGGTCGTGCTCCATATCGACCATAACAACAACAGCGACTTCATCGCTTTCGACTGGTTCGAATTGACCGGCAATGCGGTCATCCCGGAACCATCGACGCTCGCTCTTCTCGGAGTCGCGCTTGTGGGGCTCGGCATGCTTCGACGCAAGTCGGCCTGACTCTCCGCGTTTCATCTGAAAACGGCGGCCTCGTGGTCGCCGTTTTCATTTATTCGCCGACGCCCGGAAGCCTTGTAACTACCGAATAGGCCACATCGAAGAGCCGCCGGCCGGTGGGTTGGCCTGTCGCATTACAGAGCAACCGCCGAAACGCGAGTGAACGCGCCGCTCACGCGTGCGCGCGGATCGTGCTGACCGCATTGGGTTGGCGGAGTGGACGGGACTCGAACCCGCGACCCCCGGCGTGACAGGCCGGTATTCTAACCAACTGAACTACCACTCCCGGACTTGCGGACAACTGGTGGGTGCTGAGAGGTTCGAACTCCCGACATTCGCCTTGTAAGGGCGACGCTCTACCAGCTGAGCTAAGCACCCGTTCGCAGCGCACGCCAGCGCTATATGTGCGCCGGCGCCGAGCGCAACAGATTAGTTTACCGAATCCTTGAGCGCCTTGCCAGCGCGGAACTTCGGAACCTTGGCCGCCTTGATCTTGATCGCTGCGCCGGTCCGCGGGTTACGTCCCTGCCGCGCGGTTCGTTTGCCGATGTAGAACGATCCGAATCCAACCAGCGTGACGATGTCGTCCTTCTTGAGCGAGCTGGTGATGGAATTTACCGTCGCGTCCAGCGCCCGGCCGGCGGCTGCTTTCGAAATATCGGCGTGTTTGGCGATGGCGTCGATCAGCTCGGATTTGTTCACGAATGTCCCCTTTCGATCCTGGACAAGCATTGGAAAGGCGTATGGAAGCAGGTCACGTCACGACCTGGATACAGGCGCGAATAAGTTTGGGGGGTTACACAGACTGCGATCTCGAGATGATCTTTATAGCAATCGCGAAATCCTCGTGTCAAGCGCTTTCAAAGAACGTTTGACATGCAACAAAAAAATCGCCGCGGTTGGCACGGCGGCGATGTCGGCGATTGTTGCTGCGCTCGATTCAGTGCTTGATCACCAGCGCGGGCTCCTCGACCGGCGCGGCGGGAACGGCCGCAGGCTCGCCCGGCGGCACGTCAGGGAGCGGTACCGGGTGACGCTCCATCGCGTACTCGAGCACCTGCTCGATCCAGCGCACGGGATGGATCTCCAGGCGATTCTTGATTTCGTCCGGAATCTCCACCAGGTCCTTCACATTTTCCTCGGGGATCAGAACCTGCCGTATACCACCGCGGCCCGCGGCGAGCAGCTTCTCCTTCAATCCACCGATCGGGAGCACTTCCCCGCGCAGCGTGATCTCGCCGGTCATCGCCACGTCGGCGCGAACGGGAATGCCCGTCAGTATCGACACGATCGCGGTGCAGATCGCCGTGCCCGCGCTCGGACCGTCCTTCGGCGTCGCGCCTTCCGGCAAGTGGATGTGAAGGTCCGTTTTCTGATAGAAGTCGGCCGCGACTCCGAGCTGTCGGGAGCGATGGCGCACGACCGATAACGCCGCTGAAATCGACTCGTTCATCACGTCGCCCAGCTTGCCGGTCGTCGTCGTCTTGCCCTTGCCCGGCAACGCAACCGCCTCGATCGTCAGCAAGTCGCCGCCGACCTCGGTCCATGCGAGCCCCGTAACCTGTCCGATCTGATTCTTTTTCTCGGCGATCCCGTAGGTGAAGCGGCGGACGCCCAGGTACTTGTCGAGGTTCTTCGCCGTTACCTCGACCGGATGCTTGGCCGCACGCGGCTTGCCCTCGCTTGCCTTCAGCAGCAGACCTTTGACCACCTTGCGGCAAATCTTGGAGATGTCGCGTTCGAGCGCGCGAACACCTGCCTCGCGCGTGTAATAGCGCGTGATGTCGCGCAACGCCGATTCTGCGATGTGCAGCTCGTTTTCCTTCAGCCCGTTGTGCTTCATCTGCTTGGGAACGAGGTACTGCTTCGCAATCGCGATCTTCTCGTCCTCCGTGTAGCCCGAGAGCCGGATCACCTCCATGCGATCGAGCAGCGGCGCCGGAATATTCAGGGTGTTCGCCGTGGTAACGAACATCACGTCGGACAAGTCGTACTCGACCTCGACGTAGTGATCGACGAAGGTCGTGTTTTGCTCGGGGTCGAGCACCTCCAGCAGAGCCGACGACGGATCGCCGCGAAAGTCCATTCCCATCTTGTCGACTTCGTCGAGCAGGAACAGAGGATTTCTGACGCCGACCTTGGTCATGTTCTGCAAGATCTTGCCCGGCATCGAGCCGATGTAGGTGCGGCGGTGACCGCGGATCTCGGCCTCGTCGCGCACGCCGCCCAGGCTCATGCGCACGAACTTGCGGTTGGTCGCGCGCGCGATCGATTGCCCCAGCGACGTCTTGCCCACTCCGGGCGCACCGACGAGGCAAAGGATAGGTCCCTTCAATCGTTCGACGCGCTGCTGCACCGCGAGATACTCCACGATGCGTTCTTTGACCTTCTCGAGTCCATAGTGGTCGGCGTCGAGCACCTTGACCGCGTTGGCGAGATCCTTGTTGATCTTGCTCTTCTTCTTCCACGGCAGACCGAGCAGCGTATCGATGAAATTGCGCACGACGGTTGCCTCGGCTGACATCGGCGACATCATCTTGAGCTTCTTGAGCTCCGTCATCGCCTTGGCCTCGGCCTCTTTCGACATCTTGGCGGCCTTGACCTTCTTTTCCATCTCGTCGAGATCAGCGTTTTCGTCGCCTTCGCCGAGCTCCTTCTGGATCGCCTTGACCTGCTCGTTCAGGTAGTACTCGCGCTGGCTCTTCTCCATCTGCCGCTTGACGCGGCCGCGGATACGCTTTTCGACCTGAAGGATATCGACCTCGCCCTCGAGAAGACCGAGCAAGTGCTCGAGGCGCTTGCCGACGTCCTGCATTTCGAGAATCTCCTGCTTCTGCTCGAGCTTGAGCGGCAGATGCGCGGCGATCGCGTCGGCGAGCCGGCCACCGTCCTCGATGCCCGACATCGAAGTAAGGATTTCCGGCGGAATCTTCTTATTGAGCTTCACATACTGGTCGAACTGCGAAAGCAACGCCCGCCGCATCGCCTCGATCTCATTCGCGCCGCTCTCGACGCCGGCAAGAACCGCCGCATCGGCGGACAGATATTCACCGGTGTCGTCGATGCGAAGGATGCGCGCACGCTGCGTGCCCTCGACGAGCACCTTTACCGTGCCGTCGGGGAGCTTGAGCATCTGCAGCACCGTCGCGACGCTGCCGATGTCGTACAGATCTTCCCCGGAGGGCTCGTCCTTGGCGGCGGATCGCTGCGCGGCGAGCAGAATGTGCTTGCCCGCCTCCATCGCCATGTCGAGCGCCTTGATCGATTTCGGCCGGCCCACGAACAGCGGGATGACCATATGCGGAAAGACCACGACGTCACGCAGCGGGAGCAGCGGAAAGGTCGTCAGCTCGGTGGAAAGGTTGCGAATGTCGGTAGCCATGCGTCTGTTATTCCAGTAAAAAAGGGGGCACGCGGTAATGCCGAGGTGGGGGCGAATTCCACCCAGTTCAAGCCAAGGAACTTCTCAACGCGCG
>WNGK01003986.1_pt1 | contig 28774 bp, 32 predicted proteins | sample 5400601 | NCBI WGS metagenome assembly WNGK01 (sample SAMN13153376, study PRJNA577476) | soil metagenome | isolation source: 60 cm soil or saprolite under Garry oak tree replicate 1 | place: USA:California | collected 2016-06-15
CGTCCCGGTGGAGCATACGGAGCAGGCCCGGCAGCGGCTCGGGGAGGAGCCGCTCCTCGCGGTCGAGATGACCGCCGTCCTCGAGGCCGATCCGGCCCGCGCTCGTGGGATCGCGCGCGACTTCGCCGGCCGGTACCTGGAGCTCCCGAACTATGCCAACAACCTCCGCCGGCTGGGCTGGAGTGACGACGATATCGCCGGCGGCGGAAGCGACGCGCTGATCGACGCCGTCGTCGTGTGGGGCGACGAGGAGGCCATCGCCCACCGGGCTCGCCAGCACCTCGAGGCCGGCGCCGACCACGTGTGCGTCCAGCTGCGCGGCCCCGGCGGCGCCTCGGACCTCTGCCTGGACGGCTACCGCGCCCTGGCCCCGCACCTTCTGTGACGGAAGGCGGGTGCTCGGGAGACAAACTCGGATCGAACGGGAGGACGGAGCGATGATCAAGGTCCGACGCGATGCGGAGATCCACGACGTCGAAGGCGGCTGGTTCCGTGCGCGCTGGCACTTCTCCTTCGATCGGTACCGCGATCCCGACAACGACAGCTTCGGTGCGATGCGGGTCTTCAACGACGACCGGCTGATCCCGGGCGCCGCCTGGCCGCTCCATCCCCACCGTGACGTCGAGGGGCTCACGTACGTCGTCGACGGGACGTTCGGACACGAGGACGACGTGGGTGGGGCCTTCGGACCGTTGCCGGCCGGCTCGGTCCAGCGGATGACCCTCGGGTCCGGCGCCCTCCACTCCGAGCTGAACGCCTCGAAGGACGAACCGATGCGATTCATCCAGATCTGGATCCTGCCCGATACGGCCGATCTCGAGCCGCAGGTCGAACAGCGGGTCTTCACGCGGGAGGACCGGACGGATCGGCTGCTGAAGGTCATCGGACCGGAGGGCGGCGACGTCGTCATGGTCCACCAGGACGCTGCCGTCTACGTCGCGTCGCTCGGGCCCGGGGTCGAGGTGACCCACCTGCTCGGCGAGGGCCGCGGTGCGTACGCCTATCTGATCGAGGGCGCCGCGTCCTTCGGTGATGAGGACGTCACCACCGGCGATGCAGCGAAAGTCAGCGACGAGCCGGAGCTCGGGATCCGCGCCCGCGAGCGGAGCGAACTGATCGTCGTCGACGTGCCCATGGCGTTCGAGGCGGTCGGCGTCTGGCGACGGCGGATCTGACGAGCCCCCCTTCAGGCGGATCGAGGTCGATCGGGGGCGGGCCCGGCTTCCTGGTCGGTCGGTACGTCCATTTCCTTCGTACCAGGTCCCGGTGCCGAGGGCGACGCCGTGCCCCGGGGAGGTGAGTCTCCTCGGTCGTGAGGGCCGGAACCTCGACCGGCGCGATCGACACACCATCACCACCGGATGGCCCTGCACGCTTGGCTCGCGCCCGCCTAGCATCGGGATCCTTTCCGATGAGCCTCAAGGGACGCCTCCGCAGGCGGACACGGTAGATCCGTCACCCGATCCACGCCTTTCGGAGCTGGCAGCGGCGGCACCGATACCCCTGGCGGTACCAGCCAACCTGACGGTCATCCGTTTCCACGACCGGCGAATGGGAGCACAAGCGGGATCGCGGGGGACCGGGACTCGAACCCAGGAGGGACTCGGCGCCCCAGCGGTTTTCAAGACCGCGCCTTCGTCCGCTCGGCCATCCCCCCGGCCCGAGTTTAGCGCCGAGCACATTTGCGTTGGGAGCCATGGGTGTCTCGGGAAGTCGTTCGGTCGGCGTGCGGTCACATCAACGGAGGCCGCGAATCTCATACGCGACGATGGGGCGGCCGAAACCCTTGAGCTCGATCTCGCCAACGGGTGCGGCGTCGACGACGTCTTCGATCTCGGCCAGCACACGCTGGCTGATCAGCGTCTGTCCCGCCGACGCGTGAGTGCTGAGCCGCGACGCGAGGTTCGTGACCGGCCCGACCGCGCCGTAGTCATAGCGGCCTTCGAAGCCGATCCGACCGAGCGTCGCATAGCCAGCCGCGATGCCGATGCCGAGCCCGAGGTCGGAGCCTCGCTTGCGCCAGGTGCTTGCGAGCGCGTGGAACCGCTCCTGGACGGCGAGCGCCATGCGGACCGCCTTGAGCTCGTGGTCTTCTACCGGTTCGGGGTCGTTGAAGAACACCATCAACCCGTCGCCGGCGAAGTGCTCCAGCGTGCCCTGGTATACGGGTAGGAGCTCGCCGATCAGAGTGTGATACTCACGCAAGAGTTCAAGCAGCTCCTCGGGGGCGGCTGTCTCGGCGAAGGCCGTGAAGCCGCGGAGGTCGCAGAAGAGGCAGGCGATGTAGGCACGGTGTCCGGCCAGCAGGCGCTCACCTCGCTCGCTGGACAGGAGTTCGGCGATCTGCGGCGACACGAAGCGCGAAAGCTCCGCGCGTTGCCGCTCGACGGCGCTGATCAGGCGTGCGTTCGCGATCGTGATGGCCGCTTGGTCGGCGAAGGTCTGGACGAGCTGGATCTGCTCATCGGTGAAGGGCTGCGGCTCGCTCCGCACGATGAGCAGCACACCGATGAGCTCATCTTCGAAGAGGACCGGCACCCCTAACCCTGCTCGGAATCCGGTACGCGGCCCGCGATAGGCGTACTCGCGGTCGACCAATACGTCGGGAACGTGAACGATGTCCCTCGTCACGGCGGCCCGGCCGGCGAACGTCGTTCGGTCGAGCGGGCGCGGGTGGTGTTTGTCGTACTCCCACTGGTCGGCGCCACCGTCGCCGGAGACGGCAAGAAGAAAGTCGCCCTCGGCGAGGTAGAGCGACGAGTAATCGCCGACGCAAAGTCGCCTCGCCGCTTTGCTCACCTCGTCCAGGACCGGTTGTAGTCCTGCGGAACGAACGACGGCCCGTAGCACGCTACTGATCGCGCCCTGCTGCTCGCGCAATCTCTCGTTGCTCCGGGCGAGCTCCTCAACGGCGTGAACCTCCGGTCCGTTCATCAAGCGGACTCTACGACGCACGCCGCTTCAGGCCTACGGGTTTGGCACGCGATCCGCCTGGTCCAAGCCGGATCGAGCCACCTCACCGTCTCCGTCGTTGTGCCACCCACCAGAGGGCCGGGGATATTGATCCGGGTGAAGGACGGCCTGGGGAACAAGAAGGACTCAAGCTACAACGCCGACTCGAACGTCCTGACGTACCTGAAGGCCGGGCAGTCCACGCCGTTCTCGTTCGGCTACAGCCCGGCGGCACCGACGTCTCGACGGTGACGCTGCCGAGCGGCGGGAAGGAGACCATCAACTACGGCGAGGGTATCGGCAACCCTACCGCGCACTTCCCCAGGTAGTGGGTCAGTTTGACCAGCTGGGGGTCATCCTCACTGAAACTGACCCACTACCCATTTCCGAGTGGTACGCCCGACCTCTGTACGCTTAGCGCGTGAGCGCCTCCGCACCCCAATCCGGACCGCGTGCATCGAGTGTGAGCAAGGGCCTCGACCGCCGGCTCGTCGCCGTGATGTTCACCGACATGGTCGGGTACACCGCGCTCATGCAGATCGACGAGCGGGCGGCGATCGACAAGCGGAAGCGATACGCGGCCGCGCTCCAGGCGAACCACGACGCCGGCGGCGGGACGATCGTCCAGCGACTGGGCGACGGCAGCCTGAGCATGTTCCCGAACGCGATCGATGCGGTGCGAAGCGCCATCGGGATGCAACGGGAGCTCGGCGCCCAGGACGTGCCCGTCCGGATCGGCATCCATCTGGGCGAGGTGATCATCGAGCCCACGGGGCTCGTCGGCGACGCCGTGAACATCGCGTCGCGGATCGAATCATTCGCCGTGCCGGGAAGCGTCATGGTGTCGGACTCGGTGCACGACCTGGTCCAGAACCGTCCCGACGTGACCTTTACCAGCTTGGGGAGGTTCCGGCTCAAGAGCGTCGGGCGCCCGTTCGAGATCTTCGCGGCGTCCGCAGACGGGATCGTGGTGCCGGACCCGCGCACCCTCGAGGGCAAAGGCGAGCGGTTCGCCACCCTCCCGGGCAACTTGCCGGCCTCGACGACGCTGCTGCTCGGGCGAGACGAAGACCTGACGGCGCTGACCGAGCTCGTGTCGCAGCACCCTGTGGTCACCATCACCGGACCGGGGGGCGTCGTGAAGACGAGTGCGATGACCGAGCTCGGGCGGCGGCTCGCACCTGAGTTCCAGGGCCGTGTTGCGTTCGTCCCGCTGGCCGAGGTCGACACGCCCGATGGGTTCGTCCCCGCCATCGCCGAGACACTCGACGTCAAGGAGGCCGAGGGACGGACGCTCCGCGACGGGATCGTCGCGCTCATCGCCGACAAGCGCGCACTCCTGCTCCTCGACAACCTTGAACAGGTCGTCGCGGCCACGCCGGAGGTCGCCCGGCTGACGGAGTGTCCGGCCCTTCGGATCGTCACCACCAGCCGGACCCCGCTGCGGATCGCCGCCGAACGGGTGTACGCGCTGACGCCGCTCCCGCTCCCCCCTGCGTCCGGTGCGGGCGACCCCGACTCGTTGCGCTCCTACCCGAGCGTTGCCCTGTTCGTCGAACGCGCGCGCTCGGCGAGTCCGTCCTTCGAGCTGACCGAGCGGAACGCGGCCGCGGTCACGTCCGTGTGCCGGCGCCTGGACGGTCTGCCGCTGGCGCTCGAGCTGGCCGCGGCACGGCTCCGTGCCGTGCCGCTGGACGCACTCGTCGGCCGGCTCGAGAAGGCGCTAGACGTGCTCACGTCCGGCCCCCGCGACAAGCCCGGCCGGCATCAGGCCCTGCGAGCGACGATCGAATGGAGCCACTCGCTCCTCACCGAGTCGGAGCAGCAGCTGTTCCGCCGCATGGCGGTCTTCTCGGGCGGCTGCACGTTCGACGACCTCGAAACCGTGTGTTCGGATCCGGGCGGGTCATTCCTCGATGATCTGTCTGCGCTCGTGGACAACGCCCTCGTGCAGCGGGCCGAGGCATCGGGACGGTTCGGCATGCTCCAGACGATCGCCGAGTTCGCCCGCGAACGGCTGGAGGCGTCGGGCGAGGCGGCCGAGGTCATTACCCGACACGCGTCGCGATACGCCGAGCTGGGCGGCTCGATCCGTGACGGCATCGAGGGGGACGATCAGATCGGCTCCGTGGAGCGCGGCATGGCCGAGGAAGGCAACCTCCAGGCGGCGCTCGACGCGTTCCTCGCGCGGGTGCGGGCCGGTGAGGCTTTGGCCGGCGAAGCGGGCTTGCAGCTCTGCGGCGACCTCTGGATGTACTGGCATATCCGCGGGAAGAACCTCACCGCCCGCGAGTACGCCACGTCGTTCCTGAACGCGGCCGAGGCCGAGCCGACCGTGGGTCGCGCCGGGGCACTCATCACCGCCGGCCTGGCGTCCTGGGTGCTCGGTCAGATCGAGCGATCGAACGAGGAATGGTCGGACGCGCACCGGATCGCGACGGCAGCGGGCGCCGATCGCGAGGTCTGCATCGCCGCGTCGATGCTGGGCCTGGGTCACCTCGGGATCGACAACGCGGCAGGCCTCAGCTGGGCTGACGAAGCGATCGAGCGGGGGCGGACCACCGGGTTCCACTGGGCCGAGGCGTTCGCCTCGAGCTTCGCGGGCTTGCTGCATGCCGCCGAGGGCGATGTGGATGCGGCCTCGGCGAGCCTGTCCCATGCGGCGGCGATCCAGCGCCGGCTCCAGGACGAGGAGGGGCTGGGCCTGTCCCTGGGCGGGCTCGCTCAGCTGGCGCTTGCCCGGGAGGACCTGACCGGCGCCGTCGACCTCTACCGGCAGGGGCTCGCCGCGTTCGAGGCGATCGGAGACCGGGCCGAGGAGGCGCGCATCCTCGACGAGCTGGCCTCGGCACAGCTGCGGATCGGGGACGTCGCGGCCGCACGGCGGTCCTTCTTCGACTCGATTCGGGCGTACACCGACATCGCCAGCGTCCGCGGAATCGGACTCTCGATGATCGGCCTCGCCGCCTGCGAAGCGGTCGAGGGTCGTCCGATGAACGCGGCGACGATGGCGGCCGCGGCCGAGGGCTATGCCGCGCAGGAGGGCATCGTGAACGTCTACTCGGAGGAGACGCCCGGCCGCGAGTTCGTCGACCGGGCGCGGGCCGAGCTCTCGGCGGCCGACCTCGCCGAGGCGTCAGCCAACGGGAGCAGCCTCACAATCGAAGAGGCCCTTGACCTGGCCCGAGGCGACTGAAGCGGGACCCCTTCGCTGGATATGACCAGTGGTCGGCCACGACCGCAGTGGAGGTGAAGCGAGTCGAACCCGGTGGAGCCGACAAAGCTTCGCGTCTCCGACGGCTAGTCTGAAGCGAGTGAAGACCGTGTATGTCACCTCGCGCGAACAGTGGCGGGCGTGGCTCCATGAGCATCACCAGACCGAGGCGGAGGTCTGGCTCGTCTACTACCGCAAGGCTTCGGGGAAGCCCCGAATCTCCTACAACGACGCCGTCGAAGAGGCCCTGTGCTTCGGGTGGATCGACAGCAACCAGAAGGGCATCGACGACGAGCGGTTCGCCCAGCGCTTTACCCCACGGCGACGCGTCGGCGGCCTCTCGGAGATGAACAAGCAGCGCGTCCGCCGCCTGGTGGCGAAGGGGCGGATGACGCCTGCGGGCATGGCGGTCATCGGCGATGCCCTCGATCTGGACCCCTTCGTTCTCTCCCCCGACGTCGAGCGGGCCTTACACGGGGATCCCGAGACGTGGAGGAACTTCGAGGCGTTTCCCGAGTCCTATCGCCGCCTGCGTATCGCGTTCGTGGAGTCGGCTCGAAGGCGTCCCGCCGAGTTTGACAAGCGACTCGCGCACTTCGTGAAGCTGACCAAGCAGAACAGGCGGTTCGGCTACGTTAAGGAGTTCAAGTGACGCTGGTCGGCGGGCCGACCGGGCTGTCAGCTGCGTCGATCACCGCACCTGGGCGACTGGCTGACCAGGATGCTCCGTTCACCTGACACTCGGCGCCCTGACAGTGGCACGCCGTACGCCCGGTCGCTCGGTTGCCGCTCAGGTCACCGTCCGTCCGCACACCGACGAGACGGACCGAGCGCGGCGGTTCAACCGGACGGAGAACGTTGAGCGATCCCCCAGTCAGTCCTCCTGCTGCACGTCATTACGCACAGCGCGCAACAGCGACGGGACGCCGCGATCCAGGCTGCGTGCGCGGCGTGGGGATGGTGACAGCCAGGGAGGCAGCGACATGTCCAGCGCGCAGTTGTATGACACCATCGGAGCCGCTTACACCGTGACGCGGCGCACCGAGCCGCGGATCGCCACAAGGATCTGGGCTGCGCTCGGCGATGCGCGGACGGTATTGAATGTCGGGGCCGGCACCGGCTCCTACGAGCCCCCCGGCCGTGACGTAACCGCGGGCGCCTGCTACCCCTTGCCGCGGTACTCGCTGTCGCTGACATGCTCCCCCCACTCGGCGTCGCCTTCGCTCATCGACAGGTGGGTCATGAAGCTGTCGGGCGCCGCCCCGTGCCAGTGCCACTCGCCACCGGGGATGTGGATCACGTCGCCGGGCCGGATGGTGACGACGGGCCCGCCGCGGGACTGGACGCGTCCCCCGCCTTCGGTCACATACAGGGTCTGACCGATCGAGTGGCTGTGCCAGGCGGTTCGCGCGCCCGGCGCGAAGTGCACCGACCCGATGCTAATGGGCGAGGGACTGCGGGCCTGCGCGATGGCGTCGATCCACACGTCGCCGGTGAACCAGTCAGGTGGTCCCTTGGTGGTCGGGCTCTTGGGTATCACTTCCATGACGTCACCTCTTCCTTCTCGGGTGGCTCAGGGCCAGAGCAGCGCCTTGATGGCGCGGCGTTCGTCCATGGCGCGATAGCCCTCCGCGACCTGGTCGAGGGGCAGGCTGAGGTCGAACACCTTGCCGGGGCTGATCTCGCGGTTCCAGATGAGGTCGACCAGATCCGGCAGGAAGCGGCGCACCGGCGCGGGACCACCGTGAAGGTGGACGTGGGAGAAGAACATCTCTTCGCCGGGGAGCTCGACGTCATGGGCGACGCCGACGTAGCCGACGTGCCCGCCTGGCCGGGTGGAGCGGATGGCCTGCATCATCGCCTCCTGGGTGCCGACCGCCTCGATCACCGAGTGTGCGCCGAGCCCGCTCGTAAGTTCCCTGATCCTCGCTACGCCCTCGTCCCCCCGCACCTCGACGATGTCGGTAGCGCCGAACCCGAGCGCGAGCTGCTGTCGTGGTTCGTGGCGGCTCATGGCGATGATCCGTTCCGCGCCGAGGTGCTTCGCCGCCTGCACGGCGAGCAGGCCCACCGCGCCATCACCGACCACGGCAACGGTCTTGCCCGGGCCGGCCTCGGCGGCGACTGCACCGAACCAGCCAGTGCCGAGCACGTCGGAAGCGGCAAGGAAGCTCGGGATCAGGTCCGCCGGGGGCAGGCCGGGGGTGGCCACGAGGGTGCCGTCGGCGAGCGGAACGCGGGCCAGTTCCGCCTGCGTTCCGATGGTGCCCATGAGCTCGCGGTGGATGCACGAGCTCTGATAGCCGGCCTGGCAGATCTCGCAGGTGTTGTCCGAGGCGAAGAACGAGCCGATCACGAACTGACCAGGCTTGATCGTGCCGACAGCGCTGCCGACCTCCTCGACGATGCCGACGTACTCGTGACCCATCGGGGCCGGCCCCTGAACGGCCTCGATGCCTCGGTACGGCCACAGGTCCGAGCCGCAGACACACGTAGCCGCCAGTCGGATGATGGCGTCGGTCGGCTCGACGATGGCGGGGTCGTCACGCACTTCGAGGCGAACGTCGCCGGGGGCGTGGAGGACGGCTCCTCGCATGGTGATCTCCTTTCAGTCGGTGCCGCCGCCGAAGACCTGCTTGGCCACCGCCATGGCGGACATGGCCTTGGGCCAGCCGGCGTAGAAGGCCAGGTGGGTGATCGCCTCGATGAGCTCCTCCTCAGTGGCGCCGTTCTGTTTGGCCAGGCCCAGGTGGAATACGAGCTGCTCGGTGCTCCCACTCGTGGTCAACGCCGCCACGGTCACCAGGCTGCGTTCCCTCGGTGACAGCTGCGGGCGCGTCCAGACCTGGCCGAACAGGACATCGTCGGTGAAGCCGACGAGCGCTGGCGCGAAGTCACCGAACATCCGCTGAGCACCCGAACGTTCCCTCGGTTCAGTTTCGTCCGCCACTGCTATCCCCTCCTTTCGTTTCCCCAGCGGGGCGCGAGCCGCAGCATCGCCGCGGTCGCAACCGGGCTCACCATGGGTTCCACGTACGTGCGGGCGTATCGGGCGTACTCGGTGCGGTAAGCGTCCTCGATCGCGCGGTGGTCGGCATCCTCCGGCTCCTCGAAGGTGACGTCGCGCTCGGCGCGATCGCGAGCTCGTCGGCCGCGGCGAAGACCTCCAGCTCGGTCGGGTACCATTCGCACATCTCGCAGCTCCTTCGCTCCAGACGAGCCATGGCTCCGAGTCTGACGAGGCCGGCCGCGATCAGGGAGATGACGTTGATAGGGGTTCTGGCAGCCCCTCCCTGCGAGCCCGATTACAGTCCTACCGTGGACGGCGTGGGCAGCCGGAACGAGATCCGCGAGTTCCTGACCACGAGACGGGCCAGGATCACCCCCGAGCGGGCCGGGCTACACGCCTACGGGGGCCGGCGACGGGTCTCGGGGTTGCGGCGCGAGGAGGTGGCGCTCCTCGCGAGCATCAGCGTCGAGTACTACACGCAACTCGAACGCGGCAACGTGCGGGGCGTCTCCGAAGATGTGCTCGAAGCCGTCTCGCGAGCCCTCCAGCTCGACGAGGTCGAGCGGACCCACCTGTTCGACCTCGTGCGCGCCGCCAAGCGGCGACCCGCCAGGACCCGGCGAACGTCCGAACGCGTCCGGCCCGTTGTGCAGCGGGTCCTCGACACGATCGAGGGATCCGCCGCGTTCGTCCGCAACGGCCGCCTCGACATCCTCTCCGCCAACAGGCTCGGTTACGCGCTCTACTCCGAGGTCTTCGCCAACCCGGAGAGGCCGGCGAACCTGGCTCGCTTCATCTTCCTCGACCGGCAGTCCCGAAGGTTCTACGCGGACTGGGAGGGGATCGCCGATGCATGCGTCGGCAATCTGCGCGCCGAAGCCGGTCGCGACCCCTACGACCTCGACCTCACCGACCTCGTCGGCGAGCTCTCCATGCGAAGCGATGACTTCCGCGCCCGCTGGGCCTCCCACGACGTTCGCGAGTATCGGACCGGCACCCAGCCGTTCCACCACCCGCTCGTTGGTGATCTTACCCTCAGCTACGAGGCCCTCCAGTTGACGGCCGACATCGGCCTGACGCTCATCGTGTACACGGCGGAACCCGACTCGCCGTCACAGGAGGCGCTGGATCGTCTGGCGAACTGGCCGGCGGCGCGGGACCAGGAATCGCGGTGACTCGTCCGGTCCATCGTCGCTCGAGTCGAGTCCGATCCGTCAGGTCCCGCGGCGGCTCCAACCGGGGACGGGAGGGGGACGTGGAGTCTTACCCCTTCCGGGGCACTCCGTCGATGACGTGTTCCGGGAGCTCGAAGGCCTGAACCCTCAGCGCCCCCGGTTCCCGGTCGCCGCGTAGGTCTCCGCGAAGCCCTGTCGGGCTATTCGCGCGACCGGCCTGGACATCCGCCCTACGTCCTTCACTGGGACGGATCGCACTGGACCACGGTGTCCAGCCCGCACCTGTCCTCGACCTACAACTTCCTGCAGACGGCAGTGGCCGTGTCGCCGGGCGATGTCTGGGCGGCCGGGTACCGGACCGTCAACGGCCGGGACGTCACGTTCGTCGAACACTGGGACGGGTCCCGGTGGCGGGTCGACCGGACCCCGAACCTCCAGGGCGGAGGGAACCAGTTGTACGGGCTGAGCGTCGACCCCGGAGGCGGCCTGTGGGCCGCCGGAACTTCTACCCCAACGACTTCAAGCGGGATCCGGACGCTCGTGATGCATCCGATCGTCCAGCTGAGACGTCCCAAGCCGCCCGCGAAGTACCGAACGCCGTGGTTGCGTCGAACGGGAGATCGATGTCGTCACTGCCGAGCCCCCACACCGAGATCGAGCGCTTTCGCGATCTACAATGACCGCGGAGGGAACGAGACGACCAGCGACGGGCGTCCGCCGAAGGCTGCGCTCCAGCCGATCGTCGAAAGAATGCATCCGCGCCGGGCACGCGCTCCGTGACTCGCCGGAGCCGTAGAGCGGGACGGCCAGTGATGGAAGAGCAGCCTCGATTCCGGCTCGCGACCGTCAGCCGAATCCCACCCCGCTCCGAGGGGTGGGAAGGGCAGATCACGGCCAACCTCTCGGCCGGGAAGGACGGCCACTTCGTCCTCTGCGGGACGCTGACGATGAGCCAGTCGGAGTGGGAGAGCTTCGTGCGCGCGATGCGCCACTGCATGGGCGAGCTCTTCGAGCTCGACGACCGCCACGGCTGATCGAGGCTCGCCCGGCAGGCTGATCGATGGCCGCGGGTCCGCGGCGGTCCCCCGGATGTTCCCTACGTGCCGGTACCCGGCTCGAACGGCCCCACCTCGATCGTCGAGGGCAGGCCGGGACCGTTGCACGGCGGCGGCCCCACCGCGTCCAGCCCGTTGACGTCGACGGTTCCGCCGCCCGGGATCTCCACGCTCCACAGGGGAGCGGCGCGGCCAACAGGACACCAGTTCGACCAGCTGACGCGGACAGAAGCGGTATCGCTCGGGGCGAGGGTGACGACGGGCCACCCCACCGGCTCCGGCGAGGCGTTGACGAGCCAGCCCGGGGGCGAAGTACCGAACGTGACGCCGGAAGTGATCGGGTGCAGGTTCTGGTCCAGCAGCGTGATGGTGGGCGTGCCCTGAACCGTGCAGGTCTCCGCCGAGAGGTTCGTCAGGCCGATCGCTCCCTCGCGTGAGCCGGCGGCGCCCTGCATCGATCCGACCGCCCGAAGCTGCGATGACGTGCACGCAAGCGTCGTGGAGGCCGAAGGCGGCGGCTGAACGGACGTCGCGGTCGGTACTCCGATGGGCCGTTGGGCGGTGGGGCCGCCGAGGGCCCGCACCCCCGCGAACGCACCGGCCGCCAGGACGACGACCGTCATGCCCACGCGCAGCGCGTTCAGTGCGATCCGGCGGCGGGCCCGGCTCGCCAGGGACCGGGGAACCTCGCGGTGCGCAGGCACATCGTCGGCCTTCCGCCGCAGGAGCTCGCGGAGTTCGTCGTCCATGTCACTCACCGGTGCTCACCTCGGATCTCGTTCCTCAACGTCTCGAGCCCTCGCGAAACCAGGGACTTCACGGTTCCCGGGCGGCAGTTCAGGAGCTCGGCGACCCGTCGCTCGGGCAGGTCCTCGTAGAACCGCAGGACGATGGCGGCTCGCTGGCGCTGCGAGAGCCGACCCAGCGCCTGCCACAGCTCCTCTCGGTCCTCGGGCGACCGATCGGACCATCGGGCCCCTTGAGGACCCAAGGCACCGCGTGCCCGTTCCAGATAGGTGCGCTCCACCTTCCTCCGCCGGAAATGTGAGTTGGCGAGGTTCACGACGGTCCGCCGCAGGTACGCGTCGAAGGCGCCCGGGTCTCTGAGGTGGACCAGCCGGCCGGCCAAGCGAACGAACGCCTCCTGCACGAGGTCCTCCGCGAGCGCGCGGCTTCCTGTCAGGAGGTACGCCAGCCGGACGGCATCGTCGGCGTGCCTCAAGTACAGCTCGCCGAGCTTTCCTGCATCGGTTGCCGCCGGTCGATCCACGTCCGCCCTCAGCATCCGCCCATCACGTGGTCAAGGACGCGTAGGTGTCTCCGATCGGTTCCACGAAGAACGACCGCTTGCACCGACAGGCAGGCTCTTCCGGAGGCAAGGTGACCTGTCCGGGACCGAGCGGGCCGGAACCACCGACCCGCTAATCCCGCTTCGCCTGCCTCTGAGCGGTCACGTCCAACATGACCCCCTGCCAACACAGGGGCTGTCCGCGAGATCCCCGTACGACCACGGCCACGTCTCGAACCCACACCACCGTGCCGTCCCGAGCGATCATCCGGTACTCGGCCCGGAACGGCTCCTGGGTACGGTTCGCGACGTGGCATGCCTCGACCACCCGTTCGCGATCCTCGGGGTGGAGCAGGTCGACCCACATCAAGCCGTTGCCCATCCACGCCTCCTGGGAGTAGCCGAGGAGCGACTCCACCTGGGGACTGATCGAGAGGTTCCGTCCGTCGTCAAGCGCCTCGGTGTAGGTGATCCCCGGGAGTTGCTCGACCAAGGACCGGTACATCGCCTCGGCCCGCTCGGCGTCGACCAAGGCCGCCTCCAGCCGACCCGGCACCGATCGTGGTCGCTTGCCGCCGTCGTTCACGGCCGCTGCTGGAACCAGGCGGGAGCGGATCCGGGGGAACGCTGGCTGCTTCCGTGCGTCGCTTCCGTGACCATCCTCGACTCCTTCACAGGTCCGTCCACGCTGACATCGCAGCAGCTGGCCCGGCAACCGGGGTATCGGCTGCATCCGTCGATGGGTTGAAGTGGTCTATCGGCGCTGACCCCGCTCCGGCGAGCAAAGGCGCCCGTTGAACTCGTGGGACGTTCTTCGGTAGCTCCCTCGGGTACGGAGACTCGTCTAGGCTCGCGTCCTCCGGTGACCGGGATCGACCGCGCACGCCTCCGCGCCCAGCCACCGTCCAAGGCGGTCGCGATTCCGTGCCACGAGGCGGTAGCCGCGGTCCGTCATCCGGGGCAAGGTTCCGGCGATCGCCGCCAATGGCCTGCCTCCGGGCAGGAGCGCGAGGAGAGGGGCCACCGCTGCACCGGCCGAACGCAGCTGCCCATCGTCCATCACCAGGTGCCAGGAGGACATCTTCGTCGCTTGGTCCATCCTCGGGAGGAGCCGGTCGGACTCCGGGTCCTGGAGGGGAACCAGCCGCAGGCGGTTCCGCCGATCCCACGCCAGTATCTTGTCGATCGCCCAGCGACAGAACCCGCAGCCACTGTCATAAAGGATGGTGGCTCTGCTCACGGGAGATAGCGTAGAGACGCCAGGCTGCTTCGTCAGTCGCGCGGGATGCGGGGTCCTTATGAAGAGGCAGGAGAGCGGCGGCATCCGCGGACCGGCGGACGAGGGCCGGCCGCTTTTCGACGGAAGGAGGAGTCGGTGGACGACCCGGTTCGGGAGTTCCTTGAGCACTATCACGCGGCGGTGATGGCGACGCTGAAGGCCGACGGTACGCCGCACGTGGCGCGGGTCGGGGTGGGCCTGGTGGAGGGCTCGCTCCAGAGCTCGGGGACGCAGACGCGGGTGCGCACGAAGCATCTCCGCCGAGACCCTCGGGCGACGCTGTTCGTCTTCGACACCACGAACCCATGGCGCTGGGTCGGCCTGGAGACGACCGTGACGATCCACGAAGGAGCGGACGCGCCGCAACGGAACCTGGCGTTGTACCGGGTGCTGGCCGGCGAGCCGAAGGACCTCGACGAGTACCTGCGGGCGATGGTGGCCGAGGAGCGGTTGATCTACGCCTTCGAGATCCATCGCGCGTACGGCCAGTACTGACCGCGAGCGCGTGATCCTGCGGCGGACCCGCGTCTCCGACACCGGGCGTCGCCCACACGCCGTGCGCTACGCTTTCGATGATATGACCCGGCGAGGTCGGCCTCGGTTCAAGGATAACGACGACGCTCGGCTTCGCGACGTGCTCGAAGGACGGGTAAGACTGATCATCTTCCTGGTCGCGTTCGTCACAGCGCTCGTGGTCGGCCTGAGGTCGACACCTTGCGGAAGTCTTCTCACGAACGAAGCGAAGGTCTGTTACCACTGGGGCCTGGCCTTGTGGATCGCGCTTCCAGGTATCGCACTGGGTTTGGTATTCGGCTTGGTGAGGCGGCTGCGCAGGTAACGGAGCGCATCCGCTAGCCCGCGCCTGACCCGGTGCTCGACGGCACCACATCCGGTCTCCGGTCGGCGACCGACTCCCACCCGGGCGCGGTCCGACCCCGCCGTGCGCTAGGCTTCGGCGGTTCGATCCGGGGAGGTGGAGGATGGCACGGAGCGTCGCGTTGGTCAGCACGTGGGGGACGCCGGCTCGGGGTCGCGAGGGCAAGGCGCTCGAGGTCTTCATGGAGCTCATCGTGGAGGACGTGAAGAGTCACTGGTATTTCACGGGAGACGACGAGATCCAGCGAGGCACGCAGAACCTGATCCAGGCGGGAACCACCCTCGGCTATATGTAAAGGAACGCCAACGGGCTGGACGCTCATCACGAAGGAGACCCATGGGCCAGCCGCTCATCCGGATCGAAGTCGTCGCCGAGACCGATGGACTCAAGGTTCGGCTGGCCATCGCTCCATCGATCCTCACCCAGGTCTACGCGCGGGGCGGACTGGGGCTGTTCGATCGAAGCACCTCGAACATCGCCGTCGAACTCCGGGACCGACGGGACGGCAGGACCTTCGAGCGACAGCCGGCGCTCCTGGAGTTCACCCCGGGAGCCGAAGACGCCGACGAGTACGCCTCGAAGTTCCGCCCGGGCAGCGCGTTCGAACTCGGCTCGTGAGCTGCCGCGGCCGGTCCGCCGGGATCCCGATCGCGGGGTGACCAGGGCGCGTCAGGCCGACAGGTTGTCTCGTTCGTCGTAGGTGCGTTCTCGCCCCGAGGGCGTGTTCCTCACGTCTTCGTGGATCGTGGTTCGGCGTCCGCTCCCGAGCGCCAGGACCACGGCGCTGATCACGAAGAGCGCGATACCGACGGCGAGGAGGATCACGCCAACCGTGTGGATGCTGAAACCTGTCGTCGTGACCTTGACCGCGAACTCCAGGATCGCGCCGATGATCACGAGCACGATCGCGAAGGCCATCAGGCCTGCACCTGTGCCTCTGTTCATCGAGATCAGCCTCCTTTGCGGCTCATACACCTGGTTCCCGGATCTGGCGGTGACCAAACCGAGCCCCGCACTCGGGTTCAGTGGGTCAGCGGGGCTCACGCCCCGGCCATAGACTCCGACCTCGAACGGCGACTGGACCGGGGGAGGGAGCGCGCGGGACGGCCGCCTCCGCCAGGAGGAGGTGCGTTCGGGTGAGGAAGAGAACACGGATCGCGGTTGCGTGGACCTCCTCGGCGCTGATCATCGGGGCCGTGGCCGGGGTCAGTGGACAGAGCGCCAGTGCCAGGGCCGCGGGCGCGTCCCGCAGGACCGTCCCGGCCTACAACACCATCCCGGTCACGGGATCGGGCGCCGGCTCCTTCGCGGGATCGCCGGCGAACGGGACGAAGGGGCTGTCGTCCACGCCGGTGCCGGGGACGAACGTGAACGTGTCGAACCGGGCGGGCGCCCAGAGCGAGACCTCGGTGGCGATCGACCCGACGAACTCCATGCACATGATCGCGAGCGTGAACGACCTGAACACTGCGGACACCCTCACCGCCCAGGTCTATGAGTCGACGGACGGCGGGGCCACGTGGACGGACACCGGCGCCATCCCCGGGGGCTTCTGCTACGACACGTGGGACGAGTTCGGCGCGGACGGCACCGCGTACGTCGCGTACGAGTGCCTGGACCAGCGGATCGCCATCAAGCGGCCGGGCGCGCCCGCGTGGATCAACCTGAAGCTCGCCAACGCGGGAGTGCTGCCCGACCGCGACATGGTGATCGCCGACACCTCCGCCTCGAGCCCGTTCTCGGGGAGCGTCTACATCGGATACGACGACAACGGGAACAACAATGCCGCGCACGTGATGTACTCGCGTGACGGCCTCCTCTGGCAGCAGAGCCCGACGATCAACGACGGCACGAGCACCCCCACCATCGGTGTGAACGTGTCCCTCGCGTCCGACGGAACGCTGTACGCGGTGTGGGAGGACTACTCCAACCGGAAGATCTGGATCGACACGTCGACGGACGGCGGAGCCACGTGGGGCACCGATCACCTGGTCTCCACCTACCGGATGGATACCACCGGGTTCTTCGTGTCCATCCCTCCCCAGCAGAACCGCGGCATCGTCCCGTTCGCGGTCTCGGCCGTGGTCCCTGCGGGGGCGCTTCATGCCGGTCGTATCTACGTCGTGTACACGGACAGCAACGTGACCGGGAACGACACCGACGTCTTCGAGCGATACTCCGACAACGGTGGGATCACGTGGTCGCCGGAGCACCGGGTCAACAACGACACGGGCGGCGCCTATCAGTTCGAACCGACCGTCTCGGTCGCCCCCAACGGGCTGGTCGCGGTCACGTGGTACGACACCAGGAACGATCCGTCGAACCACAAGACCGACCGGTACGTGGCCACCTCCAGGGGCGGGGTGAGGTGGAAGAGGAACGTGAAGATCACGACCACCCAGTCCGACGAGACCGCCGCCGCCGATGGGAACCAGTACGGCGACTACCAGGGCTCCGACCTCGCTCGCGGGGTGCTCATGGCCTCGTGGACGGACTCCCGTCCCGGCACCATGGTGGAGGACCTGTTCGTCGCAGCCGTGAAGCCCTGATCGTCCCCGATACGGAGAACCGTCCCGCCGGTGCGGTCACCTCGGCCGGAGCGCCATGCCGCATCGGGGACAGCTTCCGGGGGACTGCGCGCGAACCTCCGGATGCATCGGGCAGCTGTAGGACCCCTGCTGGACCCCGTCGGCGTGCACGCCACCGAGCTCCATGGGTTGCTCGATCGGCTCGTCCATCATCCGGAGCATCGCGAGCCCTCCCGTCTTCACGAATCGCAGGGCGAGCACGGCTGCGAGCACCAGGAACAGGACGTTGAGGACGGAGGTGTAGTTGAAGTGGACGCTCGCCTCGATGACCTTCGCGTGCCGGGGTCCGGTGGGGACCAACCCAAGGGCATCGAACACGAACCCCACGATCAGACCCGCGCCCACCATCGTGGCGTAGAAAGTGGCGAGCAGGAACAGGCTGACCCTGGCCCCGTAGTACTTCCGATAGATGTTGATGATCGGCAGCACGATGAGGTCGGCGAAGATGAACGCGATCACTCCCCCGAAGCTGATCCCGCCGTTCCACAGCACCGCGGCGAGCGGCACGTTCCCGATCGAGCAGACGAACGAGAGCATCGCCACCAGCGGTCCGATCAGCGGACCCCAGATCTTCGCCAGCAGCGGGTGGTGGACCAGGAAGAAGCCCTGCCAGAAGCGGTTCGGGACCCACGCAGCCAGCGCGCCGGCGATGAGCAAGCCGCCGAAGATGTCCTTGTAGATGGCCGCCCAGTCCATCCAGAACGTATGGCTGATCGCGGTGAAGCCCCGGGAGGAGGTCATGCGCGACCAGAGCGACCCGCCCGTCACGGACATGTCCATCTCGGCATGGCCTTCCATCGAACCCCGCACCCCCCTGGCGGCCTGGCGCTTCGCCATCTCCAGCAAGCGGGGGGTGAGGAACGCTCGGAACAGCAGCGCCAGCAGGACCACCATGAGCGGCCCGCCCACGAACTCGGCGAGCGTGAACTGCCAGCCGATCAGGAGGGCCAGGATGATCCCGAGCTCGACCACCAGGTTCGTCGAGGCGAACTCGAACGCGATGGCCGCGGTGAAGTTGGCGCCCTTCCGGAAGATCGACCGCGCCAGGGCCACCGCCGCGTACGAGCAGGACGAAGAGGCCGCCCCCAGACCGCAGGAGATGGCGAGCGTGCGGGGGGAGTCATCGGGCAGGAGCCTGGTCATCTCCTGCTTCGACACGACGGCCTGCACCGCGCCCGAGAGGAAGAACCCGAGCACCAGAGCCCAGAGGATCTCCCAGGTCATGCCGAAGGCGAAGCTCAGCGCGTGGGCGATGGCGCCTCCGGCGGAGGCGAGCGCCACGTCGCTCATCTCCGCGCGAAGCGGCGGACCGCCGCGGTCAGCTCGTCGAGCTTGTCCTCACCGGTGCCGCCGCGCACCGCTTCCGCCACGCACGTTCGCACGTGATCGTCGAGGAGCATCAGCCCGACCGCGTCGCAGGCCGCGGAGATCGCCTGCAGCTGGGTCAGCACGTCGATGCAGTAGGCATCCTCCTCGATCAAGCGCGTGATCCCACGCACCTGTCCTTCCAGCCGCCGGACGCGGGCCAGCGAATCCGTCCTGGTCGAGTCCTTCACCCATCCTCCGTGGTTCCGGCGATGCCCGATGCCCTACCCCGGTAGGGTATCAGCCGAGACCCTGGCTCACCCTCTGAGGCCCTTCTGCGCTGTTCCTCATGGATCTCCCAGCCACCGCCCGTTGACTGGCGTCCAACGGCTAGGAAGCGGAAGGAGGTGACTGATCATGCGACATCAGATCCGCAGGGCGGTGGCAGCCCTGACCGTATCGGGGGCCCTCATCGGCGGCACGGCGGCGATCGCGCACGCCGCGACCGCCACGCCGTCGGCGAAGTCCTCGACCTCGACGTCATCGTCCTCATCGACGTCGGCGACGGCGCACAAGAACTGCCCCAACATGTAGCACCCCGCCACGATCGCTGCGGCGCGGCTTCCGATCACGACGGAGGCCGCGCCGCGGTGCGCCGGTAAGCTGTCAGCCCATCCGCGACCTCAGGAGACGTGCACCCACGTCGACACGGACGGAGTGCCGGCCGCACTCAGGATGAACAGCATGTAATAGCCGGGAGGAGCCAGGTTCGCGTTCGCCGGCGCGTCGGCCTCGAGCTGTCCGGTGTCCGGGTTCACGCCGAACGTCAGGTCCACCAACCGCTGGTCCATGTTGTTGCTGTGGGTGACGGCCCCCGGCCGGATCAGCTCCACGCGAGAGACGCCGGCCGGGTCGTCCGTCCCGATCGCGAAGTGCTGGCCGTACGTCAGCGAGTCGGGCGCCGAGGTGATCACCGGTCGCGGACCGTTGAACAGGTACGGCGGCGAGTAGATCTGCATCAGGTGCTCGTCCGGGAGGCCCGTATCGGCGCCGGCCGAGAGCACTCGCCCGTCGGGCAGGAGCAGCGCGGTGGAATGGTACGAGCGCTGCAGGGACATCGAGGCCAGGACGGACCACGAGCCCGTCGCCGGGTCGTAGTCCTCGGCCGCGTACACGGGGTCCAAACGCGGACCCTTCCGGTTCCCGCCCACCGCCAGGACGTGACCCGTCGGCAGAAGGACGAGGTTGAGGCTCCGTCGCGCGTAGTTCATCGAGCCGGTCCACGCCCACCCCGCGGACGGGTTGTCGTAGTCGAACACTTCGGCCGTGTTCGTCCCCACCGAGTTCCCGCCGCCGGCGGTCAGGATCTGATGGAGCCCGGGGAGCAGGACGGCCGAGCCGCCGGATCGGGTGCCGAACAGCAGGTTTCCCATCTCCGTCCATGTGTTCGTGGTGAGATCGAGCGCGGCGGTCTTCGGGTCCCCGCCCGCGACGAAGACCCTGCCGTCGGGCATGACGAATGACCGCGGGTACAGCGCGACGAACTTCCGCTGGGCCGAGTGCGGCAGGGTGGAGAACGTCCCGGCGGCGGGGTCGTACAGCTCCTGGAGCTTGTTGTACTTGCCGTGGACCTGCTGGCCGGACATCACCAGGACCTTGCCGCTCGGCAGGGCGACGTTCGTCGGGTACCACCGGCTGACTTTCATGTCGGCCGTGGCCGACCACGTGCTCGTCGCCGGGTCGAACACGGTCCCGCCCTTGATCCCGTCGCCGAGCGGCTGTCCGGTGGCCTGTCCTCCCGTGACGAACAGCTGGCCGTTCGACAGTTCGGACAGGCCCGAGCAGAAGATCTGGCGGTCGAACGGCAGGTCCGCATCCGTCACCAGGCCGGTGCTGGGATCGTAGAGGCGAGCCGCGGACCCCAGGGTGCCCTGCGGTCGCTCGTAGAGCATCACCTGACCCGTGTGCAGCAGCGCCATGTGGATCGGGATGATCCCGAGGTCCTGCGGCTCGGACCACGAGCCGACCAGGGCCGGGTCGGGCAGAACGGTGAACGCGGTCGGTGAGTCCGCCGATCCGGCCGCGTTCGTCACCTCGATCGGTCCGGAGGTGGCTGCGGCCGGCACCGTCGCCGTGATCTGGACGTCCGAATCCACGTTGAACGCCCCGGCGGTGCCGTTGAACGTGACCGCCGTCGACCCGGTGAACCCCGAGCCGGCGATCGCGACGCTGGACCCTGGGATCCCCCCATCCGGCGAGAAGCCCGTGACGGCCGGCGCGACGATCACCGTGAAGCTCGATGGGCTGGCGCCGGAACCATCGGGGGTCGTCACGGTGATCACACCACTGGAGGCGCCCGTCGGGACCGACGTGCTGATCTGCTGGTCCGTGTCGACGGTGAAGGTGGCCTCGGTGGCGGCGAAGGCGACCGACGTGGCCCCGGTGAAGCCGGTTCCGCTGATCGTGACCGGGGTACCGACCGGCCCGCTCGCCGGCGAGATGTTGGAGATCGAAGGCGCGGCCGCGAACGCCGCCTGAGGGCCGACCGCCACCGAGAGGCCGACGGCCACGAGGACCGTCAGCACCGCGGACCGAGCACGCCTCATCCCCAAGGATCCCTTCCGACATCCGGCGTCGCCGGCCCGCCGGAGAGTATGGCGGGTCTCGCCTCGTCGCGGCATCGGACGAAGAACGTATCGACGTTGTAGAAAGGCACCCATGGCGCGGACGTACCCTGTCTACCTGGAGGTGGGGAGCAAGCGGGTGTTCGCTGCAGCCCTCGACTGGCCCGGCTGGTGCCGCGGCGGCCGGGACGAAGAGGCGGCGTTGCAGGCGCTGGTCGGATACGGGCCCCGCTACGCGGCGGCGCTCGGGCCGGCGGCGGGTCCGTTCGCACCCCCGAAGGACCCGTCCGCTCTCGACGTGGTCGAGCGGCTCGAGGGCAACGCAACAACGGACTTCGGGGCCCCGGGGGCGGTGCCGGCGAGCGACGAGCGGGCGCTGCGGAGCTCCGAACTCGAGCGGCTGACCGGGTTGCTGCAGGCATGTTGGGCTGCGTTCGACGCCGCCGCGCGAGACGCGGAGGGATCGGCACTCAGGAAGGGTCCGCGGGGCGGCGGGCGCGAGCTCGGCGCCATCGTGTCACACGTCCTGGACGCGGACCGGGCCTATCTCGCGCGGCTGGGTGGCGAGTATCGGCCGGGGTCGGACGGCGGCGTCGCCGACCAGACGGCCGGTCTCCACGCGACGATCATCGAGGCGCTGTCATCCCGGGCGCGCGGTGAGCCGCCGGTCGGGAAGCGGCGGTCCACGCCATGGCCGCCGCGGTACGCCGTCCGTCGTTCGGCGTGGCACGCGCTCGACCACGCTTGGGAGATCGAGGACCGCACGCTCGGCTGATCGACGAGAGACGGCCCGCCGCCCCGAAGGCCGGCGGGCCCGTCCATCGCGTCCCGGGAGGATCAGGCGCGGCCGGCCGAGGACACGCCGTGATGCGAGCTCGGGTGCCTGGGTGCCGCACCCTTCGTCGCGTGCCATCTTCCGGTGCCACCGCTCCCGTCGGTGCACGCCTGCGTCCCCGCGAAGCCGGCCCTGGTCTTGTGGCCCGTGTACAGCGGCAGGCATCCGACCGTGTACTGCATCTTCAGCGTCTTCGTCGACTTGCTGTAGCTCCACGTTCCTGCCCCACCGTCGTCGGTGGTGAAACTGTGGTCCGCACTGAGATGCAGACCGGTCGAGCCAGGCGGATAGCCGTCCCACTGGAAGTCCAGCGTGTAATCGCCCGCGACCCGCTGCGGGCTCGCGATGGCCGGCGCCATCGCCATCGATACGAGCAGACCCAGCGCCATGAACGGAACGAGGATCAGCATCCGGCGACGAAACGTCATGGAGACCCCCTTCTCACTTCCTCCCCGAACCAGCCGAACAGCGTTGCCGACAACCCCGAGCTCTTCCTCACCATCCCTTCCGGGGAACCTGGTTCCCGAGTCTATTCCGGGCAGGATGGCCAGCACAATCCGCGGGAGGTACGGCGAGTTACCGGGCTTTCTGCCGCCGCTCGAGCTCGCGCTGGGCTGCCTCGCGCTCTCGTTCGGCCTCGCGCTGTCGCTCCTCGAGTTCGCGCTGGGCTCGCTGTCGCTCTCGCTCAGCCTGCTCCTGCCGGACCTCCAGTTCCCTTCGAGCCTCCTGGCGATCTTGCTCGGCCTGCTCCTGGAGATCCTCGAGCTCGCGCTGGGCCTGGCGCTCGCCCTCCTCGGTCTGGGGTGGCTCGGGCACGGAGCGCTCGGTCGGTGCCATCTCGTGCTCCCTCCTGTTCGAACCCGGACGCGGCTCCGTCACGGATCCCCGCCAGGCTACTTGAGGCGAAGCGCCACGAGCACGCCGTCGCGGATCGGGAGGATCGTCGCCAGGTGATCCTGGTCGGAGAGCGCGGCACCATCGTGCTCCCTGATCGCGTCCAGCCACGCGCCGGCCCGCCCGTCCGGATACTCAAGCACGTTGCCCGCCCCGAAACCCAACGCGTTGTCGCACACGTACAGGCCGCCGACACGGACGCGGCGCCGCGCCGCCTCCCACGCCCGCGGGTAGTCGCCTTTGTCGATGTCGCAGAACACGACGTCGAACTCGCCGGGGAGCCCGGCCATGGCGTCCAGGGCGTCGCCCACGTGGAACCGGACGGGCCCGTCGAGCCCCGCCCGTCCCAGATAGTCGAGGGCCTTCGGCTCGTTCGCCGGGTCGCCGTCCGTCAGGTGGACCTCGCCGTCCGGCCCCACCGCCCGCGAGAACCAGTACGCCGAGTACCCGAACCCCGACCCGAGCTCCATGACCCGACGGGCCGCGATGCTCCTCGCCAGGATCTCCAGCACGACGCCGACCGAGCGACCCACGATGGGGAACCCCCGATCCTGGGCTTCGCGCTCCATCTCCAGGAGGACATCGGAGTCGTGCCGGTCGAGCAGGCCCCGGACGAATCCCTCGATGGTGTTCGCACTCGCATCCATCGCGGCAGCATACTGACGGACGCCCGTGGACGCTTCGACCGCTGGAGGTTTGACCGGGCGCGCCGGAGGGAACCTACCCACGCTACGGGTGTTCAGTTCCGATACACGTTTGGGGGATGGGCGAGCATGACCGGGCCGGGGTCGAACGTCCCGTCCGTTCGCTCGTTCCGCGCCCACCCCTCCGCCTTGCACAGCGTGCGCGAGTTCGTCCGGGACCAGGGCGCAGAAGTGGGCCTCCCCTCGATCTTGGTCGACGACCTGCTCATCGCGGTCTCCGAAGCGTGCGCCAATGCGCTCCTCCACACCAACAGCTCCCAGGTCCGCGTGATGTGGCAGACCGACGGCGACGCGGTCGCCGTGGAGGTCCGCGACGAGGGCGTCTTCAAGCGGCACGTCCCGTCCGCCGACCCGAACGCGGTCGGTGGGCACGGCATCCCGCTCATGATCGCCGTGATGGACGAGGTCACGTTCATCGAAGGGACCCCCGCGCGCCCCGGAACCGTGGTCCGGCTGGTGCGACGCATGGACACGCTCGAGCAGGCCAGCCGCTAGCGGTCAGAGTCACGGCCGTCCCGGATCCCCGTGTCTCGTGGGCGATCCGCGCGTAGCATCCGTGTGATGGATGCGGAACCAGAACGGGTGCAGCCGCCCTCGGCCGGCGGGTCGCCGATCGCTGCGTTGATCGCGCGGATGGAGACGGCCTCCGCCGGATGGGCGTCCGACGACGCCCGTCGCCATTTCCACGCGGTGTACTCGCGAACGACCGGCGCCGTGCGCGACGAGATCGACCGGGGCGGATTCCTCGACTCCGACTGGGTCGAACGGTGGGACATCGCGTTCGCCGATCTCTACCTGGACGCGCTGGCGGCCTGGGAAACGGACGGGGAGACGCCGGGGCCGTGGGCCGTGACGTTCGCGACGGCTCGGGATCGACCGGACCTGCAGCCGCTGCGGCACATCCTGTTCGGCATGAACGTGCACATCAACTACGACCTGCCGCAGTCGCTCCTGGCGGTGATCACCGACCCGGAGTTCGACGATCCTTCCGTCTCCGCTCGCCGGGCCGCCGACCACGAGCACGTCGACGTGATCCTGCTCGACCGGGTGGGCGACGAGGACAAGCTGATCGGCCAGAAGACGCTGCTCGACCGCATCCTCACGCCGCTGTCGAAGCGCGGCACGAAGCGGTTCATCGCCGAGGCTCGGATGAAGGTCTGGCGCAACACGCGCGCGCTCAGCCTGGCCCGGCGGCAGGGCCCGGACGCCCTGCAGGCTCGGATCGAGGAGCTCGAGGGGCTGTGCGCCGCGAGGGTGCAGGACCTCGTCGAGCCGGGCCAGGTCCTGCTGAAGCTGGCCCGGAAGGGCTTCGGTGTGGTGCTGTCGAGCGCCTAATCGGTCCCAGGGCCGCGGCGGGCGAGGCCGTGGAAGATGCTCCGCTGCCATTGCCCGCCGGCCCGGTCCGAGGACCACGGGACGGTCGGGGCGTCGGTCAGCAGAGCCAGCGCGAGCAGCACCGTGTCGTAGTTCACGCGCCACCCCGCGAAATCACGCCAGGCCTGGTCGCGGTCGGCCACCAGCGGCACGCCGGCCCGCTCCAACCTGGCCACGACGTCGTCGTAGTCCTGCCGAGTGCGGAGCGCCAGGTAGCCGGAGCGGATGCAGATGTCGGCCTGGACGTCCGCTTCGACGTCCACCGTGGAGCGCATCAGCGAGGCCGCGTCGAGCACCGCACCCGCCGCCGTCACCCACGAGTGATCCGGCTGCGGCGAGCGGAAGAACGTGAGCGCCGGGAACGACGAGTGGCTCTCCTCCACGTCGACGAACCACCGCTCCCACTGGACCCACACCTCGTCCGAGAGCCGCTCGAGCCGGCCCAGGATCCAGAACCGCTCGATCATGTTCACGCCGGACGGCGGGGAACCCGCCCGGACCTCCAGCGCCGTCACCAGCGCCTCGCGCCGGGAGAAGGCGCCGTACAGGCTCGGCATGTACGTGATCAGCAGGGCGAGTTCGACCAGGCCGATCGCCGCCTCGGACATCACCAGCAGGGTGGTCGGGAGGTCCGTGGGCGGTTCGAACCCGAGCGTGAGGATCGACGAACCGCTGAAGGAGAACGCGGTCCGAAGCGACCGGCCGCCCAGCCCCCAGTACATGCCGGTGTACCCGGCGATGACGAGGGAGATCCACGCCCCCAGCAGCACCAGCAGCCCGAGCGGCCCGTACAGGGCCAGGATCCGGTCGCGGCGCTCGTAGCTGGCCATCCGGCCGATCCGTAAGCGGAACGCCGCCCGGAGCGACAGGAACACCACACGGGCCAGGCGCGCCGGGACCCCTCGAGGCAGGATGACCGTTCGGATCGAGGACGCCACCGTCGCCGCCACGACGAGCGCCCCCAGGACGAACACCACCACTCGCACGGCCGTCATGGCCAGTCAGATTACGATGCTGCCCCGCACTCGACGAAGGACGGCCGCTCTCTCCGCCCCGACCCGGCCGATCCCGGGCGCGCGCTACTTCTCGACGGGGACGCCGACGAGCGAGCCGTACTCGGTCCAGGACCCGTCGTAGTTCTTCACGCTCCCGTACCCGAGCAGCTCCTGCAGCGCGAACCAGGTGTGCGACGAACGCTCCCCGATCCGGCAGTACGCGATGACCTCCGAGTCGCCGGAGACGCCTGCGTCGTCGTACAGCGCGCGGAGCTCATCCGCCGACTTGAAGGTGCCGTCGTCGTTCGCCGCCTTCGCCCACGGGATGTTCGCGGCCCCGGGGATGTGCCCGGGCACCTGGGCCTGCTCCTGGGGCAGGTGATCAGGCGCGAGCTTCTCGCCGCGGAACTCCTCCGGCGAGCGCACGTCGACGAACGTGCTCCCACCGCCGGCCTTCGACAGGACCTCGTCACGGAGCGCCCGAAGCTCGGCCCGGTCCGACGCGTCGAGCGTGAAGTCCGTGGCGGGGTGGGCGGGGACCTCGGCGGTCTGCTCGCGGCTCTCGAGCTCCCACTTCTTGCGGCCGCCGTTGAGCAGCTTCACGTTGTCGAAGCCCCGGTACTTGAGGATCCAGTAGGCATACGCGGCGAACCAGTTGTTGTTGCCGCCGTACAGGACGACCGTGGTATCGGCGCCAACGCCGGCCCGCTGGAACAGGTCGGAGAGCGCGGCCTGGTCGACGTAGTCCCGGCCGATCGGCGCGTGCAGGTCGGTGCTCCAGTTCCACCCGACGGCGCCGGCGATGTGGCCCTTCTCGTAGGCCGTGGTGTCCTCGTCCACCTCGATGATCCTGATGGACGGGTCCTCCAAGTGCTCCTCGAGCCATTCGGTCTCGACCAGGGCGCTCGGGTTGGCGTACTCGGTCATCGCTGCTCCTCCTTATCGGTCGTTCGGTCGGTCGCTGGGTCTCACCTGAATCCGACCTCCTCGATAGGATTCACTACCCTTGTACACGGCCCCTCCGCGATGTGTCAAGGCGAGCGCGCTCAGTCGAGGCCGCGGATAAACGCGACGAGCTCGCGGTTCACCTGATCCGGACGCTCCTGCTGCGTCCAGTGGCCCGCGCCCTCCAGCAGCACGGTCCCCCGGAGATCGGTCAGCCAGCCGTCCATGACCTCCGGCGGGGTCATCCGGAGGACGGGATCTCGAGAGCCGGCGACGAAGAGGGCAGGGACGGTGACCTTCCGCCCGGCGAGCGGTTCCGAGAACTCCCAGTTCCGGTCCATGTTCCGATACCAGTTGAGCGGGCCGGTGAACCCGGTCCGGCCGAACTCGCTCGCGTAGTGCTCCAGGTCTCCCTCCGTCAGCCACGGCGGCAGCACCGGCGGAGGGTCGCTCATCCCCTCCAGGTACTCCGTCCCCTCCCGCGGCAGCCGGCGGAACGACCCCGGCGGGGCGTCACCCGAGAAGGACCAGAAGGTCCGGGCGATCGTCCGGCGCGGGTCGCGGGCCAGCTCCTCGTCGGCGGGGCCGGGGGCCTGGAAGTAGAGGATGTAGTGGAACCGCTCCCCCGTCACGGCGCGGATCAGCTCCGTGGGCGGGACTGGCGTCCGGGGGATGAACGGCACGCTCAGCCCGACGACGCCGGCCACACGCTCGGGAACGACGAGCGCCAGATGCCACACCACGACGGCGCCCCAATCGTGGCCCACGAACACCGCCCGCTCCTCGCCGAGGTCGTCCAGGAGCCCCAGGAGGTCCCCGGAGAGGTGTTCGACGTCGTACTCGGCGACGGACGGGGGCTGGGAGGTCCGGCCGTACCCGCGCTGGTCTGATGGTGCGGTGGCGTTCGTCGTCCCCGGGCATCGGTTCAGAGCCTATCGGGGGAGAGCCCGGATGGCCCTCGGGGTGTGGAGGTGGGTGGGGGCACCCCGAGGGCCCGGGCGGGCGGTCGCGAGAGCGACCGCGGGGTCGCCAGCTACAGCGACCGGGCGTAATAGATGTCGCGTTCCAGGCTGGCCGTCCCGGGGATCTCCATCACGATCCGGGTCCACACCACCGACAACTTGCCGTCGGGCCCGAAGGAGCTCGACATGAAGTCGCCGGGGGCGTCCGAGTGATCGGCGCCGGCCACCGGGTTCGCGTCGTCGAGCGACACGAGCTTGGGCGTGTTGCCGAACTTCCAGATCGCTCCGTACACCTTCCACGGGGAGTTGTTGTCCGGCCGGTAGTACGTGCCCATCCCGAGCTTCGACGTGCCGAACACCGAGATCCACGCGTACTCGTACCGGCCCGTGACCGGCGTGACGTCCTGTTCGGTCCACGTCTTGCCGTGGTCGACGGAGTGGAACAGGCGCACCTTGTTCGTCACCGGGACGCCGTTGCCGTCGACCGAGTTCGCGTCCACGTACATCGCGTAGACCGAACCGTCCTTCGCCACCTGCATCGTCGGCCAGCTGCTGCTGCCGTCGTTGGCGTTGTACGAACCGACGGTGTACCGGGCGAACGTCGCTCCGTCGTCGGCGGACACGTACGAGTACAGGGTGCCGTTGTCGTTGGTGCAGAACGCGTACACGTACTTCGAGCCGGGCGTGTGGTCGGCGGC
>WNGK01001102.1_pt1 | contig 28771 bp, 31 predicted proteins | sample 5400601 | NCBI WGS metagenome assembly WNGK01 (sample SAMN13153376, study PRJNA577476) | soil metagenome | isolation source: 60 cm soil or saprolite under Garry oak tree replicate 1 | place: USA:California | collected 2016-06-15
GTCCCGGTGCCCAAACTCCTCGCCGATATTCGCGCAGGACTCAAGGGAGGCTCGTCGTAGGCCTATGAACGTCCTTCTTCTCACTCAGAAACAGTGCGGGTTCTGTACGCAGGCCAAAGAGATCCTCGACCGGCTCGCGCTCGAGTATAGGTTCTCCGTCTCGACACTCGACCTGGATTCGCCCAAGGGGGAAGCCCTGGCTGTCCACAGTGGCATCCTCTTTCCCCCTGGAATTTTTCTGGACGATGAACCCTTTTCATATGGCCGGCCGTCTGAGCGCAAGCTGCGGCGTGAGATCGAAAGGCGACTCAGCTCTATGCCGGGTGGCACTCGTAGCCTATAATGTGACCAGGGGTCATGAGTGAAATTGGCAGTGATGGAGCCAATGGGATATCATAGCGAGGATACGTACTGCATCCCTCAAGGTACAACTCGGCAGCAAAAGAGGAAGTAGCCATGGATGAAAGTAGTAGACCGCACAGGATACCGTATCAGAAACCGTACGGGCACAGGCGGCGATGGAAACACGTTCCGGTCTTCGCGCTCGCGTTTGTTTTTGGTATGAGCCTGGCTCTGCTGGCTATCCTGTCTGGGGGACCCATCAGCCAACTCATTCCTGTCGCCCAGGCTCATGCTGTCCTGCTGCGCTCCGACCCGGCAGCCAACGCTACTCTGCGCGTGTCTCCTACACGCGTGCGCCTCTGGTTCGACGATGACCTGGTTCCCGCTACATCACGCGCCATCGTGGACGATGCGACGGGTCACGAGGTGGATCACAGAGATGGTCAGGTCACTCGTTCGAAGCCGCGTGAAATGACGGTAACGCTGCCGCGGCTTCCTGGAGGTACGTACACGGTCATCTGGGTGGCACAGTCAACGGACGATGCTCACGTGACGGAAGGCTCCTTCGGCTTTGGCATCGTGGGGCCGAATGGCACAGTTCCCTCAGTAGCAGGACAACAAGCCAGCAGAGGCACCAATGTCCTGGAAAGCGCCACGCTGGATGGACCGATCATCGTCCAGGCGCTCACCACCTGGCTTGCCCTGCTTGGCATGGCATTCTGGCTGGGAGGTCTGATCTGGGAGACGTGGATTCTTCCTCCCGGTATACAGCGCGATCCTGACCTGCGTGTCCCAGCCCAGGCTGCCGCGCGCCGCTTCCGGCAGCTCCTCCCATACCTGCTCAGCATGGTGCTGCTGGCAAATATCGGGGTCATGCTGGCCCAGGAGGCCGAGCTGGCGGGGAGTTGGTCAGGCGCATTCACACCGTCCCTGCTGCGAGCGGTCCTCTTTGGCAGCCGCTTCGGCTTCTTCTGGTGGATGCGTGAGGTAGTGGTGGTGGCCACGCTGGGACTGACACTGTTCGTCTCCCGGCGAAGCTCTTCTTCGTGGCGCAACGCTCCGCAGGCTGCGGAGGTCGCGGGACGCGTGCCAGCTACTTCCCCGACTTCACCGGCACCCCCCGACTGGTGGCACGCCGTTCTAGAAGCGATGCGTCGTGTGCCACATCTGCCAGCACGGCTGGTGAGAGGGTGGCGCAGATGCTCCTGGCCTGGACGCATAGAGCTTCTCCTGGCTGCAGCACTCCTGGTGGCCTTTGCGTTCTCTGGACACGCCGCCGCTGTCGCCAACGCGGAGCTGGGCTACGCAGTGAGCGTGGATCTGCTGCACTTGCTGGGCATGGCGGCTTGGGTGGGTGGACTGCTCTACATCAGTAGCGTCCTGATGCCCACGCTGCACAGGTTGAATCTGCGTCAGTACGCGCATATGCTGGCGCAAGGCGTACCGGAGTTCAGCGCGCTGGCTATCACGAGCGCCATCGTGCTTGCTGCCACGGGTTCACTGAATACAAGTATCCACCTGGCATCGCTTCAGCAGTTCCTGACGACGCTGTATGGATGGATACTAGCAGTCAAGATCGAGTTCTTCCTGCTGATGGCAACCATCAGCGCCTATCACGCCTTCTCTCTGCGGCCCCGATTAGTGCAGGCACTCACCCGTCGCAAGGAGATCGGGGTAGATGCTACAAAGCAAGCGCTGGTGACAATAAGTACTTCAGGGATCGCACACACAGAAAGGCACGCTGCACCGGAGAGTGCGGAAGGCAAGGGAGACGAGGAGGAAATCTCGGAGCAGGCCCAACGCCTGGCAGAGCGCATGGAAGACTGGCTCCGGCGGGAGGCGATGCTGGGTGCCATCGTACTCCTGTGCGTTGCCCTCCTGGGCGTATTCGCTGGCACCTTGACTCCTTGACCTCCGAATTTCAGGCTTGCCCTACTTCTTGAGCTACCCTTTCACTCTCAGCAGCCACCTCATCCATTTTCTACTGGCGAGGTGGCTGCTGTTCTTGTGGATACTCGACCTGTGGTTGCTCATATGATGGAGAACCATGGTACGCACGTTCTCCTTCTTGAAGTGGTGTCCCTGATGGGGGATACGAAGGTGATTGATAGCCTCGCTGGTCCCCTCGTGAGTAATCCTGCTGCCATGGTGAAGGCCCAACCGGCGTGCGCTGCGTATTCAGCCAGCGCACAAGCAACCAGATGAGTACAACGAGCAGGGCGACAAAGAGGAAACCTCCCAGCACCATCCAGATCATCATGAAAAACATGCCTCCCATCATCGTTCGCTCATCTCCTTTCTCTTCAGTAGTATCTTCCTCTTCTGGTCTACGAGCAGTGGTAGTACGATCTTGATAGCATAAGGGAAGTACGTTTGAAACCCTCTTCGCGTTTCACAGTCCTTTTCTAGGAAGAACACCAGCAGAGCGAAGTACCAGGGAAGGCTCCCTTAAGGGTGCATGTTGCCAACAGCGTTCGTTGACGAGCCACTCGTCGTAAACCATAGGGTGCCAGTGGCGTCGAGGGTGAGACCATAGAGTCCTCCTGATGCCTGGGCCAGCTGGAAAAAGGTGTAGCTAGCATTCTTCGGCGCATAGCGAACGAGGGCATTAGCGCCATTATTCACGAACCAGACATCACCATTCTGCGCAACGATCAGTCCATAGAGCGCCGCGGGATGACCTGCAACGGTCGGTACAGGCAGCCCCGTTACCCTGCCGGTCGCACTGTCAACCATGCCGAGCCTGCCTGGTATAATTTCAGAAAACCAGATGCGCCCGCGGTCGTCGTGTGCCATCGAGAAGATCTGTGCCTGCGTATCAGCGAGATGGTAGAGCGTGACGTGACCCGTGGCAGGGTCGAAATGGCCGACTGCGCCACCGGTAATGTAGCCGAACCAGACCTGCGTATCGCGTGTCAGCGTGAGGCTGAAAGGAACAGGAGCAATACCTGTGTGGGGTGCGGGCACCGCCCAGGTCTGGATGGTGCCAGTTGCCGGATCAAACCGCCCAATCCGTCCACCTGCAGGTGCGGTAAACCAGAGTCGACCCATGGTATCGAATTGGATGTCCTGTGGTCCCAGAGGGCGGCCATTCACGGTACCGAGTGGGAAGATGCGAAATATATGCTGCACGGGATCAAAGCGCCCGATATAGTTTGCACCTTGCTCCACAAACCAGATGTTGCCGTGTGCGTCGATTGCGGTTGACATAAGGCCGTTTTTCCCGTTGGGAGGTTCCCAGGTTGTGACTACGCCAGTATGCGAGTCGAGCCAGGCGAGGCGGTTGGCAAACATCTCGCCAACCCAGACATTTCCGTGCGCGTCCACGGTCGGCTGCATCAGGCCAACATTGGTCTGTGGAAAGGGATAGAGGCGGACTTGCGCTGCGCGCACGATCACTTTGGCTGTGGATACTGGTGTTGCGCTCACCACTGGAGTGGGTAATGTGGCAGGCTGCGTACTGGTGGCCTGCTGTTGCAAGGAGGCCCCGATGTTCGAGAACGCCAGGACTGTCCCCAGGCCGAGGAGCAGGACGACCAGCAGAAACCAGGCATCGCGAAGGCTTCGGGCCGACCAGCGCAGAGGTCGCCTCTTCACACGAGCGGCCTCACGTGTTTCCGATGGTGGAACCTTTTCCGCGCTCGGCCCAGCATGGTCATAGAGAGCATGATGCTGCTGTGGTCTTTCCTGTGGTGTGATCTCTGAAGACATACTACCGATCTCTTCTCACGGGCACTCCCTTTCTACAGGAAGCGCGTTGCCGCATGATTCTTCCAATATGCACAAGATTGCTGACAAGAGTACTCCTGATGATTGTAGCACGTGTTCTTCTCCACCCTCCACTCGCTCCAACTCCAATGCCGATGTTCCCACCACATTTGAGCGGGCCGATATGCAGCCACCCCCAATCAACAGCATAGGCGAATACAAGGTGAGTAATCATTGATTGCTCCAGATACCCTCAGCATACAGAAACAATGTAGTCAGCACGCAGCGCCCAGCCGCGCCAGAACCAGTCTACGGGAAAAGCCTTCCCGTAGACGACGTGGAGTCCTGCTCGCGTACAGAGTGCCCGCGCCTCTGCCAGGGTATAGGCGCGAACAAGTCCCTCTTCGACCCGCCGTGCCAGCCACTCAAACATTGCCCAGAGCAGCGCAGGCCGACGCCGCGCGAAATCTTCTATCACCAGCTGTCCTCCAGGAGCCAGCAGCCTTCTCATATCTGAAAGGAACGCCACCGGGTCTCGTATGTCATGCAGCACATTGGTGCAGGTGATCAGGTCAAAGGTCTGCGGCGGGTACGGAAGATCTGCAGTTTCGCTCCCGTTGACTTCTATCCGTTCTAACCGCACGTGTGGCTGATCCTTGAGGGCCTCCTGCGCTTGTGCCAGCATATCCGCGCTCGCATCGACCCCATAGGCCTCCATGCCGGGGACGCGCTCGAGCAAGTGCCTCAGCAGGATACCTGTGCCGCATGCAACGTCCAGCACCCGAGGTGGATGCCCCAGTTCCTCTGGCACACGTTGCAGCGCGGAGAAGTCGATCATGGCTATTGCTACTGCCAGTGTCTTCCCAGTATATCTACGCCAGCGCCTGTTGTAGTGACGCGCCCGCCTACCGCTATAATACTCGCTCACCGGTTCTCTCTCCCAGATGTGGAACGTCCTCTGCATATTGTAAGGAACTGCAGTACCGTCGTCAAGGGTACTACCAGCAGTCGTAGGAATCGGGTAAACAATCAGCACTTAATGGCCCTGCGTTTACACACAACATCCTGGCGCTCTGTTTCGGGTTGCAAGTTGCTGCTGGAAGCTCGTGTGACATATGCTTTTCAGCTAGGCTTCCGCTGTGCTGTGATAGGCATTCTTGCCACAGGTGAGGGATGGCTGGAGATACGCCGAATCATTGCCAGGTAACCTTTGTTGATCTTGGCCCTTGAGTGATTTTCGCAGGATCCTAGCCCTACCTCTTCCCATTTGAGCCTCCTTTCAACCGCCATCATGTTGATGGATTCCGGTTGTCTGTTGATCCTCGTGCGCGCCCGAGGCGGCGAGACGTTCGCGCATCTGCTCAAATGTCGCTGTATCAATCTCGCCACGCCCATAGCGCTGACGCAGTATTTCTATGGCGGAGGGGCCACTTGCTGGCATACCCGGGCCTTCCGTCGGTGTCACTGGGTTTCTCCTGTCGAGCCAGCGGATCAGTGCCCAGACAAGTACTACCAACAACGCTATCCAGAGCGCCATGCCCAGTAGCATCAGGAGCATGACGCCCCAGCTGAAACCATATCCACAAAACATGAAACCTTGTCCACACATCATAGGAGTATCCTCACTTTCTTGTTCACGCATGGATGCCGAAAACAAAAGCTGCCATGCTCACTTGCATACGATGTTTCACTAGCAATACAAGGCCCGCCCGGAGGGAGTTCGGACCACTCCCCCCAGCTGACGCGTCTCGCCCTCTCTGGTAGGAGTCTAAGGAGGAAGCGTCATGAAAGCGCCATGTGCATCGTCATGAAACGCTGACCCACAGATGAGCCAGAACGCGCCCAGGCCGGGAAGAACACCGACCTCGGCCCCAATCCGTCCTGCCAACGACGCTGCGCGTCTACGGACTGCGTCCGTCAGGCAGGACGCAAGGAGAGCCCGAACTCTGAGAGAGCAGCAGGTGGACGCGATCACCAGTGGTGGCATCCTGAGCTGACCTTCAGGAGAAGGGAGTGAGCCTCGTCTCGAAGATCAACTCAGCTTCCCCTCTTTTTGCAGTGAGGAAATGCTCTCTACCTTTTCAAGTACTTCACTACGCTGGGTTCATCCACAAGGCACAAATGCATCGCCGGCGAAGATGTGCCTGCCGGTTCGCCTCGACGGTAGCGGAGCAGCTTGAGCCAGGAGCTACGTTCATTGCTCGTCGATGCTCCCATACCTCTTGTACCTTCCTTCTCAGTTGTTTACCATCAGCGACCTTTGTTGCTGGTGGATTTTCCAGAGCAGGTAAGCGCAGCGATCATCCGCCAGTTGCTGGACGGCATGCTCCCAGCCCTGCGCCAGCGTAAAGATGCCCAGGTAGAACGCGAGCAGCCCCAGGGCGGAAAGCCCGCAAAAGATGAGGGGACGGAATGGTCGCAACCGCGTCTATGATGCACAAAGAACACGCGAGGCCATACTGAACGCAGCAGAGCTGTGTTCGCTGAGCACGGGTTTGATGGGACATCAGTGTATGCCATCGCCGCGCGAGCAAGCTACAACAAAAGTCTGCTCTTTCAGTACTTCGGCAATAAGCTCGGCCTCTATGCCGAGGTCCTCAAGCGTGCTGACAGGGACATGGGCGAACTCCTGGCGTAGCGCCTGAGAGCGATGCCACCGTTACCAGCATATCCGCATTCGAGCGAGAAGGAACATCGCTCTCTGCTCGTTGTTGCAACGGCCTGCCCGGTCCTGTCTCACAGCATGCACGTCTCTAGCAGCCAGGGGATACGCCTGCTTTGTTGATCATCCTACGACCATCGACAGTACTCTTTATGATTGTACCTACACCACGTGTACTTTGACAAGTGTACCGGAATATCCTATACTAGGGGCAGTTAGAGGAATAGGCCCGCACCACCTGTCCCCGTGGGATCTGGTGGGTGAGTGTCTATCTGGATGGGCAGCGCAGCCGGGTGCCCTGGGTGCGAGTCCTCTGCTCTAGGAGCTGAAAGAGTGAGAAACTCATCCAGTGCTGTCGTGAGGAACCTGGGCTTTTGCGAACAGAGGAGTTGACAGATGACGAACGAACCGGATATTAGCGTATTCCGCCCCGATCGACCGGGCATTCGTAAGGTGCTCGGCGATCTGGAGGCCGAGATCATGGAACTCATCTGGGCCCGTCCCCCAGGTCAAGGGACCACGGTGCGTGAGGTGTTTGAAGTCCTGTACGAGCGCCGCAGAGTCGCCTATACGACGGCCATGAACACGATGACGCGTCTGGCCAAAAAGCGCCTCCTGCGCGTGGAGAAGCGTGACCAGGCCTACATCTATTACCCCAACCTGACAAAGCCTGAGTTCGTTTCGCGTTTCGTTGGGCGCATTCTCGAGGATCTGTTCGTCAACTTCGCCGGTGCCACACGCGAGGGACTTGATGCGCTGCCGGACCAGCAAGCTGCCGCACGAGCACGAACGCTGCTCGACGAGATCGCGCGCCGCCGTGCAGAAGAGGAGGGGGAGTAGTGCATTTCCTCCTCGGCATCTCCAGTATCGCGCTCTTCACATTTGGAAGTTCCCTGGCACTCCGCCTCCTGCACGGCGTCGGTTCCTGGAGACACCGGCGGTATGTGCAGTGTCTGGTCCTTTCCATTCCCCTTGCCAGTCTCGGCCTCGGACTGGTTGGCCTGCACCATTTTACCGGTCGCGCCTGCCTGCGCGATGCGCCATACTGGGACTCCCTGGTCGAGCTAGCGATCCCTCTCGGGATGGGCCTGATCGCGCTTGGCGCACTCTGCCTGGGTATGCTGCGACTCGCGCTCATGGCACGGGTCGTTCTCCGCAGAAGCATTTCGGCTGGCTCTGACCTTCAATCGCTCGCTGATGACCTGGCGGAACGCCTGGGGGCAAAGCGTACCAGGGTACGGCTCTGCGTCTATGATCGACCGCTGGCGCTGACTTTCGGGGTGTTCCGACCGGCGATTTTACTCTCGACCTGGATGGTCGAGGCGCTCGACCGCCGCGAACTGGAAGCGGTGCTGGCGCACGAATTGGAGCACGTGGCGCAGCGCGATTACCCGGTGATGTGGCTGGCGACCGTGCTGCGTGATGCCTTCTTCTACCTGCCAACGAGCTGGGCTGCCTATCGCCAGCTCTCGCACGAAAAAGAGTTGGTCTGCGACGACCTGGTCGTTGGCTCGACGCATCGACCACTGGCACTGGCGAGCGCGCTGGCAAAGGTCTGGCAGCACACAGCCGATAGGGCGCATTACGTCCAGTTTGGAGCCGCACAGCAAGTGATAGGAGCGGGCGAGTCGATCAACGAACGCATCGAGCGGCTCCTCGATTCTCCGCCGGCGACCGAGAACAGACCACGTTCGTGGATGGGTACGTTGCGTGTGAGCATTCCGGCGTTCGTCGTGCTTGTGCTCCTCGAAGCGGCGAATGTGGCCATCCTGCTCACACTGATGGGATGCGGCCCTGCTTTGTTGTCTGGAAGAGTATTCTAACAGGTACGTGATTCGAACATGCAGTGCCTGGCGACTGCAATAGCTGCTCATTGTGAGGAGCTGATTCTGCCAATGGCCTGGGATGGAACAACGCAGCTGTTTGGCTGGCGAGAAAGCACCTGGGCACTGCGTGTAATCACCGGAACGCTCTTCGGTGGGGGAACGGTCTGGTTTGTCCTTCCTCTCGTCCACCGCTTATTGAGCGAAGGGCATGCTGCCTGGCAGAGATAGCAAGAAGCGGATCATCACGAGAGAAGCTTGTGGGACGCTTCCCGCTAGGAGTGTAACACTGCACCGTATGCATAAGAAAAGAAGAAGAAAAAAACGTTTGAAAGAAGACCAAATCAGACCCATGCATTCCCAAACGCGCATCATCGCCGTCCGGCGGCGTTTGCTGGCAGCCGCCCTCTTTGCCGTCTGCCTGGTGCTCCTCTTTCCTGGCATCAGTCTCGCGCATGCTATCCTGCTGCGATCGGACCCTGCAAGGGATGCTGTGCTTCCGGTCGCTCCCGACCAGGTACGCATGTGGTTCAGTGAAGAGCTCAATTCTGCCCTCAGCACGGCGGTTGTGGTCAATGGAGCCAACGCGCGAGTGGATATGGGCGACGCGCACGTTTCGCTCAGCGATCCGACCGAGATGGATATCTCCCTCAAGCCGAACCTCCCACCAGCGGCTTATGTCGTGGTCTGGCGTACCGACTCCACCGATGATGGACATGTTCTGAGCGGGTCGTTCCTCTTCACCGTGGCCCGGCCTGATGGCACGGTTCCCACCCTCAGCCCGGGCGCCAATCCCGGAGTGAACGCGCTCGGTGGGAGCAGCCTGAGTGGGCAGTACACCGGCCAGCTCGATGGCCCGACCTTCTTCAATCTCGTCATGATTACGCTTGTCGAACTAGGCGCCGTGTTCTGGGTGGGGGCATCCCTCTGGCAGCTCTTCGTGCTTGGGCCATCCTCTGAAGACCATGCGGAGTTGGGGGAGGCCAATCGGCAGGTGCAGCGGCGCTTCGAGCGGCGCTTTGCGCTTCCCACGCTGCTCGTCCTGTTGCTGGCCAATTTCGGCGTCCTCGTTGGGCAAGCCATCACCATTACCGGGGGAAATTGGGGAAGCGCCTTCGCCCCCGCTCTGCTTGGAAGCCTCGTCACCAGTGGACGCTTCGGGGCCTTCTGGCTGATGCGTGTGATCGTCATCCTCCTGGCGATGCGCCTCGCGCTGTACCCATGGCAAGTGTACCGGTCGCGGCAGAGCCTTCCACGCCTGGCTAACACCATCCTCCCCTGGGCGAACCTGGTCCTCGGCCTGGCGCTCTTCATCGCCATTACGATGTCGAGCCACGCCTCGGCAGTTTCTGCAAATGTCCTGATCTATTCGCTGATGGCGGACTGGCTTCATCTCCTGGCTGCGGCACTCTGGGTCGGAGGCATGCTCTATATCGCCGCCAGCTACCTGCCGGTTCTTCGTAGGAGTCCGGTCGTGGAGCGGACCCGCTCACTGGTGACCGTGCTGCCCTACTATTCTCCCTGGGCAATAGCGGGCGTGGTGATCCTGGCCGTGACCGGACCCTTCAGTGCCACCGTCCACCTGACCTCGTGGGAACAACTGCTCTCGACGGCCTACGGGCGGGCGCTGGTCGTCAAGGTCCTGCTGGTGGGCGGGCTGCTCCTGACGAGTGCCATTCACGTCTTCCTGCTGCGGCCGCACCTGAAAAAAGCGTATCAGAAGTACGCCTATGCTACTTCTCGTGCGGAGGCCCTTCAGAGCGTGCCTGCGGCTGTAGCTGTGCCGTCCGAGCACGAGGGAGCAGAACCATCTCCCATCCCGCGACGTCTCGCGCAGGAGGTGAAGCTGCGTGAGGCACACCTGGTGAGGCAGACACGGCGTCTCACCCATATCCTGAGCTTCGAGCCTGTCCTGGGCGTCGCGGTGCTGCTCTGCGTCGGCCTGATGAATGTGTTTGCAGGCACACTCACACCTGTGGTTGCGCAGCAGCCACAACCGTCATCAACGACAGGTGCAAGAACAACCTTTACCGCATCGGTCCGAACATCTGACAACGAGTTCACCGTCACGCTGGATGTCACCCCCAATCGTACCGGCACGAACGTGTTCAGGGTGAGTGTGGCAGAGACGAAAACAGGCGCACCCGTCACCAGGGTGGGCGTCTCCCTCTACATCTCCTCCCTGGATATGGATATGGGCACCGAGACCGTGAACGTACAACCCGATGGAAAAGGCCACTTCAGTGCCACCGGTGATCTTCTCATGGGTGGTGACTGGCAGATACGCATTCAGCTGCGCACCCCTGATAACCGATTGCATGAGGCCATCGTCAAGCTGCTGACGCCATATTAAGTATGCAAACGCAAGCCTTTCGCTGCCTGTGGTGGCCCCTGCCCAACAGCAACGGAGATGATCGGCACGCGCTACGCCTGTGAGGCAGACGCGCCAGTTCAACACCTTCAAGCCTTGTGAAAAAGAGAAGGAGCAGAGTAGATGACCCAAGAGCACGATACGACAACGACCGAGCAGGATCAGTCCTCTCAGATCTTTCATCCGCGCTTTGCCGCATTCTATGAGCGATATGCCCGTCTTGGGACAGAACGTCGTCTCACCGATCCACTCCGCCAGGAAACGGCGGGACAGGCGTATGGAACTGTCCTGGAGGTGGGAGCGGGAACTGGACTGAACTTTTCCTGGTACCGTCCAGAGCAGGTCGAGCGGGTGGAGGCGATTGAACCGGACGCAGCCATGCTGGCCTACGCGCGAGAGCGGGTGAGGCAGGCAGCCGTGCCGATCAGCTTGACCCAGGCGTCCGTTGAGTCCTTGCCGTTTGCCGATGCCACCTTTGATAGTGTGGTGGTAACCCTGGTGTTTTGCTCGGTAGGGGACCCCGCGCAGGGCATGCAGGAGATCAAACGGGTCCTGAAACCGCAGGGAACGCTCTTCTTATTCGAGCATGTGCGCTCACAGAGCGCCTGGATAGCACATCTGCAAGATGCGCTGGTGCCAGTGACGACGCGCCTGTTCGGGAATTGTCACTGGAACCGCGACACCGCACGGACCGTGCAGGAAGCGGGGTTTGCTATCACTCACGTGCGTCGCTTGAAAGGGGGGCTCGACCCGCACATCGTTGTCCAGGCACTTCGCCCGTGAGTAGGAGCCTCACGAAGCACAGATCGGTCGTGATACTCTTGAAAACCAGGTGTGATGCGCTCAACGGACCCTTGTCCCCTTCTGGCTGCGCAGGCCTTCTTTGCCGGGATTCTCTGACCCTTCGTTCACGTCTCCCAGCAGTCTAAGACGTGGTCTCCCGTCTGCTCCCACTATCATGAGCGCCCACTTTGCCTCTCAACGGGAAATTCTACGATCAATGATAGTACTCTTGACGCTTGTACTATCACTAACTATAATATACCAGGTCAAGACGACGGATCGTCTCTTTTTTCATTGGGAAAGAGCGTGTATGCAAGCTGAAGAGCAGCCACCCATAGGCATACCACATGGCGAAGTACCTCCTGGGCAGTTTACTCAAGGGCGAAAAAGCAGAGGCAGCAGGCGTCGCGTCATTATCATACTGGTAGTGGGCCTCGTCAATCTTGCACTGCTGGCCCTGCTGGGCTCGCAGTTGCTGACCCCTGCCCAGAATCAATCCAACGCCGGGAGTAGCCCACTGATCGGGCACCCCGCACCGGATTTCACGCTAGCCGTGCTCAGTACTCATGCAGGGGCTGCGTCAAAAATGCATCTGGCCGATTTGAAAGGGAAGCCTATTGTGCTCAACTTCTGGGCATCCTGGTGCGATCCCTGTAAACACGAAGCGCCTCTCTTGCAGGCAATGTGGCGGAGCGCACAAAGCCAGGGGGTCATCTTCCTCGGGGTCGATTTTCAAGATACGCGGAGCGCTGGACTGAACTTCTTGCAGACATATGGGATTACCTACCCTAACGTTGCAGACGACACCGGCTCCACCGCCATCAACTACGGCGTCACCGGTGTCCCAGAGACCTTCTTTCTTGACCGTCACGGCGTGATTGTCTCCAAAGTGATCGGAGAACTGACCGCGCAAACCATGCAGCGCAACTTGCAATTGCTTGCTCACTAAACAAGATGTGGAAGTGGAGGCTTGCCGTTAGAGAAGAGATGTTTTCATGAAGAGCGATGACTACCCGAGAGAAGAGAGAGTCGTACAGGAGTAACCTCCTCACGTAGTGACAGATGATGAGTGAAAGACAGCCTGTTCTTACAACCCAAAAGCGGGATCACAGTGAAGCTGCCGCTCAGGAAGCAGCGCGAACCACACTCCCCGCTTCGCGACAACCACCTCGCTGGTCGGCCCGCCGCAGACGCGATGGCTTGTTTTTGCTGGGTGTCCTGCTGCTCAGCATGGTTACCATCCTTGTGCTCGCGAACACCGGCTCTTCCCAAAGAGGGCAGGCGACCACGGCGCAGTCAGGCTCGTCACCTGCTCCGGTCACACAGACGCTATCGACCACCTCCTCATCTCTCATAGCAACAGGCACGTTTCGCGAATATCCCTTCCCACAGTCGAACAGCCAGGTGATGCGGTTGGCCGTTGACCACGAGGGACGGCTCTGGATGGGAGAAATGGGGCGCAACGCGCTTGCCGTGTTTGACCCGCGCACCCAGGCATTTCAGGAGATCACGCCGCCACATGGTCGTTACGGCATCATGGGTATTCAGGTAGCAGCAGACGACACGATCTGGTTTGCCGAACAGTACGCCAACTATATTGGCCACTATCTTCCCATCACCAGGCAGTTTCATCTCTACCCGCTACCCACCATCACCACACACGATCCCAGCAACGCAGGCAAGACGCTCACGCTGCCAAGCGCGCCCAACGACCTGGCGCTGGATAGTCATGGCGAGGTCTGGTTCGCCGAATTCAACGCCGGTCGCCTGGGGCGGCTCGATCCACATACCGGCCACATGCAGCAGTATCTACTCGCAGGCGACAGGACAGCACAGCAGCTCGCCCCTTACGGGGTGACGGTGGATCCCCGGGGGATGGTCTGGTTCACCGAGATGGGCGTCGAGCGCATTGGTCGTCTCGACCCAGCCACAGGCCGCATTCAGTATTTTCCCCTGCCGGGAGTGCATGCGCCGCTGATGGAAATCGCCAGTGACGCGCACGGGGCCATTTGGGTGACCTCGTTCAGCTCTGGACTCCTCCTCCAGTTGAATCCGCATAGCGGAGCGGTGACTTCCTACTACGCCTCGCTCACAGGAGCGGACCCGGGTGGGCTCTACGGCCTGGCCGTGACCTCATCGGGTGACATCTGGATGACCCTCCTGGCACAGAACGCGCTTGCGCGTCTTGATGCTGCGACCCACCGGTTCGTCTACTACCGCGTCCCGACGGAGAACAGCGGACCGCTCGCGCTGGTGGCGGGGGCCAACCAGATACTCTGGTTTACGGAAACCGACAAGATCGGCATGTTGCGGCCATAACCCTCAAAGATGACCCCATATACTCTAATCAGGTGTGAGAAGAAGCAGGCTATGCATCGCATGAACCGCGGGTTTCATCATCACCCCGTTCTCGATCAAGAAGGATTTGTATGTTCGGATTGCGTTTCTGAGGTTTCTCGGTAGTATATACAGTGGGGTGGGAATATGGGGATACACACTTGTTTGAAATGGAGCAGATGGCCGTGGGAGAGAAGCATGACCCATCACTCTTTCTCACAGCCGTGAGTATTCAGTTTGGATACCCGCTTTCTTTCAGAGAGACGGAAAGGGTCGCTTAAACAAGCCAGTGATTCACATGTTATTGTTCTCAAAAGCTTATCCTCTCCCTTGACAAAAGTTTCTCCATATAACACCCTGTAAAGGTGTGTGCGCTGCAAGCGCTCGCAGATCTCTCAGCGCACGACCTAGCGCTTCTGCATCAGACATCGCCATACTGGAACAGGCCGCAAGTACGGGCAGTCCGGCGGTCAAGAGCCGAGGGCGCAAACTGCTTCACCAACTGACGAAGCAGAGACGACACGTGGAAAGGAAGACCACATGACCCTCGAAAGCGTTCAGCAACAGGGAGAGATAGACGACCCCTTTGCTTCCTTGTCTCCCTACGAGTTTGTGCTCCTCACGACCTTTCGCAAAAGTGGCGTTGGCGTTCCTACTGCCATGTGGTTCGCCCATGAGCAGGGCAGGCTCTACATGGTCACCGGTCGTATCACTGGCAAGATCAAGCGCATTCGCAATAATGGACGCGTATCAATCGCTCCCTGCGATCTGATGGGCAACGTGCTCGGACCACCGATCGAAGCCTATGCGCACGAACTGCCAGTTGCTCAGCATGCCCATGCTGATGCCATCTTAGCCCAGAAATATAGGGAGGAATACGAAATGGACTCCTCTGGTGAGGGAGGGGAAGAGTACGAAGAAACCTACATCGAGATCGTGAGCACAGAGTACTCTCCAGGCGTGGCGGCGAAGGAGGTGAGCTATGAGTGACCTTCCCTTCATCGCTGATGCGCGCTATCCCAGAGGATGCCCAGAACTCGATGAGGGCAAATGGTTCCAGTGGCGAAGTGTTGCCATGATTGAACTGAGTGCGCTCGATACCTATCAGTTCGTGAAAAGCATGCTTCCCCATTCGGCACAGACGATCCTGGAGGTCGACAGATATACCAGGCTGAGCGATCCAAGGCGTTCATATGCTGGTAGCACCTGCTGCAACACGGTGCGATGCGCCTCGAGTCGAGGTGAGGCAGGCATAGCGAACTCCTTTCTTTCTGAAGCACTGCGCTCCAGACACAACCACCCATGAGCACGCCCGCGTTCGCGGCCTCGAAGCAACAAAAAGGCCGTGAGCGCGTCACCAGCACCCATGGCCTTTCAACATGTGTGTACTTCTGAGCGATGGCTGAGCTTCTCAGCTCAGAAGCTGCTCAAGTACCTCCAAAAAAGGGCAGAATCCGGCCTTGGGCGAACAAGCTGAAGCCTACGATGCTTACTGCTGAGAGGCATACAGGTCCATTCCATGGCTGCTCTCCGTCCAAAACCAGACGAAACGTACTTTGAGGCACCCGTTCCATCTGCTGGCAGTGTACCTGGGAAACGCACGCGCTGTCAATGGTTGACGCGCAAGCCAGAATCCATCGCTTAGCTCTCAACATCTTCCGCAGAGGTTCCAAAGCGAGCTCTTCTGAGAGCGCCGAGACACATAACACAGCCAGCATGGGATGGCTGTCCCTCGTGAGCAACCATCCCGGTCGGTTTTCACGCCAGTCCCCAAGCTATCGCATTGACACTACTGATAAGGCCCCTCTTCAGCGATGATTTCCCGGCACAGCGTCAGGCACGCCTGGCAAATGTTCACTCCGTGAGGGCTAATGGCCAGATATGGCACGTGTTGCTGGTCTTTCCCACAGAACGAGCAGCGCAGCCCTTGCTCTTCCTGAGGTGCTTCCGGACCGTGGCTCAAGGCCGCGACGCATTCGTCACAGACGTAGACCCCGCTGGGTCCAGCGATGAGGCGCTGCACCTGGTCTTGCTGTTTGCGGCAAAAGAAGCACACCAGCATGGGCTTCCCCTTTTCATGAAGGACCTGGAGCATGTTCGCTCGCACCTCCTGCAGGCTGAGACCAAAGCGTGCCAGCACCCCCGCGCCTACGCCCTCTCCCTCCCGGAGCAATCCCAAGAGGAGGTGTTCGGTTCCGATGTAGAGATGGTGGAGGCGTTGCGCTTCATCGACGGCTAGCTCCACCACTTTCTTCGCCCGTGGGGTCAGGCCGATTTCACCAGACACGAGGTGATCCCCACGGCTAACAATGCCTTCGACGGCTTGGCGAGTCCGCTCGAGATCGACACCCATATGTGTGAGCACATTGCCTGCAACGCCTTCCCCTTCCCGGAGCAGGCCCAGCAGGAGGTGCTCGGTGCCGATGTAGTTGTGGTGGAGGCGCTGTGCTTCTTCCTGGGCGAGCTGCATGACTTTGCGGGCTCGCTCGGTGAACCGGTCGAAGTTTCCTCCCTTGTTCGTGCGTGCTTCGGCTCCCTTTCTGCAGGAGCAGGCTCGACGATGACGAGTCAGCCATCTGCCGACGGAGCGAATTACTCTTTGCGCTGTCATCTTCTGATCCTTTCCGTCTACTTGTTCCCACTCACCCAACGAGCGTCAACCGGTTCTCCCTGGCCTCCACGCCTGTGCCACAGACGCGCTCAATGCGTTCGGCCAGGGACGGCTCGCCCCATCGTCTGCGCCGGGGCGCTCGGCTGCGCGCCGCCAGTGCGTGCAAACCGCTGCAGGCAGGCCCGCGGCCCAACCAGCGCACCATCAAGCTATCGGCGCGGAAGGCAATGGAACGCGCCTGCGCATGCCAGCGCCAGGCGACCACCGCCCAGAGCGCCAGGGCAACCGGTGCTCCAACGAGGGGAAGGTGGTGCATCCAGCACACGATGAGCGCAATCCCTGCCAGCAGCATCAGGCCGACGAGCAGCAAGCGCGTCAGCCTGGAGGCCAGCTTGCGCGAGCAGGTGGAGCGCGCAAGCCCTGTCGCCAGCAGCACATCGAGTTCATCCCGCTCCATGTTTGTCGCTGCGTCCAGCGGCAGGGTGAGCCGGATAGTTCGCCTGGCCAGCCACGAGCCACGCACTACCGGCTCGTGGCTGCGCGGCGCAAGCCGGTAGCGCAGCCTCGCCTGAGTCGAAGGGATGCCAGCCTCTGAGGCGATCCGCGCAAAAGCGTCCTGCATCGCTGTGGGCACAAAGGCTCGCAATCGTTTGCGCGGAAGACGCAGGCGAAAGCCGCGTCTGCACCGTGCGCTTGCATGCACCCCGAGTCGATGGTGTACAGCGTGCCACGAAGCAGGCGGGAGGGACTGCTCCGGCAATGGGGGGCCGTAGTAGGCGCTCAAGCGCTGTTCCATGTCTCCTGGTTCTGCTTGCTTATTTTGACTGATGTTGTGTTCGTTCATGGCAACTCACCTCTCTTCCTCGCTCAACAGCACGCGCAGACGCGCCCGCGCTCGATTCAATCGTGATTTGACCGTGCCGACCGGCCAGCCCAGCACCTGCGCGATGTCCACTTCCGTCAGGTCGGCTCCGTAGCGCAGCGCGATGACGCGCCGCTGTTCGGTGCTGAGCTGCGCGAGCGCTCGCCGCACCACTTCACGCTCTGCCACGCGCTCTTGCACGTCTCCCTGTTCCAGATGATCGTGTGATCCGGTCGGAACTTCGGATGCCAGCACATCATCCAGGGAAAGAGGTCGCAAGTACGTGCGCTGCTTTTCCATCACGTCGAGCGCGTGGCGATAGAGGATGCGCATCAGCCAGGGACGAAAAGGGCAGCCTTTCTTGAAGCGCGGCAGCCCACGCCAGGCCAGCAGAAACGCGCCCTGGGTGATCTCTTCTGCCAGCGCCCGCTGATGGCAGAGACGCAGCGCCGCCGCCATAGCCGGGGCATGATGGGCCTCCCAGAGCTGCCGAAAGGCCTCCTGGTCTCTATGAGCCGCGCGCTCGATGAGTGTATCCTCGCAAGTCGTCACGCATGTCCTCCTTCTGTAGCAATAGTACACCCGAAAGTGGGCAAAAGGTTCCCGACATCCCCTCGGTTCATGCATGCTCTCTCACACAGAGCTTTTCCTGAAGTTCACCTCGTGCCAGATCACCTATCTAGACAAGAAGAGATGCCCATGCTATTGTTCCCCCTGCGACCTTTGAGCATCAACAAGGGGTGATAGAGATACCAGGAGAGAAGAGTGACGGCTCGACTGATGGTCTTCCTCGACGATGGTGGCGTCATGAACGATAACCGCACACGTGCCTTGCAGTGGCAACAGTTGGTCAGCGAGTACTTCGTCCCGCTGCTCGGTGGCTCACCTGAAGCGTGGTCCCGCGCGAACCGGGTGGTCGCTGACCGCCTGTTCGAGCCAGAGGCCTGGCGAGGGCGGGTTCAGGCTGCTGCCGATTACCGGGGCTTTGATCGCGACTACCAGGTCGATTGGCTGTGGGGCATGTGCGCGTTGGTGGGGGTGGAGACCCCACCCGAAGAGGAGTGCCTGCGCCTTGCTCGTCGCGCGGCGGCCTTTATTACCCGCCGCGTCCAGGCGGCCTTTCCCGGCGTGGTGGACACCATCCGCACGTTGTACCGTCAAGGATATACGCTCCACACGGCCTCTGGCGAGTCCTCACTCGATCTGGCCGGCTACCTGCAGGCCATGGAGGTGCGCGAGTGTTTCGGTCGCCTCTATGGTCCAGATTTGATCGACACATTGAAAGAAGGACCGGAGTACTACGAGCGCATCTTCGCTGATCTCGGCATCGCGGTCGCAGATACCCTGGTGGTCGATGATAGTCCTCGCGCCATCGGGTGGGCTGTGCAGGTGGGCGCGCGTGCGGTGCTTGTCGGGGACTCGTCACTCCCGCGTACCGAAGTGCCCCCTCATATTGGGAGCCTCGTCGAACTGCCGGCTCTGCTTCAACAACTGGACTGGTTCAAAGCATAGAGGCTATCGCGTAGCTCGGGTGGAGCAAAGAGGCCAGGCGACAGTTGAGATAGCTGCCACTGGTTCTCGCGGGCATCCTGCTCTCGGCGAGAACAACGGTGCCGTCGGGCGATGGTTCTCGCACTGCCTCGGCACGAAACCCTTGCTGTCTTCACGTGCCTCTGGTACAGTGACAACGACGGAACGCGTCGTCAGGAGACATGAGGAGGGGAGTCGTGTCAGCACTGAACATCTTCCTCGATGATGGCGGGGTCATCACCGACAAGCAGCGGCGAGCCGCCGAGTTTGGGCGCCTGGTTGGCGACTACTTTGTGCTGCTGCTCGGCGGGACTGCAGAGGCCTGGACCTGCGCCCACCGCGCGGTGGTTGACCGGCTGGCCGAGCCGCAGTCGGCGAGCGCGCTCACCGCTGCTGATTTCGTGAGCTTTTATCGGGCGTATCAGCTCCACTGGGTGGCAGAGATGTGCGAACTGCTGGACCTGCCCACACCGCCCGAGGAGGAGCACCTCGACCTTGCGTACCGCGCGCTCGGCTGGATCACGCGCCGCATCCAGGCAGCCTTACCAGGCGCAGGCGAAGCCATCCATCTCTTGCATCGTCAGGGGTACGTGCTGCACACCGCCTCCGGGTCGTGCTCACTGGAACTGGCCGGGTCTTGTGAAGGGATGGGTGTGCGGCACTGCTTCCGCCATCTCTACGGGGCCGACCTGATCAATACCTTCAAAGAAGGCCCGGAGTACTATGCGCGCCTCTTCGCCGACGCTGGCGTGCAGCCTGAGGGGGCGCTGGTCGTCGATGACAGCGCTGACGCCACTCGTTGGGCAGCCCGGCTCGGGGCCAGAACAATCCTGGTCAGCGCCTCGCCTCATCCCGAAACAGGTGCGACCCCCCACCTTGGGAGCCTGGCCGAACTGCCAGGTTTCCTCCGGCAATGGCGGTGAGGCGGTCAGCAGCAGTACACGTTTGTCGGCTCGCCCTTCCAGACCGAGACACGAGCAGGAAACGATCGCGGCCACTTGACAGCGGACGCTGGTCGTGGTTATCATGATGAGTAGGAAAGTAGTAGCCTAAGGAAGACAGGAAATGATGCGGCATCGCTATTGACGTTGGTGCTCCACAAAACCAGACTTCTGTTCCCTTCCTCTCCTGTGCAGAGTCGCATTTGAGGCGGTTTGTGTTGTTCTGATTCCCCCTTGCTCTAATCTGGGCTTTTCTCATCCCTCCAGTCGAGCTCCACCGTGTCCTGCTCCCAGAGCCTTCTTCACTATATTTGATGATCTATGTTCAAGGAAAGGACAGAGCAAGATGCAGATGCGTGTTGGGTTATTACAGATGGCCGACTGTGGTCCCCGCAAAGAAGACCTCCAGGCCAAAGGAGAAGCCTCTTGCCGCCAGGCGGCAGCCATGGGCGCGGATATCGCGCTCTTTCCCGAAATGTGGTATATGAGCGACCATCATTTCGTCAACCGCTCTTGGAGACACGACTACGAACTCTGGAGAGGAAAGCACCTGTGGGGCAAAGCCGAGTGGCATCCCGACCAGGAGTTCGAGGAGCAGATTCAGCGCTGGCACGCGCAGGCCATTGGCAGAGACGATCCGTATATCATACACTTTCAACGATTAGCGCAGGAGTTGCGCATGGCTATCGCCCTCACTTACCTGGAACGCTGGCCGGGGGGGCCGCGCGATACGGTGTCGCTGATCGACCGGCACGGGGAGCTGGTGCTGACCTACGCCAAGGTGCACACCTGTGACTTTGACCCGGTCGAGGCGACGTGTACACCGGGAGACAGCTTTCCCGTGTGTACACTGGAGAGGGCGCAAGGGCCGGTCAAGGTGGGGGCGATGATCTGCTACGACCGGGAGTTCCCAGAGAGCGCGCGGATGCTCATGCTTGGGGGAGCAGAGCTGATCCTGGTTCCCAACGTGTGCGACATGGAACTCAATTTCATTGCCCAGGTGCGAACGAGAGCCATCGAGAACATGGTCGCCATCGCCCTGGCCAACTATGCCCCACCGGACGCGAATGGGCATTCCATCGCCTTTGATCCCATTGCCTTTACCGAGCACGGCTCGCGTGATAGCCTGGTCGTGGAAGCCGGGGAACAGGAAGGAGTCCCCCTGGCGTCCTTTGATCTGGAGGCGATCCGCGCGTACCGGGCGCGCGAGTCGTGGGGCAATGCCTTCCGGAAGCCGCACCGCTACGGCCTGCTGGTCGAGCAGCACGTCGAGGACCCATTTGTACGTGTGAATATCCATGGCGAGCCTTACCAGAGCAGCAAACGATAGAGAGCACGTTCAGAGTGGCATGATCGCTTTTATCTCGGTCATGCCACTCCGGATCGGTGTGTTGTGTCTGTCGGAACGTCGCTGGTATATCTCTCCATCCCGGTTCCGACCTTGACCGGAACAGCCAGACCTTTTGTGAGGTCCACGCTGAGCAAACAACCACGCCCCATGCTCGCTATCTTGGCCGCGGTCTTTACCGACCAACCACTTCCCGGTGCCTGGGGAATCTAAGGAGGAACCCACCGATGCCTGAGCAAGCCTTGACGATTACCATCAAACCAGCAGAAGCGTCTCAATTGGAGGTATTGGAACAGGAGTTCTCTCCCGATACGCTCTCAAAACCTCATCACAAGCGCTATGAAGTGCAGCAACGAGGGGAAGGAGTCTATCTCATCGCCTGGCATGGTCACACCCCTGTTGGTCACTTCTTGCTGCGTTGGAGCGGCCCTGATGATGCGCGTGTCATGAAATATATTGATGTGAAACACAGTGCCTTCCTGGAAGCAGGAGCGACACGCGTTGCCTATCGGAGAAAGGGTGTCGCGACGGCGCTCATTCGAGAAGCTGAGCGAGTAGCAAGAGCAAAAGGAAGCACTGATAATCCAGAAGCCAAACGCCTGTATGAACACTTGGGGTATGACGATTGGGGACGAGGGGAATTTCTTATCAGCTGGGAGTACATCGATAAGCATGGCAACCCGGGGACGGAATCAGAGGTGGTTATCTATATGCACAAACGCCTGTAGGCAAAACTCCTGCATCTCATGAACGAGTCTTCCACGAAGCGGCCGAAACAGGTTGCCAACTCCGTCCCTCACATCGCGTTCTTCGCTCGTTGCGCCGTCAATACCGTTGTCATTTGGGACTATCCGCTCTTCTACCACCATGGCATTATGGAACAGCCTCTGCGACCCCCTCCTTGAGGAGGTACTCACGTGATGGATCAAGGTCTTGAGGCGTTCGACCGATCGACGATTCTGCCCTTCTGGTCGTCCAATTCCTAATACCCTGGCCTGGCTGTTGATGCGTTCTCAAGAGGTGCAGTTCTCATGCAGGTCGTGTGGGAAAGCGGCCCATCGCGATGTGCGCCGATGCACAGTCGGGTCCTTGTTGGGCCCAGTGCTTCTTCTAAAAAGAGCCATTTTCATGGCCGGTGGCGAACGCCGGTATACGAGCGACTCACGGGAAATCGGCTCCCGTCGATGTTGGTGAACTGGCGAGTTCATAAGGATCGCTCCTTGTATGATTGGCCCCGGAAGCAATGCAAGCCGACCAGCAATAGCTCTGGAATTCCAGAATCACTATCCGTGATGTAAGGCCGATTTGCTCCTCAGCTACCTCTTCTACCCAGTGTCCTCGCGACTCTCATCCCCTACTCGTGAGTTCGAGGGGCGCCAATCCTCAGGGTATGTCCGTCCACGTCTTCAATCAGCATCTCGCGCATTCCCCACGGTTTATCAGTGGGCGGCTCGGGAATCTTCACCGCCTTTTCCAGGTACTCTTGATACAGGGCAGCTAGGTCCTCTACTGACGCAAGATCAAGGTACATCCACATGCCGGGACCGCCTTGCGCCTCCTGGGCCAATGACACACAAAAGTCACCCCGGCTCACTTGAGCAAATGTCGGCAGCGCTTGTCCGCGTGGCCAGCAAAACACCTGCTCAAAACCCAGCACGTTGCAGTAGTAGGCAAGGCTCGCGGCCACGTTTTTGACGTTCAAAATTGGATTACCCCCCGTAAATACCACCTGTTTCTGACTCGTTTCCATGTTGACTCCCTCCTTCGCGCTTAGGGGCATGGTCAGGATTTCAGCAACGCTGCTGCGCTCCTGCTTATGAAGAGCGAGACACCTTCCGTCTCTCACGTGAAAGCGCGGAGACAGCATCCCACTTTTCATAAGCGAAGGACACGCTAGACTCGTGACCGATGCCGCAACCTTTCTCAAAAACGTTCTGGTACTGTATTCTGTGGCCGTCTATAAAACCGGAAAGGGCACGCCTCTCGATTTTCCGAGGATCAAGCGCAAAAGGAATCAGCCCAAAAACACTCATGGTACGATTAAGAGAGCTGGAAGAAGCAGGATTCTTACCAGAAAAGTCTTTCCAGGATTCCCGCTTCATGTCGAGTACTTTGCCACCGAGCGAGGGAAAGTGCTCGGCAACGTCATCCGGGCCATGGATGAATGGGGAGAAAAGGCCTAAGCGAACCCGGCGCATTTCAAGCAGCGCCCGGTGGAAGCCAGGTACGACCTCGAAAAAGCGCAAGCTACCCACCTATCGGTCAAGAAACGACTGAGCTGCATGGTGGCAAATGATAAGTTACCGATGGATATCATACTGCTTCTCGCCTGCTTCCGTCCGTCTTGCCCCGCTCGGCGGCTGCGCTTCAGTCGACACCTCAGGCCACACTCTTCCTCATACAGCGCGAAGAGCACGAACGAGAGCAGACAGTCCATACGCGAGGGCCTCCTGCTCGTCCGGCTTGAGTTCTGCCAGCAGGCGCTGATGTCGTTCCGCCAGACTCCTGGCCAGACGCGAGGCAGCCTCGTGCCCTGCATCACTCAAATGCAGTCGGAGTATCCGCGTATCGTGAAGATCGCGCACCCGCTTCACCCATCCCCGCCGCTCCAGGTGCTTGATGAGGCGACTCACCGTACTTTTCTCGAGGTGCAGTTGCTCTGCCAGCACTTGTTGCGACATCGGTGCCTCGGCGGAGAGCGCCATCAGCGCAAACATCTCGGAGAGCGAGAGGGAGAAGCCGGTAGGCACCTGGTCAGGCCGGTGCAGCCCTAACGCCTGGAGAAACTCGCCAAATAAATCCTGTAACTGCCTAGTATCCATACCGCTATTCTACCATGAGACAGTTGCACAAAGCAACCATATAGTTGTATACTACAACCATACAGTTGTATTGTGCAACTATGTAGATCGAGGCAACTGCTTACGAATGCAGTTCTTGTCATTGTCTTGAGAGGAGAAATGACATGCACAGGCATGAGATCAGGGAACATTCGGAAGTCAGCCACTTGAGCCACTTGAATTCCCTGTTTACCGGCTGGGGAAGTCGCGTCTATGATGTGGTGATGGTGCGACTGACCAGGAGATTGTATCAACGAGTCATCGCAGACCTTGCCGCCCTCCGGCTGGTTGAGGGGAAGGTGCTGGACGCCGGAACCGGTCCGGGCACGTTAGTCAGGGAGCTTGCCCGAAGGCTTCCAGGGTTTCAGGTCTACGGCATCGACCTGTCGGAAGATATGATCCGGCTGGCACGCGCACATGCCAGGCGTGAGCAGGTAGAGGAGCGGGTGCATTTCGAGAGCGGTGATGTCGACCATCAGCATGCATCATTGGTTTGAACTCGAGCAACCCTTGCGAGAACTCTACCGGGTGCTGCGGCCAGGTGGACGGTTGTGGATCTATGACTTCCGATTCGTCAAAGCGCAGACGGTGGAGAAGGCGCTCGCCAGGACGCCCTTTGCGGAAACTGCACTCGAGCACCGGCTGGTGCGAACGGGAAGAAGCCCGTTCGCGCTCTATAGGCGCTTTGCCCTGCAGAAGACGGCGCATCGCGATCACCAACACGACTGAGGGTTGACAGGTGAAGCCGGACGAGCGGTGAGATGACCGGCCCATCCACTTCCAGTTCTGGGGTGATGAGTTGCGCATCGCCACACCCTCCCACTATTGGCGGCTACCCGCAACTTCGCGCTCGTCCGGCATCTCGAATACCCACGAGGTACATGCATCTTTTGTGACCAGCCGTGAATCGGTGTCATGTAACCCCTAACATAACGCTCTGGGCGACAGGTGTACCCAGTGGATGAGAAGGAGGATCAGAGCGAACTTCTTCGTATGCTCTCATAGAAGGGAAAGTCCTGGGGGCAGGAGCCGAACTGCAATCGCATCTGCCCTTCGTGGATGGCCCGAGCGTTGCGCCTTTCAGCCTACTGCAGCATCTTTGGCGAAAGATCGACGCCGACAACAAATCCCTCTGCTGCTCTTGCCGCGAGAGCTTGAATCAACGCGCCTGGGCCAAAGCCCACCTCCAGGATGCGATCGTCATGCCCAATATCGAGGAGCGAGAGCGTCCACGCATTGCACTGTCGGGTTGAGCGAGCCATGATCACTCCCCCTAAGCGGCCCAGAAGCCCTCGCGGATGACCAAACGTCGCGTCGAGAACGTTCATCATGTCGTTCCTCTTTCCCTGTCGCTGAAGATACTTTCAACCTCTCTTTTCATACGATCCTTCTGGAGACTGGTTGTATCTCACTCATACTTCGTGCATTACTCGCGGGAAATCAGCTCTTTGTTGATTTTGGTGAACTGACGAGTTAGGGACAGGCACACGTATCGCACACGCCAGTTGTGGGGTCTTACATGGCAACCAGCCCTCCGCCAACAACCATCACGCAGGCTCCAAGGAAGCGGCTGCGCATCTGGCCTTCACTCAGAAACAATCGTGCCCACAGGATGGTGAAGATGGCGCTGAGCTTGAAAAGGGTAGTCACATACCCAACGAGGCCAAGCGCAATGGCAGTGAAGCCAAAGAGCGGGGCGACTCCTGCCAGGGCGATGGCGGCGAAAAGAGCACGTAAATGGGTACGCAGCCCCTGCCAGGTTCCTCTGATGGAAGCTGGCTTCTCTGGCCGAGATGAGCGGAATACCCCTGGGGTGAGGAGCACCACCAGCAGAGACGTTCCCAGGAGTGCTACCACCGGACCACTAGGAGGAGTCACATGCTCAATGGAGAGCTTTTCCAGGACGGTGGTGGCTCCCCACAGCGCGGAAGCGACAATAGCCAGCAGGGTTCCTGGTCGCTGAAGCAACACGCGCACTGGCGCGAGCAGCCCTGTTCGCGCTTCCTCGACCTCAAGGAGGTAGGCGCCGAACAGGACCACTGCCACGCCGATGGTTTGTCGTAGGCCAGGCGTTTCACCGAGTGTCGGCCAGGCGAGGAGGAGCGTGAAGGTGGGATTGAAGGTGAGCAGGGGGCTGACCAGCGAAGCATCGGCACGCGCAAGAGCGATGGTCGACAGCAGCGTGGCTGCCCAGTTGAGGAGTGCGGAAGCTACCAGTGCTGCGACAAAGATGCCATCGATGTGGGGGAGACGCGTCGTACAGGAGAACGGGATGCTCCCTTGTAGGGAAGTGACCGAGCACTGGGTGAGCAACAGGGTTCCTCCGAGGAGGATGGGCAGAGAAGCAGCATTGACGACCCAGGCCACCAGGGCTGGACGAGCATCCTGCAAGAGACGCTTGTTCAGAATGGGAAGAAAGGAGGTCAAGATGGTAGCAACGAGTGCCAGCAGAGCAGCCATGATGAATCCTTGTCTCACAGCAAAAACGAGACGGTCCTCTTTACTCTTCTCAGTCTATCATACAAGGAAAGGTTTCTCTTGACAGCTTCCATCACAGAAGTACTCTATTGAAGGAACATTTTCGAGCTGGCGAGGCACACTTCCCTTAGCCTGAGCGCGAAGCCGCGCACTGTGAAAGATCAGCTGGTGCGATCCAGGGACACGCAAATAAGAGGAAAACTCTCTCTACTGAGGTCTTGACAATCGCATTTTGTTCAAGTATTCTATTATTCAATAGAATACTTGAACATACCCGTTATCTTTCCGTTTCAGATCGAGATTCTGAGAGCGTCAAGGAGGTCTTCATGGAGAGTCCGAGCATCACCCATCTCACTGCGACAGAAGTTGCCCAACTCGATCCCTATGCGTTCCTCGCCCTGCTTGGCAAGCGTGTGATCCACCCCGGCGGGCATCGTTCATCCGAAGAGTTATTCCGGCGGGCGGGCTTTCAGCCGGACCAACAGATCCTGGATGTGGGCTGTGGCGTCGGTACGTCTGCCATGGCCATCGCCCGCCGCTTCGGGGCGAAGGTAACTGCGGTCGACATCTCTCCCATCATGCTCGCCCGTGCCCGCTCGAATGTCCAGCGCACCGGGCTTACTGGACAAGTTACCGTCACTTATGGCGATATTCTCGCGCTGGACTTTCCCGACAACCGCTACGATCGTGTGATTGCCGAAGCCGTCACGATGTTCGTCGACCGCCCGCGTGCCGTGCGGGAACTCATCCGGGTCTGCAAGCCCGGTGGGCGCGTCCTCGCCACCGAATTCTTCTGGCGAGAGCCGCCTCCTTCCGAGGCGCGTGAAATTTTCCTGGGCCAGGTCTGCCCTGGCATGCAAGTCGACACGCTGGAGGAGTGGGTGCGCCTCTACGAGGAGGCAGGGCTGGGCAACACGCAGGTCGTCTCTGGTCCCTTTGAAATGATGACCCCCGCTGGCTTCCTCTCCGATGAAGGGGTCGCCAACTGCCTGGCGATCATGGGCCGCGCCATGACCCGCCTGTCTTACCTGCGCAAGATGGCCTGGCTCATGCCACGCTTGCAGCGCGCTGTGCCCTACCTGGGCTACCTCCTCGTCGTGGGTGAGAAGCCAGCAACCGTCCAAGGAGGAGCGGCAGTGCAAGCCGAGGAGATGGCAGAAGGCGTCTCCCCTGAAAGGATGTCGTGAAACACATGGACCACCAAGAGAAGCGAGCCTTCAAGAACCACCTCTATGAGCAATTTGCGCGCATCGGCAAAGCCTTGTCGAGTTCGCACCGCCTCGAACTCCTCGAGGTGCTTGCCCAGGGGGAACACAGCGTGGAAGCGTTAGCACAGGAGACCGGCATGTCGGTGGCCAATGCCTCGCAGCATCTCCAGGTGCTGCGGGGCGCTCAACTCTTCGAGGTGCGCCGCGAGGGCGTCTACATCTACTACCGCCTGGCGGACGAGCGCGTGTTCCGCCTGTGGCAGGCCATGCGCGAGGTCGGGGAGGCGCGCATCGCGGAGATCGAGCGCATTGTCCAGACCTACCTGCACGAGCGGACTCTGTTGCGGCCCATCAGTGCTACGGAGTTGCACCAGCGCCTGATCGAGGGGGATGTCGTCCTGCTGGATGTGCGTCCCGTGGAGGAATACGAGGCCTCGCATCTGCCCGGCGCCCTTTCCATGCCGGTGACCGACCTGGAGGCCCGTCTCCCCGAGCTGCCTCGCGAGAAGGAGATCGTGGCCTATTGTCGCGGTCCCTATTGTGTGTTTGCCGATGAGGCGGTTGCCCTCCTACAAACGAATGGGTATCAGGCACGCCGCCTCGCACAAGGGCTTCCAGACTGGCGAGCGCTGGGGCTGCCGGTTGAGAGCGGAACAGGAGCACACCCATGATGACCATTGATGTCGAGACCTTGAGGAGATGGCTGGAGGAGGGACGACCAGTCACGATCCTGGATGTACGTCCGACGGCTGAACGGGCAGAATGGGCCATTCCTGGCAGTCTCCATGTTGATGCCTATGATGCGCTCAAAGCGCACGATCCAGCAGCGCTCGCCGACGTGGACGTTCCGAGCGATGGACCGGTCGTGACGGTGTGCGCGGCTGGCAAAACCAGCCTGATTGCCGCCGAACAGCTTGCTGCGCGTGG
>WNGK01003961.1_pt1 | contig 28764 bp, 23 predicted proteins | sample 5400601 | NCBI WGS metagenome assembly WNGK01 (sample SAMN13153376, study PRJNA577476) | soil metagenome | isolation source: 60 cm soil or saprolite under Garry oak tree replicate 1 | place: USA:California | collected 2016-06-15
TGGCGACCGGACACGCGCGAATAGCCGTCGGCCATGTGCCCGGCGCCCTGCTCGTGCGCGACCGAGATGAAGCGGATCCCGGCGAGCGGAAAAAGATCGAGAGCGTCCATATACGCCGAGCCGACGATACCGAACACGTCGGTCACGCCCTGCGCGACCAGCGTTTCGACAAACGCCTCCGACGGCGTCATTTTCTGCCTGCCCGCGACGACGGTGCGGTCGGAAGCATTCTTGATGTCTGTCATGGTGTTCATGGCGATTTCCTGAACGACGTGAATAGTTGACTGCGCTACGCCTGAGAGAGCGCCTTCGCGGGATCGACATACGCGAGTCCGAGCGCGTCGGCAACGGGCTTGCAGGTGACCTTGCCGAACGCGATGTTGAGCCCGTTCATCAGGTGCGGGTCCTCGGCGAGCGCGCGTCGCCATCCCTTGTCGGCGAGCGCAAGCGCGAATGGCAGCGTGGCGTTGTTGAGCGCAAAAGTCGACGTGCGCGGCACCGCTCCGGGCATATTCGCCACGCAGTAGTGGATGACGCCGTCGACGACATAGGTCGGGTCGGCGTGCGTCGTCGGGTGCGACGTCTCGAAGCAGCCGCCCTGGTCGATCGCTACGTCGACGATCACCGATCCCTTTTTCATCTGCTTGACCAGCGCGGCCGAAACGAGCTTCGGCGCCGATGCACCAGGAATCAGCACGCCGCCGATCACCAGATCCGCGGTCGTCACGTGACGCTCGATGGCGTCGTGCGTGGAGAAGACGGTGTTCAGCGGGCGCCCGAATTGGCGCCAGAGCGCGCGCAGGACATCCGTATTGCGGTCGAGCACCCACACCTCCGCGCCCATGCCGAGCGCGATGTGGCATGCGTGCGAACCGACGACGCCCCCGCCGAGAATCACGACCTTGGCCGGATCGACCCCCGGCACGCCGCCGAGCAGCACGCCCAGGCCGCCATGCGCCTTTTCCAGAAAATACGCTCCGGCCTGGATCGCCATTCGACCGGCGACCTCCGACATCGGCGCGAGGAGCGGCAGTCCTCCCGTCGGCGATGTCACGGTCTCGTAGGCGATGCACACCGCACCGCTGTCGACCAGATCGCGCGCCTGTTTCGGATCCGGCGCGAGATGAAGATACGTAAACAAAAGCTGCCCGCGCTTCAAAAGCTTGCGCTCGGACGCCTGCGGCTCTTTGACCTTGACGATCATGTCCGCCCGGGCAAACACCTCGGCACCCGCAGCGACGATCGATGCACCCGCCTTGCCATACGCATCGTCGTTCATGCCGATGCCCTCACCCGCGCCGGCTTCGACAATCACCTCGTGACCGTGTGTGTGCAGCTCGCGCATGCTCTCCGGCGTGAGGCCGACGCGATGCTCCAGCACCTTGATTTCCCGTGGAACGCCGATACGCATGCTTTTTTCGGTTGGAGTCATTCGCGCTGGCGCCGGACCGCGGCGTCGGGCGCGTTACAGACAGGCGCAAGCTGGCGTAGAATCGTAGCACAGCCGCGCGCCTCGCATCGGCGCGCCGCCGCTTGCTTCGAGCGGCATCGAGGAGACCCTTCATGACCCACGCTGAAACCACGCTACGCGACGCCATCTCGGCGCGATCGCTTTCGATGGACGAGTACTGGATGCCGTTCACACCCAATCGCGACTTCAAGCACGACCCCAAGATGGTCGTGCGCGCGGAGGGCATGTACCTGTGGAACGACCGCGGCGACAAGATCCTCGACGGCTCGTCGGGCCTGTTCTGCGTCAACGCAGGTCACGGACGCAAGGAGATCGCCGACGCGGTCGGCGCGCAGCTGCGGGAGCTCGACTTCATCGCACCTTTCACGCGTGGCCATCCCAAGCAGTTCGAGCTTGCCTCGCGCGTGGCCGAGCTCACCCCGGGCGACCTCAACCGCATTTTCTTCGTCAACTCCGGCTCGGAGTCGGTCGATACGGCGATGAAGGTCGCGCTCGCGTACCATCAGGCGCGCGGACAGGGCGGACGCAATATGTTCGTCTCGCGCGAGCGTGCCTATCACGGCGTCAATTTCGGCGGCGTGTCGCTGGCGGGGATCGTCAATAACCGCCGCAAGTTCGGGCCGACGCTGCCCGGCATCGCGCACATGCGCCACACGCACCTCAAGGAGAATTACTTCGCGCGTGGCGAGGGCGCGCATGGCGCCGAGCTGGCCGAGGATCTGCTGCGCTTCGTCAATCTCTACGGCGCCGAAAACATCGCGGCGTGCTTTGTCGAGCCGATCGCCGGATCGACCGGCTGCCTAGTGCCGCCGAAGGGCTACCTCAAGCGCCTGCGCGAAATCTGCGACGCGCACGGCATCCTGCTCGTCTTTGATGAGGTGATCTGCGGTTTCGGACGCACTGGATCGGCGTTCGCCGCACAGAGCTTCGGCGTCACTCCTGATCTCATGACCATGGCCAAGGGCCTCACGAACGGCGCGCAGCCGATGGGCGCCGTGGCGATCAGCGAGCGCATCCACGACACCATCATGGCCGCTGCGGCGGACGGCGCTATCGAGTTCTTTCACGGCTATACCTACTCGGGGCATCCCGCGCCGTGCGCCGCCGGACTTGCAACGCTGGACATCTACAAGAAAGATGGGCTGTTCGAGCGCGGCGCGGCGATGTCGCCGTATTTTCTGGACGGCATCTGGTCGCTCAAGGACGTTTCCCCGGTTTCCGATCTGCGCGGGTACGGTATGTTCGCGGCGATCGATATTCACGCCTCCGGCACGCCGGGCAGCCGCGGCCACACACTGCAAAAGAAGCTGTTCGACAACGGACTGCATCTCAAGGCAACTGGAGACTGCGTGATCGTCGCGCCGCCGCTGATTGCGGAAAAGGCGCACATCGACACGCTGGTCGACGTCCTGCGCAAGACCTTGGCGACGATATAGCGCTATCACTGAACGGAGGGAGCATGAAACGCATTTTGGGAGGACTGTTGTTTGCGGTTGCGGCGATCGCGGCGCTGCCGGCGTTGGCGCAAAAGACCGTGACGTTCGCGTACCAGGACATGATGAATCCATGGCGGTGGGTGCAGCAGAACCAGGAGATCGAGAAGGCGACGGGCTTCAAGATCAACTGGCGCCAATTCGGCGGCGGAGGCGATGTCATTCGCGCGATGGCATCGGGCGACGTGCAGCTCGGCGAAGTCGGCTCGACCGGCATCGCAACCGCCATCAGCCAGGGAATGGATGTCGAGCTTTTCTGGATACTCGAGGACATCGCTGCGGCCGAGGCGCTGGTCGCGCGCAACGGCAGCGGCGTCAACACCATTGCCGACCTCAAGGGCAAGAAGATCGGCACGCCGTTCGTATCGACCTCGCACTTTCAGCTGCTCTACGCCATGCAGAAAGCCGGGCTCAAGGCCTCCGATGCGCAAGTGCTCAACATGCGCCCGCCGGAAATTGCCGCCGCGTGGGGACGCGGCGACATCGACGCAACGTTCATCTGGGACCCGGTGCTGTCCAACGTCAAGAAGACCGGCAAGGTTCTGATGACGTCGGGCGACATCTGCAAGGAAGGCGCATGCACGTTCGATGGCCTGATCGTGACGCGCAAGTTCGCCAAGGAGAACCCGGAGTTCATGGTCGCGCTGGTGAAGGCGCTGGCCAAGGCGGACAACGACTATCGCAGCAATCCGAAGGCATGGACCAGCGACACGGCCAAAGTTGGAGCCGTGGCGAAGTGGTCCGGCGGCAAGCCCGAGGATGTTGCCGACGCGATGGCGCTGTATGGATTTCCAAGCCTGCAGGCGCAGGCATCGCCCGCGTGGCTGGGTGGAGGTGCGAACGGGTCGGCGGCGAAGGCGCTGCAGCAACAGGCGAACTTTCTCAAGGAGCAAGGCAGGCTGACCACGGTCGTGCCTGATTACAGCAAGAACGTGACGATCGAGTGGGTGACGAAAGCGATGTAAAAGCATTCACGGGCAGCCTTGCACATCTAAGCGGCGGCGCGCGATGCGCCGCCGTTTTTCTGCCAGAATGGCTGCAGTCCCCTGCGAATGAATTCGCACCTACAGGTCGCAGCTTGCAGCGTCGGACTGATTGGCACCTAACATCGAGATCCCTTTGCCCGAACTCGATATCCACAACCTGGGCGTTCGATACGCCACGCGGACCGGCACCGTCGAAGCGCTCGCCAACGTCAGCCTGAAGATGAACGACGGCGATTTTGTCGTCGCGATCGGTGCGTCGGGGTGCGGCAAGACAACGCTGCTTTCGTGCATTGCGGGCTTCCTGCCGCCTACCGAAGGCACGATCGAGCTCGACAGCAAGCCTGTCACGGGTCCCGGTGCCGACCGCGGCGTGGTATTCCAGAAGCATGCCCTGATGCCGTGGCTCAACGTCGCTGAGAACGTCGAGTTCGGTCTGCGCATGCGGGGATTCGCGGCGCCCGAACGCCGTCGCGTTGCCATCGAGACGCTGAGACTTGTGGGCCTGGAGGATTTCGCCGACCGCGCCATCTACGAGCTTTCCGGCGGCATGCAGCAGCGCGTGGGGATCGCCCGCGCGCTCGCGAGCGACCCCGAGCTGATGCTCATGGACGAGCCGCTCGGCGCGCTCGATGCATTCACGCGCGAATCGATCCAGGAGCTCATCCTCGATGTCTGGGACCGCACCGGCAAGATGTGCTTTTTCATCACCCATAGTGTCGAGGAAGCGCTGTTCCTGGCAACGCATCTTGTGGTGATGACGCCGCGTCCCGGCCGGATTTCACACGAGTACGAGCTCGATTTCGGACGGCGTTTCCTGCGCTCGCGTAACGCCCGCGCCGTCAAGTCCGATCCCGAATTCATTCGTGTGCGCGAGGAAGTGCTGGCGGTCATCCTGCATCGCGATGATGGCGCCGCCGGAGCTATCGCACCATGAGCGCCGTCGCCAAACCGGGGACCGCAGGCGGGCGGCCGAAGACCTCGGGTTATTCGACGCCGGGCGAAGGGCCCAGCACACTGATCTCGGTCGTCACCATGATCGCGATCCTCGCGCTATGGTGGATCACGAGTCACCTCGGCTGGATGCCGCCGCTGTTTCTGCCGACGCCCGAGAACGTGTTCCAGCGGCTGTGGGAGTCGGCCCGCGGCCAGCTCACCGACGCGCCACTCGCCACGCACTTTGGCTGGTCGATGTTCCGCGTCTTCAGCGCGTTTTTTCTCGCCTGCGTGACGGCGATTCCCGTCGGCATCGCCATGGGGGTCTCACGCATCGCCCGCGGTATTTTCGACCCGCCCATCGAGTTCTACCGTCCGTTGCCGCCTCTAGCCTACCTTCCGCTGATCATCATTTGGTTCGGCATCGACGAGCTGTCGAAAGTCCTGCTTATCTACCTCGCGTGTTTCGCGCCGCTGGCGATGAGCGCGCGCGCCGGAGTGCGCTCGGTGTCTCAGGAGCAGATTCACGCAGCGTATTCGATGGGCGCGTCCAAGTGGCAGGTGATCCGGCACGTGATCATTCCGGCCGCGATGCCAGAGATACTTACGGCGATGCGAATTTCCATCGGCTTCGGCTGGACGACGCTCGTCGCCGCCGAAATGGTCGCCGCCACCCACGGCTTGGGGCAGATGGTGCTCAACGCGTCCAACTTTCTGCGCACCGACCTCGTCATCATGGGCATCGTGGTCATCGGCGCGGTGGCTTATCTCTTCGACCTGCTCATGCGCTATGTCGAACGCCTCGTCGTTCCATGGAAGGGGAAGGTGTGAGCAGCGAGAGGGGACCACGCGAGCAGTGCGAGCGGGGGTCGAGCGTCCGCGAATCACCTTCGGAGGCCGACTCGCCAGCGTGAACTCGTGACACTGGCCAAAGGAGACCGAGGTGTAAGCAGTAAGCAGGGGCCCCGCGCCCTGCGCGGGGATGCGCACGACCGCGAGTCACCTTCGGAGGCCGACACGCCGTGTCGATTCCGCGGCAATCGTTGAAGGAGGCCGGGGTTCAGGACGGCTAACTCTCACCCCTCCCCCTTCTCCTGGACGGCGAGGGGGAAAGTCGTGCGACCTTTCTCCTGCCCGGAGGGGGTCGGGTAAAGGATCGACGGCTGCTCCCCTTCGATGGCCGGCTATCGGCACAGGGTTGACAGTCCCGGCGCGCTTTGCCACGCTCGGTTCATGGTTACCCGCCCGCATTTCCAGCGCCTGGTCGAGCGAGTCAGGACCTTGTCGTCGCTGACGACCGGGATCGTCTACCCCTGCGATCGCGATTCCCTCCAGATAGCGCTATCAGGCCAGTTCGCGGGCTACCTGACTCCCGTGTTGATCGGCCCCGAGGCCCGAATTGCGGACGCCGCAGCTCAGGCGGGGCTCGACCTGTCGCGCATCGAGCTCGTCGATACTCCGGATGACCCTCATCTCGCGGCTCAGCGCGCGGTCGCCCTTGCGCGGAGCGGCGAGGTGCGCGCGCTGATCAAAGGCAGCCTGTATCCGGACGATTTGATGCGCGCGGTCGCGGCGCCGGAATCGGGCCTGCGCGGCGAGCATCGCCTGACGCATGCGTGCTTTCTCGACATTACGGGTTTCCCGCGGCCTTTCGTGCTTTCCGATGCGGTGCTCAACATCGCGCCCAATCTCGCAGCCAAGCGTGAAATCGTGCAAAACGCGATCGACTTCGCGCAGGATCTTGGCATCGCGACGCCGCAGGTCGCCGTGCTCGCCGCCGTCGAGGGCGTCACGCCCGCGCTTCCCGCCACAGGCGAAGCGGCGGCGCTCGCCAAGATGGCCGCCGAAGGACTGATCCATGGGGGCGCGGTCGAAGGACCGATGACTGTCGACAGCGCGCTATCTCCGGCGGCGGCCCGCGCCAACGGCATCGAATCCAAGATGGCGGGGTCGGCGGACGTATTGATCGTTCCGAATCTCGAGTCGGGATCGATGATCGTGCGCACGCTGACGGGAATCTTCGGCGCACTTGCCGCGGGAATCGTTCTTGGCGCTAAGGTGCCCATCGTTCTCGCGGGACGCAATGAAACGATGGAAGTCCGGATGGCCAGTTGCGTGCTTGCGTCGCTGGTCGCGCAATCTGCACGCGCAGCGGAAGCTCAAGCGGCTGACGCCGACGCGGTGGCTGACCGCGGAGTGAAAGTCGCCGCCTGATCCGTCGCGCCGCCGCTCGTGCCTCGGCCTCCGCTACTTCTACGAGATATTAACCACCGAGTTGTCGGCCTCATGCGTCGACTCGCAATTCCCCGTCGATCCCCACGCTTCGCGTGGGGCCCCGCGCCGGGTGGCTCGCGACTCGGTCTCCGCTACGTTCTACAAGATATTAACCACCGAGTTGTCGGCCTCGTGCGTCAACTCGCAATTCCCCGTCGATCCCCACGCTTCGCGTGGGGCCCCGCGCCGGGTGGCTCGCGACGCTACTTCGGCCGCACGCAATCCACGTAGTAGCGCAGCTTCCCGGCATCGCTCGTCTCGACGAGGCCGTGGATGTCGGTATCGAACCCAGGAAACTGCTGGTTGAAATTGCGTGCGAACTGCAGGAACTGCACGATGGTGCGGTTGAACCGCTCGCCGGGAATGAGCAGCGGAATTCCGGGCGGATAGGGCGTCAGCAGCACGCTGGTCACGCGCCCTTCGAGCTGGTCGATCTCGACGCGATCGATCTCGCGATGCGCCATGCATGAGAACGCGTCCGAAGGCTTCATCGCGGGCTGCATGTCCGAGAGATACATCTCGGTGGTCACCCGCGCCACGTCGTGTGCCTTGTACATGTCGTGGATCTGCTGGCACAGCTCGCGCAAACCCACGCGCTCGTATTTGGGCTGCTGCACGCAGAACTCGGGCAGGATGCGCCAGAGAGGCTGGTTCTTGTCGTAGTCGTCCTTGAACTGTTGAAGAGCGGTCACCAACGTGTTCCAGCGGCCCTTGGTGATGCCGATGGTGAACATGATGAAGAACGAGTAGAGCCCGGTTTTTTCGACGATGACGCCGTGCTCGGCGAGGTACTTGGTGACGATCGATGCCGGAATGCCGCTCTTGGCGAACTTGCCCGATACATCGAGACCCGGAGTGATGACGGTCGCCTTGATCGGATCGAGGATGTTGAAACCCGGCGCAAGCTCGCCGAAGCCGTGCCACTTCTCGTTGGCCTTGAGCATCCAGTCCTCGCGCTTGCCGATCCCTTCGGCGGCGAGGCTCGAAGGACCCCACACCTTGAACCACCAATCCTTGCCCCATTCGTCATCGACCTTGCGCATCGCACGGCGGAAGTCGAGCGCCTCCGCGATCGACTCCTCGACCAGCGCGGTTCCTCCGGGCGGCTCCATCATCGCGGCCGCGACATCGCACGAGGCGATAATCGCGTACTGCGGCGATGTCGACGTATGCATAAGATAGGCCTCGTTGAACATCTCGCGGTCCAGTTTCCGCGTCTGCGATTCCTGGACGAGGATTTGCGACGCCTGTGAAAGCCCCGCCAGCAGCTTGTGCGTCGAGTGCGTTGCATAGATGATCGCGTGCTTGCTGCGCGGACGGTCCTTGCCGATCGCGTGCATGTCCCGGTAGAACTCGTGGAACGCCGCGTGCGGAAGCCACGCTTCGTCGAAGTGCAGCGTGTCGATGGTGTCGTCGAGCGTCTGCTTGAGCATCTCCACGTTGTACGCGATGCCGTCGTAGGTGCTCTGCGTGATGGTCAGGATGCGCGGTTTCTTGTTCTTGGCCACGCGCGCAAACGGATTAGCCTCGATTTTCTTGCGAATGTTCTCGGGCTTGAACTCGTCCAGCGCGATCGGTCCGATGATGCCCAGATGATTGCGCTTGGGTGTGAGAAACACTGGAATCGCGCCGGTCATGGTGATCGCGTGCAAAATGGACACGTGGCAATTTCGATCGACCACGACGATGTCGTTCGGAGCGACGTTCGCATGCCAGACCATCTTGTTCGACGTCGACGTGCCGTTGGTGACGAAAAAGCAATGATCCGCGTTGAAGATACGCGCCGCGTTGCGCTCCGACGCCGCGACCGGCCCGCTGTGGTCGAGGAGCTGGCCGAGCTCGTCGACCGAGTTGCATACGTCCGCGCGCAGCATGTTCTCGCCGAAGAACTGATGGAACATCTGCCCGACAGGGCTCTTGAGGAACGCGACGCCGCCCGAGTGCCCGGGGCAATGCCACGAGTACGATCCGTCCTGCGCATAGTGCACGAGCGCGCGGAAAAACGGTGGCGGGAGCGAATCGAGATACGCCTTCGCCTCGCGGATGATATGGCGTGCGACGAATTCCGGCGTGTCCTCGAACATGTGGATGAAGCCGTGCAGCTCGCGCAGCACATCGTTGGGGATGTGGCGCGAGGTTCGGGTCTCGCCATACAAGTAGATCGGAATCTCGGCGTTCTTGAAGCGGATTTCCTCGATGAACGCGCGCAGCTTCACGACCGCGGGGTCGAGCTCAGGTCCCGGAGTGAATTCCTCGTCGTCGATCGACAGGATGAACGCCGACGCCCGAGACTGCTGCTGGGCAAACTGCGAAAGGTCGCCGTAGCTGGTCGCTCCCAGGACTTCCAGCCCCTCCTTTTCGATCGCCGCCGCGAGGGCGCGAATGCCGAGCCCCGAAGCGTTTTCGGAGCGGAAGTCTTCGTCGATGATAACGATGGGAAAGCGGAATTTCATTGTGGGATGCAGCAGCGGCCCGGATGGAAGGATGCGGCCTCGCGGAGTGGAAAGGCGCGAATTATGCGGCGATTCGCCAGCGAAGGCTACCGATTCGGCCCGCCCACGTCACGGGCCTCCAGCCGCGGTCCGGGTACTGCCTCACCGCGCGGGGTACGGAACGCCTAGATCTTGGGCAGGGTGACGCCCTTTTGGCCCTGGTACTTGCCCCCACGGTCCTTGTACGAGGTCTCGCAGACCTCGTCCGACTCGAAGAAAATCACCTGAGCGACGCCTTCGTTGGCGTAGATCTTCGCCGGAAGCGGCGTCGTGTTCGAGAACTCCAGCGTGACAAAGCCTTCCCACTCGGGCTCGAGCGGTGTCACGTTGACGATGATGCCGCAGCGGGCGTACGTCGACTTTCCGAGGCAAATTGTGAGCACGTTGCGCGGGATGCGGAAATATTCGATGGTGCGGGCGAGGGCGAAGGAATTGGGCGGGATAATGCACGAGTCGCCCCTGAAGTCCACGAACGACCTGTCGTCGAAATTCTTCGGGTCGACGATCGTCGTGTTGAGATTGGTGAAAAGCTTGAATTCGTTCGAGCAGCGGATGTCGTAGCCGTAGCTCGACGTCCCGTACGAGACGATCTTATGCCCGTTCGCCTCGCGGATCTGGCCGGGCTCGAACGGCTCGATCATCCGGTGCTCGGCTGCCATGCGGCGGATCCATCGGTCGGACTTGATCACGGAACTCGACTCCCCGTGCCGTCATTCCCGCGGGGGCGGGAATACAGGGCGCACCATCGGACCCCGCCGTCGCGGAGCTGAGGCCATCGTCTAGGTATTCTGAACGACGATGGTCGGAAACTTCGCCGAAAAATCTTCTGCCTTTTGCGCCACGAAGACCGCGACCTTGCGCGCGATCTCCTTGTACACCGACGAGATCGCGCCGTCGGGGTCGGAGACTACCGTCGGCCTGCCCGAGTCGGCTTGCTCGCGTATGTGAATGTCGAGCGGAAGCGATCCCAGGAACGGGACCTTGTAATCGTCGCACATTCTCTGCGCGCCACCCTCACCGAAGATGTGCTCGGCGTGGCCGCACTTCGAACAGATGTGAATCGCCATGTTTTCGACGATGCCGACGATGGGAACGCCGACCTTGTCGAACATCTTGAGGCCCTTGCGCGCATCGATGAGCGCGATGTCCTGAGGCGTGGTGACGATCACCGCGCCGGTCACGGGGACCTTTTGCGACAGCGTGAGCTGGATGTCGCCGGTGCCTGGCGGCATGTCGACGATGAGGTAGTCGAGATCGCGCCAGTTGGTGTCCTTGAGGAGCTGTTCGAGCGCCTGCGTCACCATAGGGCCGCGCCAGACCATGGGCGTGTCGACGTCGATCAGGAAGCCGATCGACATCGCCTGCAGGCCGTAGGCCTCGAGCGGCTCCAGCGTCTTGCCGTCCTTGGACTCGGGCCGGCCGGCGATGCCGAGCATCATCGGCTGCGAAGGGCCGTAGATGTCCGCATCGAGCACGCCGACTTGCGCTCCCTCCGCGGCGAGCGCCAGAGCAAGATTGACGGCCGTCGTGGACTTACCGACGCCTCCCTTGCCGCTCGCGATCGCGATGATGTTTTTCACGCCGGCCACGAGCTTGACCCCGCGCTGCACCGCGTGCGAGGCGATCTTGTGGGCGATCGTGACCGTCACCTTGCCGACTCCAGGAACGTCGGCGAACTCCTGCTGGATGAGCTTGCGCAGGCGCTCGTGCTGGCTCCGCGCCGGGTATGCAAGCAGCAAGTCCACGGTGACGTCCTTGCCGTCGACCTGCACCTTGCGCACCGACTTTGCGGAGACGAAATCCCGTCCCGTGTTGGGGTCGACCAGCGTGCGAAGGCGAGCCTGTACGTCGGCCTCGGAGATATGCATGGGAAGCGTTGAGCGCGATCAGAGATTGAGTGATCAAGTTTAGCGAAAAACCAAGGCGCTCGGTACTAAGTCGATACCCGCTTTGCTAGAATCGCCAATTCCCCTGCCGCATCAAAGGCCTTCGCAGCATGTCGCGCCGCACCTTATTTGTCACGACGGCGTTGCCGTACACCAACGGCCCTTTCCACATCGGCCATATCATGGAGTACATCCAGGCCGACATCTGGGTGCGCTTCCAGCGCATGCAGCCCGACACGACCGTGCACTTCGTCTGCGCCGACGACACGCACGGCGCGGCGATCATGCTCAGGGCGGAGGCCGAAGGTTTGACCCCGCAGCAACTCGTCGCGAAGATCTCCGCCACGCGGCCGAAGCACCTGCAGGGATTTCATCTGAGCTTCGATCACTGGAGCAGCACCGACTCGCCGATCAACACCGAGTTGTCGCAGGACATCTACCTCAAGCTCAAGCGCGCCGGCCTTATCTACAGCAAGCCGGTCGAGCAGTTCTTCGATCCGGTCAAGCAACTGTTCCTGCCCGACCGTTACGTCAAGGGCGAGTGCCCGCGCTGCGGGGCCAAGGACCAATACGGCGACGCCTGCGAGAACTGCAGCTCGGTGTATTCCCCGACCGAGCTGAAAAATCCCTATTCGACCTTGTCCGGTGCGACCCCGGTGCTGAAGACGTCGGAGCATTTTTTCTTTCGCTTGTCCGATCCGCAATGCGTTGCATTCCTGCAGGAATGGACGCGCCGCGACGCCGAGGGCCACGCACGCCTTCAACCGGAAGTTTTCAACAAGGCGCAGGAGTGGCTCGGCGCGGATGGGAAGGGCCTCGCGGACTGGGACATTTCCCGCGACGCGCCCTATTTCGGCATCCCGATCCCTGATGCGCCGGGCAAGTATTTCTATGTCTGGCTCGACGCGCCGGTCGGCTATCTCGCGAGCCTGAAGGAGTACGTCGCTTCGGGCAAGGCGCGAGCAGCCGGCGAATCGCGAACATTCGAAGAGATCCTGGCCGATCCGGGGACACGACAGATCCACTTCATCGGTAAGGACATCATCTACCACCATACGCTGTTCTGGCCCGCGATGCTCAAGTTCGCAGGCGCGCCGTACAAGGTTCCGGACAACGTTTACGTGCACGGCTTTCTGACGGCGCTCGGAGAGAAGATGTCCAAGTCGCGCGGCACCGGCATCAGCCCCGATTTCTATCTCGACCTCGGCCTGAACTCGGAATGGCTGCGCTACTACATCGCGGCCAAGCTCAACGACCGGGTCGAGGACGTCGATTTCAATCCCGACGACTTCGCCGCGCGAGTCAATAGCGATCTCATCGGGAAGTACGTCAATATCGCGAGCCGGGCGGCGCCTTTCTTAACGAAGCATTTCGACGGAACACTTTCGCACGCGATGCCGAAAATCGATGCGAAAGCCGCCCACGAACGAAAGTCCGAAAAGGAGCGCAAGGAAGCCCCGCCAGGCACCGGCTCTGCTTCATTGGATATCAAGATCATTCCCGCGCAAGATGACTTGATCGACCGCTTTCGCGAGTTCGCAAAAGAGATCCATAAAGGCTACGAGAGCAGAGAATTTGGAAGAGTCTCGAGGCTGGCCGCTGAGCTCGCGGATCTTACGAATCAATACTTCGATTCTGAACGACCGTGGGAACTCGCGAAGGAGGAGTCGAACCGAACAAAGCTTCACGAAGTTTGTTCCGCTGCTATTAATCTTTTTCGACTGCTCACGATCTTTCTGAAACCGATTGTGCCAAAGCTTGCTTCCGATGCAGAGGCATTCTTGCGGGTTCCTCCGCTAACCTGGAACGATGTAAACACACTGCTGATTGATCATAAGATCGGGCCTTATCAACATCTGCTCTCCCGCATTGACCCACGGCAGATTGACGCACTTCTCGAAGGCCCCAAAGAGGCGTCAGGCCCGCCAGCGGCGCCCGCCCCTTCCGTTCCACCGATCTCGATCGACGACTTCTCCAAGGTCGAGTTACGCATCGCGAAGATTGTGAACGCCGAGCACGTCGACGGCGCCGACAAGCTGCTCAAGCTCACGCTCGATATCGGCGATGGGCGCAATCGCACCGTCTTTGCCGGAATCAAGGGAGCATACAAGCCCGAGGACCTCGTCGGGCGCCTCACGCCGATGGTCGCGAACCTCGCACCGCGCAAGATGAAGTTCGGCGTTTCCGAAGGCATGGTGCTCGCGGCTTCGGGCGACGGTCCGGGTATTTATCTGCTCGCCCCGGATTCGGGCGCGCTGCCGGGCATGCGCGTCAAATGACGCATCCGTCCAAGAGCGCAAGGCGCAGCCGCCGCGCGATTGGAGACGAATGCGTCATCCCGGGCGAGTGCGAAGCGAGACCCGGGATCCAAGTTGAGTGACACCGCGACGCATAGATCGACATACTCGGGTCCCGGCCTTCGCCGGGACGAAAGCCTCGTAGAGTGATCAGCGCGCTACATCTCGTCGTCGCGGCAATCGTCGCATGGCTCGCGATCGGCGCGCTGGGCATGGTCAGGCCGCGCCAGCGGCTCCAAATCATACGGCTGCTGTTCATCGTGGGCGCCGGTGTCGGGCTCATGTTGGCGGTGGTCGCGCTTTTTGCCATGGGCCAGATCGCCCAGACCCTGGTGCTTCCGCTGGGTCTGCCCGACCTTCCATTTCACCTGCGCCTCGACTCGCTATCGGCGTTCTTCCTTCTGCTGCTCGGCGCCGCGGCGGCCGGCATCTCGGTTTTCTCCGCAGGGTATTTCCGCGAGAGCGAGGGCACGGCGCCCGGGTTGATCTGCCTGCAGTATCACGTATTCCTCGCGGCCATGGCGCTGGTGCTCGTCGCCGATGACGCGTACGCGTTCATGGTCGCGTGGGAGACGATGGCGCTCGCCTCGTACTTTCTCGTGACGACCGATCACCGCATTCCGGAGATACGCCGGGCAGGATTCATCTACCTCGTGATCGCGCACGTCGGCGCGATCGCGATTCTCCTGTGCTTCGGCGTGCTTCAGGGCGGCAGCGGCGACTATACCTTCGGCTCGATGCGTTCGCTCGTTCTTCCCGGAGTATGGGGGTCGATCGCGTTCCTTCTCGCGCTGTTCGGGTTCGGCGCCAAGGCAGGTCTGCTTCCGTTGCATGTGTGGCTCCCCGAAGCGCATCCGGCGGCGCCCTCGCCGGTATCGGCGCTGATGAGCGGCGTCATGCTCAAGACGGCGATCTACGGGCTCCTGCGCGTGACCTTCGATCTGCTCAACGGCCAGCTGTGGTGGTGGGGCGCGGTCGCGCTGGTGCTGGGGCTGCTCACGGCGCTGTTCGGAGTCATTTTCGCCACGGTCCAGACCGACATGAAGCGCCTGCTCGCGTATTCCTCGATTGAAAACATCGGGATCATCGTCGCAGGGATCGGCCTTACCATCCTGTTCAAGTCCTACGACAAGACGCTGCTTGCCGCGCTGTCGCTAACGGCAACGCTGTATCACGCGCTCAATCACGCGTTCTTCAAGAGCCTGCTCTTCCTCGCGACCGGCTCGGTGCTGCACGCAACGCAGGAGCGCAGCCTGGGCAAGCTCGGCGGCCTGATCCATCGCATGCCATGGGTCGCGTGGCTCGCGCTCGTCGGCACGCTGGCGATGGCGGGCCTGCCCCCCCTCAATGGATTCGTCTCCGAATGGCTGCTGCTGCAGGCGTTCCTTTTCACACCAAGCCTGCCGCAGTCGTTCGTCAACATGCTCGTGCCGCTCGCGGCCGCGGCGCTCGTCCTTGCCGTCGCGCTCGCGGCGTACGTCATGGTCAAGTTCTACGGCGTGGTCTTTCTCGGGAGGCCGCGCGAGCCCAAGCTCGCATACGCCAAGGATCCGGGTCGCCTCGAACGCGTGGCCTTCGTCTGGTTCGCGCTCGGCTGCGTCGTCCTCGGCCTGTTTCCCGTCAATGTCATCGCCTGGCTCGACCCGGTGGATGCCATGCTCGTCGGCTCGATCGTGGGCGGACGGGGGGCAAGCTGGCTCCTGCTGGCGCCCGTCAATCCGGACCGCTCGAGCTACAGCCCGATCGTCGTGCTGCTGGTGATCGTCGCGGTCGTCGCGCTGACCATACAGGTGGTCCACCGCCACTATCACGGGCGTCTGCGCAAGGGACCGGCCTGGGATTGCGGCTTTCCCTTGCAGACGCCGCGCATGCAGGACACCGCGGAAGGTTTCGGGCAGCCGATCCGGCAGGTATTCGAAGTCTTTTTTCGCATCGAGCGCACCCTGCCCTCGCCGTTCGATGCCAAGCCGCAATACCGCGTGAGCGCCGAAGACCACTTTTGGCGCTGGCTCTACGAGCCCGTGATGCGAAGCGCCGACGCAGTGGCGCGTCTGGTCGGTCTCCTCCAGCAGGGTCGTATCTCGGTTTACCTCACCTAACGATCCGAAAGCTGATCCACAAAGACGCCATCGTCGCCGAAAATGCCTCGCCCATATTCCGCATCACGCCGTACATCGTGTTCGGCGCGATGGCGCTCGCCGCGGCGATCGTGCCTTCGCTGGCGACCGACCTGCCTTTCGCGCAGGCAGCTGACGCGATCGCGCTGGTCGGACTTTTCGCGCTGGCGCGCGTATTTCTCGCGCTCGCCGCGATGGACATCGGCACCGCGTTCGGAAGCATGGGTGCACGGCGCGAGATGTTCATCGGTTTTCTCGCCGAGCCCGCGCTGCTGATGGTGCTGTTCACCGCCTCGCTCATCTCGGGCTCGACCTCGCTTCCGACGATCGTCGAGACTCTCGCGCACCGCGAAATCGCGATCTACCCGAGCCTGGCCTTCGCAGGCGTGGCATTCACCATGGTGTCGCTCGCCGAGAATGCGCGCATCCCGATCGACAATCCTGCGACGCACCTCGAGCTCACCATGATTCACGAGGCGATGATCCTCGAGTATTCCGCGCGGCACCTGGCGCTCATCGAATGGGCATCGGCGCTGAAGCTCTTCAATTATTCGTGCATCGGGCTCGCGTTGTTCCTTCCGTACGGGATCGCCGAAGGCAGTGAGGACTGGCTCGCGATCCTCGGCGCCATACCGGTGCTCATCGCCAAGCTCGCTGCCGGCGGCCTTGCGCTTGCCCTTATCGAGACTCTTTCGGCCAAGGTGCGGATCTTCCGCGCACCCGAATTCCTGGGCACGGCCTTCCTGCTCGCGGTGCTGGCGATGCTGGTCAATCTGCTGCTGGGGAGTTGATGGCACACGTCATGGCCGGCGTCCCTCTCTGGGGCCAGTTGATCAACTTGCTCGCCGCCGTGCTGTTGCTGTTGGCGTTCGCGATGCTGGCCCAGCGCAGGGTGCTGACCTTGATCAACCTGTTCGCCGCGCAAGGACTCGCGCTCGCATGCTCGACCGCCATCGTCGCCTTTGCAACCGGTCAGCCGCATCTGTACGGATCGGCTGGACTGACCCTCGTGCTCAAGGTCTTCCTGCTGCCGTGGCTGCTGCATCATCTGATACGTCGGCTCGACGTTCGCTGGGACGTCGAACGCTTGATCAACATTCCGGCGACCATGCTGATCGGCATCGTGCTGGTGGTATTTGCGTTCAATCTGGCGTTCCCGATTTCCCAGCTCGCGAACACGGTGACCCGTGCGACGCTCGGCATCGCCATGGCGAGCGTGATGTTGTCCTTCCTGATGATGATTACGCGGCGCAAGGCGATACCGCAGGTGATCGGCTTCCTGTCGATGGAAAACGGCTTGTTCTTCGCGGCGACCAGCGCGACCTACGGCATGCCCATGGTCGTCGAGCTCGGCATCGCGCTGGACGTCCTGGTCGGCATGCTGATCCTCGGCGTGTTCTTCTTCCAGATCCGCGAGCAGTTCGACAGCCTCGATCTCAAGCACCTGGAAAAGCTCAAGGAAGAGAGCGACGCGTGATCGAGATCCTCTTCGTTCTCGGATTGCCCGTCACCGGCGCGCTGCTGCTCGCGGCCGTGGGCCAGCGCAGGGAAGCGGCGACGATTAACGTTGCGGCTTGTTTTGCGACGTTCCTTGCCGCCGCGGCTCTCACGGTACGGGTGATCTCGGAAGGCCCGATGCTGGTGCTGGACCGATTGTTCTTCGTGGATTCGTTCAACGTATTCCTGGTCGCGCTCACCGCGCTTGTCGGGTTCACGACATCGATCTTCTCGAGTCCCTACATGAGAATCGAGCGCGAGCACGGCCGCCTGACCGCTGCGCGTCTGCGCCTCTACCACAGCATGTTCCAGCTCTTCAACTTCACGATGCTGCTCGCGCTGCTGACCAACAACATGGGCATCCTGTGGGTGGCGCTCGAGGCCGCGACGCTGACCACTGTGCTCCTCGTCTCGCTGTACCGGACGCCGGCGAGTCTGGAGGCGGCGTGGAAGTATTTCATCCTCTGCGGGGTCGGCATCGCGCAGGCGCTCTTCGGCACGATCCTGCTCTATTTCGCCGCGGAAAGACTGCTCGGGCCCGAAGGCGGCGCGCTGCTGTGGACCGAGCTCAACGCCGTCAAAGGGCAGCTCGAGCCGACCGTGCTCTCGCTCGCGTTCGTTTTCCTGCTGGTCGGCTACGGCACCAAAGTCGGGCTCGTCCCACTGCACAACTGGCTGCCCGATGCGCACGCCGAAGGCCCCACGCCCGTCTCCGCCGTTCTTTCGGGACTGCTGCTCAACGTCGCGCTGTACGCGGTGGTCCGCTGCAAGGTATTGGTCGATGGCTCGCTCAACACGTCTTTCGCCCGAGGGCTCATGATGGGCTTCGGGCTGCTGTCGGTGGTCGTCGCCGCGTTCCTCCTTTCGCGGCAGAAGGACATCAAGCGACTGTTCGCATATTCGTCGATCGAACACATGGGCATCATCACCTTTGCGTTCGGCATGGGCGGTCCCGTTGCAAGCTTTGCCGGGCTTCTGCACATGACCGTTCACTCGCTGACCAAGTCGGCGATCTTTTTCACTGTCGGCCACGCCGCGCAAAAAACGGGCACTCAGCTCATGGATGATATCCGCGGCTTGATCACCACCCGCCCTGCCATCGGCTGGGGCCTCGTGCTTGGTACGCTCGCGATACTCGGCATGCCGCCCTTCGGCGTCTTTGCCAGCGAGTTTCTGATCCTCACGACCGCGATCCACGAGCAGCCTTGGGCGACGCCCTTGCTACTGCTTGCGCTCGGCGTCGCGTTCGCCGCGGTTTTTTCCAAGGTGCAACCGATGGTGTTCGGCGAAACGACCGCCACGCGCCTGCCGTACCGGCCGGCGATGGCCCCCGTGTTCGTTCACCTCGCCCTCGTGCTGATGCTGGGCCTGTGGATCCCACCCGTGCTCGCCGACTGGTATCGGCAGGCGGCGAAGCTGATCGGCTGACGCGGCGTGGACGTCTCACCGCTCGGCATTTCCTCCGCACCGCTCGCGTGTCCTGTCCGGGCGCAGCGCTGCCCCGCGAACTCGGGTCAGTTGCTGACCGCGTGCAGGCTTGCCTGGGAGCGCGAAGGACAGCTCGTCGCGCTGTGGGCGAGCGACGAGCGCGATCGCGAGCGTGGCTATTGCGTACGCGTCCTGCTGCGGGACGCCGAGGGCTTCACGTTGCTCGAGCACACGCTGCCCGACGAGGGCGCTCGCTATCCGGACCTGTCGACGATCTTTCCCTGCGCCAATCGGATGCAGCGCGCCGCGTTCGATCTGCTCGGCGTTCAATGCGATGCGGACGACCAGCGCCCCTGGACATGGCAGGCGGCGTGGCCGATCGATCGCTTTCCGCTGCGGCGTGATTTCGAAGCGTCGCCAAAGTGGGAGCCGGGACAGGAGGACTACGGTTTCGTTCGGGTCAGCGGCGACGGCGTGCATGAAATCGCCGTCGGACCCGTGCACGCGGGCATCATCGAGCCCGGTCATTTCCGTTTCCAGGTCGTTGGCGAGAAAGTGCTGCGCCTCGAAGAACGGCTCGCCTTCGCGCACAAGGGAATCGAAAAGCGCTTCGAGGCGTTTCCGCTCAGCGAAGCGCATCGTCTCGCCGGCCGGGTGTCGGGCGATTGCACGGTCGCCTACGCGTGGGCTTACGCGCAGGCCGTCGAAGGCATCGCGGCACTGAGCGTTCCGCGGCGCGCAATGTGGCTGCGCGCGCTTTGCCTCGAGCGCGAGCGCATCGCCAATCACCTCGGCGATCTGGGGTATCTCGGCAACGATGGGGGCTTCGCTTTCGGCCTGGCGCAGTTCTCGCGCCTCAAGGAAGACGTGCTGCGCCTCAACGCCCAGACGTTCGGCCATCGCCTGCTCATGGATGTCGTCGTTCCCGGCGGCGTTTCGTGCGACATGGCTTCCGATGTGACGCGGAAGATGCGCAAGCAGTGCGCGGAAATTTCGCGCGAGCTTGCCGTCCTGCGCGATATCTACGATGAGCACGCCGGGTTGCAGGATCGCTTTCGCACATGCGGGCAGGTGAGCCGCGAGCTCGCGCTCAAGCTCGGCTTGACTGGATTTGCGGGACGGGCGAGCGGTGTTGCGAACGATCTGCGCTGCGACTTCGCGGTTCCGCCGTACGACGTGCTCGAGGTGCGGCGGGCAACGCACGCCGACGGCGACGTCGCGGCCCGCGTCGCCATCCGGTTCGACGAAGTGGCGGAGTCCCTGCGCCTCATCGATGTGGTGCTCGATGCGCTTCCGGAAGGCGAGACGCGCGCATCGCTGCCTGAGCTGCCCGCGTTTCGCTTCGCGTTGGGCTGCGTGGAGAGCTGGCGCGGGCCTGTCTTCGTTGCGCTGGAAAGCGGCCCGGAAGCTGCGATCCGCCGCTGCCATGCACACGATCCCTCCTGGCAGAACTGGCCCGTGCTGGAGCATGCGGTCATCGGCAACATCGTTCCCGATTTCCCGCTGATCAACAAGTCGTTCAACCTGTCGTACAGCGGGCACGATCTCTAGCCATGCTGTACATCCTTCGCCAAATCGCCCGCACCGGCATCAAGACCGAGGCCGCCCCCGCTCCCTCGGACGACATGGTCGTCGTCGCGCGGCTCCAGGAAAAGATCCTGCGCACGCTCGGGCGGGCGCTGACCATACGCCATGTCGATGCCGGGTCCTGCAACGGTTGCGAGCTGGAGATCCACGCGCTGGGAAATCCTTACTACAACATCGAGGGACTGGGCATCAAGTTCGTCGCAAGCCCGCGGCACGCCGACATGCTGCTGGTGACGGGGCCTGTATCCAAGCACATGGCCATCGCCCTGCAACGCACGGTCGATGCGACGCCCGATCCGAAACTCGTCGTCGCGGTGGGCGATTGCGGGTGCACCGGCGGGATTTTCGGCGAGAGTTACGCGAGCCTGGGACGAGTGTCCAACGTCATTCCGGTCGATGTCGAAATTCCCGGGTGCCCCCCGACTCCCACGGCGCTCCTGCAAGGCATTCTGGCGGCGATCAATGCCTACGCGCCGAAACAGGAACCGCACGACGGGTCGTTCGCACCGGCTTCGGACACGCCGACCTAGACCGCTTCCGCACCCGATTCCGGCGGGTCACTTGAAATCCGTTCCGTCGTCGCCAACTAAGGCTCGCATGCGGCGATTCAATGCCGCCAACCCAAATGGAGAGCAACCAATGACCGGTCTTATTCGTTATTACAACCCCCTGGAACGTGCCTTCGGCGCGCTCCTTGCCCCCGCCAACGGTGACGACGGCGTAGCCAGGCGCGCAATCGCGCTCGATGTCGTCGAGACTCCCGAAGCGTACATCGTCAAGGCCGAGCTGCCGGGCATCGCCAAGGACAAGATCGAGGTCAACGTGGAAGACCGCGACGTCACCATCGGCGCCGAATTCCGCGAGGACGTCGAGGCGAATGGCAAGTCGCTGTGGAAAGAGCGCAGCTACACCAAGGCGAGCCGTGCGATCCGCCTGCCGGAAGCGGTCGACGCGAATGCCGCCCAGGCGAAGCATGTCGACGGCGTCCTACAGTTGACGCTGCCCAAGATCGCCAAGGCGAACGCCAGGCAGATCACCATCCAGTAAAAGCAAGGCAACAACATGAAGCGCGGTTAAACACCGCGCTTTGTGTTTTGGCCGGTTCGCATCCTGTACGCGAACTTATCGGGTCCCCTGAATGTCGCGGTCATTGCGCGGCTGCACCGGGCGTGCGTTCATCGGATAAATCCTGCCGAAACGCGCAATTTCCTCCGCCGACGCCTGCACCGGCGTTTTCAGCACGAACCACATCATGCTCTCGCTGCACGGGGGTGTCGTCAGCGATCCCGCGAATGTGTAATAGCCCTTGTTTTGCGGGAGCAGCTCGAGGGCGTTGATCTTCACGGCGTCAACGACGCGCTCCTTTCCTTTATCCTGAGGAAGGTTGTCCCAGAGCGTTTTGATCAGCCGGTTTTCCTTGCCCGCGTCGAGCAGGACCGCGAGAACGATAAGCTTCCCTTCCGGGTCCTTGTGCACTAGCTGCGCCTCCATGTCGTGCCCCTTGCCGTCCACCTTTTGTTCGCCTGGCTTGTGAAAATGGAACTCCACCAGCTCGTAGCGCTTTCCGGCGACGCTGACAAAGCTTCCCGGCGCGTAGTTGACCTCGATCGTGTGCCCGTTGTCGACGATCCGCAGCGGCGACGGCTTGTAGTTGAACAGAAGCGGCGGCAGATCGCCTTTCCTGGCATCGGCGTCTGGAATATCGATCGGAGATTGAGCCGTCCCTGTCTTGCACAGGGTGAAGCCCTTGTCGAGGCTGCTCCACTTCGCGGGCCCCGTAGCGCCGGCGTACGTCCAGTGCGCGCCTTCGGCGCCGTAACAACAGCCAGCTCCGATCATAAGCGCCGAACCGATCGCAATCGCAAACGAGCTTCCGGAGCGCTCGATCATCGGGGTTCTCCTTTCGAAACAGCGTTGCAGTCAGAGGCCGGCTCGGATCGCCGATTCAGCCCAGCAAGTCTGCCGCGGCTTTCTTGCCGCGTCCATCGCGCACGGCTTCCGGCTCGCCTCGCGCCGCCGTTCTGGCGTGGCGTTCCAGCGCCGGCTTGAGGTAGCGCCCGGTATAGCTGCCGGCGACCGCCGCGACCTGCTCGGGCGTGCCTTCGGCGATGATGCGCCCGCCGCCGGCGCCGCCTTCGGGTCCCAGATCGATGATCCAATCGGCGGTCTTGATCACGTCGAGATTATGCTCGATGACCACGACCGTGTTGCCGTGGTCGCGCAAGCGATGCAGCACCGTCAATAGCATCTCGATGTCGTGGAAGTGCAGCCCTGTCGTCGGCTCATCGAGGATGTACAGCGTGCGACCCGTGTCGCGTTTGGACAATTCCAGCGCGAGCTTGACGCGCTGCGCTTCGCCGCCGGACAGCGTCGTCGCCGACTGGCCCAGCGTGATATAGCCCAGGCCCACGTCGAGCAGCGTGGAAAGCTTTCGCGCCACGACGGGCACCGGCTCGAAAAACGCGTAGGCCTGCTCGACGGTCATCGACAGCACATCGTGGATGTTCCTGCCCTTGTACTGGATCTCCAGCGTTTCCCGGTTGTAGCGCTGCCCGTGACACACGTCGCAGGAAACGTAGACATCGGGTAGGAAGTGCATCTCCACCTTGATCAGCCCGTCGCCCTGGCACGCCTCGCAGCGTCCGCCCTTGACGTTGAACGAGAACCGTCCCGGGCCGTAGCCGCGCTCGCGAGCTTCCTTGACCTGCGCGAAAAGCTCGCGAATCGGCGTGAACAAGCCCGTATACGTCGCGGGATTGGAGCGCGGCGTACGGCCGATCGGACTCTGGTCGACACTGATCACCTTGTCGAAATGCTCGAGGCCCTCGAGCTCGACGAAGGGCGCGGGCTCCGCGCTGCTGCCGTACAGGTGGCGTGCGACGGCTTGGTAGAGCGTATCGTTGATCAGCGTCGATTTCCCCGAACCCGAAACGCCGGTGACGCAGACGAACAAACCGACCGGAAGGGCGATGGTCACCTGCTTGAGATTGTTGCCCGAAGCGCCGGTGATGACGAGCGCGCGTTTCATGTCCGCCCTGTGCCGGTGCGGCGGCATCGGAATCTGGCGGTGGCCGGCGAGATACTGCCCGGTCAGCGAATGAGCGGCGCGCCGAATCTCGTCCGGAGTGCCCTGCGCGACGATCTGGCCGCCATGCTCGCCTGCGCCCGGCCCCATGTCGACGACGTGATCGGCGGAAAGGATCGCGTCCCGGTCGTGCTCGACGACGATGACGCTGTTGCCCAGGTCGCGCAGGTGCTTGAGGGTCGTCAGCAGGCGGTCGTTGTCTCGCTGATGCAGCCCGATCGACGGCTCGTCGAGCACGTACATGACGCCGGTCAGGCCCGATCCGATCTGCGACGCGAGCCGGATGCGCTGCGCCTCGCCGCCGGACAGCGTTTCGGCGGAGCGGTCGAGCGAGAGGTAATCGAGCCCGACGTTGTTCAGGAACTGCAGTCGGCTGACGATCTCCTTCACGATCTTGTCGGCGATCGCCTGGCGATGGCCTTCGAGCTTCATTGCGTGAAAGAATTCGCCCGCATCCTTCAGCGGCAAGTTGCTGACCTCGAAAATCGCCCGCTCGCTGCCGGGCGACCCCACCTTGACATGACGCGCCTCGCGCCGCAGGCGCGTTCCCTCGCATTCGGGACACGGCTTGGAGTTGAGGTACTTGGCGAGCTCCTCGCGCACCATGATCGAGTCGGTCTCACGATACCGCCGCTCGAGGTTGGGAATGATGCCCTCGAACGCGTGCTCGCGCATCATGGGCTTGCCGCGGTCGGAAAGATACTGGAACGCGATCTTTTCCTTGTCGCTGCCGTAAAGGATCATCTGCTGAACGCGTTCCGGCAGGCGATCGAAAGGTTTTTCGAGGTCGAAGGCGTAGTGCTTGGCGAGGCTTTGCAGCATCTGGAAGTAGAACTGGTTGCGCCGGTCCCATCCCCTGATCGCGCCGGATGCGAGCGATAGCTGCGGAAACGCCACCACGCGCTTGGGATCGAAGAAACTGATCGACCCCAGGCCGTCGCAACGCGGGCACGCACCCATCGGATTGTTGAACGAGAACAGACGCGGCTCGAGCTCCTGCAGCGAATAGCTGCAAATGGGGCACGCGAACTTCGCCGAATACAGGTGCTCGACGCCGCTGTCCATCTCGACGGCGATGGCGCGCCCGTCGCCGTTGCGCAACGCCGTCTCGAACGATTCGGCGATGCGCTGCTTCAGGTCGGGCCGCACGCGTAATCGGTCGACGACGACTTCGACCGTATGCTTCTGATTCTTGGTGAGCCTCGGTAGAGAGTCGATTTCGTGCACGCTGCCGTCGATGCGCACGCGCACGAAACCCTTGGCGCGCAGCTCGACGAACAGCTCCGCCTGCTCTCCCTTGCGATTGACGACCACCGGCGCGAGGATCATCAGCCGCGTCTCTTCCGGCAGCGTGAGCACCGCGTCGACCATCTGTGAGATCGTCATCGCGGCTAGCTTCTGCTCGGGATGATCCGGGCAGTAGGGCTCGCCGACGCGAGCGTAGAGCAATCTCAGGTAGTCGTGGATCTCGGTCACCGTGCCGACCGTCGAGCGCGGATTGTGCGACGTCGCCTTCTGCTCGATCGAGATCGCCGGCGACAGCCCCTCGATCAGATCGACGTCGGGCTTTTCCATGAGCTGCAGGAATTGCCGCGCGTAAGCGGAGAGCGACTCGACGTAGCGGCGCTGACCTTCGGCGTAGAGCGTGTCGAACGCGAGCGAGCTCTTGCCCGAGCCGGACAATCCGGTGATGACGATCAGCCGATGTCGCGGCAGATCGAGGTTGATGTTCTTGAGGTTATGCGTCCGAGCGCCGCGAATGCGGATGTATTCCATACGATGCGAAAGCCTTGGACAACCTGCTAATATACTCCTTTCGGTCGCTCTTTCTAAGCGCGATTTTGCAACGCGCTTACGCTGCCGGGGTTCCGCATGCGATACCGCTTTGCTTTGACCCGGCGGCCCGGTATCGACTGAATGGATGATCCAGGCCACGGCGTCCCGGCCTACAATTAAGACAAATTTCGTAAGGGAGCATCCCATGGCATCCGTCAACAAGGTCATCCTGGTCGGCAATCTGGGGCGCGATCCCGAAACGCGTTACACGACCAGCGGCGAGGCGGTCACCAACGTGTCGATCGCGACGACCGACACCTGGAAAGACAAGAGCGGCGAAAAACAGGAGCGTACGGAATGGCACCGCGTCGCGTTCTTCGGCAAGCTCGCCGAGATTGCGGGCGAGTATCTGAAAAAGGGCAGCCAGGTCTACGTCGAGGGCCGCCTGCAGACGCGCAAGTGGCAAGACAAGGAAGGCCAGGAAAAGTACACGACCGAAATCGTCGCGGATCGTATGCAGATGTTGGGGAGCCGTGCCGGAGCAGGCGGCGGCGACGCGCCCGAGCGCGCGACCAGCACAGCGGGCGCGAGCCGGAGCGCCGCGCCGGCGAAGAAAAACGTCGACGATCTCGACGACGATATACCGTTCTAGCGAGAGCGCGCGCGGGCCGAGTGCGAATGTCGTAGCGGTCCCTCCCCTTCAAGGGGAGGGTAAGGGTGGGGATGGATTGCAATCGATGACCGTTGACCCACCCCCATCCCGGCCTTCCCCCTGAGGGGGAAGGAGAACGCCCGCAGGCGTTGCCGACGCTGATGCGTCGAGCGAGCGTTGGATGATGCCGCCGCCGAGACAGACTTCACCGTCATAGATCACCAGGTACTGGCCCGGCGTCGGCGCCCACTGCGGCTGTTCGAACGTGGCGCGCCAGCGGTCTCCGCCTTCGTATTCGATACGGCATGCGGCGTCCCCCATGCGGTAGCGCGTTTTGGCGGCGAGCTCGCAGCCAGCGTGAGGCGGCGATCCGGAAATCCAATGCATTGCGCCGATTTCGAGCGAGCTCGCATGAAGCCGCGGATGGGCGTGTCCCTGAACCACGATAAGCGCGTTTCTCGCAACGTCCTTGTGCGCGACGAACCACGGCGCATCCCCCGCATCGCGGACACCTCCGACGCGCAGTCCCTGGCGCTGACCCAGCGTGTGGTAGGCGAGCCCGTGATGGCGGCCGACGATGCGCCCCTCGGGTGTCTCGATCGGCCCCGGCTCCCGCGGCAGATAGCGCGCGAGGAATTCCCGGAACGGACGCTCGCCGATGAAGCAGATGCCGGTCGAATCCTTCTTCGCGTGCGTGGGAATGCCCTGCTCCCGCGCGAGCGCGCGCACTTCCCGCTTGGTCATTCCGCCGACGGGAAACAACGCGCAGGCGAGTTGCTGTTGGGTCAGCTGGTGCAGAAAGTAGCTTTGATCCTTGGCTGCGTCGACACCTTTGAGAAGCTCGACATTGCCGCCGTTTCGCCGTAAGCGCGTGTAGTGGCCGGTGGCGATCGCATCCGCGCCGAGCTTTCGGGCATGGTCCCGAAATGACTTGAACTTGATCTCGCTGTTGCAGAGAACATCCGGATTGGGCGTGCGTCCCGCGGCGTAGTCGCGCAGGAAAGACGCAAATACGCGCTCGCGGTACTCGCCGGCAAAGTTCACCGCTTCGAGCTCGATCCCGATCACGTCCGCGACCGAAGCCGCGTCGACCAGATCCTGGCGCGATGAGCAATAGAGATCGGTGTCGTCGTCCTCCCAGTTTTTCATGAAGACGCCGATCACCTCGTGGCCCTGCTGCTTGAGCAGCCACGCCGCGACGGACGAATCCACTCCGCCGGAAAGACCGATGACGATGCGTTGTCTCGATGCCATTAGAGTCGCGTACCCAATAAAAAAGGCAGCGCCGTGCGGCCGCTGCCTTCAATTCGCGACAAGAGCACGTCGCCGCGGCTTACTGGCCCTTTTGCTGCTGCAGCGCCTTGTTTGCCTCGGGCGTGTTCAGGGTGCCCTTGGCGGGTGCCGGTCCAGCCTTGGACGCCGCCGTCGCCGTGGCATCTTCCTTGGCCTTGGCATTCGGATTCGGATTCCCCGCCTTGATGATCGCGTCGGCTTCGGCTTGCTTCCTGGCGCGTCTGGCCTTCTTGGCCGCAGCCTTTTCCTCAGGAGTCATCTGGGCGTCCGCAGCCTTTTTTGCGGCGGCTTCGGCCTTCAGCTTGGCCTGGTCGGAGGGAGGCGCCGGTGTTTTGTCGTCCGCAAGCGCTGAGACAGATGCAAATGCAAACACGCCCACGAGCGATGCAACCGTAGGCCTGTTCATCGATTCATTCTTACATCGGCTGCGTTTGAGGCTGCAAGCCGGGACCGCGAACGGTCCCGACTCCTCAAACGGTGTTACTGACCGACCGACATCTTTTCGAGCATCGTCAACTCTGACACTTTCTTCGCCTGCGCGGCTTTTCTCGTCGCGGCTTTTTCTTCCGGCGTCATCTTGTCCCACTTGGCCTTGGCTTCGTCGCGCTCGGCCTTGGACTTGGCTGTGTCAGCAGGGTTGGTTCCCGAGGGTCCGGTCTCGCCTTCCTGCGCGACTTGCTCCAGTGCCGTCAGTTCCGACACCTTCTTCGCCTGCATAGCCTTTCTCGTGGCGGCCTTTTCCTCCGGCGTCATCGCGGCAAATTTGGCACGGGCCGCGTCGCGCTCCGCCTTCAGCTTGGCCTGGTCTACCGGGGGGGCAGGAGATTTGTCGTCAGCCATCGCCGAGACGGATGCGAAGGCAAAAGCCCCGGCGATAAATGCAGCAAATAACTTGTTCATGTGCGTGTCCTCGTGATGGTGGTTCGGGATGTTCGGTGCCTTTTTGCCTTTTCCGCGCTATCGAAGCCGGTGGGCTCGTAGCCTCAAGTGCAAAAGCCCGATGATTATATTGAGGTTTGCTGTAGATTGCAACGATCCGGGCAAGTAGCCGGCCCGGGATCGTTGCGCGTTCACAACGACCGGATTACTTGGCTGTGGCCGGCGCAGTCGTGGCGGGCTTCGCCATCGAATCCGTCTTTGTCGCCGTGGCGGGCTTCGCCATCGAATCCGTCTTCGCCGTGGTAGTTGTCTTTGCGGTCTTCTTCTTGGACTTTTTCTTGGTACTCGATGTCGATGCCGTCTTGTCGGTCGCCGCCGACTTGGACTTCGTTGCGTCGCTCTTGGCGGCGGAATCCGACTTCGCCGTAGCCGCCGGCGGAGTTGTCGTGGCCGCCGGAGCCGGTGCAGGCGTCGGGCTCGCCGGCGGCGTCGTTTGTGCCGCCGCCGTCAGCGATACGGCAAAAGCGCTTGCGAAAAGCGCGGTCAAAAGCTTGCTCATGTCTTGGTCCTCAGTTTTGATTTGTGGGTCGACACACCGCAGTCCGTGTCGCCGCCATT
>WNGK01001105.1_pt1 | contig 28745 bp, 28 predicted proteins | sample 5400601 | NCBI WGS metagenome assembly WNGK01 (sample SAMN13153376, study PRJNA577476) | soil metagenome | isolation source: 60 cm soil or saprolite under Garry oak tree replicate 1 | place: USA:California | collected 2016-06-15
CTCGAGCTGCGCCGCCAGGGCCTGGTCTGCCCGATGGTCATGCTCACCGGGCGCGCCAACAAGATGGACGAGGTGGTCGGCCTCGAGGTCGGGGCGGACGACTACATCACCAAGCCGTTCGACTCGCGCATCCTGGCTGCTCGCGTCAACGCGCATCTGCGGCGCTCGACGATCACCGCGTCGGGCACCGGCCCTGAGGGCCTGATCACGGTCGGAGCGATGCAGATCGACAACGCGGCGCGCCGCGTGCGCATCGGCGACGAGGAGATACCACTCACCATGACCGAGTTCAACCTCGTCGCCGTGCTCGCGGCCAACCCCGAGCGCGTGCTGACCCGCGCCCAGCTGCGCGACAAGGTGTGGGGCTACCCGCACGACCTGGACGACCACTCGGTCGACCCGCACGTGCAGCGGCTGAGGCGCAAGCTGTCGAGGCATCCCGAGTCGGGCGTCGTGCTCGACGCGGTGCCTGGCCTCGGTTACCGCCTGTCGGTAAGGTCCATTTGATTCATTACCTGATGGATGGCAATGGCTGATCCAAGACCGATAGGCATCTTCGACTCGGGGGTCGGCGGACTCACCGTGCTGCGCGCGATCCGCGACCGGCTGCCGCACGAGCCGACCATCTACCTCGCCGACCTGTTCCATTTCCCGTACGGCCCTCGCTACCAGGACGAGGTCCGCGGCTTTGCGTTCGAGATCATCCGCTACCTCGAGGCGCGCGACGTGAAGCTCGTCGTCATCGCCTGCAACACCGCCACCGCGGCTGCGCTGAACCAGGCACGCGAGCATTTCGAGATCCCGATCGTCGGCGTCATCAGCCCTGGCGCGCAGGCCGCCGTCGAGGCGACCCAGAACCACCGCGTCGGGGTCATCTCCACCGAAGGGACGATGCGCAGCCAGGAGTACCTGCATGCGATCAAAGAGATAGACCCGATGATCGGTGTCTTTCAGAAGGCCTGTCCTGAGCTGGTCGACATAGTCGAGGCAGGTGACGCCGACTCGCCTCGAGCCGAGGCGGCGCTCGAGCGCGACCTCGCCGAGATCGTGCGCCTCGGCGCGGACACGCTGGTGCTCGGCTGCACGCACTATCCGCTGCTCAAGCCTGCGATCGAGCGGGTCTACCCGGGCGCTTTCAACCTGGTCGACTCCGCCCTCACCACCGCGGCGAAGGTCGAGCGCCATCTCGACCACTCACGTCTGCGCGCCGACTCGACCGAGCCGCACCATGAGGTGCTCGTCACCGCGATGCCGCAGCACTTTCACAACGTCGGAGCCAACATCTTCGGGGAGACGGTCGACGCGGAGGAGGTGCGCATCTGGGAGCAGCAAAAAGCACAGAGGACCTGAACGTCTTCGGAGACATCGCGTCAGATCTCGCCTCGATCGAGGCTGAGCTGCAGAAGACGATCGCCCGCGACCCCGACGTGGTGTCGGCGCCGATGGCGGACCTCTTCGGGGCGGGCGGCAAACGGGTGCGCCCAGCACTCGTGCTGCTCACCGCGCGCATGGGCGAGTACGACCTCGAGCGCCTCACGCCCGCGGCCATGGCGGTCGAGCTGGTCCATGCGGCCACGCTCGTGCACGACGACGTCATCGACCGCTCGCCCACGCGGCGAGGGCGGCCCTCGGTGGCCGCGGCGCTGGGCGACGAACCTGCCATCGTCGTCGGCGATTACTACTTTGCCAAGGCCTACGAGCAAGCGGCGAGAAGCAAGTCCCCGGAGGCGGTGGCGATCCTCGCCAACGCGGTGATGCACATCTGCGCCGGCGAGGTGCGCCAGCAAAAGATCCGGCACCACTACAGCACCGGAATTGACGAGTACATGCGCCGCATCGAGTCCAAGACGGCGACGCTGCTGGCTGCCTGCTGCGACATCGGTGCGCTGCTGAGCGAGCTGTCCGACGAGAAGCGCGACGCTGTGCGCGAGTACGGGCGGCTGCTCGGCCTCGCGTTCCAGATCGCCGACGACGTCCTCGACTACGTCAGCTCGGAGGAGGAGACCGGCAAGCCGAGCGGCCACGACCTGGCCGAGGGGTTCGCGACGCTGCCGCTGATGCTCGCGATGCAGGACCCGATGGTGGCCGCGTCGATCAGCCACGTGCTCGCGGACGGACGCGCGCTGACCATCGACGAAGCGGTCCGCGTCGCGGCTCGGGTGCGCGCGAGCGATGCGCCGCGAGTCGCCATCGAGCGCGCCCGTGTTCTCGCGTCAGAGGCGGTGGCGAACCTCGAAGGCCTCGGTCCACGGAAGGAGGCACTCGTCGCGCTGGCCGACTACGTGGTTTCTCGAAAGTTTTAACCTAACCGGGTGATGAGCAGAGTCATGCTCGTCGGTGTCGGGCCAGGGGATCCGGGTCTGGCCACGATGCATGCAGTCGAGGCGATCAAGCGTGCAGATGTCATCCGCCACACAGATGGATGTGGCACGAACCTCCTCCACTTCGCATCACCCCAGGCCGACGTGCGGGCTTTCGAGTCGACCGACGAGGTCGTGCAGCTCGCACGTGGCGGACGCAAGGTCACGGTCTTGTTTCCCGGCAGTCCGTACGCGTTCGCAAGCGGCAGCGAGATCGCGACGAGGCTCGACCGCGCCGGCATCGACTTCGAAGCGGTGCCCGGCATGACCGTGGAGATGGCCGCGCCTGTGATGAGCGGCATCCCGCTGACCATTGAGGGCCGCGCCAACTCGCTCGGCCTCGGGCTGGTGAAAGGCGCCGAGACCGTGGTGCTGCGACTCGCGTCCGGCTGGTGGGAGGCGGGCATCAGCAAGCTGATGTCGGACGGACGTCCCGCCACCACGCAGGCCGCGCTCATCCTCAGCCCCGGGTTGCCCGGGCAGCGACGCGTGACGGCGCCGCTTGGCGAGCTGGCGCGCAAGGCGGCCACCTACGGCCTCCGCGGCGACGCCCTGCTTGTGATCGGACCTGGCGTCGAGATGGCTGAGCGCCTCGACTCGCTTTCGCGCCGGCCCCTCCACGGCCACCGAGTTCTCATCACCCGCGCCCGGCACCAGGTCGAGCCGTTCCGCCGCGAGCTCGCCGACCTCGGCGCGGCGGTCATCGAAATACCCACCATCGCGATCCGACCCATGCCCACGGACGATCGAGTGCGCGAGGCCATCGCGAACCTCAACGGGACCGCGCTCGTGATCTTCGCCTCGGCGAACGCGGTGAACATCTTCTTCCAGATGCTGAACACCAGCGGGGCCGACGCCCGCGCCCTGCACGGCAGCAAGCTGTGCGCGATCGGTCAGGAGACCGCGGAGTCGATGGCGACGCACGGACTGCGGCCCGAGCTGGTCACCAGCGAGTACACGGCCGAAGGCCTCGCCAAGGCTCTCGAAGGCTGGGAGATGGAGGGCATGCGGGTGCTCGTACCGCGTGCAGAGGTCGCGCGCGACGCCCTACCATCGCTCCTTGCGAAACGAGGTGCAGAGGTCCACATCCTTCCCGTCTATCAAGCCGTGTGCCCGCCAGATGCGGGTCCCGCGCTGATGAAGCTGTTCGCGGCCGAAGGCGTGGACTTCATCACGTTCACGAGCTCGTCGACGGTGGTGAATTTCGTGCGTGCCTTTCCGGAGGACAAGCTGCCGGCCGTACTCGGTGACGCTGCCATCGCGTGCATGGGCCCCGTCACCGCCGACACTGCGCGCAAGCTCGGCCTTGCCGTCGAGATCATCGCGCGCGAGTACACGACGCGCGGGCTGGCCGCCGCCATCGCCGCCGCCGCGGTCCGTTGACGAAAGCCAAGACCGCTCCCCGGACCGCTCCGATCGTCGAGCCGGAAGAGGAGCTGATCCTCCCCGAGACGTGGCGGCGCCGGCCGTGGATTCCGATCACGATCCTGGTAGCGGTGCTGGCCGTCGTCCTCGGCGCAGGGTTCGCGATGGACAAGGCTCTGCAGCCGGTGGTGCCTTCGCAGCTCGCCAACTGCAAGACCTCCACGCAGCTCGGGCCGCATGAGTTCGTCGGGCTGCAGCCGATCTGCATCAAGCCCGACAAGAACTACACCGCGACGCTGTACACAACGCAGGGCAACATCACCATCAAGCTGCACCCGGAGTACGCGCCGGTCACGGTCAACAACTTCGTGGTGCTCGCGGTCAACGGTTACTACAACGGCATCACGTTCTGGGACGCGCCCGACTGGGAGATTCAGGGCGGCGACCCGCTAGGCAACGGGCGCGGTGGTCCGGGCTACACGCTGCCCGAGGAGAAGACGAACGGCCTCAAGTGGAATCCGGGCTCGGTTGGGATGGCGCGCATCCCGGGCGGTCCGGTCAACGGAAGCCAGTTCTTCATCACCAAGCTGCCGTGGCCAGGCGCCGGCCCGACCGCGGCCTACAACTATTTCGGCGAGGTGACGGGCGGCCTGCTCGACCACGTTGCTGCGATCACTCCGGGTGACCGCATCAACACGATCACGATCACAGTTTCTTGATCCGGCGCTGATTCCTTCGCCGGTGAGGGTGCCAGAGGACCCTGGCCTATAATCGCCTCGATATGTTCGGCCAGCACTGGGTGTGGATTGTCGTGCTCCTGGTGATCGTGCTGATCATCTTCGGACCGGGCCGGCTGCCCGAGCTGGGTTCGGGTCTCGGCAAGGCAATGCGCGAGTTCAGAAAGGCCACGACCGAGCTGACCAACGAGGTCAAGAGCACTGTCGACTCCAGCAAGCCGGAAGCGGACAAAAACGTCGACACCGCTTCGGGCTCCGAACCGAAGGCTCCTTCGTCCAGCAACTGAGGGCTAGCCGTTGGCCCTTCTGAATCGGGTCCTCCAGCGCGTGCCTCGGCGCGCCCCGATGCTCGTGGAAGAGCAGCGGATGACGATCATCGAGCACCTCGAGGCGCTGCGCCGCGCGCTCATTGTCGCGCTCATCGCCTGGGCGGTCGCCACTGTGGCGGCGTTCTTCATCTCGGGACGCGTCATCGGCTGGCTCATCGACCGCGCAGGCATCGGCCACGCCATCTACCTGCAGCCGGCGGGCGGCGTGCTGCTCGAGCTCAAGGTCGCGCTCTACATCGGAGTGATCATCGCTGCGCCGGTGGTCATCCAGCAGATCTGGTGGTTCGTGAGCCCCGGGCTGCATCCGCACGAGCGCCGCTTCATCCTGCCGCTGATAGTCGCCACGATCTTCTTCTTCGCGATCGGCGTCGCCGTCGCACTGTTCGCACTGCCGCTGTACCTGCACGTCCTCAACTCGTTCTCGCCGCCGAACACCACGTACCTCGCAGACATCAGTGCGCTCGTGAGCTTCGTGCTGCTGATGGTGATCGGCTTCGGATGCGTGTTCGAGCTGCCGGTGGTTCTGTTCGTGCTCGGGATGATGCGCATCATCAGCTCGAAGTGGCTGCACAAGAACCGCGTGTACTTTTTCCTCGGGCTCGGCATCCTCGCCAACTTCCTGACGCCCGGCACCGATCCTGTGACGCCGCTCATCATGTTCGTGCCGCTGTACGTCTTTTATGAGGCGACTGCGCTGGTCCTCAAGCTGGCCGGCAGATGACGGCCGCAGCGCGCCACGACGGCCGCGAGATGGACGAGCTGCGGCCGGTGAAGATCGAGCTCGGCGTCAACGTGCACGCGGAAGGCTCATGCCTGATCGAGATGGGCCGCACGCGAGTCTGGATCACAGCGAGCGTCGAGGACCGTGTTCCGCCGCACCGCCGTGGCAGCGGCCATGGATGGATCACCGCCGAGTACTCGATGCTCCCGCGGTCGACGCACGACCGAGGCATGCGCGAGGCGATCCAGGGGCGCATCGGCGGCCGCACGCACGAGATCCAGCGCCTGATCGGACGCTCGGTGCGCGCCGCGGTCGAAATGGGCAAGATCGGCGAGCGGACGATCACGCTCGACTGCGACGTGCTGCAGGCCGACGGCGGCACGCGGACCGCGGCGATCACCGGCGCGTTCGCGGCGCTCTACATGGCGCTCAAGAAGATGAAGGACGCGCGGATGATCGATAACATCCCAGTGCGTCATTACATGGCCGCCGTGAGCTGCGGCGTGATCGACGGCATCCCGCGGCTCGACCTGGACTACACCGAGGACTTCCAGGCTTCGACGGACCTCAACTGCGTCATGACCGAGGACGGACGGATGATCGAGCTGCAGGCCACGGCTGAGGGGGCGCCGTACTCGCGGACCGAGCTCGACGCGATGATCTCGCTGGCCCACAAGGGCATCAAAGACCTGATCGTCCATCAGAAGCGTGCGATAGCTTCGCTTGGCTGAAAGCCGCAGGCGACTCGTCATCGCGACGGGAAACGCGGGCAAGCTGGGCGAATACCGCGACCTGCTAGCCGGCACCGGCCTCGAGCTGATCGCCTACGACACCGATATCCAGGAAACCGGGGATACGTACGCCGCGAATGCTCGCCTCAAGGCCGAAGCGGCGTCCAAGGCGTCGAGCCTGCCCGCCCTCGGCGACGACTCAGGCCTGGAGGTGGACGTCCTCGACGGTTTCCCTGGCATCCGTTCCGCCCGGCTCGGCCCGACACAGAAAGAGCGCACGGCTGCCCTGCTGGAGCGCCTGGCCGGCCGCCCGCGGCCATGGACCGCCCGCTTCGTGTGCACGGTAGCCCTGGCGGTGCCGGGCAGGACGGCCGACCTCTTCGAGGGCGAATGCCGCGGCGAGGTCGTGCCGGAGTGGAGGGGAGGGGCCGGCTTCGGCTACGACCCCATCTTCCTGGTGCCGGGAACGGGCAAGACCTTCGGCGAGATGAAGCCCGACGAGAAGCGCCTACACAGCCACCGCGCCAACGCGGTACGCGCCCTTATCGCCTCAGGGGCCCTCGACCGGCTTCCGGGCTGACCGTCAGGTCTTGTTGGCTGCGTCGATCTCGACGTTGTACTTGTCGATGAGCGCCTTGTAGAAAGCCTGCTCCTTGGTGCCCATCGCGTTGAAGTCGTAGCTGTCGAGCTTGGTCGTGTCGGCGTCGAGCTGTTTGACTATGGTGTTGACCTTGCTGGTGTCCCCGGCGCGGACCGCGGCGAGCAGGGCCGAGAAGTCGTTGGCCGTCTTCTGCAGGTCCTTCAGGAAGGGGTCCATCTCGGAAGCCACTCCCGGCGCCTTGTCCTCCTGGATAGCCTTGGCGACGTCGCTCTTCAGGGTCTGGATCGAGCTGTCGACCGCGTTCAGGTCGCCCGCGTTGGCGGCCGTGTCGAGGGCGTCGAGGTCGAGCGCGGCATCGTCAACGGACGCGTAGAAAGTGCCGTACAGGATCGAGTCCGCAAGGATGGTCTTGGCGACCGCCAGTGCAGCCCTTGCGTGGTTGATGCGCGTGGCGGACTTGTCGAGGCTGGACTTGCTGAGCGCGGTGAGCCAGGAGTTTTCGTTGAGGCTCGAGGCGGCGTTCGCCAGCGCCTGGTCGTCTGACTCGACCGTCGGCTGGGCCGTCTTGGACTGACTCGCGAGCTGCAGGTTCAGGGTCTTGTCCTGTTTGATCGAGTCCGCCGAAGCGCTGGCCGGGTCGTTGTTGTTGCTCTGGAACTGCGCGTCGAGCTTGTTGAACAGGTCGGTCAGCGCGTTCTCGTGGTCGACCACCTTGTTGTAGGCGTTTGTGGCCGAGTTGACCTTGCTGTTGGCGTAGGCGAAGCCGCCGACCGCGTAGCCGCCGCCGACGAGGATCACCAGCAGCACCACCAGCACGATCGCGATGAGCGGCCCGCGGCCGCGGCGCGCAGGCGGTGGCGGGGGAGCCGCATAGGCCGGCGGCGCCGCCATCGGCGCGTAAGGCGCGGGGGCTGGCGGGGGCGGTACCTGTGCTTCCGGCGCCGGTGGGGTGGGGTTCTCGATGCTCAAGGTGCGCGCAATATAGCGTCTGCACGGCCGCCTTGCCAGCTCCTTGTGGTTCTTCCCGGCGTCACGCGTCCAACGGTCTGTCTGCTTCAATCGTGCGGAAGCGAAGCGGGCGGTAGCTTAGCTCGGAAAAGCGCCTGGTTTGGGACCAGGAGACCGCGAGTTCAAATCTCGCCCGCCCGACCAGTCTGTTGGGATTCGGTGCTGATCGGGTCCTTCAAACCTGGAAGCCAGGCCGGCCAATGGGCTCAACCATCGGGAACTCATGACGGGTCTTACCCTGAACGCTCAGATGCGAGGGAAACGTCGGGTTCGGACCGCGGCGTGGGCGTTGGCAGCCGCGATCCTGGTATCCGCTGGCGGGCTCTTGGCTATCGGGTGGTATTTCACCGACCAGCTGCTGACGCCAAACCACACAGCACCGACCTACAACCTCCTCGTCCACAACGTGACACCGGCCTCGATCGAACTGGATCGCACGAGCGACACCATCAGGCGCGGGATCTGGGGCCTCGAGTGGGCGGGAGGTCACGCAATCGTGGGCGAGGTCACGGCCACCTCCGAAACCACAGTGACCCGCGTCCTGCGGCGGACCACCGCGCCAATGCGCCCGGGCCTTCGGGTCGTGGTCTCATCCCAGGTTTACTGGTCGGATCCCGAGCAGTCTTTCGGAATCATGTCGAGAGCGATCAAAATCCCCAGCGACACCGGTCTCCTACCGGCGTGGTACGTGCCTGGCCCAAGTCGCGCGTTCGCAATCGTCGTCCACGGCTACAACGCTTCTATGACCGACGGAGAGCGGCTGGTGCCCGCTCTGGCGGGGCTTGGACTGCCTGTTGTTCTCATCGACTACCGCAATGACGTCGATGCGCCCGACAGCGCTGATCGCCTCTGGCATCTGGGCGACACAGAGTGGCGCGATCTGGAATCGGCCACCCGCTGGGCCTTGTCTCAAGGGGCCGAGCAGATCGTTCTGGTCGGGATCTCCATGGGTGGCGCACTTGTCGAGATGTTCATTCAGCGCTCGAGCCTAGCTAAAAGAGTTGTCGCGGTGGTGCTCGACTCGCCGGTGCTGGACTGGGATGCGGTGCTTCGCTTTCAAGCCGCACGGCGGCATCTGCCAGACATCGTTGTCGCATCGACCGAAACTGTGATCCGGCTCCGGATCGGCTTCGATGTCAGCACGTACAACCTGGTTCGCGACGCTGCAGCCATGAATCTACCGACGCTCCTCTATCAGGACGGCCAGGACGCATTGGTGCCACCCGGAGTCGCGGCTGAACTTGCGGCCGCTCGGCCCGACCTGGTCGAATATCACTTCGTCAGCGACGCGGGCCACGCCGAGGAATGGAACGTCGATCCCTCGCTGTATGACGAGACGCTGCATTCGTTCGTCGTCGCCAAGGTAAGCGGCTCCAGTGCGCTTGGATCCCGCCTACTGGCCAGCTGCGCGCTGGTTCTAACGAATTCCTAAGCAAGAAAGGGCATCCGAGCCGATTCGCAGATGGAGACCAACCCCGGAACATCAAAGCCCACCAGCAGCAGCCGGGCCGCCGGGGATCCGAGCCGGGGGGCGCCTAAAGTTACCCTGACCGTGCGCATCCTTCGTCTGGTGCACCCCCTGCTTCTCGTTGCGCCGAGCCTCGCCCTCCTCGTCATTTTCTACTCGCTCGACTATCCGTATCCCGATGCCGGCGCATTTCCAGCCCACCCCTGGAGCGCTGCCGGCGCCGTCGCGGGTTGGCTCCTTCTGCTGGCCAGTCTGGTGCTGATCAGCGCTACGCCGTTCACCACATGGACAGCCCTCTTCTCGGCTGTCGCCGTTGGCGCCGTCAGCGTCGACAGCGACGGCCAGGTCTCACGGGACGTGTCCACGTGGCTCGGCGTGGTCGGAAGTTCTGTGATCTTTGTCGTGGTGGCCGCCCGCACCCTGATCAATGTGTTCGGCCCGCGGCGCGCCCGCGTCTACTCGCTCGCCGCATGCGCGATCGGCATCGGGGCATTTGGGCTCGGCAGTCTGTATCCGCAGAGCCCGATCTGGAATGGTCCGCCGGCCGGGCTGCTCGGGGCGCTTCTAATAACCCCGGCATTCGTCGTTCTGCGAAGGCCGTACTTCTGGGTAAAACCAACGCCGGTCCGGGTTCCATACCAGCCACAGACAGCACAGGCCACGAAGCCGAAGCCGTTTGACTCCAGCCTCTTCCGGCAAGGCGTCTTCAGCGAAGAAGCACAGACCCCTGCGTCCTCCGCGGAGATGCGGCCACGAGACCAGCTGACGCCCGAAGACGTAGAGCGGTTCGGTCCCCCCAAGGCGAGGTCCTGGCTCGCAGGCTGTCCATGGTGGGGTTGGGTCTACTTCTTCGTGTTCGCCTGGTCGGTCAACGACGTGGCGCAGCCGCTGCATCGGTCCGGCGCCAACGACGTCGTGGCTTATGGAGGGGCGATTCTGGCGCTGGCGCTTGTCGGGGCATTCATCGCCACGGCTGGCCCGAGAATCTACCTCAGGCTACAGCCCTGGCTGGATGCGACTCTCGGCGACTGGCAGCGGCTCGACAATCAGGCGCTGGCGCTGCAGACGGCCGCCAAGACCGACGCACCGACAGACGAGAATCTCATACAGGCTGAGGCGCTGTACCGGCGGGCGTTCCAAGTGGCCGACGCCGCTGAGCGTCCCCTCCTGATTGCGACCGCCAGCAACAACCTCGCCAGCGTGTTGGCGCAGCAAGATCGTATGCCCGAGGCGATTACGCTCTTCGAGCGCGCTCTGCAGCTGCGAAAGGCGTATGCGGGTGAGAGCAGCGAGGCGACCACGAACAGCACCCAGCGGCTCGAGGCAGCTCACCAGGCCCGGCTTCAGGAGATCGTCGGTTAGGTGAGCCTCGACACTATCTGGCCATGTCAGCCAGGACCGTCGAGATCGATGCGATCGCGGATCACGTGCGCGTCTGCAGGATCGCCGGCGGTCGAGAGGGGACCAGGCCCTGTACCCGCGTGGGTGCGTGCTGGAGAATGGACGTTTCGGAGGCGTGGGGGTGCAGCGGGTGGTCGCTTTCGGCCGCCGTCATGTCTGGCCGACGTCCGCCGCGGGGATGGCCGTGATCGCCAGCTCGATATGCGGCATGGTGCTTTCTTTCGACGCGATGACCCGGGGTTCGTTCATCGTCGGCTACCTCGGCGGCGCGGCCTGCGGTGACCTGCTGATCTGGGGCGTCTTGATCATGGCGGCGCTGTGGCTGCCGAGGAAGACTTCGCCCACCTCCTGACGAGCGAAGAAGCGCCAGACCGGCAGGAGTACCCTTCGGGCGATGGCGATCCAGACGCAAGTGAACGGAACGGTCGCCAAGGGATTCGAGCGAGTCCGCGACGCGTTCGCGGCAAACTTCGAGATGCACGGCGATATCGGGGCCGCGTGCTGCGTCTACCTCCACAGCAAGCCTGTGGTCGACCTGTGGGGCGGCGCCAAGACCGCCGGCGGCGGCGAACCGTACACCGCCGAGACCCTGCAGATGGTCGCCTCCACCACCAAGGGCATCGTCGCCATCGCTGCCCATCTGCTCGCCCAGGACGGCAAGCTCGACTTCGACGCGCCCGTGACCCGCTACTGGCCGGAGTTCGGCCAGGCCGACAAGGAGGACATGCCCGTCCGCTGGCTGTTCAGCCACCGTGCCGGCCTCGCCGCGGTCGACCGCCCGCTGACGCTGCAGGACGTATACGCGTGGGATCCCGTGGTCGACGCCCTCGCCGCCCAGGAGCCGCTGTGGGAGCCGAACACGGCCCATGGTTACCACGTCGGGACGTACGGCTGGCTGGCGGGCGAGGTCATCAAGCGCGTCTCAGGCAAGAGCGTCGGCCGCTTCGTCGCCGAGCGCCTCGCAAGCCCTCTGGACCTCGACGTCTTCATCGGCTTGCCGCAGGACCATTTCGGACGGGTGGCTCCGCTGATCGCGGCGCCGCCTCCGGAGGGACCTCCGGACATCTTCCTCGCCCGCCTGCTTGACCCGACGACCCTGCTGCACAGGGCCTTCGTCAACCCGACCCTCAGCGTGGCCAACTTCAACGAGCACGCCTTCTGGGCGGCCGAGGTCCCGGCGGCCAACGGCATCGCGACCGCTCGCTCGCTCGCCAGGCTCTACGCCGCCACGATCGGCGAGGTCGACGGTGTCCGCCTGCTCACGCCGAACACCCTGGCGAACGCCACCGAGCCGCAGTCAGAGGGCGAAGACCTCGTACTGGGCTACGAGACCCGCTACGCCACCGGCTTCCAGCTGTCCTTTCCGTTCCGGCCGATGGCCGGCGAGGGCTCGTTCGGGCACTACGGCATGGGCGGGTCGGTCGGCTTCGCCCACTCGGGTCACGGCTTCGCCTTTGGCTACGTCATGAACCAGATGGGACCTTCAGGCGGCGTGGATCCGCGCACCAAGGGCTTGATCGACGCCGTGGTGGACTCCCTGCCTTAGCCGGGCAGCAGAGCCTGTAGCCAGCCGAACGTCGTGTTGATGATGGTGGCTGGCGTGATCGCCTATTTCCCGGCGGACGGGTGCGCCACCGTCTGAGTCGCCAGGCCGCGCGCCCCTGCTCGGAGCTGCTCCAGCCGCGACCAATGCTGCTCCACGGCCCGCTTTCCCTTGGCCGTTATCGCGATCAACGTGTTGGGTTTTCGCTCGATAAAGCGCTTTTCGATTGTTACAAGGCCGGCATCGCTGAGTTTCGAGAGGTGCGCCGAAAGGTTCCCGTTCGTCAGTCGCGCAACGCGCTGCAAGAACACGAAGTCGGCGCTGGCGCACGACGCGAGCGCGGTGAGCAGGATCAGCCGCGCAGGTTCGTGGATGAGCCGATCCAGCGGGTCGATGTCCTCAAGACTCGGTGGCAACCGAAGTCTCAGATGAGCGCATTGACCTGCTAAGGATCAGGTGATCGATGACGCCGCCGGCCAGAGAGGCCAGGCCGAAATACAGGGTTACCTCCCGGACGTGCCAGTCGAACGTAGCCGGTGGAGTACCAGTGATCGACGCCAGGCCGAGCATGAGACCGATTCCTGCAATCACGAAGTAGTGCCAGAACGCTCGGCCCAGGTAGAGCCAGTACACAAAGATCCAGAGCGAGACCGTGAACAGCGCGAGGTTGGCCGGCGGGGCGTGACCCGAGTTCATTGCGAACGTCTCGACCTCGAACGGGAGCAAGAATGCCAGTACGCCGCCAGCGCCTATGACGGCACCCAAGCGGTTCTGCTTGCGGGTTCGTACGACCGCGCCATAGTGGCGCCGGTACCAGCCGTTGATCCAGATAATGCCGCCGACCAGCACTGCGCAGCCGGCCACCAGCAAGGCGTAGGACCACGGGTTCGGGCCACCCGCCGCGCGAAGGTCGGCCAGCGTCAGCGGAAAGGCCATTTCCCACGCAAAGAGCAGCAGTAGTCCGACCCCGCCCACGGCCAGGCGCAGGCCCTGGAGATCTCGAAAGCGAGACGCGATTTGAGCCGCCTGGCGCGCCTCGTCATCCAGGCGTGTAGTTTGCACTGCAAACTAGTCTATTGGAGTCGGTAATGGAATGCAAGGCCCGACGGGTCTTCGGGCGGTTCAGCTCAGTGGCTGATACAGGACGTTCTTGCCGCCGTCGACTACCAGGTCCTGCCCGGTGATCAGGTCGTTCTCCAGCAGGGCGATCACGGCGCGTGCGACGTCGTCGGGCGTGGCGATCTTCTGGACGGGGGTCTGCTTCGCAAACGCCTCCTCCTGGGCCGCAGCCGCTTCATCGCCGAACCGGCTGCTGAACCACCTGGTCGACACGAGCCCCGGCGACACCGAGTTGACCCGCACCTCCGGGGCCAGCGCGAGCGCCAGAGCGCGCGTCAGCTGCACGACGCCGGCTTTGGAGACGGCGTACGCGATCGACGAGCCGGAGGCCCTGTGTGCTGCAATCGATGCGATGTTGACGATCGCGCCACCCGTCTTCCTCAGCTCCGCGGCGGCGGCGCGACAGCAGAAGAACGTTCCCTTCAGGTTCACGCCCAGGATGTCGTTCCAGACCGCGTCGGTCAAAGCGTCGAGATCTGCGTGCGCGATGAAGTGGGTCGTGCCTGCGTTGTTGACGAGCACGTCGAGCTTTCCGTACCGGTCCACCGCGGAGGCGACCAGGGCTTTGACCTGCGACTCGTCAGCGACATCCGATCGATGCGTGGTCGCTTCGGCGCCCAGCGCGATCACATCCTTGACTGTGGTCTCGGCTTCGGCCGCGGAGCGCGAATAGTTGACGACCACCGCTTTGGCGCCAGACCTCGCCAGGCGAAGCGCTGTCGCCCGGCCAATGCCCGTGCCGCCACCGGTGACGATCGCGACCCGGCCGGCGAGCTCCATACGAACCTAGGAGCCTAATGCCTCCGGCGCCTTGCCGGTGCCTAGTCGTGAGCGATGGCGATCAGGGTCACGGTGGCGAGCACCGCCATCGCCGCGAGCGAGCCCAGGATGCAGTAGCCGACCACCAGCGCGCTCCTGGCCCGCCGGCTGGCGCCCTCCTGGCTCCTCGATACGTGCGCGGTGACGACGCCGGCAAACGCGCACACCACCGCGAGGGCGATGCCGGTCCCGACCATCAGGCTGAACCAGGCCTGTTGCGGCGGCGCCCCGAGCAGCGAGCCGATCTCCGAAACGAGCAGTGTCAGCCCGACGAGGGTCGAGGACGCAACCGCCAGCCAGAAGGCCAGGTCCCCCAGCCGCGCCCGCCTGCGTTCGAATGCCATCAAGTGGACAACGCCGGCTCAGGCAAATGGACCCGGCAGACGCTCGAGCGGTAACAGGTCGCGTGCCCGCGTCCTAAGATTCGGGACCGGGTGGAAAGGGGATGAACGCCGCCGACGTCGTATTCGGGGTGTGCCTGCTTTTGGGCGGGTCGTTGCTGCTGCTGACCCTCATCGTCGACGACATCTTCGGCGGCCTGCTCGGCGCCATCCACCTCGGCTTCGACGTCGCCGGAGTCTCGCCGACGCCGCTGCTGCTGGGCTTCATCTCGATGTTCGGGGTCGGCGGATTGTTCGGCCTCCACAGCCTGGGCGTAGGGGTCGGAGGGGCGACGCTCAGCGGGGTCGTCGCCGGCGCGCTCGGCTCAGGGGTCGTCTTCGGCGCGTTCAAGATCCTGCGTCAGGCCGAATCGAGCGAGACTTTCAGCCTGCAGGATATGGTCGGGTCGACCGGCCGCGTGTCAGTCGCCATCCCCGCCAACAAGTTCGGGACCGTGATGATCAGTTTCGCGGGTGCCTCGCACAACATGACCGCCACCGCCGACGACGAGATCTCGGCGGGCAAGCAGGTGAAGGTCGTGGCCGTCGCAGGCACCAACCTCGTCGTGACGCCGGTTTCGGTGGCAACCAATGAAGGAGCTAGGTCCGATGCCTGATTTCGTCTCTTCCTCGCCGTTCCTGGTGGTGACCGGTGTGGTCATCCTCATGCTGATCCTCGCCTTCGTGGCGAGCCGCTACAAGGTCGCCGGCGCGAACGAGGCGATCATCGTCGCGGGCTCGCGCGGCGCCAAGGTCCACGACGAGCGCGGCCAGCAGATCTCCTCGCCCGGTGACAAGGGGGTGAAGGTCGTTGTGGGCGGCGGCACGATCGTGATGCCGCTCATCAACCGAGTTGGCAAGCTGAAGCTCACCGCGCGGCAGATCAACGTGTCGCTGAGCGACGCGGTGACGAGCCAGGGAATCAAGGTGCAGGTGCAGGGCGTCGCGACGTTCAAGATCGGACGCGACGTCGAGTCGCTGCGCAACGCGGCCGAGCGCTTCCTCGACGCCAAGCCCGAGCAGGTTGACTCGATCGTCAAGAACGTGCTCGAGGGCTCGCTGCGGTCGATCGTGGGCACGCTGACCATCGAGGAGCTCATCCGTGACCGTCAGAAGCTGCTGCAGCAGGTGCAGGACGCGGCCAAGGGCGACCTTTCGACCAGCGGCCTGCAGATCGACGCCTTCACGATTCAGAGCTTTTCCGACGACAGCAACTACATCGAGCTGCTCGGCCAGCAGAACCTGGCGACCGTCGAGCGCGACGCGCGCATGGCACGAGCCTCCGCCGACCAGCAGGCTGCGGTTCGGGAGGCCGAGGCGCAGCAGATCAAGATCAACGCCGGCCGTGACGTTTCGCTGCGAGAGGCGGAGACCAAGACACAGGTCGCCGCCGCGCAGGCACGCGCAGATCAGGCCGGACCCCTGGCCCAGGCCGAGGCGCAGCAGGAGGTCGTGCGCAAGCAGACAGAGCTCGCGCAGCTGGAAGCCGACCGCAAGGAGAAGGAGCTGCTCTCGTCCACCGTCAAGCCGGCGGCCGCCGACGCGCAGGCGGTGATTGCCCGTGCGGAAGGCGCAAAGCGCGCCCGCATCGCGTCCGCCGAGGCGGACGCCGAGACCACACGGCTCGAAGGTGGCGCCGAGGCTCAGATCGTCCTGACCAAGGGTGAGGCCGAGGCCAAAGCGCTCGCCATGCGTGCCGACGCGTACAAGCAGTTCAACGAGGCGGCCATCATCCAGACAGTCCTCGCCGCGCTGCCCGAGATCGTGAAGGCGGCGGCCGAGCCGATGGGCCACATCAACTCCCTGACGGTGATGAGCGCAGAGGGCGCGTCGGACCTGGTCAAGAACGCGACGCGCGCGGTGATCGAGTCGACCACCGCCATCAAAGGCCTGACGGGCCTGGACGTGCCGAGCCTCGTCGGCGGTGCGCTCGGGCGGGGCTTCGTCGACCGCGGGCGTACGAGCGAGGGCGATGGTCACGCGGAGAAGGAAGGGTCGGCGATCGACAGGATCAACGCCACCGCCCATGAGGGTCTGACGACCATGCCCAAGCGCGCCGAGGAAGCCGCGACCAAGGCCGAAGCGGTGGTGGAGCCGATCATCGTGACGGCAACCACCGTGACCGCCAAGGACGTGGCGGCGAGCACCAAGCAGGCCGCCGCGGCCGTCGAGAAGGCCGCCGGCGCGGTGCAGGCCAAAGCGGCGGTCGTCGCCAACAAGATCGCTCCCTCTCAGGGGACCGTCCTCCAGTGGGCGCAGTGGACGGCGGACCAGCTCCGGCAGGTGCCGACCATCGAGCTTTTCAGCACCCTCAAGCTGCAGACCCTCGTCGACCACGGACCGCCCCAGGCAGAGGCCATCTGGCACACCGCCCAGGCGGCGCTGGGCCGCGACTACGGCGATATGACCGTGGGCGACCTGCTCAAGCGCTTCGGGCCCAAGTCCTGACGGCCAGTTTTCCCCAGTTTGTCTATATCTTGTGGACGGCGGTGGTGCGTGATACCATATCGGCGGCCGGTAAGCCCGGCCGCTGATATTCGACTCCACGCCCCCACCCCAGCCTTGGAAGCCTGCGTAAGCAGGCTTCCGCTTTTAGATATGGCGCAAGCCGCGCAGCGGCGCCGCGCTTGCGCAAGCAGGCTTCCGCTTTAGATGAAGCTGCCGATCCCGCGCGACATCGAGCCAATGCTGTCGGCACCCCAGGACGACCTACCGACCGGCGCCGACTGGGAGTACGAGCCCAAGTGGGACGGCTTCCGGACGCTGGTCTTTCGCGACGGCGACGAGGTCGAGCTGGTGAGCCGAGGCGCCCGGCCGATGACGCGCTACTTTCCCGAGCTCCTGCCGGCATTTCGCACGTTGCGGCAACAGAAGGTGGTGCTGGACGGCGAGCTGATCGTGGTCGGCTCGAACGGCCTCGACTTTGGGGCTTTGCAGCAGCGAATCCATCCCGCGGAGTCGCGCGTGATGATGCTCAGCAAGGCGACGCCGGCCTGGTACGTGGCGTTCGACCTCCTCGGCGAGGGCAGCTCCGACCTGAGGTCACTGTCGCTCGGTGAGCGGCGCAAGAAGCTCGAGGCGCTTCTCAAGGGAGTGAAATCGCCGATCTTCCTGACCCCGTACACCAGAGATCGCGCGACCGGGGGCAAATGGTTCGAGCTGTTCGAGGGCGCAGGTCTCGACGGCGTGATCGCGAAGTCTTGGTCGGGCGCTTATGTGCCGGGCAAGCGGCTTTGGGTCAAGATCAAGCACGGGCGCACCGCCGACTGTGTCGTCATCGGATGGCGAAAGTCATACGACGGCAAGACGCTGGGCTCGCTGCTGCTCGGCCTGTACGACACGACGGGGACGCTGCACTACGTGGGTCACACGTCGTCGTTCAACGCCGCCGAGCGCAAGGAGCTGATCACGAAGCTGAAGCCGCTGGAGACTGAGCCGCCTAAGGAGTGGACCGGCGAGAACGGCGGCCGCATGCCAGGCGGTTTGAGCCGCTGGTCGCGCGGCAAGGACACCGAGTGGGTGACCGTCAAACCGATTTTGGTGTGTGAGGTCGGATACGACAAGCTCGAGGCGGGCCAGAGGTTCCGCCATGCGACGCGGTTCCTCAGGTGGCGCATCGACAAGAAGCCGAAGCAGTGCGGCTTCGACCAGATCGCGTCAGCTGCCGAGTTCGACGTGCGAGGAATTTTCCGGAGCAAGTAGCAGAGGCCTCGCGCCCGGTCCGCCCGGACCGTAGTAGCGCATCGCGGCGCGCCCGAGCCCGCTGACCGCAAGCCAGTCGAATCCGGCGCCCACGCCGACCCCGATCGCCAGCGGAATGACGCGCACGGCGATCTTCGCCACGCCTGAGGTCGCAACGCGCGTGAGGATGCGAGTGAGGAGCCTGCCGCTGGTGTGCGCGACGATGAGTCCCGGCATCCTCCGAAATGCCGCCAGGGCGAGGCGTTCGCCGCCCGCGACCAGCACGTCCTCGCGCAGCTTCAGAGCGCCGCTCGCGATGCCGACCACAACGAGCGCTTCGAGCACGCGGTCTTCTGATCCGCCGAGCTCGTGGCCGTAGACCATGGCGATCGCGAGCACGAGCTCGACCTCCTGCTCGAGCGCGTAGAAGGCCTGACTGGTGACGGTGCCGATGGCGAGCACGGTGCCGAGCCCCGGCGCGATCGAGGCAGCGCCACTGATCGCACCGGTGGCCGCGACCCGCCGGCGCGTGGAACGGATGAGCTCCATCGCAAGTTGGTCACTTGTGAGGTGGGGGTGCTTCTCGCGCAGCGCCTGGATGCCGGCCCGGATCGCGGGCTCGCGCGAGGCCACGAGCTGGGCGAGGCGCCGCAGCAGCGCCTGCACCTGGACGGGCAGGCGGTCGAGCTCCATCGCGATGAGCGTAACCCAGCCCCCTCGAGGTGGCTAGCTACTTCTGTTGATGGGAGCGAATCCCATCTTCCGGACCCCAATCCGTATTAATAGTTGCGACAAAGTCCCAATAGCAGGTAGGCTCAAAGGGTCTTGATGGGGGCAGCGCTGGCCAGGTCTTTCGACCGGGGAGAGCGGCGCCGGCTGGCCGGGCTGGCCGGCGGTGTGGGCCTGCTGCACGTGGCCGGCTGGGGGCTGCTTCTCACCTACGGCCTGGGGCATCCGGCCTTCCTGGCGCTGGGCGGCCTGGCCTACACGTTCGGGCTTCGCCACGCATTCGACGCCGACCACCTTTCGGCCATCGACAACACGACCCGCAAGCTGCTGCATGACGGGCGGCGCCCGGTGGCGGTGGGCTTCTTTTTCTCGCTCGGTCACTCCACGGTGGTGCTTTTGATCGCGGGCGCGATCGGCCTGACGGTCAAGTGGCTCATCGACGGCGTGCTCAACGACGGAGGGATGCTGCGCAGCATCGGCGGCACCGTCGGCACGGTCGTGTCAGGCGGCTTCCTCATCGCGATCGGTGTGATGAACCTGGTCATCCTCATCGACATCGTCCGCCTGTACCGCCGCATGCAGTCGGGCCGGCACGACCACGAACACATCGAGCACGAGCTTGCGACCGGCGGATTCATGACACGTTTCTTCGGCCGCGTGTTTCGCGTGATCGAGCACAGCTGGCAGATGTACCCCGTTGGATTCCTTTTCGGGCTGGGATTCGACACCGCCTCCGAGGTGGCGCTGCTCGCCATCTCCGCGGGCGCGGCCGCCAAAGGCCTTCCTTTTCTCGCGGTGATCTCGCTGCCACTGATCTTCGCGGCGGGCATGTCGCTGATGGACACCGCCGACGGCGCGTTCATGGCCAAGGCCTACTCGTGGGCCTTCACGAGCCCGATGCGAAAGGTCTTCTACAACCTGACGATGACGAGCCTTTCGGTGGCCGTGGCGCTCTTCGTCGGCGGCGTCGAGCTGACGCAGGTTTTGATCCAGGCGCTGGACCTGCGGGGCAGCGTGTTCGGGGCGATCGCCCGCTTCGATGTCCTCGGCCATGCGGGCTACTTCATCGTCGCTGCGTTCGTGATGGCGTGGGCGGTGGCGTTCATCGTCTACAAGGCTCGGCGCATGGACGAGCGCTGGGCCGAGCGGGTGGACAAGGTCGCCTAGCTCGTCGCCGTTCGGCCACTGTCCACGCCCGGGCGGGGGGCCAGCCGGCGGGAAGACCCAGCCGCCTTGCGGCCTTGCCGACAAGGGTCGCCAGCACAAGCAGCCCGAGTTCGAGTATCGCCGGAGCGGTGTGCTCCATTCGACGGGCGAGTCTAGCCCCGGCGGCGCGTTTCCTTACTGATGGGAGCCAGGCAACGGAATCCCGAACCAGAGGACGACGATCCCGGCGATCCCGGGACCAGGGTCCAGGACCCGATCCTGAGGTCGATTGGGCCTGGGCGGGACACCGAGCCGTCCCCCAGGGAGCTTTTCAAGGGCTCATACCACCCGAGCCGGGAGGCGGACACCGGCGACCCACCTGCGGGTCGCATGACCATCGAGGAGGCCCGGCGAAAGGGACCCATCGGCTGGCTGCAGCTGCTGGGGCCCGGCCTGGTCACGGGCGCCAGCGACGACGACCCCAGCGGCATCGGCACCTACTCACAGGTCGGGAGCCACTTCGGCTATGGGTTCCTGTGGACCGCGTTGTTGACGTTCCCACTGATGGCGGCCGTCCAGGAGCTCTGCGCCCGGATCGCGCTTCACACCGGCGTCGGCCTGGGCGTCGCTCTCCGCCGCAAGTTTCCGCGACCGCTGGTGGGCGCGTGCATCGCCGCGCTCTTCCTGGCGAACACCATCAACGCCGGAGCCGACCTCGGCGCCATCGCCGCCGGGGGCTCGCTGCTGACTCGAGGCGCCGTACACCTGCTGTGGTTTGTCGTGCCGGCCGCCGTTTTGATCCTGGCGCTCCAGGTCTTCATGACCTACGCAGTCATCTTCAAGGTCTTCAAATGGCTGACTGTCGCGCTGTTTGCCTACGTGATCACCGGATTTCTCGTGCATCCGGACCTTCGCCAGATCGTGGCCGGCGGCATCGTCCCGCACCTGGAGCTCACCAGCGACTCCATCGCCGCGCTTGTCGCGATCCTTGGTACGACCATCTCGCCCTATCTGTTTTTCTGGCAGGCGTCGTCCGAGGTCGATGACATGCGCGCCGCCGGCAAGGTGAAGGAAGTTGCCAGGCGCGGAATCCGCCAGTCTGAGCTGCGCGCGGCGAGGGCCGACATCCTCATCGGCATGTTCTTCTCGAACCTCGTGATGTTCTTCATCGTCCTCACCACAGCGGCGGTCCTGCACTCGCACGGCACGACCGACATCCAGACGGCGAATCAGGCGGCCCAGGCACTCGCGCCGCTGGCGGGTCAGTGGGCCTTCGTGCTGTTCGCCGTCGGCATCATCGGCACGGGGCTGCTGGCGGTTCCAATCCTCACCGCGTCAGCCGCATACGCGGTCAAAGAGTTCATGGGCTTTGAGGGCACGCTCGCGGACAAGCCGTGGTACCGCCCTACCTTCTACTCGATCATGGCTCTGGCGACCGTTGCGAGCGTCGCTCTCAACCTGATCGGCTTCGATCCCATCCGGGCGCTCTACGTGACGGCCATCATCAACGGGCTCGTTGCTCCGCCGCTCCTGGTGTTGATCGTGCTGCTCGGGTCGGACCGCGGGATCATGGGCAAGCGCACGAGCGGCTGGGCCAGCCGGTCGCTCACTTGGGCCGCGACCGCCCTCATGTCGGTCGCTGCGGTTGCGCTCCTGGCGACACTGATCCGGCGGTGAGAGGTTCGGTCAGTATCCCGCGTGCATCGCGACCATCAGTGCCAGCATCACGACCATGCCCCCGGCCTCCATGCGCCCGTAGCGGCTGATCTGCCTGGCCAGCGCTAGCACCTCGTCGCGGCTGCCGGCGGCGGCGAGCTTTTGCGCGGTCGGCCCGATGAATCGAGCGCCGACGATGATCACCGGTACCGCCAGCACGAACGAGACGACGAACGTGATCCCGTAGGGCGTGTTGAGCGAACCGAAAACGCCGGCGAACGCCCCACGCAGGATGCCGAACAGGATCGTCAGCCCTCCGATCGGGCCGATGATCCTGGAGTAGTTGGCGCTGAGCGCTTGAAGCCACGGATGCTGAGCCTCATACGACATCGTCCCCAGGGCCGGGATGAAAACGATTTGGAGCATCAGGCCCGACCCGAACCAGAAGATGGCGCCGAGGATGTGGACGTAGAGGAGGACTGCAAGAACCCAGATCATGGCTGGGGGGGAATCTAGCATCTGCGCTGATGAACCTGCAATGGAAGCCCGCGCGGCCACTGAGCCGGGTGGCACTCGAGGGCGAGCTGGTGCGGCTGGAGCCGGTGGACGTGGCCCGGCACGCCGGCCAGCTGTTCGCCGCGCAGTCGAGCGCACCGGAGCTTTGGGCGTATCTGCCGTATGGGCCGTTCGAGAGCGAAACCGCCTTCCGGGTCTGGCTGACAGAGCGGGCCGCGACCTCCGATCCGCTGTTCTACGCGATCATCGAAAGGAGCTCGGGACGGGCGCTGGGTATGGCGAGCTTCCTCCGTGTCGAGCAGGGCCACGGTGTGATCGAGGTGGGGCATATCTGGTACTCGCCGGTGCTGCAGCGCACGCGGCTCGCGACTGATGCGATGTATGTGATGGTGCGGCACGTGTTCGACGATCTGGGCTATCGCCGCTACGAGTGGAAGTGCAACGCCCTCAACGAGCCGTCCCGGCGTGCCGCGGTGCGGTTGGGCTTCACCTTCGAGGGCGTCTTCCGGCAGCACATGGTGATCAAGGGCGAGAACCGCGACACCGCGTGGTACTCGATGCTCGACGGCGAGTGGCCGGCCGCGAAAGCGGCGTTCGAAGCGTGGCTGCGGCCCGAGAACTTCGACGCCGAGGGTCGCCAGCTCCGGTCGCTGGCCGAGCTGCGGGTGGTCCTGGGCCGGCGTTGATTCGTCCAACCAGAGGGGCTGGGCTCTAGCAGCTCGCTCTTGGGTGAGGCAGCTCACCGAGAACGCTCGGCCTCCGCAATTACCCTGATCGCGTGTTTGGCGGGACGCTGTGGCGGGATCGGGACTTTCTGAGGCTCTGGATCGGACAGACAGCCAGCTCAGTCGGTACCGCCATCACATCTCTTGCGCTGCCGACGGCCGCGATCCTCGTACTCCATGCGGGGCCGTTCGAGGTGGGGCTGCTCGCGGCCTTTCAGCGTCTGCCTTTCCTCTTCTTGACCCTGTTTGCCGGTGCCTGGCTCGACCGCGTTCGCCGGAGGCCAGTGATGATCGCGGCCGATGTCGCGCGAGGTCTGGTGCTCGCGGCGATCCCGGTTGCGGCCTTCATGTCGTTTCTATCGATGGGCGAGCTTTACGTCGTCGCCGTCGTGCTCGGCGTCTTCACGGTGTTCTTCGACATCGGGGTGCTGTCCTTTCTGCCCGGCCTGATTGGCCGCGAGCAGCTGACCGAGGGGTATATGAAGCTCGACACCAGCTTCTCCATCGCCAACCTCATCGGGCCTGGCCTCGGGGGCGTGCTCATCCAGCTGGTGACCGCGCCGGTCGCGCTGGTCGGCAACTCTGCGACCTACCTGATCTCGGCGGCGATGCTGCTGTTCATCAGGAGACCTGAGCCCGCCCTGGGCCGTGCCGCAACCGATGCTCCGGCCAGTCGAATCCGTGACGAGATCGCTGAAGGCCTGCGATGGGTGTTCGGCCACCCCGTGCTCCGCAGCGAATTGCTGGGCATGACCTCGGCCATCTTCGGCCTGGTCATGGTGCAGCCGCTCGTGCTTGTCTTCGCTTACCGCAGCCTTCACTTCTCGCCCTCTTTGCTGGGCGCGATCTTCACTCTCGAGGGCGTTGCCGGACTGCTGGGCCTGTGGGCCTCCGCGAGGGTGGTGCGACTGCTGGCGTTAGGACGCACCATGTGGCTCACCCAGATCGTCGTTGCGGTGGGCACGCTGCTGATCCCGGTCGCCCAGTTCGGTCAGCCGATCGCCGTCATGGCCGCCACGCTGGTTGTCATCGGCATTGCAGCCAGCATCCAGGACGTCAACCAGGTCACGCTGCGGCAATCGCTCACGCCGGACCGCCTGCAAGGCCGGATGAACGCGATCTACAGGTTGTTCTACTGGGGGAGCATGCCTGTGGCCAGCTTTCTTGGTGGATTCCTTGGCGATCGTTTGGGGGCGAGCACCGCGATTGAGATCGGCGGACTCATCGCTTTCGCTGCCGCAATCGTGATCGCTCTGAGCGCCCTGGGTAGGCTGCCGCACAGATCGATCGCCGCTGTCACCTGAGCAAAGAAAAAGCGCCGCACCGATGTGCGGCGCTCTCACAAGATTCGACTCGTTTAGCTGCAGCCGGTCGTTGCGCCGCAGTTCAGGCATTTGTAGCACGAGCCTGACCGCACGGTGATCGCTCCACAGTCCGGGCACGCCGGAGCGTCCGTGTTGATGAATGCGATCTTCTGCACGCCGTTCGCGGGCGGAGCAGCGATCACCTTTAGCGCGCCTGGCCCTGTCTGCGGGTCAGGTGTTGTGGGCGGCGGCGGGATTTCGACCGCCGGCTCGCGCCGGATCACGCCTGCTTCCTCGGCGTCCTCGGCCGGCAGGAAGTGGGCCGCCATCCACCGGAAGATGTAGTCGACGATAGACTTCGCGATCGGGATCTCCGGATTCTTGGTGAAGCCCGACGGCTCGAAGCGCATGTGGCTGAACTTGTCGACCATGAACTTCAGCGGCACGCCGAACTGCAGCGCGTATGAGGTCTGCGTGGCGAACGCGTCCATGAGGCCCGAGATGGTCGAGCCCTCCTTGGCCATGGTCACGAACAGCTCGCCGGGCTGGCCGTCCTCGTAGAGGCCGACGGTGAGGTACCCCTCGTGGCCGCCGATGTCGAACTTGTGCGTGATCGAGCGCCGCTCGTCCGGCAGCTTGTGGCGCATCGCGCTGTACTGCACTGTCGTTTCGCTTGATGATGCGCCCTGCGCGCGCCCGGCGGTCTCCTTCTTCTTGTCGAGCGAGGTCGACAGCGGCTGCGAACGCTTGCAGCCGTCGCGGTAGATCGCGATGCACTTCAGTCCGAGCTTCCAAGACTCCATGTAAGTCTGCTCGATGTCTTCGACCGTCGCCTCGCTGGGCAGGTTGACCGTCTTGGACATCGAACCGGAGATGAAGGGCTGGACCCCGGCCATCATCCGGACGTGGCCCATCGGCGCGATCGAGCGCGCGCCCTTGACCGGCTTGAAGGCGCAGTCGAACACCTTCAGGTGCTCGTCCGCGAGGTGCGAAGCGCCCTCGATGGTGTCGTTCTCGTCGATGTACTCGACGATCTCCTTGACCTCGGTGCTGTCGTAGCCGAGCTTGCGCAGCGCGGCCGGCACAGTTTGGTTGACGATCTTCAGCATGCCGCCACCGACGAGCTTCTTGTACTTGACCAGCGCCAGGTCGGGCTCGATGCCGGTGGTGTCGCAGTCCATCATCAGCCCGATCGTGCCGGTGGGAGCCAGCACCGTCGCCTGCGCGTTCCGGTAGCCGTGGATGCGGCCCAGGTTGACCGCGTCGTCCCACGTGTCGCGAGCGGCCTTGACCACATCGGCCGACTCCGGCGACGTGCTGAGCGCGTAGGCCGCCTGGCGGTGCTTCTCCATCACTCGCAGCATCGGTTCGCGGTTCTTGGCGTACTCGCTGAACGGACCCTTGACCTGCGCCATGCGCGCCGACTGTGCGAACGCGCGGCCGGTCATGATCGCCGTGATCGCGCCGGCGAAGCGACGGCCCTCATCCGAGTCGTACGCGAGGCCCATCGACATGAGCAGCGCTCCGAGGTTCGCGTAGCCGAGACCCAGCGGGCGCAGCGCCTCTGAGTTCTTCCCGATGGCCGAGGTGGGGTAGGAGGCGTTCGAGACGATGATCTCCTGGCCCGTGAAGCAGATGTCCACCGCGCGGCGGAACCGGTCGATGTCGAACGTGCCGGCCTCGTTCTGGAACTTCATCAAGTTGAGCGAAAGCAGGTTGCACGCGGTGTCGTCCAGGAATACGAACTCCGAGCACGGGTTGGTCGCGTTGATGCGGCCCGTGTTCGGGACGACGTTCCAGTCCTGGATGGTGCTGTCGAACTGCAGGCCGGGATCGCCGCAGATCCACGCCGCCTCTGCGATCTCGCGCCACAGCGTCCGCGCCTTGAACTTGTCCACGACCCTGTTGTCGACGACCGCGTGGGTGTCCCAGCCCTTGTCGTCCATCACTGCGCGCATGAAGTCGTCGCTAATGCGCACCGAGTGGTTTGCGTTCTGGAACTGGACCGAGTCGTACGCGCCGCCGGCCACGTTGAAGCCCGCGTTGTAGCCGGACTCGATGAGCGCCCAGGCCTTCTTCTCTTCCTCAGCCTTGCAGCGGATGAAGGCGAGGACGTCGGGGTGGTCGGCGTTGAGGATGACCATCTTGGCCGCGCGCCGTGTCGTGCCGCCAGACTTGATCGAGCCGGCGAACGAGTCGTAGCCGCGCATGAAGGAGACGGGTCCTGACGCCGTGCCGCCGCCCGAGAGCTGCTCCCTCGACGAGCGGAGCACCGACAGGTTGGTGCCGGTACCGCTGCCGAACTTGAACAGCATGCCCTCGGTCTTGACGAGGTCGAGGATCGACTCCATCGAGTCCTGGACCGAGTTGATGAAGCACGCCGAACCCTGCTGGGCGCGGCCGGGCACTCCGATGTTGAACCAGACCGGGCTGTTGAAGGACGCGTGCTGGGTGACCAGCAGGAAGCGGAGCTCCTCCGCCCAGTTGTCGGCGTCCTCGTCTGTGGCGAAATAGTTGCCCTCGCGGCCCCAGGCCGCAAGCGTCTCGACCACGCGGTCGACGATCTGGCGGACGCTGGTCTCGCGCTCCGGGCTGCCGGGGCTGCCGCGGAAGTACTTCTGAGCGACGACATTGATGGCCAGCTGCGACCACGACCGAGGGACCTCGACCTCCTTCTGCTCGAAGATGATCTGGCCCTTCTCGCTGGTGATGGCGGCGGTGCGCCGCTCCCACTCGATCAGGTCGTAGGCGTGGGCCCCTGGAGGCGTGAAGTAGCGCTCGAACTTGAGCCCGACCTTCGGCTTGTGGTTTCCATTGCGGCGGGCCCCAGCGGCGACTTCAGCTACGTTCTTGGCCATCTCGAAAAACCGCCTCCTTAATCATCCCTGTTTGGGTGTTTTGTAAGCCGGGCGTGCTGGGGGCACGCCCGGCCTTGCTTCGCTGCTGGGACGTCTGGTGGGTTGTTGAACTTATTCGTTTGGGGATGGAAGAGGCCCCAGAGCATGCCCGCCACTTATGCCCCAGGGCCTCGATGTAACGCTTCCGATAATACGAGGCGGATTTTGCCTTGTCAAGCCCTGAACACAAGATATTAGGTGTCCTGACCAGTCGAGGCCCCACATGTAGGTGGAATACCTGTGGATAAGCCTGCGGGTCGAATGGGCATAGGCTGGGTTTTCCCTGTGGATTAGCGTGCATAAAGGCCTCTAACGAACGGGGTCGAGCAGGGCGAGCGAGAAGGAGTCTGTGGAAACCTCCGGGACGGCCTCTGGGGCCCGTTCGGCCATCTGGATGCTCTCGGCTGAGGCCCGGATCCGGGCCGACACCTGCTTGCCCTCGCCGTAGGCGTTCTGGAGCATGGTCACGGCCCGCTGCAGCTTGTTCTCGAGGATGCCTTCGAGCACGTCCAGGTGACGCTCGACGTCGATGAGAGCCGACTGCATCTTCTCCATGTCCACCGTGCGCGCGAACTGGAGGTGCAGCTGGTAGAGCGTCAGCAGGTAGGGGAGGGCCATGCCGTAGCCCACCACCATCACGTGGCGCCTGTGCGCATCGACGATGGAGCTGCGGCAAACGTCGTACGCCGCGTCGGGGATGACCGCCAGCGCAAACGTCGAAGTGATCTCGGGGTTGATGTACTGGCTCACCTCGCGCACGCGCCGCTCGACCTCGCGCTCGACCTGGCCGGCGAGCTGCGTACGCCGCGGCGCGTCGAGGGCCGGGTTTGAGAGCTGCTCAAGTGCGCCGCTCGAGACCCACTTGGAGTCGATCGGCAGGAGCTTGCCGCCAGGCAGCCGTAGGCCGAGCTCCACTACCTTGCCGCCCACCCAGACATTGCGCTGGAGCATCTCCGGCGGAAGGGGCCGCAGCGCCTCCTCGAGGATGTTCTCGCCCGCGGCGCCGCGCGTCGAGCTGCCGGCGATGACGCTCTCGATGTGGCGCAGGCTCGCGCGCGCGTCCTCCTCCACCGGCTGCCGCGCCGCCATGGCCGAACGAAGCCCCTCCATGACGGATTGGGTCTGGCTCAGCCGCTCGCGCAGCTCGGCTGCCTGGGCGTCCTGGGTGACGTCCCCGCGCTCGAGCCTGCCGCGCAGGTCGGCGACGTCCCTGGCCTGGCCGTCGGCGCGCCGGACGAGGCTCCACACGAGCCACGCCACGCCCGCGATGGAGGCCAATACACATACCAGGAGAAGTGCGAACAACAGTTCTAGCGCCGACATATGGGGGATTTTAGTCCGAAAGCTGGGTACATACAAGGTCGTTAACATGGACGCGATGGCGGAGATCAAGCCCATTTCCGAGGCCGGCCAGGCGCCCGACCGGATCCCCCTGGAGGAGGTCTACATGCGCATGGCCGAGGAGCTCGCCAAGCGCTCGACCTGCGCCCGCCTGCAGGTCGGAACCGT
>WNGK01001153.1_pt1 | contig 28730 bp, 25 predicted proteins | sample 5400601 | NCBI WGS metagenome assembly WNGK01 (sample SAMN13153376, study PRJNA577476) | soil metagenome | isolation source: 60 cm soil or saprolite under Garry oak tree replicate 1 | place: USA:California | collected 2016-06-15
GGCGAGGAGGGCTTTCGCAAGGCGCCCATCGGGGCCGGCCCCTACAAGTTCGTGAGCTTCAACCCGGGCGTCGAGCTGGTGCTCGAAGCCTTCGAGGGCTACTGGCGCAAGACTCCCTCGATCAAGCGCCTGGTCTTCCGCAGCCTGCCCGACGAGACGACGCGGGCCGCCGCGCTCAAGAGCGGCGAGGTCGATGTCGCGTTCCTGCTGAGCGGACCGACGGCCGAGGACATCCGGCGCACGCCCGGGCTGCGCCTCGTCGCGCCGCTCCTCGGCATCTTCTGGCTCGACTTCCCCGACCAGTGGGATCCGAAGTCTCCCTGGGCCGACCGGCGCGTGCGGCTGGCCGCCAGCCTGGCCATCGACCGGCAGGCCCTGAGCCAGGCCGAGACGCTCGGCTTCTCGCGGCCCACGGGCAGCCTCGTGCCGCGCGACTTCGAGTTCGCGCTGCCCATCGACGCGCCCGCCCACGATCCCAGGCGCGCGCGACAGCTCCTCGCCGAGGCGGGACATCCCAACGGCTTCGACGGAGGGGAGATGACGCCGTTCCCGCCCTACAACTCCATGGGCGAGACGATCGTGGGATGGCTCCAGGCCGTGGGGATCCGCACACGCATGCGCACGCTGGAGCGCGGGGCCTTCATGACCTCGTGGCGCGAGAAGAAGCTGCACGGCGTGGTCCTCACCGTCACCGGCGTCTCGGGCAATGCCGCCACGCGCCTCGAATCCTTCGTCACGAAGAACGGGGCCTTCGCCTTCGGCGCCCTGCCCGAGGTCGACGACCTCTTCCGCCGCCAGGCCAGGGAGATGGACCGGAAGAAGCGCGAGGCTCTCCTCTTCCAGATGCAGCGCATCCTCAACGAGCAGGCCACCCAGGCCCCCGTCTATCACCTCGGCTTTCCCACGGGCTTGGGTCCTCGCGTGGAAGACATCCTCGCCCACGCCATCCCAGGCTTTTACATGTCCCCCTACGAGGACCTCAAGCTCAAGAAGCCCTGAGTGGGGAGGAGGTCGGATCATGAGAACGCTCATCGAAGGCGGCTGGGTGGTCGCGTTCAACGGCAAGAGCCACGAGGTCTACGAGCAGGGTAGCGTCGTCTTCGAGGGCGACCGTATCGTGCACGCGGGAGGCCCGTACGCGGGGCCGGCCGACACCCGCCTCTCGGCGCGGGGCAAGCTCGTCTCCCCCGGCTTCATCAATACCCACGTCCACACGACGGGCAACGCGGGCGACTACCTCCTCCTCGACATGGCTAAGAACGACTACCGGACGTCGAACTACATGAGCTTCGCCGCGCCCCTGAAGGGCAAGATGACCCCGCCCCCGCCCGAGGCGGTGGCCGCCCTGCGCACGTTCGTCTTCCTCCACGCCCTCCGGCAAGGAACCACCACGATCATCGACGTCGGGGGCCAGCGCGGCGACTGGGAAGGCTACGTCCGCCTGATCGACGAGCTGGGCGTGCGCGTCTACGGCAGCCCGCCCTTCCGCGATCGCAACACCTTCTCGGACGCCCAGGGCCGCCTCTACTACGATCACGACGCCAGTGTCGGCGCGCAGGGCCTGAAGGACGCCGTCGCCTTCATCCGCGAGTACGACGGAGCCGCCCAGGGGCGGCTCCGCGGCATGCTCAACCCGTCCCAGGTCGAGACGTGCAGCGAGCCCCTGCTGCGCGCCTGCAAGGACGCGGCGCGCGAGCTGGACGTGCCCGTGCACACGCACGCGGGCGGCAACCTCGTGGAGTTCCAGCGCATCATGGACGAATACCGCAAGACGCCCATCCAGTTCCTCGCCGACATCGGCTTTCTCGACGATCGCGCTCTCATCGGCCACGGCGTGTTCACCACCGCGCACGCCTGGAGCCACTATCCGTTCGGCGACGATCTCCGCGTGCTCGCTTCGCTGGGCGCCACCGTGGGGCACTGCCCGTACAAGTACGCCAAGATGGCCATGACCCTGTGCTCCTTCCAGCGCTACCTCGATGCGGGCGTGAACCTTGCCATCGGCACCGACACCTTCCCCATGGACATGGTGGCGGAGCTACGCTGGGCGTCCATCCTGGCCAAGGTCGCCGACGCGAACTATCAGGCGGGCCAGCATCGCGACGTCTTCAATGCCGCCACCCTCGGCGGCTGCAAGTTCCTGCGCCGCGACGATCTCGGGCGTCTCGCTCCCGGCGCCAAGGCCGACATCCTGCTCATCAACCTCGACCATCTCGGCGCCCCCGTCTACGCCGATCCCATCAAGGCCCTGATCGACGCCGGGTCCGGGCGCGACGTGGACACGGTCATCGTGGACGGCAAGATCCTCGTCCAGGGCGGTCGCACCACGCGGATCGACGAGGACGAGGTGTATGCCAGGGCCCGCGAGGTGACAGAGCGCTTCTGGAGCAACGTGCCCACCTGGCGCTGGGATGGCGCGCCCGTCGACCGGATCATCCCGCCCGCCTTCCCCATTCACGGCGCGGCCACGAAGTGAACACCCGACCCCGGAGCCAAGCCATGCGAGTTCCCTCTACGCTGATCCGTGAACAGCTCGTCTCCGTGTTTCGTGCCTGGGGCATGTCCTCGGCGCATGCCGACACCACGGCGGAGATGATGGTCGAGACCGACCTGCGCGGCGTCGACTCCCACGGCGTCTCCATGCTGCCCAGCTACGACCAGGAGTTCCGGCGGGGCCGCCTCAACATGCAGCCCGTCTTCAAGACCGTGCGCGAGGGAGCGGCCATGGCCCTCATCGACGCGGACGCCTCGCTCGGCCATCCCGTCTCGGTGCACGCGATGAATCTCGCCGTCGAGAAGTGCCGCTCCACGGGAGTCGCCGTCGTCTCCGTGTTCAACTCGCATCACTTCGGCGCCGCGGGCTGCTACTCGAAGATCGCGGCCGATCGTGGCGTCATCGGCATGGTCACCGCCTCCACCCGCGGGGTCACCCTCGTGCCCACCTTCGCGGCGGAGCCGATCATGGGCACGAACCCCCTCGCCTTCGCCGCCCCCGTCAAGCGCAACCCACCCTTTCAGCTCGACATGGCCACGACCACGGTGGCGGCGGGCAAGGTCAAGGTCTACAAGCTCAACCACAAGCCTCTGCCACCGGGCTGGGTGGTGGATGCGAGCGGCCAGGCGGTGACGGATCCGGAGGAGGCCTTCAGCCACGTCTTCGAGAAGCCGGAGGGCGGCATCACGCCTCTCGGCGGCACGCGTGACCTCGGGGGCCACAAGGGCTACGGGCTGGCCGTGCTCGTGCACATCCTCGGCGGGGTGCTTTCCGGCGCGTCGTTCTCGCCGATCCGCAAGCGCACCCAGCGGGAGTCCGATCCTCACAACATCGGCCACTTCTTCATGGCCATCGATCCGCGGGCCTTCCGGGCGGAGGGGGAGTTCGAGCGGGATCTCGACGAGGTGATCGACGTGCTGCACGACGCCAAGCGGGCCGACCCGGATCAGCCCGTGCTCGTCGCGGGCGACCCCGAGATGGCCACGAGGAAGGAGCGCCTTCAGAACGGCGTGCCCGTCCCCGACGACCTGATGGAGCAGCTCAGAGCAGTCGCGACGAGCGCCGACGTACCGTTCCTCCTCGCTCCCTAGCATCCTCCCTCGTTGTAGGCCGCCTGCCCCTCACCCTGCCCTCTCCCCAGAGGGGAGAGGGGTGCAAGAGAAATCCCTCTCCCTCGGAGAGGGAGAGGGTTGGGTGAGGGTGGCTTAGTATCGGCGGCGTGCGCCCGTGCAGCCTCCTCAGAGGTCGGCGACGTCTACGGTCTGCCCCGACGCCGCGCTCTTGGCCACGGCGTCGGTGAATTCCATGTAACGCACGCCGTCCTCGAAGTTGGTCCGCGAGATCTTCTCGCGTCCACGGATGGCGTTGACGAACTCCTCCTCGACGCGCCAGCCGATCCGCTTCTCCTTCGGGATGGGGATCTCCTTCAGCTCCTTGTCCCCGCGGCGCCCGCCCGACACACGCTTGGCATCGGCTTCGAGCCTCAGCGTCCCCTCGCTTCCGAAGATCCACACCTCGGACTGGGGGGCAAGCGCGGTGACCGCGCTGAAGCGGAGGTGGGCGACGCCACCGCCTCGCAGCGTGCCCAGGATGTCGATGTGATCGGGCACCTTGACCTCACGCATGGCGCCGCCCCCGTCCCGCCGTCGCGGCACGGCGATCTTGGTCATGGCCGTCACGCGCTGGAGAGGCCCGAGCCAGCGCAGCATGGCCTCGTACCAGATGCCCATGTTCAGGACGTTGTTGCCGCTCAGCGAGACGTCCTGCCGCCAGTGCAGCGGCTCCTCGCGCTCCACGAAGCGCCCGCCCTGCGTGGTCTGCAGCTCCACGGCGAGCACCTCGCCGACGTAGCCCTCGCCCAGGAGCGACTGCAGGGTCGAGTCGACCTCGAGGGTGGGTGGCGAGGGTACGAGCTGGGTGATCAGGTGGGGCGCCCGTCGCGAGGCTTCGAGCATCTGCCGCCCCTCGGCGGCGTTCATGGCCATGCGCGCCTCGCAGAGGACGTGCTTGCCCTGCTCGAGGGCGGCCAGGGTGATCTCGCGGTGCATGTAGGGCCAGGTCCCGATGCAGACCGCGTCGATGTCCTTGGCCTCCACGACCTTCCGCCAGTCTCCCTCCACCCGGCCGATGCCGAACTCCCCGGCGACGCGCTCGCCCGATTCCTTGCTGCGGTTGGCCACGGACACCAGCTCGACGCCGGGCTGCGCCTTGAGCTTCGGAATGTGATGGAGCTTGGTGTTCTTGCCCGCCCCCACGAAACCCACACGGATCGGTCGGTCGGTCATGATGGAATCCTCACTCGCGGTAGTCCAGCCCCGCGACGACGAACTTCGGCTTGAAGGTTGGCCGCGTCACGAAGGCGATGAAGGCGCGCGCCGTCTCCGGCGTGGCCGCCCGCGTGGCCACGGCGGCGGAATAGGTGGTGATTTTCTGCAGCTCCCGCGGCAACGGCCCCACGAGCGTCACACCCTTCACGGGCAGGATCTCGCTGATCTGATGCACGCACAGCTCGGCCTGACCCTTCACGATCGCCTCCGCGGCGTAGCCGCCCGGCCAGAGGACGGTCTTGTCCTTGACCGCGTCGGCGATGCCCAGGCGCTGGAGAACACCGGCGAAGTGAATCCCGCTGGTGGCCCCGCGGCCCGGATCCGTGTAGACGAGCGACTTCGCGGCCAGCACCGTCCGCTTGAACGCCTCGACGGTCGAGATGTCGGGAAGGGGGGTGCCCTCGCGCACGGCGACTCCGATGGCCGTCCGCGCCAAGTCGGCCCGCGTGTCGGCGACGACGAGCCGCTTCGCCGCGAGCTGCTCCAGCACGGTGTCCGTGACGATGACCACGTCCGTCACCTCACCCGCCTCCACTTTCTGCCTCAGCTCCCCCGCGGTCCCGGAGGTGATGATGACGGTGTTCCCCGTTTCCTGCCGGAACGTTTCCGCGAGCTCGGTCACGATGCCCTTCATGGCTCCGGCGCTCAGCACCTTGATCTCGGCGGCGTGGACGAGCGCCGCCCAGGGACATACGCTCAGCCCGGCCACGAGGAGGGCCAGCCACCATCCCGTACGCTTTGCTCTCAGACTCATCGCGCCTCCTGGTCGCCCATGGGCGGGCGAGCTCGTGTCGTCATCCGATGATCCGCCCGCCCATCACGCGGATCTCGTCTCCCGTGATGTAGGCCGAGGCATCCGAAGCGAGAAACACGCACGCATCCGCGATCTCCTCGGGCCGCCCCAGCCGCCCGAGGGGGATTTGCTTGAGCTGCTCTGCTCCTCCGGGCGGGGCCTGGCGGAACTCCGGATACCACTCCGCGTAGCGTCGCTCGGTGTCCATGGTGCCCGGGATGACCATGTTGGCGCGGATGCCGAACGGCCCCAGCTCGGCGGCGAGGGCGCGCACGAGGCCGAGCGTCCCCGTCTTTGCCGCGGTCACCGCGGCGGTGTTGGGCCGGCCGGTCAGGCTCGACTGCCCGCCAATGGCGATGATGCTGCCTCGCTTCCGCTCCTTCATGCCCGGTATCACCGCGCGGGCGAGATAGAAGGCCGAGTGGAGATTCACACCCATGACGTGATGCCAGTCCTCGAGCGAGGTCTCCGCGAGGGACTTGTGGGGCCGGATGGCCGCGTTGCACACGAGAATGTCGATGGTCCCCAGCTCCGCCAACCCCTCCTTCACCATGCGGTCCACGGCCGCGGCGTCGGCAATGTCGCCGAGGGCCGGGACGGCACGCACCCCGGCCTTTCGGCACTCTTCGGCCACCGCTTCCAGCTCGTCCCGGTTCACCCGCGTGTTGACGATCAGATCCGCGCCCTCGGCCGCGAAGGCGAGCGCGATGGCGCGGCCGATATTGCGACTGGCCCCCGTGATGAAGGCCGTCTTCCCTCCGAGCTTCATGCGGAGATACTGTACGTCAACGGCGGCGGCGTCAAGCCACACTCGGAAGCCCCGGGGCTTCCGGTGGACGAATGGGGTCACCCGTGGAAAGATGAACTCATGGGACTGCGCGAGTATCAGCGCAAACGCAACTTCAAGAAGACCCCAGAACCCTCGGGCGCGAGCCCGGTCCGGCGTGGCAAGGGCGATCGTCTTTTCGTCATCCAGAAGCACGCGGCGAGCCGGCTGCACTACGACTTCCGGCTCGAGCTCGAAGGCGTCCTCAAGAGCTGGGCGGTGCCCAAGGGTCCCAGCCTCGATCCCGCCGACAAGCGCCTCGCCATGCACGTCGAGGATCATCCGCTCGAGTACGGCACCTTCGAGGGCATCATCCCGAAGGGCGAGTACGGTGGCGGGACGGTGCTCCTGTGGGACCGCGGCGCCTGGGAGCCCGTCGGCGATCCTCATCAGGGCTACCGGGCCGGCAACCTCAAGTTCGCTCTCAAGGGGGAAAAGCTCCGCGGGGGCTGGGCGCTCGTGAGGATCCGTGGCGGGCGGCGTGGCGACGACAGCGGGCGGAGCTGGCTCCTGATCAAGGAGCGCGACGCCGAGGCGCGCTCCGGGCGGGCGGCCAACATCGTCGAGCTCGAGCCCAGGAGCGTGGACACGGGGAGAACGCTGGAGGAGATCGCCGCCGCCGCCGACCACGTATGGCACTCGGATCGCGACGGGGGCAAGAAGGTCGCCGCGCGGAAGCCGCCGGCCGCGCTTCGCCCGACTCCGGCGCGCCGGGGTCGGGGCCACGCGCCCGTCTCGGTCGCCGACGTGCCCGGGATCCGCCGCGCGGAGCTCCCGAAGTTCGTTCCCCCCCAGCTCGCCACCCTCGTGAGCCAGGCTCCGAGCGGAGAAGCCTGGCTCCACGAGATGAAGTACGACGGCTATCGTATCCTCGCTCGCCTCGACCATGGGCGCGTCACCCTCCTGAGCCGCAACGGGCGTGACTGGACCGAGAAGTTTCCGACCATTGCCGAGGGGGTGGGGCATCTTCCCGCCGAGCGGGCCATGCTCGACGGGGAGGTCGCCGTGCTCCAGCCCGACGGCACCACCAGCTTCCAGGCTCTGCAGAACTTCCTGTCGGGCACGGGGCCGGGCCAGCTCGTCTACATGGTCTTCGATCTCCTGCACCTCGACGGCCGGGATCTCACGGGCGCCCGGCTCGAAGACCGCAAGGCGGTGCTCGAGCGCCTGCTCGCCTCGGGTAACGGCAAGTCAGGACCAGTGCGATACAGCGATCATGTGGCCGGCGACGGACCCGACTTCTTCGCGCATGCCTGCCGGCTCGGGCTCGAAGGAACAGTGGCGAAGCGACGGGACGCGCCGTACCGGGGCACGCGAGGCACGGACTGGCTCAAGATCAAGTGCGTCAAGCGGCAGGAAGTCGTGATCGGCGGCTACACCGACCCGGAAGGCTCGCGCGTAGGGATCGGCGCCCTCCTCGTCGGCGTCCACGAGAACGGGCGCCTCGTCTATGCCGGCAAGGTGGGCACCGGCTTCGACCAGAAGACCCTCCGCGCGCTCACGAAACGCCTGGCGTCGCTCGAGCAGAAGGCCTGCCCGTTCGCCACGCCTCCGACCGGCGTCGGGCGGCCGCACTGGGTCACGCCCGACCTGGTGGCCGAAGTGAGCTTCAGCGAGTGGACGACCGACGGCAGGATGCGCCATCCGTCCTTCCAGGGTCTGCGCGAGGACAAGCCCGCGACCTCGGTGACGCGAGAGCTACCCGCCCGCGTGGAGGAGGTGGTCGATATGCCGGCCTCGTCGACGACAGCCGCGAAGGGCAAGGGACGCCGGCGCCCGGACACGGCATCCGCGAACGCGCCCGGCGAGGCCGTGGTCGCGGGCGTTCGCCTCACCCACGCCGATCGTGTCCTCTACCCGGTCCAAAAGACGACGAAGCGCGACCTCGCGCTCTTCTACGAATCGATCGCCGACCGGATCCTGCCGCATCTGGAGGACAGGCCGACGGCGCTCGTCCGCTGCCCCGAGGGCGTGGCCAAGGAATGCTTCTACCAGAAGCACGTCGGGGCCTGGGCACCCGACAGCCTGCGCCGAGTCAAGATCCGGGAGAAGACGAAGGTCGGCGAGTACCTCGTCGTCGATTCCCTTCCCGCCCTCGTCGGGCTCGTGCAGCTCGGCATCCTCGAGATCCACACCTGGAACTCTGTCGTCGAGCAGCTCGAGCGCCCAAACCGCGTGGTCTTCGATCTCGATCCGGGGCCTGGGGTGCCGTGGACACGCGTGATCGAGGGCGCCCGTCTCATCCGGGAAAGGCTCCTCGCCCTCGCGCTCGAGAGCTTCGTCAAGACCACGGGCGGCAAGGGCCTGCATGTCGTGGTGCCCCTGTCCCCCGGCCCGACCTGGGACGAGGGCGCCGACTTCGCGAGAAAGCTGGCCGAGAGCGTGGCGAGAGAGGACCCGCGCGGCTATGTCTCGCACATGGCGAAGAGCGCGCGCCAGGGGAAGATCTTCATCGACTACCTGAGGAATGTGAGAGGAGCGACCAGCGTGGCCGCCTACTCCACGCGCGCCAAGCCCCAGGCGCCCGTCTCCGTCCCCCTGGGCTGGGACGAGCTCTCGCCCGCCATCAAGTCCGACCACTACACGATCGGGAACCTGCCCCGGCGCCTCGCCGGGCTCAAGACGGATCCCTGGGCGAAGTACTGGACGACCCGTCAGAAGCTGCCGCGGGTCGAGGCTCTCGAAGGCAAGAGATCGGTGGCGGCGGGTCGGAGGTGAGCCGCGTCTTCTTGCTCTCTCCCGCGCACTGCGGCGGAGAGCGCGCGTCGCTCGTGCTGGGCCCCCGCGCCCGCTTCGACCTCGCCCTCCGCCTGCGCGCCTCCTCCGGCGCGCCCCTGGGCGAGGTCTTCTCCTTTCTGAGCGGCCTCTACTTCCGCGGCAAGCTCACCTACGCGCGCGCCTTCGCGAATCCGCCCGCCGGTGTGCCCGGCGTCTACGTCATCACTCCCACGGACGGGCTCGAGCTCGCGGAGACCGCGGTCGACGTGAGCCGTCTGCGGCGCTTCGCGAGCGTCGACATCCGCGCCGATGACGCCCGCTTTCGTCGCCCGCTCCTTCGCCATGCGCAACGCCTCGCCGAGGCGATCGAGCCCGACGGCGAGGTGGTGCTGCTGGGCAGCATCGCCACCCCGAAATACGTCGAGCCGCTGCTGGAGGCGCTCGGCGAGCGCCTGCGCTTTCCCTCGGAGTTCGTGGGCCGGGGCGACATGAGCCGCGGCGGGCTGCTGCTGCGCCACGCCAGGTCGGGCGTCGAGCTGGACTATCTCCCGCTGCGCGGGGCCACGCGGCGCGGCGCTCGCCCGCCCCGTCTCCTGCCCGTCCCCCGCGTCACACATCGCGCGTCGCCATGCTAGTGTAGGGGGCATTCAGCCCCCATTCGCGAAGCCACCTCAGCCATGACACGCCGCGCGCTCGGATCGCTGGCCGTGGGCGTGCTCATGTTCGGGCTCACCGTCGTGGCCCTGGACCTTCCCGCTTCCGGGCAGGTGCCCAAGCGCGGCGGCATCCTCAACTCGCTTCTCACGGAGGACCCGCCGGGCCTGCTGATCCACGAGTCGGCCACCGTCTCGAACGTGTGGCCCATGGCGCCGTGCTACTCGAACGTCGTGCTCTTCCATCCCCTGAAGTCTCTCGAGAGCGTGGACACGGTCATCCCCGAGCTGGCCGAGCGGTGGTCGTGGCAGGACAACTTTCGCAACCTCGTCTTCTTCCTCAAGAAGAACGTGCGCTGGCATGACGGCCAGCCCTTCACCTCGCGCGACGTCAAGTACACCTTCGACGTGGTCCGGGAGGCGGCGCAAGCGCCCGCCAAGCTTCGCCTGAGCCCCCGCAAGGACTGGTATGCCAATGTCGAGGCCATCGAGGCGCCGGAGCCGCATACCGTCGTGTTCCGGCTCAAGCGGCCCCAGCCCTCCTTCCTCCTCATGCTCGCCTCCGGCTACTCCCCCGTGTATCCGGCCCACATCCCCCTCGCCGAGCTGCGCCAGCGCTGCGTGGGCACGGGACCGTTCAGGTTCAAGAAGTACGAGCGAGGGCAGATGGTCGAGCTCGAGAGGAATCCCGACTACTTCGTGCCCGGCCGTCCCTACCTCGACGGCATTCGCTACACCATCATCGGGGAGCGCGGCACGCGCCTGGCCGCCCTCCAGGCCGGCCGGCTCGACGCCTTCGTGCCTCTCGACGTCACGAAGACCATGGCGGAGAGCCTCAAGAAGAGCGCGCCGTCGCTCGTGATCACCGAGGTGGGACAGAACGGCAGCGACAACGTCATCCTCAACCACAAGCGGCCGCCCTTCGACAACGCGAGCGTGCGGCGCGCGATCAGCCTGGCCATGGACCGCCACGCCTTTGTCCAGGGGGTCCGCCACGGTGGCGCCGTCGTGGGCGCCGCCATGATGCCCAAGCCTTTCGGCATCTGGGGACTTCCCGAGCAGGAGTATGGCGGGCTACCCGGCTATGGAAACCCGGGACAGAACAAGGCGGAGGCGAAACGGCTCTTGGCGGCGGCGGGCTATGGCCCGGGCAAGCCCCTCCGAGTGGAGATGGTCACGCGGACCCTTTCGATCTACCTGGACGTGGCCTCCTTCGTGGTCGATCAGCTCCACCAGGTGGGCGTGGAGGCGACCCTGAAGCAGCTGGACACCGCCGCCTGGTTTCCCGCGCTGGCGCGGCGCGAATACCAGATCGGCGCGAATCTCACCGCGGGCGGCTTCGACGATCCCGACGCGTACTTCTTCGAGAACTACAAGTGCGGGTCCTCGCGCAACTACACCGACTACTGCAACGAGCAGATGGATCGGCTCATCGACCTGCAGTCGCAGGAGCTCGATCACGCCAAGCGTCTCAAGCTCGTCTGGGAGATCCAGCGCCGCCTCGACGCGGAGGTGGCGCGGCCCATGCTGAGCTGGCGCAAGGAATACTTCGTCCAGTGGCCGCATGTCCGGAATCTCGTTCCCCACAACTCCCTCTACAACTACGGGCGCATGCAGGAGGTCTGGCTGGACCGATGAGCGAGCGCAGCGCGGGACGGGCCGTGGTCGAGCTCCTGAAAGCCGAGCAGGTGCGGTACATCTTCGGGATCGTCGGCTCGACCTTCCTCGACGTCCTGGACGCCCTCTACGATGACCGCAGCGTGGAGTACATCAACGTCCGTCACGAGCAGGCCGCCGCCTTCATGGCCGACGGCCTCGCCCGGGTGACGGACGTCCCGGGAGTCTGCCTCGTCACGAGCGGCCCCGGCGCCACCAACCTGCTCACGGGCGTGGCCGCCGCCCACGTCGCCCATTCTCCGGTCGTGGTCCTGGTGGGCGGCGTGGACCTCGATCACCACGGCAAGGACGCCTTCCAGGACTACGACCTCGTCAGCATGTTCCGGCCCGTGACCAAGCTCGCCGTCCAGGTGCCCACGCCTGAACGCATTCCGGAGATGCTCCGCGCGGCCCTGCGCGCCGCCATGACGGGTCGCCGCGGCCCCGTCTTCGTGGAGATTCCGAGGAATGTCTTGAACGACCAGACGCTCCCGGGAGAGGACCTGGCGCCCGCAGGCTACCGGGTGACTCACCCGCTGCCGCCGCATCCCGACGCCATCGCCGAGGCGGCGCGCCTGTTGCGCCAGGCCGAGCGGCCGCTGCTCCTCGTGGGCGGCGGCGTCACCCGGGCCGACGCCAGCGCCCTCGTGGTCAGCATGGCCGAGCAGCACGCGATTCCGATGATCACTGCCTATGGGCGCAACGATGCCGTGCCCAACGCGCATCCTCTCTACATCGGGCCGCTCGGGCGAGCGGGATCAGCCGAGGCGGCTGCCGCCTGCCGCCGCGCCGATCTCCTCCTGGTCATGGGCTCCCGGCTGGGTCACTTCACGAGCCACTTCGACAGCCGCTACATCCGGCCGGACACCGCCATCATCCAGATCGATGTCGACAGCGGGGACGTCGGCCGCTACTACCAGACCGCCATCGGCATCCAGGCCGATGCCCGCGAAGCGTGTCTGGCCTTGCTGGACACGCTCGGTCGCGACGCCGTAAGCCCGAGCCGCCAGGCGTGGCGTCAAGAGGCCGAGGTCCTGCGAGCGCAGCGTCAGGCTCGGCTGACCGCCGAGGGCGGCCTCCAGGCCACGCCGATGAAGCCCCAGCGCGTCTATGCCGAGCTGCGGCGCGCGCTGCCCCCCGAGACGATCGTCGCGCTCGACGCGGGAGCGGCGCCGGCCTACGGTTACGATCGGCTGCATTTCAGCCGGCCCCGCACCTTTCTCACTCCGCTCGATCTCGGCGGGCTCGGCTTCGCCTTCCCGGAGGCCCTGGGAGCCAAGCTCGGCCGCCCCGACGCGCCCGTGCTGGCCATTCACGGCGATGGCGGCTTCCTCATGAATGCCCAGGAGATCGAGACGGCCGTCCGGCATGGGATCAACGTCACCACCCTGGTGATGAACAACAACTGCTGGGGCTCGGAGAAGGCGTACCAGAAGCATTTCTACGGTTCGCGCTTCATCGGCTGCGACCTCGGCAACCCGCGCTATGACCACTTCGCCCGGCTCTTCGGCGCCGAGGGCTACTACGTCGAGCATCCCGACCAGGTCGGCGACGCCGTCACCGCGGCGCTGCGCTCGGGCAAGCCGGCCATCGTCGAGATCCCCATCGACCCGGACGAGTTTCCGACTCCCGCCACCGCCGTCCGGCGCGAGAAGGCGACGCGCCAGGGCCCGTGACCGTAGGGTATACTTTTGCCGCCCATGAGCCGGCCCACTGACTCGACGCGCGCGGATGCTCGTACCATCACGATCGCGGTCACCTTCTTCGCCGATCTCCGTCGCTTCCTGCCGCGCGGCGCCGAAGGGCCCCAGCGCTACACCGTGCCGGAGGGCGCCACCGCGGCCGACCTGCTCGCCGCCATCGGCGTGGAGCCGGGCGCCGAGGTGACGATTGCTGTAGACGGAGAGCTGGGAAACCGCGAGACACCATTGCGCGACGGCTCAGACGTCATGCTCTTGAACCCGATGGAAGGGGGATAGGAATTCATGGACCGCTACGGCTACTGGAACAAGATCCTGCACGTGAATCTCGGCGACCGGAGCACCTGGATCGAGGAGCCGGGAGACGCTTTCTTCCGTCGCTACGCCGGCGGCCGTGGTCTCATCGCCCACTATCTCCTCAAGTACGTGCCGAAGGGCGCCGACCCCCTCGGGCCCGACAATATCCTGGTCATCGCGCCGGGCGTCATCACGGGCGCGCCGGTGCCCGGGGCGGGCCGCCACAGCGTGGGCGCGAAGTCGCCCCTCACCGGAGGCTTCGGCGAGTCGGAGTCGGGCGGCTACTGGGGCGCCGAGCTCAAGCGCGCGGGCTGGGACGCCATCGTCTTCCACGGCGTGTCACCCACGCCCGTCTACCTGTGGATCAACGATGGCGCCGTCGAGATCCGCGACGCCTCCCACCTCTGGGGAAAGATCACGGGAGAAGTGGAGGACGCCATCCTCGCCGAGCTCGGCGATCTTCGCATCCGCGTCGCCCAGATCGGCCCCGCCGGCGAGAACCTCGTGCGCTTCGCCTCCATCGCCAACGACTTGAACGAGGTGGCGGGCCGGACGGGCATGGGCGCCGTCATGGGATCCAAGCGGCTCAAGGCCATCGCCGTGCGCGGCAAGATCCCCGTGAAGATCGCCGACCAGCCGTCCCTGCTCGGGGTCGCCAAGTGGGTCTCCGGCACCATGGACGAGAAGCACCGCGCCTTCCACGAGTTCGGCACGGGCGCGGCCATGCAGGGCAAGAGCCTCGAGGGCGGCATGCCCGTCCTCAACTATCGCCTGGGCGCCGCCGACACCATCGCCAAGGTGGACGCCATCGCGGTACGCGACCAGGTGCGCGTGCGGATGGGCGCCTGCTACGCGTGCTCGGTCCGGTGCAAGAAGGTCGTCCACATCGAGGAGAAGGAAGAGAAGGCGCGCGAGCTGTCGGAGTCGCTCTACAAGGGCCGGGCCCGCGTGGCCGTGGACCCGCTCGGACGCTATAGCGTCGATCCACGCTACGGCGGCCCCGAGTACGAATCGCTCGCGTCGCTGGGCGTCAATCTGGGACTCGACGACCTGATCGCCATCTGCAAGTCGAACGAGATGTGCAACTACCTCTGCATGGACACGGTCTCCCTCGGGGCCACCCTGGCCTGGGCGATGGAGTGCTTCGAGAAGGGCATCCTGACCCTCGACGACACGGACGGTGTCCCCCTGCGCTTCCACGATGCCGACGGCGTGGTCAAGCTGGTCGAGATGATCGCGTATCGCCGGGGCATCGGTGATCTCCTCGCGGAGGGATCGCAGCGCGCCGCGCAGCGGCTGGGCCGGGGCTCGGAAGCCTTTCTCACCACGGTCAAAGGGATGGAGATGGCCATGCACGACCCGCGTCACATGCCGGTCATGCGGGCGTCGTACCTGCTGGCGCCCACCGGCGGTGACCACATGCGCCAGACCAGCAATCGAAACGGCCTGCGCAACCAGATCGGCCTCTGCCACTTCCTGGCCTACGAGGACGACCAATCGCTGACGATCCTCCGCGCCGTCACGGGCTGGGACATCACCGCCGAGGAGATGGTGACCACGGCGCACCGCGGCCTCACCCTCGCCCGGCTCTTCAACCTGCGCGAGGGTTTCGGACGCGCCGACGACCGCCTGCCCGCGCGCTTCAGTGATCCCCTGCCCAAGCACGCCGGCTTCACCTCGGAGCAGCAGGCCAAGATCGTGACGGACTACTACGTCGAGCAAGGGTGGGACTCAGTATCGGGGGTGCCCACGGTCGAGACCATCCGCGCCCTCGAGATCGAAGAAGACGCCGCCCGCGCGGTGTAGAGACGACAAGGGAGAGCACGTGGAGCTCGATCCGGCGACGCTGGAGCAGACGGCCGTCTACAAGATCCTCATCTCGTCCGTGGTCCCCCGGCCCATCGCCTGGGTATCGAGCATCGACGCGGAAGGCATCCGCAACGTGGCCCCCTTCAGCTACTTCATGGCCATCACGGACAACCCGCCCACCATCGCGTTCTCGTCATCGCCGCGCGCGGCCGCCCCGGGAGCCGAGCGTGGCAAGAAGGACACCCTGCGCAACGTCGAGGCCACGAGAGAATTCGTGGTCAACATCGTCGACGACGCCCTCGCCGAGCACATGAACCTGACCTCGGGTGATTACCCGCCGGAGATCGACGAGTTCGCCCTCGCCGGGCTGACGTCCGCGCCGGGCGTCAAGGTCAAGACCCCACGCGTGGCCGCGGCGCCCATCAGCATGGAGTGCAAGCTCGCCCGGATCATCCCCGTGGGGAACGCGCCCGCGAACCTCGTGCTGGGAGAGATCGTCTACTTCCACGTGCGGGACGACATCTATGACGCGGCGACCGGGCGCCTGGACATGCACCGCCTGCGCCCGGTGGGCCGCCTGTGCGGCAACCTCTACACGCATGTCCACGACATCTTCGAGATGAAGCGCCCCGGGACTCCCTATCGAGGCTGAGCAGTCACTCGACACGTCAGGCGGACCCCTCAGGAGAACACCCATGGAGCTGGACGGACAGATCGCCATCGTCACCGGCGCCGGCCGCGGCATTGGACGCGCCACCGCCCTCGAGCTGGCCAAGATGGGCGCGGACATCGTGGTCGCCGAGCTCGATCGGGCGGGCGCCGATCGCACGGCCTCCGAGGTCAAGGGCCTCGGCCGGCGCGTGCTCATCGTGCCCACCGACGTCACCTCGCGCGCGGACCTCCAGGCGATGGCGGATCGCGCCCGCGGGGAATTCGGCCGGATCGACGTCCTCGTCAACAACGCGGGGATCTACCGGGCCGCCCTGCCCCTCGACGTCACCGAGGAGCACTGGGACGCCGTCCTCGACGTCAACGCCAAGGCCGTTTTCTTCGCGAGCCAGGCCGTCCTGCCCGCCATGATCGGGCAGAAGCGCGGGAACATCATCAGCCTCGCCTCCTTGGCCGGCAAGGTCGGCAGCCGCAACAACCTGCCCTACAACGCGAGCAAGGCTGCCGTCATCAGCATCACCAAGAGCCTCGCCCTCGCGCATGCCGCCGACGGTATCCGCGCGAACTGCGTCTGCCCCGGCTTCGTCGAGACCGATATGTGGACCATGGTCGCGCGCGAGCAGGGAGCGCTCCAGGGCATGGCCCCCGAGGAGTTCACGCGTCAGCGCCTCGCCCAGATCCCGCTCGGTCGCATGGAGACCCCCCAGGACGTGGCGAACGTGATCGCCTTCCTCGCTTCGAGCCGCGCCGCCTACATGACCGGGCAGGCGATCAACGTCACCGGCGGCCTCATAATGCATTAGGGGGCGGCTGGGAAAAGTCCCGCGTGATGACTAACGATTCGCTTCCCCTGGCGGGCTTCCTCGTCCTGGATCTCACTCGTGTCCTGGCCGGCCCCTACTGCACCCGGCTGCTCGCGGACATGGGGGCGCGCGTCATCAAGATCGAGCGGCCGGGCGACGGCGACGAGACGCGCCACAACGTGTACCAGCTCGAGCCCGGCCGCGGGGACCAGAGCACGTATTTCGCCCGCGTCAACGCCGGCAAGGAGAGCGTGTCGCTGGATCTCTCCAATCCCGAGGGGCGCGCGGTGGTCGTGGACATCGCCCGGCACGCCGACGTCTTCATCGAGAACTTCACGCCCGGCGTGGCCGCTCGCCTCGGCTGCGACTACCCCGCCATCCGCGAGGTCAAGCCCGACATCGTCTATTGCTCGATCTCGGGATTCGGGCAGAGCGGCCCCTGGAGGCTCCGCCCCGCCTTCGCCCACATCACCAACGCCATCTCGGGGCTCATGCACCTCGAGCAAGGCGACGAGGCGAACCCGCGCTCCTCGAACCTGCAGGCCGCCGACATGCTCGCGGCCACCCACGCCGCCACCGCGATCCTGGGCGCGCTCCTTCGTCGCGCCCGCAGCGGACAGGGCGCCCGCCTCGACGTGTCGATGCTCGAGGCCCTCGTGGCCTCGGACAGCGTCACCTTCGCGTCGGTGCTGAATGGAGGTCAGGAGCACGGCAATCCACGACCGGGCATGCTCGTCCACAGGATCGGCGACCGCTATCTCGCCCTGCAGAGCGTGGGCGCCCCTGATCTCTGGTCGAGGCTCCTCACGGTGATGGAGCGCCCGGAGCTCGCCAAGGATCCCCGCTTCGCCACCCGGGACGCGCGCCGCACGAACTGGCGCGCGCTGCAAGATCTGATCGGACAGTGGCTGAATCGCTTCGAGAGCGTGGAGGCGGCCCTCGACGTCATGGAGAAGGCGCGCATCCCCTGCGCCCCCGTGCTGCATCCGGCCGAGGTCATCGCCTCGCCCCATCTGGCCGAGCGGAGATTCTTCGCCACCCTGCCGCATCGCGGGCGCGGAAGCGTCCGGGTCACCGCCAGCCCCTATCACCTCGACGGCGAGCCCGTCCACCCGCAGCGACCGGCCCCGTATCGCGTGGGCGAGCACACCCGCGAGGTCTTGGCGAATCTGCTCGGCTACGACGAGGCACGCATCACCGCGCTCCTCGCCTCACGCGCTATCGAAGCACCGTAGCACCCGGCTGAAACCTCCCGGGGGCTCAAAAAGGTCCTGATGGGCCTTTTTCAGCCGCCGGGGCGAGTGGCGCCTACCGCCGCCACCACGAAGCGTGGCGCCTTGTCGCGCAGGCTCGGGATGTCCGGCAGAAAGCGCGTCTCCACGAGCCCGGCCGCCTCCATCGCTTCCCTCCACTGCTCGGGCGTGAGGAAGCCCCCGCTCGGACGGTAGAGGGGATGGAGCCGAGGTGATCGGAATGTCTCGGTCAGGTTGAAGACGAATTCCGCCTCGATGGGCTGGCGCGGGCGCGGGCGCACGCACTCGGAGACGACGAGACGGCCGCCAGGCGCGAGAACCTGGAAGATCTCTCCCAGGGTGAATTCCAGATCCTGCGCCACGTGAAGCGTGTTGACGGCGTAGACGAGGGCCACGCTGCCGCGCGCCACGCCCTGCTCCGCGAAGGGGCGGTTCATGTCGAGGGTCGCTGCGCTCAGGGCCGAGAGCGCCGGATAGCGCGTCCGTACCGCTTGCTCCCCGCGGCGAAGGAAGGCGGGCACGAACTCCGTGAAGCGGTATCCCGCGATCTCGCCCAGCCTGCCCGCCGTCTCGAGCCGCTCGAGGAGCGCGAGGGCGCCACTACCGAGTCCACCCCCCAGCTCCAGGATGATCCCCCCCGAGGGAGGCAGCCACGCGTCTGCGGCGATGGCGCCCACGCGATTGTTGACGGCGTAGAGCCCGTTGTCGTTGGAGAAGTAGTCGATCCAGAGCCGCAGGCGCTTCGCGGAGAAGAGCACGTCCTCCCCCGCGACCTCGCCGCGGAGGAAGGCCGGGTAGTCGCGGGCCACGGTCTCCGCGAGGACGTATGAGGCCATCCACGTCGGCGCGCTCCGGAGCTGCTCCTCCCTCACCGCGCCGGGATCGAGCACGGGCAGAGGGCCGAGGGCGCGATACCGGCCCCGCCCCTGTCCCGCCGGCTCCGCGAGCAGCCCGCGCGCGGCCAGTGACCGGAGGATCCAGTCCAGCGGCACGAGGGCGGGGGCAGCCGCGAGCTTGGCCCGGAGGGCGATGTCCTCCGTGCTCCCCTCGTCCCGCAGCGCGTCTTCGAGCCCGGTCTCACGGACCACCTGGAGCACGAGGCGGTGGACGAACTGCTCGTAAAGAAAATGGGAGCGCACGAACGAGGCGTCGAAGAGCGGCCGCAGCTCTCGAGGCAGCACCCCATCAAGAAGGGCCGCCGTGTCGCGGGCTTCCTCCTCGCCGGCGGCCCCGAGAACCGAGTCCCCGGCGGCCTCGAGTCCGCTCATGAGGGCCACGGGCTCCAGATGTCGAAGAAATTGAACCACTGCGTCGGGTGCTCCCGGACGGTCTCCTCGAGGATCGCCACCCAGCGGCGCGCGGCGTCCTCCGCCCCGCCCCGCGCGACCTCCAGGGGCTCTGCCACCTTGACGAGATAGCGATGCTCGGGGTCGAGGAGGCAGAAGGCGGGCACCACCGGCACTCCCACGGCCCCGGCAAGGAGAAACGGCCCGAGGGGAAACGGAGCGGGCGTCCCGAAGAAAGGAACGAGCATGTCCCCCCGCGTGCCGAGCGCCCGGTCGCCCTGCACGGCCACCACCTCGCCGCGCCGGAGGGCGGCCACCAGCTCGAGCGAGATGGTGGGGCGGCTGCGCGCCACGAAGCGCACGCCATCGCCGTCGCGACGAACCCATCGCTCGAGCTCCCGGGCCTCTTCTTCGGCGACCACAACGTGTGTTCGCCGAGCCGCGCGGCCGGCGAGGAGGCGGCCCGCGAGATCCCAGTTGCCCACATGCGCGCTCGGCGAGATGAAGCCGCCCCGGACCCGCTCGATGCGCTCGGCGCCCACGACCCGCTCCACGAGCGAGGTGAGCCGCGCCACGGATTGACGATTCGTCGAGACCAGATCGCTGAAGCACATCGCGAAATCCGTGAACGTCCGGACGGTCAAGGAGGCCAGCCGAGGCCCCGTGGCCCCCGTCACGCGGGCCAGGGTCTTCTCGATGACGGCCCGCTCCCGCGGCATGAGCCGAGGCGCGAGCCGCCCGAGCTGGCGGGCCAGCGCGAGTCTGACGGGGCGGGGCAGCCAGCCGAGCGCCGCCGCGAGCCGGTACAGGTCCGCCCGATTGTAGGCGTGGGAGTACCAGCGCGGCCGGCGGGCCGGGCTGTCGAAGCGCGTCAGCGAGACAGGCACACCTGAGCGCCCGACGTCCGCGCTACTCCCAGCGGATGAGCATCTTGATCATAGATACCACACGGCCGCGGCGTCACCTACGTCAAGCCCCCGTCCACCGCGACGACCTGGCCCGTGACGTAGCTCGCCATGTCGGAGGCGAGGAAGGCCACCACGCTCGCAATTTCCTCCGGAGTTCCCATCCGCCCATAGGCGGTCATTCCCACGATGCGCTCCCTGACCTCCTCCGGCAGCGTGTCCGTCAGACCGGTGGGGACATAGCCGGGGGCCACGGCGTTCACGGCAATGTTCTTCCCGCCGTACTCCTTGGCCATGGCCTTCGTGAATCCGATGATGCCGGCCTTGGCCGCCGCATAGTTCGTCTGCCCCGCCCCCCCGATCATCCCGATCACCGAGGTGATGTTGACGATGCGGCCGTAGCGCTGCTTGATCATCTGGCGAACGGCCGCCTTGCTGCAGTTGAAGACGCTCTTCAGGTTCTGCGCGATCACGAAGTCGAACTCCGCCTCCTTCATGGAGACGAGGAGGCCGTCACGGGTGGTGCCGGCGTTATTCACCAGGATATCGAGCCGGCCCCGCGCGGCCGTGGCGGCCTTCACGACTTCGAGGGCGGTCTCGAAACGGCTGACGTCTCCTTGCACGCTCAGGGCCCCGCCCCTGCCCGTCTCGATCTCGGCCACGACTTCCGCGGCGGCCGCCGTGCTCGTGTTGTAGTTCACCACCACCGTCGCGCCGAGCGCGCCCAGGCGGATCGCGCAGGCTCGGCCGATCCCGCGCGAGGCTCCGGTCACGAGGGCGACCTTGCCCGCGAGATCGATCACCGCTTCTCCTCGACAGGGTCCCGCCGGCTCACCCACAGGAGCCCACCCGCCGCGAAGGCCATGCCGACCAGGCTGGCGAGCTGGGCGACGCGGAATTCCCCCACCCAGAAGCTGTCCAGGCGCAGCGCCTCGATGGCGAAGCGGCCCACGGAGTAGAGCCCGATGTAGGAGAAGAAGAGCACGCCCGGGCGGCTCCGGAAGCGCGGGCGGAGCCAGGAGACGAGGAGCACGAACAGGCCGAGGTCCCAGAGCGATTCGTAGAGGAACGTCGGATGGAAGAGCTCCGCCGTCGCGTACCCGGGCGGCCGATGCGACGGCGAGATGTAGACTGCCCAGGGCAGATCGGTGGGTCGTCCAAAGGCTTCCTCGTTGAAGAAGTTGCCCCAGCGGCCGATGGCCTGCGCGATGGCCAGGCTGGGCGCCGCAACGTCCAGGCTCCGGAGCACGGGCAGCCCGCGGCGCGTGGCGAGCCAGGCGCCCACGAGGCCTCCCACGATGAAGCCCCCGTGGATGGCGAGGCCGCCTTCCCACACCGCGAGGATCTTCCACGGATTCCGGCCGTAGTAGTCCCAGTTGAACGCGACCTCGTAGAGCCGCGCCCCGAGATACCCGGTGACCACGGCCCACCACGCGCAGCGGGAGATCTCTTCCGCGGGCAGGTTCTCGGCGCGCGCCTGGCGATCGGCGAGCCAGAGACCGAGCGCGATCGACGCCGCGGTGAGGATGCCGTACCACCTGATCTCCAGCGGGCCCAGCTGGAAGGCGATGGCGCCGGGAGACCTGAACATCCTCCAGCCCTACCGGCGAGAGCGGTCGACCTCGGCCGGGGCTATGGCTTGCCCCAGTACCCGCGATCCGCCGGGAAGACGGTCTTGCATCGGACCGGCTCGGTCGGTCCGTCGAGGGCGTCCGCGGCGGCGCGCCACACCGCGTAGTGGGGCGCCTTGCGATGCGCCTCGAGGGCGGCCTCGTCCTTGTAGACCTCGTAGAAGTAGTAGACGTTCTCGTCCTGCCCGTCCTGGAGCACGTTGAAGCGCAGGCAGCCGGCCTCGTCCTTCTCCGAGGCGAGCGCGTCGTGCTCGATGGCCTTGAGAAAGCGCTGCCGCTCCGTCGGTTTGACACGCACCTTCACCCAGATCGCGAGCATAGGGTCTCCTTGCAGTTGGTCAGACGGCGTCGACGAGCGTGCGCCGGGCCGCGGCGATCTCCTGCTGCACGGCCTCGGGACCGGGAAACGCGCGGTCGGCCTTGCGATACCAGTAGCGCGCGTTGTCCAGGTCGCCCTCGAGGGTGTGCACGATGCCGTGCAGCCACGCCGCCAGCGAGGATTTCTCGGCCTGGACGATCTCGTGCGCCTTCTGCCAGGCTCCCGCCTCCAGAAACTCCAGCGCCTTCTCGAGTGCCATGGGAGGAACTATACCATCGGGAAAGAACATCGGCTCGGCGGGGACTTGGGACATGCGCGCTTCGTCGAACGGGAAACGATGGGGTCCTTCGTCACGGGCGCTATACTCGTTACAGCGTTTCAAGGCACGGAAGCCCGGAGGTCAGAGAGATGTCCGCAGCCTCGCGTCTTGCGATCGGTGTGGTGGGCGGTGGGCAGGGCGGATCGGCTCTCCTCGATCTGCTCCTCGACTGGCCGGCCGCGCGGGTCGTGGTCGTCATCGACTCCCGCGAGGACGCGCCCGCCCTCACCCACGCCAGGGCGCTCGGAATCCCCACGAGCGCTCACCACCTCGAGGTCTTCTCGCATTCCGTCGACCTCGTGCTCGAGGTCACGGGGCGCCCCGAGGTCCTGAACGATCTCCTCCAGACCCGCCCTCCCGGCGTCGAGATCATCGGCGCGGGCAGCCTGCGGTTTTTCTGGGACCTCCTCCAAGATAGGCGCGAGAGTGATGCCCGCATGCGGGCGATCCTGGAGACGGCGCTCGATTGCGTCATCACCATGGACCATACCGGGAAGATCCTGGAGTTCAACCCGGCCGCCGAGCGGACCTTCGGCTACGCGCGGAGCGAGGCGGTCGGCCGCGAGCTCGGCGAGCTGATCGTGCCGCCCTCCTTCCGTGACCGCCACCGGCGCGGCCTGGCCCACTACCTGGCCACGGGACAGGGGCCGGCGATCGGCAAGCGGATCGAGCTGACCGCGATGCGCGCGGACGGGACCGAGTTTCCCGTCGAGCTGGCCGTCACCCGCATCGGCTCCGATTCGCCTCCCATGTTCACCGGCTACATCCGTGACCTCAGCGAGCGAAGGCGGACGGAGGCGATCCTGGCCGGCGAGCGGCAGCTCCTGGAGATGGTCGCGGCGGGAATCGAGCTGCCCAAGGTGCTCGCCACCCTCTGCGGCATCGTCGAGGCGCAGACCGACGGCATGCTCTGTTCCGTCCTCTTGCTCGATCCGGACGGCATGCATCTCCGTCACGGCGCGGCCCCCAGTCTCCCCCAGACGTACATCGAGGCCATCGACGGCACCGCCATCGGCCCGAGCGTCGGGTCCTGCGGAACGGCCGCTTTCCGGAAAGAAGCCGTCGTGGTCACGGACATCGCGACCGATCCGCTCTGGGCCGCCTTCCGCCACCTCGCCCTCCCCCACAAACTCCGCGCCTGCTGGTCGACGCCGATCCTGGCCTCCGACGGCGGAGTCCTCGGCACCCTCGCCATGTACTACGCGGAGCCGCGGAGCCCGGGCGACGCCCACCGTCTCATCATCGAGCGGGCTACGCACATCGCGGGGATCGCCATCTCGCGTGGCCGCGCGGAAGAGGCGCTGCGCCACAGCGAAGCCCAGCTTCGCCAGAGCCAGAAGATGGAAGCGGTCGGCCGCCTCGCGGGGGGCATCGCCCACGACTTCAACAACCTCCTCACCGTCATCAATGGGCGGAGCGATCTCCTGCTCCAGCGGCTCAATCCCCGAGATCCCGTTCACTCGAGCATCGAGCAGATCCGGAAGACGGCGGAGCGGGCGACCGAGCTGACCCAGCAGCTTCTCGCCTTCAGCCGCAAGCAGGTGCTCCAGCCCCGGGTCCTCGATCTGACCGCGGTGGTGAGCGAGCTCGCCCCCTTGCTGCGCCGCCTCATCGGGGAGGACATCAACCTCGTGGTGATTCCCGCCGCCCGAGGCCGCGTGAAGGCCGATCGCGCGGGGCTCGAGCAGGTGATCACGAATCTCGTCATCAACTCCCGGGACGCCATGCCCGCGGGCGGGCGACTCACCATCGAGACGGCCGATGCCGATCTGGACGCGGCCTTCGTCGGGCTACATCCGGGGACCCAGCCGGGATCGTACGTCGCGCTCGTGGTGCGCGACGAGGGCACGGGCATGAGCGCGGAGGTCCAGGCCCAGGCCTTCGAGCCCTTCTTCACCACCAAGGAGGTGGGCAAGGGCACCGGGCTCGGCCTGTCGACCGTCTACGGGATCGTCAAGCAGCACTCCGGGCACATCTCCGTGGAGAGCGTCGTGGGGGCCGGGAGCACGCTCAGCATCTACCTGCCCCGCGTGGAGATGGCCTCGGAGGCGCCCTCCCTGCCCCGGCCGTCGCTCCATTCCGTGCGGGGAACGGAAAGAGTGCTCCTCGTGGAAGACGAGGACGATGTCCGCGCCGTCGCCCGCGAGAGCCTCGCCAGGTACGGATACACGGTCCTCGAAGCGCGCGACGGCGAGGAGGCGCTTCGCATCGCCGGAGCGGAGAGCGGCCACATCGACGTCATGGTCACGGACGTCGTGATGCCGGGCATGAATGGGCGGGAGCTCGCCCAGCGGCTGCTCGCCATCCGTCCGGGCACGCGCGTCCTGTACGTCTCCGGCTACACGGACGATGCCCTCAGCCAGCACGGCATCCTGGACCAGGAGCTTGCCTTCCTGGCCAAGCCGTTCGCGCCCGAGACACTCGCGCGGTCGGTGCGTCAGGTGCTCGACGACGCTCCCCCGAACCAGCCCTCCTCGACGAGCCCGTAACGCGTTAGACTGCTAGCGCCCCGGCCGCGGTGGCCCGCGGTCAAGGAGTCCGCCACAGGAAAGGGACCTCGCATGGCGTCCGCGTGGGATTTCGACGTGGCCGTGATCGGCGGAGGGCCGGGTGGCTCGTCCGCCGCGACCGCTCTGGCCCGACGCGGGCGCACGGTCCTGCTTCTCGAGCGGGACAGGTTCCCTCGCTTCCACATCGGAGAGTCCCAGCTTCCCTGGAGCAACGAGGTCTTCCGCGCCCTGGGTGTTCACGACGCGATCGCCGAGGCGGGCTTCGAGAAGAAATGGGGGGCGAGCTTCCGGACGGTCGACGGCGCCACCGAGCAGTACGCGGACTTCCAGTTCGCCGCGGAGACGCCCTCCCCCCAGACCTTCCAGGTGCCGCGGGCGACCTTCGACGAGGTCCTCCTGCGCCACTCTGAACGGTCCGGCGCGAAAGTGCTCGAGGAGCACCGCGCCCTCGACGCGGCCTTCGAGCCGGACGGGGTCGTGCTGCGCTTCGTCGGGCCAGACGACACCGAGCAGGCTGTGCGCGTGGGCTTCGTGGTGGACGCATCGGGACGAACGGGCTTCCTCACGAAAAAGCTCGGCCGTCATGAGTTCGACCCCGTGCTGCGCAACATCGCCGTCCACGCGCAGTACGAGGGCATCCCGCGCCTCGAGGGCCGGCGCGCAGGCGACATCCGCATGTTCACGCGGGCCGACATGGGATGGATCTGGCTCATCCCGATCTCGCAGAGTGTCACGAGCGTGGGCGCCGTGATTCCCCAGTCTGTCCATCGGAGGGAGTCCAAGGCCGTTCCCGAGGACAGCCTCACCCACTACCTCACGGGCACGGCAGGTCTCGCTCCTCTGCTCGCGCACGCGCGGCGTGTCTCCCCCGCGCGCTTCGACGCCGACTACTCGTACCTCGGCTCGAGCCTGGCCGGAGACCGCTGGATCGCCGTCGGAGACGCGGCGGCGTTTCTCGACCCGATCTTCTCGACGGGCGTTCTCCTCGCGATGCAGGCGGGGCTCGAAGCCGCCGAGGCCATCGACGACTCGCTGCGGGCAGGCGAGCCGGCGCGGCATCGGTTCGCGGCGTGCGAGCGGCTCGTGCGGCAGCGTTACCATCACTTCCGGCGCTTCGCCGTCGGGTTCTACGACCCCTACTTCCGGGATCTGTGGTTCCGGCCCGCGTCGCGGCTCGGCATCTTTGGCGCCATTCTCTCGGTCCTGGCAGGAAACTGGCGCCCTTCATGGATGACCAGACAGCGGATCAGGTTTTTCTTCACGCTCGTCGCGCTCCGTCGTTTCTTTCGGCTCCCCGTCACCTCCGGCCGCATACCCGAGCCCTAACGCGAGACCGACCGTGCCTGACCGCCTGAGCATTCTCTCGCCGACCGGGCATCTGGGATTCACTCCCATCGAGCGCGGCAGCTTCGAGATCGGCGTGGGGCGGCGGCCCGATGCCATCGTCGCGGATTCCGGGAGCTGCGATATCGGCCCCCAGCCGCTCGGATCCGATGAGCACTGCAGTCCCGAGGAGTGGCAGCGGCACGACCTGGAGCTCATGCTCCTGGCCGCGCGGCAGCTCGGCGTGCCCATGATCGTTGGCTCCGCGTCCGACACCGGCACGGATCGTGGCGTCAATCAGTATGCGGACATCATCCGCGGGCTGGCGCGACGCCATCGGCTCGCCCCGTTCAAGCTCTCCACCATCTGCTCCCAGGTGAGCCGCGAGGAGGTGGGGCGTCGTCTCGAGGACGGTGTGCGGATCGAGGGGCTCGACGGACGGCCCCCGCTCACGAAGGAGACGCTGGCGCGCACCGACCGGCTCGTGGCCGTGATGGGCGTGGCGCCCATCATCCGCGCGCTGGACGAGGGCGCGGAGGTGGTCATCGCGGGCCGCTCCAGCGACTCCTGCATCTTCGCCGCGCCCGCCATCCGCGCGGGCTTTCCCGAGGCGGCTGCGTACTACCTGGGCAAGGTGCTCGAGTGCGCCTCCTTCGCGGCCGAGCCCTTCATGGGCAAGGAGAGCATCATTGGCACGGTGACCCCCGACGCCGTCTCTGTCACCGCCATGCACCCGGGGCAGCGCTGCACCGTCGCCTCGGTGGCGAGCCACGCCATGTACGAGCGGGCGAATCCCTTCTTCGAGCACGTGGCGGGCGGCGCGCTCGACATGACCCACTGCCGCTACGAGCAGGTCGACGAGCGGACGACCCGGGTGACCGGCTTCGCGTTCCGCCGCGATCCCGTCTACCGCATCAAGCTCGAGGGCGCCGGGAAGGTCGGCGAGCGCGCCGTGGCCATCGCGGGGATCCGTGATCCGTACACGATCGGCCACATCGATGCGGTGATCGACTGGGCGCGCTCCAAGGTGGAGGAGCGCTGGGGCCCGCCGGGCGAGCGCTACCAGCTCTACTACCACGTCTACGGGCGCGACGGGGTCATGGGCCCATGGGAGCCGCGGCGAGCCTTCCCCGCTCACGAGCTCTGCCTCGTGGTGGAGGCGATCGCGCCGCGCTTCGAGGACGCCGAGGTCGTCTGCGCCCTCGGCACCCGAAACCTCTTCTACGCCCGGCTGCCCGAGGTGAAGGGAACGGCGGGGACGGCGGCCCTCATGATGGACGAAGTGCTGCGCGGGAAGGCCGGCTACGAGTGGACGCTGAACCACGTCTTGCCCCTCGCGGACCCCCTCGAGCTCGTCACCATCAAGACGGAGGTGGTGGGCGGATGACCACGAAGCCGCTCGTCGAGCTGGCCAAGACCATCCGGAGCAAGAACGCGGGAGTGGACCAGATCACCTTCGACGTCATCTTCCCGGATCGCGAGAGCTACGAGCTCGTGAAGCGGAGCGGGGCCCTGACGGCGGAGACGGTGGCCCGGCTCTACGCCGTCCCCCGCGAGCGGCTCACCGCCTTCGTCGAGTACGACCCCGCCCTCGCCATCAAGTTCACCATCCGGCGGGAGCGTCCGAGCGGCAGCCCGGGGGAGCGTGACGTCTTCGGGGCTCAGCAGTACGCGCCCCTCTTCGACCTGCCCATCCCCGTCGGCTCCTGACCATGCGGCTCACTCCTGGAACACGTGGAGGTAGTGCGCGATGACCTTGCTCGAGTTCCTCCTTCTGCTCGTGATCGCGGGAATCTGCGGATCGGTCGGCCAGGCCATCGGCGGCAGCTCCCGCGGGGGGTGTCTCGTCTCGATCGCCCTCGGGTTCATCGGAGCAAGTACGCCTCGCGTGCCGCCTTCGGGCGACGCCTCGCATCTGGACCTTTTTGAGCAACCTGCAGCGTCCTTGCCAGTTAGTTGACGTAGTCAAGCGTTAGTTGACGTAGTCAAGTATCTGTGTGACCATGTCACCTACCTGTCGGACCGTCTCCTCAGGGGTGACCCATGGCCGAGAGCGACTTCGACCAGCGCGTGGCCGCCGTGCGGCGCTTCAACCGCTTCTACACTCGCCAGATCGGCCTCCTCCAGGAGAGCTACCTCAAGAGCCAGTTCTCGCTGAGCCAGGTGCGCGTGCTCTATGAGCTCGCGCATCGCGAGCGACCCACCGCCACCGAGCTCGGACGGGAGCTGGGGCTGGATCCTGGCTACCTGAGCCGCATCCTCCGTCTCTTCGAGAGGCGCGGGCTCCTCAAGCGCACGCTTTCCAAAGCGGATGGCCGGCAGAGCCATCTCTTCCTGACGGCCCGCGGTCAGGCCGCCTTCGCGCCTCTCAATACGCGCTCGCGGGAGGAGATCGGGTCCATGCTGCGCGCCCTGCGCGCCCGGGATCAGATTCGGCTC
>WNGK01003563.1_pt1 | contig 28721 bp, 37 predicted proteins | sample 5400601 | NCBI WGS metagenome assembly WNGK01 (sample SAMN13153376, study PRJNA577476) | soil metagenome | isolation source: 60 cm soil or saprolite under Garry oak tree replicate 1 | place: USA:California | collected 2016-06-15
TTTCGGCGCCTCCGAAATCCCATTTTTCCAACGCCTTAGCCAACATGACAACGGTGCATATGCCGGTACGGATGGATCCCAGCTTCGATCCCCGCAAGACCCTGAATTTCGGACGCATGGTAGAGCAGTGGGGAACGGTTCCCCTGGCATATCTGGAGCAATTTGCGAAGGTTGATTTCACCTACGGGTACATCGGCAGTGAGGATCTGACCATGTATCCCATCCTGCCTCCGGGTAGTTTTATCCAAGTGGACGAGTCGCGGGACAAGGTTCTGGAGGGTGGCTGGCGCTCGGAATACGAACGTCCCATCTACTTCGTTGAAACTCGGGATGGCCACACCTGCTGTTGGTGCACGCTGACCCGCGAGGAAATCATTCTACAACCCCACCCGCTCTCCCCAATGCCACCACGGGTGCTTCGCTATCCTCAACAGGCAGAGGTGATTGGACAGGTTGTGGGGGTGGCTATGAGGCTCGGCGAGTGGCATTCCGTTCCCGAGTCCGCTCCAGCCCCAAGAGAGCGTGCAGAACTGAACTGAGGTGGCGCGCCGAACCTGCCCCCGGATCGCTGGGCAACAACCCGTGGCCGCGCTGGGCCAAGTCTCCAAGATACTGTTCCGGGTCAACCCCAACCAACTCACTGGATTTTTCAACGTCTTCCAAAAGCGTCCCCAAGGGCGTGGAGAGCACCTCAGAAACCACTTCGCGATGGGCAGTGCCGAGGGCTTTGTTTGCAGTATTCCGCCCGTACACCTTGCCGAAGCCCCAGTGCGCATAATCCCCTTTCCGCGAGCGCAAACCAGCCACGTACTCCAGTTTTCGAAGGCAGCCGCCAACCGCCTCCAGGGTCGTATGCGACAAGTCTTCCAAGGCCGATTTCAGTGTCATTGGCTGTTACGTTTTCGGGAACTCTAAATCAACCACCAATTCCGTGCGGACAAGCGTCCGCCGTCACATTATCACGGTGCAACTTCCACTTCAACAAGGAGTTTCACCGTGAAAAAAACCCTACTTTTGCTCGCTGCTGCTCTGTTAGCTCTGACATTGACCGCTCCAATGGCTAGCGCGAACAACCCCATCTGTCCGCCCAATAGCTGCTCCGCGCAATAGGCAATAAAAATTTGTTTGTGGGCTGCCGGCGAAAAGGCTACCATTTCTGGCAGCCCATGCATTTCTTACTGCAGTATCTCTGGATCGCTCCGCATGTCCTCTTGGGTGTCTCCCTCGTCATATTTCATCGCCGAGGCCTGCAAAAGCAATTCCCTTTTTTTTTCACTTATGCGCTATTTGAGCTATCTCAGTTTCTTGCGTTGATCACAACCGACTTGCTGGTTGTCTTGGATCCAGTGTACCGATTGAATTTTTATCGCTGGATCCTGGTCTGGGGTCTGGGGATCAGTTCGTTGCTCAGTTTCGGAGTGATATACGAGCTGGTGAACCACATGATCCTGTCTCGTTCGACACTGGCCCCGACTTTACAACCTGTGCTGCGCTGGTCGGCCGCGGCTCTCCTTCTGTTGACCGCAATGGCCTCTGGCCGCCTCGCGGTGACTGGCGTCGAACGCGTGACGAACGTTTTTCAGGTGCTGGATTTTTCATCCAGCGTGCTTCAAGTCGGGTTGCTTACCGTGCTGTTTCTGTTCAGCCGGGTTCTGCGGGTTTCGTGGCGAAGCTTCCCTGTAGGAATCGCGGTCGGGCTGGGAATCCTCGGGTGCGTTGAGTTATCGGCCGCCGCAATACTTCCTGTATTCGGGGCTCGTGCCTACGCCGCTATTGACGCGGTGCGGCTGGGGGCTTTTCATGTCTGCGTACTGGTTTGGCTCGGTTACCTTATTCGGCCAGAACGGCAACCCAAGTTTGCCGGTAAGCTTCTGCAAAAATCAGAATTAGAGTCTTGGGACCAGGAGTTGCAAAGGATGGTGCAGCGATGATGATTCCGTTTATCTTTGCCGCCATAGGTCTGTTGGGCCTGCTCTTGATTTTCTACTTGGCGAAGGATCTCCGCTCGCAGGGGGGCGATCTCGACCAGCTTGCGGCCCAGTTGCGGCCGATCGACGTGAACGCCTTCCGCAACCTGATGGACGAGCGCGAACAGGAATACTTGCGCGCTCACCTGCCGCCCAGGGAGTTTCGAAGTATTCACCGTGAGCGGATGCTGGCTGCGGTCGAGTACGTTTGGTGCGCGACCAGGAACACGTCCATCCTGATAAGTCTGGGAGAAGTGGCCAAGCAGAGCCCCGATCCCACAGTCGCAGACGCAGCCGACAAACTGATCGAGAATGCACAACGACTTCGCTTGTACGCAATTCAGGCCGTGCCGCGAATGTACGTGAGCATGGTCTTTCCGGGTGCAAGCAGGGCACCGCAATTCATTGCTGAGACTTACGACAGTATGGCCCGCCAGGCAGTAGTGCTCGGGTGCCTGCAGTATTCGGCCCGGGGCATGTCATCGGCGCTCTGACTCAGGGACCCTCGAACCCATGCGGCGCGAACGTCCGGCTTGTTATGGCTTTCCCAGCGCCATGATGATCAGCACCGCCGGAAGATAAATAACCGACGCATGCAGGAGTCGGCTGGCGAGCACTCGGGAGCCTGCGGACTTGGCAAGCTTCAGGGAGTGATAGAGAAGAAATCCGCCCGCCAGCAGCATGGAAAGCGTATATGCGGGATCAGCGCGTCCAATCGCGGGCAGGAGAGTAGTAAGAATCAGAGCCAGCGTGAAGGCGATGATCTCCCCGCGAGTAAAACGAGAATCCATATCAAACTGCGGCAGCATGTGATACCCGGCCCGTTCGTAGTCTTCGCGGTACAGCAGAGCAATAGCCAGAAAATGAGGGAACTGCCACAGGAACAACACTGCAAAAAGAAACATGGCTGGGCCGCTGACGGCGTTCGAAGCTCCAACCCATCCGATCAGGGTTGGCATGGCGCCGGGGAATGCTCCCAGCAGCGTGCACAGTGGGGTGTGCCGCTTCAACGGGGTGTAAATCAGGAGATAGCTGAGCAAAGTCGAGACCGCAAGCAGCGAAGCCAGCCGGTTCACCAGCAACGCCAGATACAGGCCGCCAACAAGACTCAAGAACGCGCCGAAAAGGAAGGCTTCGCGAGAGCCGAGCCTGCCGGACGGCAGGGGGCGGTTGGCGGTACGCCGCATGCGCGCGTCCCACGATCTCTCCATCCACTGGTTGAGCGTCGCCGTGCCGCTTGCCACCAGCAGCGTGCCTAGCAGTGTGTTGAACAGTCCGACAAAATGAAACGGGCCGCGAAGGCCCAGGTAGTAACCGGCCGAGGTGGTCATTAGGATCAGCAGGTTCACTTCCGGCTTGGTGAGGAAGTAATAGTCCGCGAGTTTGGACCTCAGGGTTTGAAGCGCGGTGGGGTTTGCCATCACGTTTGTGGTCGCCATGTTACCAATCTTGGACGGATTCTCCACCGCTGTCGCTGCGCCTAACCTGATTGCGTTTACGATGCACCACAAAAATCATGCCGATGGATGCGAGCGTAGGGGGGACGATGAGAATCAGAATCCCACTCTTCAACGCCTCAATCATGCGGGCGCCGGCAGATGCCGCTTGAGTGTAACAGAGCGCGCAGCTTTGGGAGAAAGCCGGTGCCGCGGTCAGGAGCAGGATCAATCCCGCCAACCCAAGCCATGCCAGCCGAAGGTGCGACTCACTTTTCATGATTCATCCCGATCACTAGCTGGGCCCGATTCCGGTGAACCGAAACAGCAACAACCGGAAGCTGTCGGTCCAGATGTAGTTCATGGTCGCCAGCACGAAGAGCATGGTGACGACGATGAATTTCATAAAAACCGGTTTTTCCGAGCCCAGGTTCATCCAGAATATCACCACCAGGAGGGTTTCGATGACGGCGAAGGTCAGAAAGCGGACCACTAAATGTGATCCCTCGATGTTCTGATAGCCGATGAAGAACTGAAGTCCGGTAATCACCAGCAAGCAGAGATACACCCCTGCATATTTGCCCAGCCCTTGTACTTCAGCGGTCGCCATAGGATTTCGCTCCTTAGGTTTTCGGTGCCAGGTTCATCAGATAAATGATGGGGACAATAAAAAGCCAGACCAGACTCACGAATTGCCAGAAAAGGCTCATGATTTCGAGATCATCGGCGTTGTACCGGCCTCCCCGGTAGCGGATGGCCACGATGATCAAAGCAATCGTACCCGCCGAAATGTGCAGCAGGCTGAACCCGGTGACGACGTAGAACCCGGCGCCAAAGGCTGCTGGCCCCCAGGGATTTTGAAACAGGCCCACGCCTTGGTTGATCATCCCCATCCAATCGCGGATGTGCAGCAGGGTGAAGAGAATGCCTGCGCCACCGGTGATCATCATCCAGCGGAAAGCTCCAGCCTTGTCGCCCATTTTGGCTGCCCGAAGCCCCATCAGCATAGTCAGGCCGCTGGTCAGCATAATCACGGTCATGATCGCGACATTGGTCACGCTGTGGAAAGGTCTCGGCCAATCGGGACTGGAATTACGCAGGAATGCGTAAGCTGCGACACAGGCAGCGAACGTCATCACGTCCGCCATGATGAACAGCCACATCGCAAGCTTTTTGGAAGGAATGGCAAACGGACGTGCTTCCATCGGTGGAGCTGCGTGGGTTCCCATGATCAAGTGTGCTTCGCTCACGGCGCCTCCTGTTGTGCGGACTAAAGCTTCATCCAAAGGAGCAAAAGCAAATACACCCAAAGAATACCCATGAAGTGCCAATAGTAGGAAACCGTATCAAGCGTGCTGCGCCGCAAGACGACCCTATGCAGTTTACGTAGGACATACGTCAGGCCAACCAGCCCACCCAGCACGTGCAGGGCATGCACCGCGGTCAGCAAATAAAAGAAGGAACTGTTCGGATTGGTGGCAAGATATAACCCTTCGGAACGCAACTGAAGCCATGCTGCATATTGGCCGGCAACAAAAACCACGCCGAGGAGCAAGGTAACGTACAACCACCGCGAAGGGTTTAGATCGAACGTTCTTGGACCGCCGCCCATGAAAACCGCGACCCGCCGCCGCGAGATTTCCAAAGTTACGCTGCTGGCAAGCAGCACAAGTGTATTCAAGTAAAGAACTCGGGGCAGGGTAAGGTGGTGCCAATCCAATGCTGCTCCTTGCCGCACGACCAAGGCACTGGTAAAGGCGGCAAAGGTCATGCTAATCGCAGCAAGCGCCACCCAGATTCCGGTTTTTGACGGAGGGGGCGCGTAATCTTCGACCGCATGCAAGTTGCCATCGCTCGGAACCAAATTCCGGAAGCCTCCGTTGCCGGGAGATCCTGGCTCCGGTGAGCGACGCGGTTTAACCTTCGGCGGCTCGTGGACCGTAGTGGCCATAGGGTACTGAACTCCTCTTGAACAAATTGTATGGTCGTTCGCTTACGGCTCGTCGTGTGCGTTCTTGACCTGCTCGGGTGAATCTTGCATCAGGTAATCACCGGTTGAACTCTCCACGCCGTACTGATACGGATCGTGATAAACGACCACATGTCTGCCCCCGAAGTTGTCATGCGGCGGCGGCGAAGGTATTGACCACTCCAGCGAGGTGGCTTGCCACGGGTTGTCCGGCGCAGGCTTGCCCCAGAACCGGCTGTGAATGAAGTTGTAAAGGAAAATCAACTGGGCTGCGCCGGTAAAGAGGGCCGCTATCGTGATGAAGCGGTGCACGCCGACAAACGGCTGCATGTAATCCACCACAAATGCCTGGTAGCGGCGCACATTCCCCGCCAGTCCCAGGTAGTGCATCGGCATGAAAATGCAGTAGACGCCGACGAAGGTACACCAGAAGTGAACCTTTCCCAGGGTTTCGTTCATCATTCGTCCCCACATCTTCGGGAACCAGAAGTAAGTTCCAGAGAAGATGCCAAACAGCGCCGCGATGGCCATTGTAAAGTGGAAATGAGCCACTACGAAGTAGGTCGCGTGGAGCAGGATCTGGATCGAGGGCTGCGCCAGAAAGAAGCCGCTCACCCCGCCGGTGACGAACATCGAAATAAAGCCCAGCGCAAACAGCGAAGCTGAGTTAATGCGCAACTTCGCACCGTAAAGGCTCCCAATCCAGATTAGGACTAGGATCGTGGATGGAATGGTGATTAGCAGTGTGGGGAAGGAGAACAGCAGCGACGAGAAGGGGTTCATCCCGCTAACGAACATGTGATGGCCATAGACCATATAGCTCAAGACTGCAAGCGCCCCCAAGGAGTAAATGATCGCTCTATGGCTGAGCATGGGCTTCCGCATGTTGGTGATCAGGACGTGGGAGATGATACCCATTCCCGGCACGATGGCGATGTACACCTCAGGATGTCCGAAGAACCAGAACAAGTGCTGCCATAGCAGAGTCGATCCGCCCGAGTGCGGTTGCAGTTGGTCGTTAATCACCAGATTGGAGGCCACGAAGAAGCTCGTCCCGGCCACATGGTCCAGAATGAGCAGGATGCAGGCCGGCATCAGCACGGAGAACGCCGTCAACCCCATGCACGAGGTAATGAACCACGCCCAAGTAGGAAGCGGCATCCGCCACAAGCTCATACCTTTGCAACGGAGGTCGAGGACATTGGGAATAAAATTCAACGTCCCGAGCAGCTGTCCCACGCAGAAGATTGCGATGGAGGTTGCCCAAAGAACCACGCCCGCGCCCTGGCCGGGACCTGCCACCGCCCCAACTGCACTCAGCGGCGCGTATTGCGTCCAACCGCCTAAGGTTGGCCCGTCGCCCACGAAGAACGACGAAAGCATGACGCAGAACGCCACGAACGTGACCCAGAACGACATCATATTGAAATGCGGAAAGGGCATGTCCTCTGCGCCAACGTGGATTGGCAGGAAGAAATTGCCGAAGGCCGCGAAGGGTGCAACCGTGAGCACAAAGAAGACCATGAAGGTCGCGTGCATGGTCATGAGTTGCAGGTAGAATTCCGGCGTCATCACATTCCCGGCGGCGCCGCTCTTGGAGAGCAAGTGCAGCCCCGGAATCGGATAGTTTGTCCACCCCAGGTGGATGCGCATCAGCCAGGAAAGAACCATCCCAATGATCACAGCGGCCAATCCCAGGCCGTAATATTGCTTGCCGATCACCTTGTGATCCAGGCTAAAAATGTACTTCCGGATGAAACTGGTCGGAGGCCCGTGGTGTGCCGCCGCGTGCGCTGACATGTCGTGCATGTGCTCACCTCGAAAGGAGAACTCGCCGGCCGCAACCAGTGCGGACGGTCTTCCCTCACTGCATAGCCGCTTCCTTCTTTAGCCAGTCGTCAAAGTCCGGCTGAGACATCACACTAAGGTATGCTTTCATGTTGTAATGCCCCAGGCCACAGAGCTGGCTACATACAATTTCGTACCTGCCAATTTTCGTTGCGGTGAAGTGAAGTTGGAGATCCAATCCCGGCACGAAATCCTGATGAATTCGCAAGGCCGGAACATAGAAGGAATGGCTGAGGTCTTTGGAGTGCATCAGCAAGCGAATTTCACGGTTAACTGGAATGGCCATTTCGGCGGTCACGATGTCATCTTTGGAATCCGGATCGTTGATTGGATCAAGACCAAAGAAATTCTGGCTGGTCTCACTGATCTTGTCGGCGTGCAGTGGACCAAGCTTTCCATCTGGCCCCGGATAGCGGAAATAGAATGCAAACTGCCCGGCCTGGACTTGAACGGGCATCGCGTCTGCGCCAGGCTGTGTGAAGTAGATATTGGCCCAGGCTTTTACTCCGAAAATTCCCAGAGCAAATACTTCCAGACCGACAAGAATAAACGCGGCAGCCACCAGCCCCGCCGCGCCGCCAGGAAAACTCTTCGTCTTCTCGCCCAGTTTAGTTCCGGAGAACCTCCAGATAAACCAAGCCAGGATGATCTGCGAGGCGAGAAAAGAAATTCCGGCCTCCCACATCGTTTCCGATAACTGGTCATCAATGGCTTGACCGTGGGTCGAGATGTCCTCCATCGGATGCCAGGTATTGCGGATGATGGGAATCGCGGAAAGGATCGCAATTATGAGGATGGTGACGGCAAAGAGTTTCGCCATGATGCTTCGCCCTCCGGCATTAGGCGGGATATGGCCGCCTTGTATCAAGGCGGCCTCGCCCCTCGAAGAGGGCTATTTCGCCTTGAAGGTAAAATTCGCTGTCGAAGGCTTTCCCGCTGCCACTGTTATCTTCTGCGTCTGGGTGCCGTAAGTTTCCTGCCATGCGGTCAACGTGTAGTTCCCTGGCGGCACGTTTTCGATTTTGAATGAGCCCTTGTCGTCACTGACCCCGTAAGGCCCCTTCACCACGGCCATGTAGCCACTCATCCAGGGATGAATGTTGCACTTCACGTGGATCGCAACTTCTTCCGCGTTCCAAGATGTGTCGATGGGTGGTGCGCTGGACGGCTGCGACTTGTTCCATTCATGATTCGGGCCCCCGGGTTTCGGCATCGGATGGATATTGTGTGAGGTGGGATCGCTGTTCGTTACTTTGAAGTGCTGATTGGCGTCCAGACCCATCACGTGCGGAATATACTGGCAGCCTTTTTGGTCCCAAGTCGGGGTCTGGGGAGCTACCTCGTTGGCCGCAGCGCCACTCAAGCCTTCCGAAAGGTAGACCACAACGTTCTTCAATCCTCCGTCCGATCCGACCACGACGCTCTCCGTGGTCACTGGATTGGTTTTGTGAAGGTTTTGGCAATATGGTTCCTTGGACATATCTATCGGCTTTTGGTGCGGAGCCGTCCCATCCAGCTTGATCGTCCCCGTGATGCTGGCTTCCGAAGGCGGAGCAGCTTTGACTCCGCGCTGCCAAATCACGGCTAAGAGCATCAGCATCAGTGCAGCCGCCAGAATTGCAAACATCCTGTGCCGGATCAGTGTTTTCATAACTCCTTCTCCTGGGTCAAACTACTTGTTCTCACCTTCCGGCTTGGTCTCGTTTGCCGGAGCTGCCGGCGCATTTGGATTGATTGGCTTCAGGCCAAGTTGCCTTGCGATTTCCTTTTCCTTGGTGTGCATGGGTTGCAATGTGCGCAGGTACAACACCAGGTCCCAGGCCTCGTCCGGCTTCACGTTGTCGGCAAACGAAGGCATCGGCGTACCGTCGAGGCCGGTCATGAAGATGCGGTAGAGGTCGCGGTCTTCAGTGCCGCACTTGAACCGCGTCTGGTCGTAGAAGTTGAACGGCTTGATCGGCCGGTTCTGATCATCCGTAAGGGTATCCGCAGAGGGACCGTTCCCTCTGCCTTCAACCCCGTGACACTTCCAGCACTCCAGTTTCTGAAACACCGCCTGCCCAGCCTTGATCCGGTCCGCGGTAACCGCCGGCTCGGCCGGAATCTCGATCGGCGCCCCTGGCTTCTCTGTTTTCCATCTTTCGGAGAAATGTTTGACGTAAGCCACCAAGTCTGCACGCATCTGGTTCGAGAGCGGGTTCCAGGAAGGCATGTTGGAGCTTTCCAAGCCCCGTCCAACCGTGTTGAACAGATCTTCATCGCTGGGCAGAGTCCCGGTCGGTGTAGAGCGGCATTTGAACGTGGCCAAGGTGAAGTTACGCGGCTTGGGATCCAACCACACGGCATTCTCTCCCTCGCCATCGCCCAAGTCGCCATGACAGCCAGTGCAATAACGGCGATAATTCATTGCTGCGTCGCGAGCATGCCCGGTCAGCTTGCCGACATGGCTCTCCATGCCGAGGTCCTCGTCTTGCTGATATTTTGTGACTTGCGCGGAGGAAAGGCTGCAAACTACCAGCACTGCCACTGCGCACGCGATTGATTTGAGCTGTTGTGTACGCATTTCCTCCTCCTTTAGAAGTCGAAGTCAAAGCCCAACATCAGGCTGCTTTGCGTCAAATCTGTACCATCAGGAGCCATGCCGTGCTGCCGTATCCACGAATATTCGTTGTGCCACGCAAACCCCGCCCGGCTGGTCATAAACGGCATGTAACGGTATCCGAAGAGATAATTATCAATGTTCCCGAGATTAGAGGGCAGGCTAGCGTTGGCCTGTTGCGACATTCGCACCCACTCTGATCTCTGAATAAAGATCAGTTGCGGGCTGTGGACCCAATGTGTCTCCACGAATGCGCCATTCCAGGTGGGAGATCTAGATCCTGCAGGTAAAACCGTACTCGGCGTGTTATTGCCGCTTGCTACGCCGTCGATCAGGTCCCCGAAATTCGCGCCGAACCAAGCGCTATCAGATCCGTGCTGGGTCACAACCTGGAAATCCAGCTTGCCGAAATAGAACAGGCCAACGAACCCTTCGCGGCTGAAACCCTTGTTGCCGGTTCCGGAACTCGGTATCGGCACGCCGCCGCTGGTCAAGTAGGTAGTCGGTGCCTGACCCACCATGGCGTAGAAGCCGACCCGGTCCGTTCCCAGCTTGCCTACATTAAACGCCTGGCTGCCTGCGAAAAAGGCGCTATAGGAATTACTGCCATACAACACATCGGGATTTCCATCGGTGGAACTTATAACTGCCACGGAAAGCCGTGTGCGATCATTCGCCGAATGGCCCATCCATTCGACCCCGAGCTGGTTGTCGCCAATTTGGCCGAAGATATTGCCGTCGGTGGCAAAAACGGCGCCTGTGCTATCGACTGCGGGAGGACTGAAGTGGTAAAGGTTGAAGCTCCCGCCATAACTCGACAGCGTCACCACGCGCTTTTCGGAAACGATGTTGTCGAGTTCGAATTTGCCAAGTTTGAAATTCAGCCATGGGCTGTGGAACAGATTGTCAAGCCGAACATTCACCGATTCCATGTGGAACGCACCGAATTCATCGGAGGAAGGAACCAAGAGAAAGGAGATGTTCTTCTCTAGAGTGCCTCCCGTCAGGATGTCGAGCCCGGTGTGGTCAAATCCCGTGAATGTCAGCTTGCGGAGGGCGGAGCCACCGGACGGTGTGTCATAGGTGATCTTGTCTGTGCTTTCGCGATGCCAGAAGGGCGTGATGCGTAACGTGATAGGCCAATACGATGGGTTCTGCCAGATGGGAGCGTCCCGGTCGTTCATCAACTGATAGCCGTTGTCTTTGAACTTTTGCCCAAAGTAATTCAGCATCGGCCAGGCTTCATGGCAGGCCGAACATCGCAGGCCGTACTTCCTCGCAAATGCAGGTATGGCGTGGGCGTTGCTGCTGAAGGAAAGAAGGAAACTTGCGGTGAGAAGCAGGCCCGCCAAACTGCTCCGGATCGAAGCCATCGGCATCCTCCTGGGAGACCACATCCACAACCGACTTCTTTTTACCCCAAAGCGCGCCAAAGCGCGTGACGGTCTGTGTTTGTAGCACTCCAAAAATAAAATGTCAAGAGAATGTCAAAAACTTGTCGAGAACTTGTCATGCAACTAGGCTCTGGATCGGCCCGCGCCGCCCTCCCGTTTGACGTCAGATAAGTACAGAGCGAAAGTTCTTAAGGTGCGAATCCCGTTTAGCGTGAAAGATACAAGCTGGAATGTTTGGCGTCGGGTGGTACTATTCTTCGCAAATGGTCAAAGACAGACTGCGGCATCAATTTGGCGGCTATTTGGGCAAAGCCGAGGCCACCATCTACTCCGTCCTCGCGCTGTTGCTTTCTATCACAGCACTGGTGGCGATCGCGGGCGCTGCCCGGTTGCTCTGGGATGGCCTGAGCCACTGGACGATCGCGGTCGAGACCCTGCGGGTGTTGGACCAGCTCTTGGTGGTGCTGATGCTGGTAGAGATTCTGCACACGGTGCGCATCTCCATACGCTCACATTATTCTGGTCACCGAGCCATTCCTCGTGGTTGGCCTGATTGCTTCGATTCGGCGGATACTGGTGATTACCCTGGAAGCCTCCACTCTTACCAAAGAAGGATCGTGGTCGACCCAGGGCGCCAGCATTTTTCGCGCTTCCATGCTTGAACTTGGCTTGCTTGGGCTGCTGGTTCTGGTTTTGGTATTTTGCATTACACTCTTGCGTCGCCACGCTCCCAGCCCGAAAGACCTCGAGAACCTCTGAGATTGACATCCTCGTGCTGTCCGCGATATGAAGTTGCTTGTTTAAGGGAGAGAAAGCAGCGGGAGGAATGTGAAGGGTTTCCGGCAACCCAGGCAGCGACCGCGACGGATCCCAATCCAATCGTGATGTTCGTCGTGCGCTTGCTTGCTGCGCCGTCCGTGGCCGATGATCGAATCGCGTTCACAAGTAGGGCATCGCCGCAGGATCACCTTGTCGCAGTCTCTGGCCCAGTCCGTTTCGAGCTTGTGCAGCGGAGCAGAAAGTGGGATAAAGAGAATCGTAGTTCATTGGGGCTCCGCCGCCGGGGTTGACCTGCCAAGATCTGAGCCGGAAGCGGAGCTCCTCCTCCTGAACAAATCCAACTGGAAGAGAATAAAGCTTCTCACCTACAGCTTCTTCGGGGTGTGATTCTGAGAGTTGGCCGGTTATCTCGGCAATCCGGAAGTAATTTCGACGAGGACCCGCGACAAAAGCAGCCATTCTTATGCTGCGGCTCCTCTAGCGCAAGAAATTGGTCACCAAGCGCCAGATACTTACCTTTGTTGTTCGAATGAGGGCGGGAACGAGAGATCGTCTGCTTTCGGCTTCGACTCGGCTTTCAAATTGGTTTCTCTCGAAGGCCGCATCTGATCGAGTGTCGCAATCGGCCGTCAAGTATGCTCACGACGCGGTCAGTGAAATATAACCGCGATTTTCCGCCAACAACATGAGCTACTTCCAGATGCCGTCTCCTGATTCTTTATGAATTGGGTCGAGCCCAAAATTATCCTCGATCGTTCGCAAAACGCTGTAATGGTTGTAAGCAGCCATGCTCTCCTGTGGCTTGACCATGGCACCCAGAAATACCGTGTAGATTCGTTCCGGTTTGCCATTTCCCTCCGACTCGTCAAAAGTAACGATCACGAGCGTGCGCTTCATTTGTTGGTCTTTCGGAACCCATGTTGTATCACTGAAATGAAGCCACGTGGTGAGAAACACGCGTAGCCAGTCCGATGCCTTCTTGAGCCCTTCTTGCGGATTGGAGGTCGGGTCATGGCCGTCGTCGTCGAGATTCGGACTGTAAAACATGTATTCGGGTAACGGATGGGTGTGCGGATCCGCGATAGAGCTACCGATATCAGTCACAAAAGCATTGTCTTGGGCGTGAGTGTCCACGGCGACCAGATTGTGAAAACTCTTATCCTGAACGCTCCGAAAACTCAGGAAAGGTACATGCTTGCGTACGTACCTTCGCTTGTGGTCGCCGAGGAATGGTTTCCTAGCGGTCGGAGACGCCGGGTAATCCTCAGCGTAGTTTTTCCAGTTGAGCAAATCAGCGATCGTCCTATGCTGGCTATCGTCGTTGAATGTCCTCTGGTTGTCACTCAAGAGCAGTGGTTTATGTGTACCGAAATCACTGCCCGCTATCATCGCTAAGTAGTTTGGATATGAGTTTGGATATGAGTAATGGTAGAGGTTGCCGAAATTACTGAAGATTGCACCTTTCTGGGCGAGGCTTTTCAAAAGATCGTTTCTAATGGCGGACTCATAGTTTTGGTTTTCGAGGACGACGATGAGCACGTGGTCGAAATGCTTTGGCGTGGGCGCCGGAGTGGCTCCGGTGGAGGCGTTCTCCGCAAAGCTGAAGATCGTAATGGCGCAAAAGGAGAGTGCTATACGTGTAAACGTGCGGCCGTACCAGTACCAGAGCAGCATGTATCCTCCAAGTCCCAAGTCCCTTGCGCTCTTGAGACTAGTCCATTTTGATCAGCTTCTTTCCACTCACTTGGATGAAGTTGTGCCTCGCCTGGTTAGCGATAAAGGGGGGTGCCGAATCGACAATGCATCTCTAATCTACACCGCCTGCCCGGCGCAAAACCCTGAGGCCCATGCCCACTGAAAGTTGAATCCGCCCAACTGGCCGGTCACGTCCACGACTTCACCGATGAAATAGCATGTTCACGATGTTTTGCGCAGAACCATCACAGAAAAGCTGCCCCAGAGTCTTTTCGTGATAGCAAATGCCATGCTTTTCCACCAATTTAATGAACTCCGCCGGCGTGTAATTCGCCAGTGCCGATTTAGCAAAGTGCGGGTTGGAAGAGATAAAGTTTTCCGGTTGACAATGCAGGTTGGTGAAGTTGCAGCGTCCGCCGCCGGAAATCAGAATCTTCTTGCCGATCCGCCCAGCGCGTTCCAGCACTGCCACGCGCCTTCCGCGCTTTCCCGCCTCGATGGCGCACATGAGCCCAGCCGCCCCGCCACCGAGAATGATGACGTCAAAGTCCGGTTTCACGCCTCTCCAGCATTGGTTGCACTTGAGTGGATGTCAATCTTTCCCACATTCAAGTCATGGAGATGCGCCACTGATGCGAATCGAAAGGCGCAATCGCCGCACCGAGAATGGCTGCAGTCCGGAACTGCATCGCCCGAACTCAGCGATGGCCGCGGGCTGGCGGTGATAATGCCTGCAGAAGAGATTGAAAGTCCGGGGGAAGATCGCACTCAACGGAGACACTCTCTCCCGAGCGTGGATGAATGAACTGCAGGTGCACCGCATGAAGAGCGACCCGAGCTATTCGACGCTCCGAACCTTCGCCAGGGCAGTACTTCCGGTCGCCGATGACCGGGTGGCCGAGCACGGAAAGCTGCACTCGTATCTGATTCTGTAATCCCGTCACCAGCGTAACTCGCAGGAGTGAAGCCGCGCGGAGAGAGCGCTCGACGGAATATTTGAGTTCGGCCCGAGCCGCTTTGGAGTCCCTTACGGTGCTCAACCTTTGATACATTCCCTCCCTTCGAAAGTAGTGGACGAGCATTCCCTGTTTCGCGGAGAGATGCCCGCGAACCACTGCGAAATACTGCCTGACGGGAGTATGCGCGAGAAATTGTCGAACGAGCGCGTCTCGATCAGGCTTGGTCTTGGCAAACAGCAGAACTCCGGACGTGAAACGATCAATGCGATGTACTACCAAAGCTCGTTGTCTCTGAGCTTTCAGGTCCGCCGACAGAAGAGATAGGGCGGATGGTGCATCGGAGCCTTCGACCGGCACAGCCAGAAGTCCGGCAGGTTTATTGACCGCCACAACCGCATCATCTTCGTATAGGATGGCAAGCTCCCGCGAGAAACGAGGCTGCCGGCGATGCTGCGTACCTGAACGGTAGCTGCGTTTGCGGGGAACTTTTTTCACTGCGGCAAGCACCAATCCCTGCGGGTGCGGCGGTGAATGGTTGTGTACATAAAGCTAATGTACTAGTTTCTACATCGGGGATGGTGACCACTTCATTTCGCCACCCTCAACCCACTACGGTTCGAGAAAGTCCAGACAGCCGTGAGTTCGCGAGAGAGTCGTGGCTGCCGAACGACCGGTGCGCTTCGCGCTGAAGAAATCGAAAGTGTTGGCTTTCGGTCTGGTCTGCGGATAATCGGATTTGGTTTACTGTAGGGTCTGCCCTGAACATGATGCTGGCGACCGGGGTATCGGTGCCTGACTCCAATGTGCACTTTTCTGAGAAGATCACCGTTTGCCGACCTGGCTCGAGTTTCCCGTGAAACTTCCGTCGCGATCATCCTGCTTTGCCTAATTGGAATATCGATCGGGCTCGAAGGAGCAATGGCGCAAGCTCAAGCCACCGCTTCGGCGAAACGCCCGGACATCCTGCGCAGCTTCCCCCTCACGAAGTTCTATGACACCCCTGATCCGTTGCCTCCAGGTGAACCTGGAGAGTTGATCCGCTCAACAGAATTTGAGGAATACGATCTGCCTCCGGGCGTGTCCGCGATTCGCCTTCTCTACCACTCGCGTTCTGCCAGTGGCGATGACGTTGCAGCGTCAGGCGTAGTTCTGTTTCCCGATGACAAACCGCCTGCCGGAGGTTGGCCGGTGATCGCCTGGGCACACGGTTGGAGCGGGGTCGCCCGGTCGTGTGCTCCATCGCTGGCCAGAAACCTGCAGCATGGCCCATTCCTCTCGATGTATGTCCAGCTCGGCTACGCCGTAGTCGCTACCGACTACGCCGGACTGGGGACCAGCTTTCGGAGTGCGTTTGCGGACACCCCGTCCAACGCTTTGGACGTGGCCTATTCAATTCCAGCCGCCCGCCGTGCACTGCCCCAGCTTGGCTCCGGGTGGATCGCCATGGGGACGGGCGAAGGGGGAATAGCCGTGGTGGGCATAGCGGAGCTGGAGCGCGAGATTGGCGACCCGAATTACCTCGGGAGCATCGCGATTTCGCGTTTGGCGGATTTGCAAGACGTGTACGAGCCGGTCAGCAATCTCGCCTACAAGTTGCCGCTGTTTCTGGCTTACGGCATCAAAACCGTTTATCCGCGATTTGACGTGAACGACATATTGACCGAGAAGGCGCTTCCGCTCTACCAGCAGATCGGGCATGTATGCAGCGTAACCGAAGTGGTACAGAACCCTTCAGCAGCCGGGCTACTGAAGCCAAACTGGGAAAGCAACCTGTTTGTCCAAAAGTATTTCAGCCGGAACCGCCTCGGCCTGAAACCTGCCAATGCCCCGCTGCTGGTGATCAGCAGCGAGACCGACCCCTCAATCATACAGACAACGAAAATCGTTGCTCGCTTTTGCAAGCAGGGAGATCGAGTTCAATTCGAAAAATATCCCGAAGACGATCCTGGCCGGGTGATCGGAGATTCCGTGAGAGACCAGATGGCGTGGATTCAGGCGAGGTTTGCGAATGGGCCAGTGCGCACCAATTGTTCTGCGCGACATTGATTCCGTTTGACCAACCGGTGAGGCGATTCAAGCCCTATAAGCGATCATGAGCCCGAGCACAACTGGCAGATAAAGAACCGAGGCATGGACCACGCTCCTGGCCAAAACTGTCGAGCTGGATTTCGTCAATCTGATCACGTGATGCAAGCGGCTTCAGCTTGATGAAATGTGGGCTTGGATTTATTGCAAAGAGAAGAACCGCACCGAAGAAATTGCACGCAAGAACCCGGATGCTGGCGATGTTTGGCTGTGGGTCGCGGTGGACAAGGGTCGCGTACAGGTCACTACGGACGCCCTACGCACCTATGTAAACGTGATTGAGGACGCCTTTGGGTCGGAAGGAGATTACGCCCAGTTGCACAAGGTCTATCGTGCGCCGCTGGAAAACGACACGCGCTACTCTCCGGCGAAGTGCATTGGCTGCTCAACCAAGGACGTGAGCGGGAACCCAGACCCCAAGCACATTTCGACTTTGTTCGTCGAGCGGCAGAATTGGACGGTTCGCACTACCCTTCGCCGATACACGCGCCTCAGCAACGGATTTTCTCGCAAGCTAGAGAATCACGCGGCTGCCGTTGCGCTGAACTATTTTGCCTACAACTTCATCAAGATTCATCGTACACTTCGCATGTCTCCAGCGATGGCCGCTGGTGTCGAAACGCGGCTGTGGAGCGTAGAGGATTTGGTTGCTCTCTGGGAAGCCTACGAGCAGCGGAGGGCGGAAAGAGCGGCGTGAGTGAATATCCTACACTTTGGGGCTGGATAACTATTGCGTGTGCCGTCCCATTGCTCATGTCTATCGTTTGGCGCGTCAGGTTCACACCAAGTTCCAACCTACTTCGCAAGATGGCATCCGTCGCGATAGCTCTCTTCGTACTCGTATTTCTTTTTTCATTCATGCAATGGGCTTCTTGGTACAAATGAAATTCAAAGTAGCCCACTACCTCACAATTTTGTCACCAAATTGTCTCCGCGAACTTTCCAGCACGGTTGACATGCTGCTCCTGTGCGCTGTATGAGTTGGTCTGGCGCCGCCGCTGGCCGGACTTGCATGAACCCAAGAATACGATTTTTGCGTCTCGTGCGGACAGCTATGGCATGGGGTTGAACGTAAGTGTTCCTGCCTCAGAACGGGAACTCCTGCAGGCGGTGCAGGATGTGGCTTCCGACGGGATTATTCAGGGCAGCAAGGAATATAACAAAGACGAATACGTCGCGGGTGCGGAAGCCGTAGACCGTACTCCGGTTTTTCCCAAGTGGACTGGATCCGGGCAGGTTTTCTACAAGGTGCGAAAGAACGCGCTGGATCCCAGAAATTTCAAAGACAGCGGTGATTCCGGCACACTTGCGGTCCGCTATGTGATCCAGCCGGGAGACGATAAGAACACGGTTCTGAAGATTGACGCGATATTTGTGGGCGACTTTCATCGTCGTCCACATCTTTCCAATGGCTCGGTTGAAGCGGCGGAATACGCTGCCATCCAGGACCATCTTGCCGCGATGCAATTGCAGAAACAACACGCTGCCGAAGAAGAACAGCGCCACCAGCAAGAGTTGGCCGCAAAGGAGCTGGAACGAAGGCAAAAGCAGCAACAACTGGAGCTTTCGGTAGCGCAGGCGCCGGGCGAGAGCCTGGAGCAGCACGTCCGCAGTCTTCGACGTGACGCGGAGCGGTTGGTAAAATCTCCCGGAGGGAAGCTGAGATCTGCTCCGTTCCGCAGCGCGTCGAGCCTGAAGTCATTGCCATCGGGCAGTCAGGTGGTGATTCTTGTTTCCACGCCCTACTGGTATGGGGTCGAGACCGACGACGGACAGCACGGCTGGTTGCATCGCAGCGAGTTGGAGCCGCTGCCTTGAAATCGCACGCGCATCGGGTTGCGGCTTTGCTCTTTGTCGCTGTCTTTTCCGCGGCGCAGGACACTCGAGCCAAGAACTCAGCAAGTGAGCGGACTTTTCCGCAGCCGGTTGCCGTGGTTCAGGCAGCACTGCAAAAACTGCCGGGCGGCACATCCGGCCGACTGCCGCTTCTGGATGGATTCGTGGTTCCTGGTCAGCGTCCGTTGTCCAAGTTCCAACGCCCGTACTATCAATGCGATGTCAAAGTAAGGCCCGCGACCTCTGGAGGATCGCTGGTGCATGTAACGGCGAAGATTACGGCATGGCTCGCGAGTCCTGTGCGTTCTGGATATGAGGCGCTCGAATCCAACGGCCGGGTCGAATCTGATCTGCTCGACCGGTTGCAGGACGCCCTGGCAGCGACACCTTCGATCAAGGTCGCGCCTGCGGGGCTGTCTCACAAGAGCCTCCCGGCTGCGAAATCGGCAGCGCCGGAGATCGATGCGCCCACGCCTCGGCTGCCCGATCATCCTGCCGTCTCCGTCGGCGTTGGCGAAGAAAAGGCTCATCCGCAGGACAAGGACCTGCAGCAGGAAGCGAGAAGCCTGGAAGAGATCTTGCGCAATCAATCGCATCCGATCAACCTGATTGCGGTGAAGCAGGACAACACTCCCGTTTTGCAGAGTCCCATCTCTGACGCAAAGGTCCTGTTCCTGGCCAGTGCGGAGGATGAATTCGAGGTGCTCGAAGAGAATCCGGGCTGGGTGCATGTGCGAATCTCCGGATTGTCACGGGGTTGGCTGCGACGATCGGCGGTGGAGATGCCCGGGGATTCACCGGCTCACATTGGCAAGAGGCCGATCGCGGTTACGTCGGACCCGCCAGCAGACCACGATCAGCAGCGGTCAGCAGCGCTTTTTTCAGTGGGCAGCGAAGAAATCGGCAACTTTCCGGGCGAATGGGCACCACTGCGGGGGAAGAACGTGAAGATTATTTCGCTTCAGCAGGCGCCAGGCACCGGGCGAATTACCAGTTCACAGGAGAAGAAGCAATTTGCCGAGGCGCTGTTCAAAAAGGAGTCGCGCGGCCTTACTTCAGACGCCGCCGGTCTGGTCCTGGTGTTCGACGCCGAGGATGGGGGAATGGTGGCTGCAACCCGCGCCGGACTCGAGCACTGGAACAGCGGAACGCTCTCCGAGCAGGCATTCTGGAAACAGTGTTTTTTGGATCCGCCCGAGATCCTGGGGGCGAACTGAAGCTAGTGGTATCCCCAGTTCCACACTGGGTTTCCCTTGTCGTCCCGCAGAACCAGGGTGTCCTGGCCTTTCACTACTTCGCGTGCCAGGATCAGATCCGCCCCGTCTTGCTTGATCTTTGATCCGGTGAAGGCAATGGCATCGCCCTTGCTGAACGTGACTCCCATGTCGTCCATAAAGGATTTTGGGCACAAGTAAATGTCAATCATGTCGCCGCCGCTTTTCATCAGCAGATGGGCGACTTCTTTTTCCTGGCCCTTCGGGGGAAGCTTCAATTCTTCCACCAAGCCTTTCATCTTGGTTTCAGTCGCAGGGTCGTACTTGGGAGGATGGGCCTGTGCAGCCGACAAGCCGCTGCATAAGAGAATCGCAGAAGTCGCTAAGATCGCAGGCAGGAAAATCTTGTACACGCAGACGGCGCCCGAACCACTAGAAAAACGCATGGCTTCTCTCCTCGCAGCGGAGGACTCGGGAACCGGTCTCACACAACCACGTCCTTCGTGCCAGATTCGCCTTGCTAGGATTAAGCCAGTAGGTAAGCTAGAAACATCATACTACTCTTTGCTTTGCCGGAGTAGTAACTATGCGTGCGGCCTGACGGAGATGGAGGCGCGGGTCGGAATCGAACCGACGTATAAAGGTTTTGCAGACCTCTCCCTTACCACTTGGGTACCGCGCCCTGCCGAATATTAAAGTAGCTGCCCGGCCTGAAAATGTCCACCCACGCGATCATAGGGCAGTGGACAGGACGAGTGATCAGAGCCCAGTGATCTGCGACTAATCGAAGCGACTGACCGCGGGCAGCTGATTGCTGATTTTTGGAGCGGGAGACGGGATTTGAACCCGCGACTTCGACCTTGGCAAGGTCGCACTCTACCACTGAGTTACTCCCGCTCACCCTTAACAGTCGAGACTCCCTTGCCTGCGCTCGGGATTTCGGCAGCGGGCTCGCACGCCCGCCAAACGCGTCAAGTACTCCTGATCGAATGACAGAATTATAAACCATGCTGCCGGAGCCGCGGAGTTCGTGGACGAGGGTGCCGATGGCACGCGCTCAATGCGAGATGCGCCACTGCGGGTCATTTTCCGGGGCCACGATCTCGCCATCGCGCATGTGGATGATGCGATCACCGTAGGCCGCGGCTTCGGGATTGTGCGTGATCATCAGCACCGTTTGACCCAATTCCTGGTTCGAGTGGCGCAGCATCTTGAGAACAATCTCTGAGTTTTTCGAATCCAAGTTGCCGGTCGGTTCGTCGGCCAGAACAATTGCCGGGCGATTGATGAGCGCACGCGCCATGGCCACTCGTTGCTGCTCGCCTCCAGAAAGTTCGGAGGGCCGGTGATGCAGGCGCTTGCTCAGTCCCAGTAGGCCCACGATTTTGTCGAAGTGGGCAAGGTCGTGGTCGCCGTTTTTGCCTGCGATGTCGATCGCGACGTCAATATTCGACCGCGCGTCGAGCGTTGGCAGAAGATTGAACTTCTGGAACACAAAACCGATCTTCTTCTTGCGCATGCGAGTGCGCGCCGCATCGGAAAGTCCAGAGAAGTCGGTGCCGTCAATCAGGACCTTGCCGGAGTTGGCCTTGGTAAGGCCTCCCAAGAGATAGAAGAGGGTTGATTTGCCGCTACCTGAAGGACCCACCACGCTGACGAACTCCCCTTTTTCCACCTGGAAGGAGATTCCCCGCAGCGCGGGCACTTCAATCTTGCCGATGTGGTAGGTCTTGTGAAGCTCAATCGCTTCGATGATGGTTGGCATCTGAAGCATTAATCTTACAACATTGATACAACAAGGGATGGGCCGAGACCCGCTTGCGACGGTGTGGATTTCCCAGTCGGACCAGCAGCCAAACAGTTTCGGCTTCGACGTGCAGAACTCCATTTCCGTTGCTGTGAGTGTCGTACGAGATAAAAAACGGAGCCTTGGCTAGGCTCCGTCAGCTGGATAGCCAGGAATTGCTTAGAACCCCGGCGTGAACGAGTAGCCGATCGAAACGGCAAAGCGCGAAGCGTTGGCGTTGTTGAACTCTTTGTTGTTGTGAATCACATAATAATGCGCTTCCGGACGAATGAAGGCATGCCCCCAGAAGTAGATGCGAATATCACCACCGAAGTGCCCGGCGAAGTGGTTGCTGCTGACGTAATTTGTGCATGAGGTAAATCCGCAAGTAGTGAAGGGTTGATAGAAGCGCAGGTCTTCGCCGCCGATTCCCGCCATCACGTCGGCGCCGATCTTCTTCTGAAAAGTGGTGCCGTAAACCGCGTTGAAATCGTAAAAGAGAGGCCGGTATTTCTGAACAATCCCAAAATTGTTAACTGCGCCTCCATAGGTGGACTGGCTACCTCGCCAGGCAAGTTCGCCGCCGAAGCCGATGTGGCGCTTTAACAGAACAATGCCGCTGAAGCTAGGGTAGAGGCCTCCACTCAATGACGGGAAACTGTTGGTCCCGTTGCTGGAGGCCGCGGGCGCTTTCACCGTGCCAAAACCAAAAGCTGCGTCGAACTCCTGCGCGTACGCGCTGCCGACAAATGCCAGGATGAGAACAACGCCAAGAAACAACGATGCCCTTTTCAAGTTCAAGCAAATCTCCTATGCGACTCCCTTATTAAGACTATCTGACGGGCCGATCTCGATGGCCCTAACCCTAAAATTGCAGGGAAGTTGCCGCTGTACCTAAGATTAGATGATAAGCGCCGAGGATTTGTTTTCTCCCGGCTGTTTCTGACTCTGATTCCTGAAGAGGCACTCCGGGAAGGAGCTACCGAGACTGCAGCGGCGGGGGATCTAGCCCTTCACGCTGATCTTCGAGAACGAGAGCACAGCGGTGCCGGGACGCGGCATGCCCATCGAAGTCGCGGGGCGGAAAGTGGTGAAAATCAGCATGTTTTTCACCGGATGAGGCAGATCCCGCAGTTTGTTCGGGTCGGAGAGGATCCTATAGTCCTGGACCCTGCCATTGGCGTCCACGTAGGCTTCGATTACCAAAGAGTCTTCGCTGATGGCGCCCATGGTCACGCCGAAACTGGATTGCTGCAATTCTGGTTTAGTGGAAAGCAATAACGGGATATCGCTGGTATCGGCCTGGACGGGCGTAATAAAGCCCATGAGCAGGGCAAAAATGGCGATGGTCGCAACCAGGCCGGCGGTCGCTGGGACCATGAACCCGCGCATCGCGTTCTTCACTCGCAGAGCCAGATTGGCGAAGTAAAGTTGGCGGGAACGAGCTACTTCCCGCGAAATCGCCAGCCGCAGCTTGAGCGACAAATCCTCAGGTGCTTTCGCTCGCCCGATTCTCGTCAGCAATTGCTGGGTGCAACGCAGGGATTCGTATTGCTGTTCGCACGAGCGGCAATCCTCAAGATGCTGGCCCAGCGAAAACATCTGCTTTCCGGTGATGGCTCCGTCCATGTAAGCCGAAAGCATGGACTTCGCTTGTGCACAGGTCACGGCGTCACCTCAATTCGCTTGCCGCGAAAAACCCGGGTGCTGGCTGTATCCGCCAATGACAAGCTGGCTACGTCCAAGCCGAGTCCCGGCCCAACTTCCTTCGCGTACTCAATCAATCGCTTGCGGAGCGCATCGCGGCCACGGGTGATGCGGGATTTCACCGTTCCCAGCGAAACCTGCGTGATTTCCGCGATCTCCTCGTAGGAGAGATCTTCTATGTCGCGAAGCACAACCGCGGTCCGGTAAGGCTCTGAAATCTTGCGCAGTTCCTGCTCTACTCGATGCTGGAGTTCGTGATCGGCGGTGTTCTCGAAGGGCGACTTATGCTTGTCCACCAAAGCGGCATTCACCGACTCGGAAACAGAGTACTCAGCGGTGTCGGATGGCTCCATAGACATTTCTTTGGCCTTGTGCCGGAACCACCAGCGTCGGCGGTTCGAAGCTTCGTGAATAGCAATGCGATAGATCCAGGTCTTCAGGCTGGATTGACCGTGGAAATACTTGATCCCGCGGAAGATCTTGAGGAAAACTTCCTGGGTAGTGTCCGCGGTGTCGGATGGGTCGGCCAGGATACGATAAATGACGCTGTAAACCGGCTGATGAAATTCGCCCACCAGCCAGGCATACGCCTCTTCTGACCCCGCCTTGAGCTCCGCGATGACTGCGGACTCCGGCACTCCGATCGCACTTGCGAATTCGGCCAAGTCGGCTGCTCCCGCCATGACCTTCATGGCGAATAACACCATCATTATAGGACTATCGGCACAACCCGGTGCACTAGTTTTCTTAGACCCCGGACAGGGTGTCGAGGTTCCACGAATGTAAGCCTCTGGATGCGGCAAAGGGCGGCAGTGTCCCCCGGCCGGGCACCGTCATGTCTTATTCTAAGGCACTAGGCAGACGCTGCTGATCTTACGGATGCTGCGCCGGTTGGCCAGGCGGAGGCGAGGCCTTGGGAGTTGCGGGTTTTGGAGCCGGCTTCTTGTGGACTGTAGCTTTCTTGGGCGGGGCGGTGTCGTCTACCACAACCTTCTTGGGAGCAGCTTCGGCGCGCGCATTCTGCAGCGCCACACGAAGCTGGCCTAGTTCGGTTTCCTTGGCGTTGGCGAGTTTGTCCAATCGTTCGGCAAACGCGCGCCGTGAACCTTCGAGTGAGTTTAAGTCCTTGCTCAGTGTCTGGAATTCTTCTTTGCTTCCGAAAGCTCCTGCGGATTCAACCAGCGAACTGAAGACGTCATAGAGCGCGTCGAGGTTGCGATACACCTTGAAGGTCATCGCCAAATTCTCCGGCGAGTTCTTCAGGTCGGCGAGCATGCCGGGCAGCGCGTTCTGCAAGTTCTTAAGGATAGAACCGGTATCGCTTTCGGTCTGGTGCTTAGTCGCAGAATCTGTCTTCCACTTTTCGATTCGCAAATGGGACAAATCTGCCTGCGATCCCTGAGAGGCCTCCTGCAAATTCGCAATCAACTGGTTGAGTTCGGAAATGGAGGAATAGGATACCGCTTGCGCCGCGGCCGGGGACTGGGCGAGGCTTAGGGCTGCGAAGGCAATCACCGAGAAAAAACCTGCAATCACATGCTTCTTGTTCATCAGTGGCTCGTCTTGTTTAGTGGCTCATCAAGGGCTCGTGGATTCAGAATACTCATTTTGTTCGTATTCCTCAAACCGGAAGTACCTCGGTTTGTTTGACTAACCGGTGGAGGTGGGCGAGAATTGTGCAGGAAACTTTCCCCACGTGGGCCTGTGGCGCAGCTGGGAGCGCGCTTCCATGGCATGGAAGAGGTCGTCGGTTCGATCCCGACCAGGTCCACCATCCTTTCAACCGTGACCTCTTCCAAATTAGGAAGGAGTCGAAGCTCGGCACTGATGGCGTCGACCGTCTTCTGCACGCTTTCCGGAATCTCTTGCATGTAAACGTCAGTTGTCGTTGCCATGCGGGAGTGTCTGAGCACGCCTTGGATGTCCTTCACTGTCCCCTTCTGCTGTGCCAGCGTGGCAATCGTGCGCCGGATCACTTGGAAGGTCAGCTTGGGCAAACCAAGTTCCTGCTCCAACCTATGCAGAACCCGTTTCCGGTAGTTGTTGCTGTCCATAAATCCGCCTTTTTTGTTCGGAAAGACGAACGCCTCCGGAGACGAATTGGGACATCCTTGCTTCCAGAGCCACAGGTCGTCGGCTAGTTCCTTCGGAACGTGGACGACTCCCAAGCTCTTTCGGGTCTTACCCCAGGGACGGATCTTGCCTTTGTATACGGTTTCCACCAGCCGCATGGTGCATTCGGTGTGGTTGAAACACTGCCAGCGAAGCGCGAACAGCTCGCCCGGACGGAGTGCATTCGTCATATCCAGTTCCAACAGAATGCGGTCTCTCAGCTCCAACTTTGAGAGCGCACCGCGCAACTGTGGCCAGGTCAAGGTAGTCCGATCGGTGTCGCGCAACTGAGTCGGGACCGTGACCTTCCGTGCGGGGTCTTTGACGAGGAAGTCTTGATCGACTGCCTCAGCAAAGATGTCCCGCAGGTAAGCTCTGATCTGGAGCACTCTATCCTTGGAGTTGGTTTTCGCCAGATTGTTGAGGTGGATTTGCAGGGTGAACTTATCGAAATTCCCCAGAGGGGTCTTGTCGAACGGATCGATCAGATCCCTTTGGATGAGGAGTTTCTTCACCTTAGCTATTTCTTCCTTCCAGTGCGCCTCTTTGAGAGGGAAAAAGCGATTCCGAACGAACCATCCGAACGTTACAGAGCTACCATTCATCACTCTGCCGGCGTTCAGTCCCGTCTGTCCGGTCTGCCTGGTGATTTCGCGTTCCAATGCCTCTCGGGCTTCAGTCGCCTTCATCTGGGATTTGGGCCCGAGAACTACTGAAACAACATCGTTCTTTTGCTGATTAGAGGTCGGATCAGCGCGGCAAAGGAGACATGTCGAAACTAATCTATGAGGCTCTAACCAGGATCGACTTGAGTTCGGTGCCGCTCATCACGATCCACGGCAGGCGGCAACCGACCGTGGCCAAGGTCACACAAATTGTCATGCCAAATGAAATTCGGCAGCTGATTGAGCATTGGTCAGAAAATCGACGCTGTTCGATGAACGAATTGCTGAATAGTGCTCTGGTTGCGAATCTTCCGAAAACTCGATCCGAGCACGATACGCGCCCCGTCCCGTCAACCCATGCAACAGAGTTGGGTCAAATGACTGCCGCCCAGAGAGAGGCTTTCTTCGCGAGACTCCTTCGTCTAACTGGAAACGATTCAACGCCAAGTTTACGGTCACGGGAGGGCAGCTATTACGAGTACGACTCAAAAACGGGTGGAACAGTAGAGATCACTCAGGACAGTCGACGATTTCTGGTTAAGTCCACCGCTGGAGGCGAATTGATTCGACTGCGGGAGGTTGGGAAATCTCCCTTCCTTGAGATGTCGCGGATCAGTAGGACTGGAGCGGTGGTTCGATCTGCAGGCCGAAGAAAAACGCAACGAAATTGAACATGCACTCGAAAGCAGCGGAGGATCGCGGAAAAATGCCAGCTATCCAACGGAGGCAACGAGACGATTCTCCGCCTGAGGGTGCGGTTGGACCGATTCTTTTGCTGTTGGTGGGTGCCTCAGGATCAGGAAGAACGACGTTTTACGAAACCCACTTGAAGACAGCCTTTCCAACACTTCTTAAGAGCAGCGCATCGCCACTGGAGCAGACGGAAGCGGATCAGGAACGGAAGCGCTTGATGAAAACTGGTAAATCTCTCGTTTGTCAGGATGTCGTATTCGATCCACAACTCTTTTGCGAGGCAAAGTCTGTTGGCTTCGAAGTGAAAGCAGTTTATGTTGCTATCGAAGATCCGATCCTCAACCTCGGCCGCATCTTGATTCGCGTCAATAACGGTGGTCGGTTCGCACCAATCTCGCGGATCGCGCACGAGTACGCTCAGGGAGTGAGGCAACTTCCGAAGGCGAAGAAAGTGGCCGATGACCTAATGCTCTTCGACAATACCGCCCATGCTCGAGATGTGCGGCTGGTTGCTCACTTCAGGGCGGGAAACCTGGTCAAGCTGGCGCGGCAGATACCAAAGTGGGCGCAAAAGGCATTCGGGAAGGAACTCGCAGCGGCTCAAACCGAGTTCATGAACACCTCGAAGGCTTCAGAACCGCAAGAGGGGGGCGAACGCTGAGTCGCCGACTGCCATGCAGCAGGGAAAAGGGCGCTGCCCCTTCCCCCGCACCTCCATCCCCGAGCCCTACGCGAACGCATTTGCTGGTCGGCCTGCTCGTTCTAGCTATTTAACCTTTCTTTGCTGGAACGACAGACCCAACAGCCACAGTTTCGCCCGTGGCATTGCCATTCACGGTCGCCGTCTCACTAACAAGTTTGTCCAGTTCAGCTTCATGCCCTTCCAGCGTGTCCCGCCGTTTGGCCAATGTGAGTGTGACCACGTTCATCTGTGACCCCTGTCACAGCAACAAAATGGGCTGGCCGCTAGCATCGGATTCGTAAAATGTCTGCTTCTAGCAAACTCGTCTCGGTGTTCCTTCTGCTGCTCATACCAACAGTATCAACAGCAGCACTCAGCACTTGTCCACCAGAGATGTCTGGGATGAACAGTCCCCAATCGCAGATGGCTGACATGGGAATGGCTTTACCACAGTCCACTTTCGCAGCTAGCGGAACCGATCAGTGCTGTGAAGTGTCACCGGCCGAAACTGTTCCAGCACCGCCTGCGCGAGCATCGGTGAGTAACGAAAGCCAATTGGTTCTGACCCCGGTCACTGGGGTCGTTAAGAGTTCGCAAACCACAACAACGAGGACGTCCTGCGACCAAGCACGGGCAGTCAGCTCTTCCTCGCGGGCACTTCTCTGTGTTTTCCTAATCTAACCCCCACTCCTCCATCACGTGAATTCGACCCGGACTGAATTGTCCGCCCGATGACCCAACCTTTTGCCGGACCACAGGTCCATTGGAGGAATTATGAAAAGCACAAAGAATCTCGTTTCCATTGTCGCCTTGATCGTCACCCTATTCACTGTCTCGTTCACGTCCGTTTACGCCGTGGCGCAAGCCCAGAAAGTCCCCACGAAGAAGGAATTGAAGACCTTGCTTATTATAAGACTGCAAAAGAACCTCCGGAGCACCTCAGAATCGCTGTGTACTACCGGCAAGAAGCCGCCCGCTTGACCGCCAGTTCGAAAGAGCATGCGGAACTGGCCTTGACCTACGCCAAGACCGTTCCTCACCCGATGGTGTCCAAGCATGGCGATTCGTTCGGCCTAGGCGCCCCGCACTGCAAGAAGTGGGCGGAGCTGCAGGCGGAAGAGGCCAAAGAAGCCGAAGCCTTAGCTACGTTGCACGAGGACATGGCCAAGGCAGCTGAGCAGAAGCAGCCGTGAACAAAAGTTGGTGTCCGGTTAGAGCGTTCTTAAGGGGACGGTCGCCTTTCCCGGCAGAAGAAAGCCGGGAGAGGCGGCAAGTGAGGAGCGAATATGAACCG
>WNGK01001110.1_pt1 | contig 28710 bp, 20 predicted proteins | sample 5400601 | NCBI WGS metagenome assembly WNGK01 (sample SAMN13153376, study PRJNA577476) | soil metagenome | isolation source: 60 cm soil or saprolite under Garry oak tree replicate 1 | place: USA:California | collected 2016-06-15
AACTTGAAAATGTAATCGGCAATGCATGCATGATGACGGATGGAACTCTAATTGATATAGACGATCTTCCGGAGAGACTTCGTGGCCCTCTGACAGCGGATTCCTTGATGGACGATAATTTTCTGTCCCTTGACGAAGTACAGAGGCGCCACGTGATGCACGTCCTGGAGGGAGTCGGAGGGAACAAAGTGCGAGCCGCGGAAATCCTTGGTATCGGCCGCGCAACCATCTACCAACTTCTGTCAAAGATGAAACTTGAGGAACGAGCAGACGAGAGTGCCGGTGGTGGCGCAGCATAAATCACTGAGGTGTTCCTCTGCAGCAGATTTGTGTGAGTTCGATAGATCGAGCCCCACCGGAAAAGCCTGAGTTGGTCAGTCTGACCCACCACCGAAAATCAGACGGTTCCGCAGATCGATTTCTTGCCTGAAGGGTGGTCTGCCACCGCCGTGCGAAAATCAGGCCTGGTCTTTTTCGGTTGCTTCTCTCGCGATCCGGGCGGTGTTCTCATTTGCGAAGGTCGGTGTGCATTTGTGTGAAGCGTACTTTTCCCGAATCTCGTGTTCTGCCTCTGACTGGTAGAGGAGCTTCGACCTGAATTGAGCGTTACACCGGGCACATACTGCAAACTTGCATAGGCCCCGCTCGATAATCCTGAGGCTTTGCTTCACCATACCCACATTTCCCAGAGAGCCGCGGTACGTCCGCGTCGTCATCGATCACTTCGTGATCAGCAATAGCTAAACTTGCGCTTCGGGTTGGAGGATGGCGTCGAGGAGATCTCTTTCGCTCTAGCTAAGACCCTCAATTCAAATGGTTTGGCTACTATCGTTGTGCCGCTTTTTAGGATCTGTTGCCGCACCACGGAGCTATCCACTGCCCCTGAGATGAACAGGACCTTAATACTGGGACGCTCGGACTCGATCACAGACGCGAGTTCTTTGCCGCTCATTTTGGGCATCATCATGTCCGTGATCAGGACGTCGATCGACTCGCCAGACCTTGCGATTTCCAATGCTTCCGCGCCATGGGATGCACGAAGCACCCTATAACCGAGACACCCCAGATACTCTCGGGTTGCCTCCCGGAGAGTTGGTTCGTCTTCAACGAGGAGAATGGTTTCTCTGCCTGTTAAGGCCTTCGGTTCAGCCGTTGACCGCGCTCCGGCAGTGGCGGCACCCGCCATGCGCGGCAAGTAAACCCTAAAAATAGTGTGTTTGTCGGAAGCTCGGTCCACTGCCAGGAATCCGTTGCTCTGTCGAACGGTCCCATACACGGCAGGAAGGGCAACACCTGAACCTCGCTTCTCCGCGGGAACAATAGCTTCAAGTGAGGGTGGTCTCAGGTCTTCGCCAGCCAGCGTCCCGTCCGCGGAGACCATCAGCATGCCGTATTCACCCGCGGGAACGCGGAAGCAACTCCCGCTGTAACCCGTCGCTAGGCTTACGTTGGAAATGCTGACCGCGAGGCGTCCACCTTCCGGCATCAGCTCATTGGCACTGGATACCAGGGCAAGAATTATCTGCCCCATTTGCATCCTGTCTGCTCGCACTCGGACAGGTTCGGCCGCCAGTTGAATTTCAAAGTCAATGCTCTGTCCCACCGAACCTCGCATGGTTTCTCTAAAACTCGACACGAGCGCGCTCAGATCCAAGTGCTCTAGGGAAAGGATCTGTTGTCGTCCAAGTCCCGAGAGCTGAGCAGTGAGAACCGCAGCTTGTTTTGTGGCGGCTAGGATGCTGTCGGTGCGTCGCTGAACAGCAGAGTTACGTCCAATTTCGTGAATCAGCAGCTCGGTGTGGCCACCGATTACGTTCAACAGGTTCGTGAAATCATGAGCGACTCCACTGGCCACGCGGGCCAGGGCTTCGCTCTTCTCCGCCTGTGCCAATCTCTTTTCCAGAAGGTAACGATCAGTCACGTCCCGCCAGATGGCTAGGTGCCGACCAGGCAGGATGTTGGTCGTTGCCGAGACCTCAACCAGACGCCGGGTACCGTCACCTCGTACCAGCCATCGCTGTCCACAATACTTACCCTCTAGCTTAAAAGTGTTCCAGACAGCAATGTGGTCCGTGTCGCTTTCCATTGTGTCGGCGATGTTGCGTCCCGTGAGCCGGTCCTTGGTGAGACCGATGAGCTCGCATGCGGCAGGATTCGCATCCACAAAGCGGGCAGCATCATCGAGGACAACAATCACGTCTAAAGCATTCTCAAAGAGTATGGCGAAAGAACCGTCGCCGTCTTTCTCTTTCCTTTGCTCTCGCAACGCGTCAGCTGTTCTCTGATGATTGGAGTTGAGCGCCGTGCTATCGGCCCCAAAATGTATCCCTTTGGTAGTCATAACGATGTTTTCGGAGCACGTGATCTCACGAGATACACGAGCCTTGAGCCGTCGGCGGAGGGCGCACCGCATGCCTGCGCAACGTCACAGAGCACGACCGGTGCCAAAGGGCGCTCCAGGGGCCAGGGTTCCGTAAGCACTTCAGTGAACGGGGCTTAGAGGCGATCCCTCGAAGGGGCGAGAAACAGCGAACGGGAATCCGCTGTCTATCCGCGAGATTAGCGTCCCACTACTGGACCAGTGTAATGCTCGGAATTAGCCGTCCCGTTACTCCGAGTTCGACCAAATAGTGAACCCACGCCCCTCCCCCAGACCGGAGTCTGAGGCAAAGCTTACGAAAGCGTCCGCCGACGGGACAGGATTCTCAAAGACAGACGCAAAGCCCACCTAAGAGCTCAGAGTTTGTCACTTCGATCATGCCTAAGTCGAACCGGTAGTATGAGTTGCGAAGATTTCGACTAGTTTCGCTCTTCGGCAGGCTCCTTGCATATTTTCTAATCGAACATTGTCTCGGCGGTTTGCGCCTCTCCCACAACTCTACCTTACTAAAGGTCTGAAATCTTGTTTCTTGCAAGTAGCGTCGACGGAAGCCGCGTTAGGAGCGTTGATCGGTCCGGCGTTTAGTAAGGAGACCCTGGGGGAAACGCGTATGCGAACAAACATCGTGGTAAGAACGATTCTGGCGGCAATCATCCCGGCTACACCGTCGGCCGCGCTGCAATCTGGCGCATACCCGCCCCCGCAGAGCACACGAATCAGCACAAGTTACGGGGTGCTGCCCCTGACCTTCGAGGCAAACCAGGGTCAGACCTCAGCTCAAACAAAGTTTCGCGCGCGGGGCAAGGGATATTCAGCATCCCTCACCGCGGGCGGCATGGTACTTGCCTTGCACCCGACAGAGGTCGCCCCGAAGAACGCTACAGATAAAGCGTTGAGCAAGAACACGAAGCAACTCCGCAGCACAACCATCCAGTTCACCATGTTGGGAGCAAATCCGTCACCCATAGTGACGGGAGAGGATCAGCAGCCGGGCCATGTGAACTATTTTATCGGCAGCGACCCAACGAAGTGGCACAGGAACGTGCCCACTTATGCCAAGGTTCGATACCGAAAGATTTACCCTGGAATTGATCTGGTTTACTACGGGAGCCGCCAGCAACTAGAGTATGACTTCGTTCTAGCCCCTGGCGCAGATCCAACGCGAATTCAATTAGCACTTGTGGGTGCTGATCAGATTTTAATCAATGCGGAAGGCAATCTGGTCCTAAAGGTGAACGGAGGCGAACTCCGCTTCCAGTGCCCGACCGTCTATCAAGAATCAAATGGCCGCCGAATCGCGGTAAACGCCGGATATGTTGTGAACGATCCAACACATATCAGCTTCCATGTGGCGCAGTATGACTCGAGCAAACCGCTGGTCATCGACCCGGTGTTGGTGTACTCGACTTACCTCGGCGGCAGTGGTGACGACCAGCCAGGTGGAATTGCTGTCGACGCGGCTGGAAATGTCTACGTGACCGGTTCGACGGACTCAACGGACTTTCCGCTGACCACATTGGGTTCACTTCGAGCCGCGAATACCAATGTTTTCGTCGCGAAACTCGATGCCACTGGATCCAACCTCATCTACACCGACTATCTGGGTGGGAATGATCAGGACTACGGTCAAGCTCTGGCGCTGGACGCTGAGAATAATATTTACATCACCGGCAGTACGACATCAAGCGACTTTCCCTTGGTGAATCCATTTCAGGGAACATATCCCGGGTCATTTAATGCCTTTGTGAGCAAGATTTCTCCGGATGGCTCTTCTCTCTTGTACTCGACATACTTCGGGGGGAACGGTTCGGACATCCCGTCCCGCGTTGCGGTTGATACTGCGGGAGACATGATAATCGCTGGATACACATCCTCAACGAATCTTCCGGTCGCCAATGCGTATCAGTCCACTGTGTCTGCCAACTTGGGGGGTTTGTATGGCATCTACGGGTTCTTGACGAAATTCAGCTCGGACGGATCATCTCTTATCTATTCCACTTATTTCGCTGGCAATTCGAATCTGCCATTCAATTGCGGAGGGACGCCTTGCTGGCCAGAACCACTCAGCTCCATCGCAGGTATGGTGCTGGACACCGCAGGTAACGCTTACGTCACCGGCTTCACGAATACCTACAACTTTCCTGTCACGGACGGCGCTTATCAGACCACAGATTCTACCCAACAAAATGGCACCGTAGGATTCGTCAGCAAATTCAGCGGCAGTGGAAGCCTCCAGTATTCAACATACTTCTACGATACCAGCGGGTTGGTAACCGACATAACCTCCCTAGCAGTCGATGGGTCTGGCTCGGCCTATCTAACTGGAGTCACGATCGGTGCGGGAACCTTCCCGATCACTTCTACGAGCATCTGCGATCCCAGCATTGATGGCTGGGGATGCAACTACGCTTTCGCGACCAAGTTCGACCCTGCCGGTGCGACGCTGCTGTACTCGACGTATCTCGGTCCGAACAACTATGCCATCCCACAGGCGATCGTGCTCGACGGAAACAACGATGCCTATATTCTGGCTTTCGCCGGAAGCGGTTCCTTCAGCACGGTGAACGGGATCGAAAACTACAGCAACGGGGTTGACGTCTTGCTGGTGGAGATTGACGCGGCGGGCAGCACGCAGCTATTCGCCACATATTTGGGCGGCACCGGAAACGATCAGCCAGCGCCAGCAGGAATGGTTCTCGATGCGAGCGGCAACGTTTATGTAGCGGGCGTCACAGATTCTAGCGATTTCCCGGTAACGCAGCCTGCGTTCCAGAGTGTATTGGGTGGGCATACCGACGCATTCATTCTCAAGATCGGAGCCGCATTTGCGCCAGCTGTCGCCTTGAATCCCGCTTCTTTGCAGTTTTCCAGTCAGATGGTCGGCTCAAGTAGCCAGCCGCAAACCGTCCTCATGCGCAACATGGGGAGTTCGCCCCTCTCTATTTCAACGCTTGCAACCACTGGCGACTTTGCCGAGACGGATAACTGTGGAAGCAGTGTATCGGCTGCCGGTACTTGCACTTTCTCCGTTACTTTCACTCCTACGGTATCGGGGTTTCGCAGTGGAACCATCACGATTCAGGATGACGCGGGGGGATCGCCCCACATGATCAACTTGAGCGGCACGGGTCAGGGTCCCGCGGTCACTCTGACTCCGTCCAGTCTCGCATTCCCCAGCATGCCTGTGGGAACTTCCAGCGGGTCGCAGTCGATAACGCTAGCCAACACCGGAAACATGGACCTGGCGTTAAGCGCCATCCAAGCAGCTGGAGACTACACGCAAACCAACAACTGTCCCGCCAGTCTAGCTGCAGGAACCACATGCACTATTAATGTGACATTCACTCCGACGGAAGTGGGAACACGGACAGGAACTGTAACAATTAGCGACAACGTGGCAGGTAGTCCCCAGAGTGCGGGACTAACGGGAAGTGGCATCGTCCAGAGCGCCCTTGTTGCGTTGACACCCGCCAGCCTGACGTTTGCCAGTGTCCCGGTGAGCTCCTCCGGTGTGGCGCAGACAGTAACGCTGGCCAACACTGGTAACATGGCGCTGAACATAAGCACTATCCAAATAGCCGGAGACTATGGGCAAACTAACAACTGCCCCGCCAGTCTGGCTGCAGGAGCCACGTGCAGCATCAGTGTGACATTTACTCCGACGAGAACAGGAACGCGCACTGGAACTGTAACGATTAGCGACAGCGTGGCAGGTAGTCCCCAGAGTGTTGGATTAAGCGGCGCGGGATCAGATTTCAGCCTTGCCAGTTCGCCCGGTAGCGCCAGCGTCAATGCCGGCGCTGCGGCAACATACACGCTGACTGTTGCTTCCGTGGGAGTGGCGTTCGCGAATGCAGTCAAACTGAGCTGCAGCGGAGCTCCCGCTAAAACGACTTGCGGTCTATCTTCGAGTTCAGTGACTCCAGGTTCGAACTCGGCAACCGTAACGCTGACGATCAAGACCACGGCAACGTCTGCTGATCTGGCACCGCCTCATCCCGTACAGAATCAGCCGGTCTACGCGATGTGGATGCAGCTTCAGGCGCTGGGGCTCTTAGGAATGATGCTGGGGACCTCAAAGCGCCGCACGAAGAAACTCCCTGCGCTGGTCGCACTGGTCCTTCTGGTGGGCGCGATGCTGTTCATGTCCGCATGCGCTGGCGGTACCGGTATTGCGCCACAAACCCAGCCTGGAACGACGCCTGGGACGTACACAATTACTGTGTCTGGAACTTCTGGAGCTTTACAGCACTCTGTCCCCTTAACGTTGACGGTGCAATGAGATCTTTGCAAAGACGGTACCGGGCCTAGTTGCAGGACATCATGTTCTGGGTCACGCCCTGCAGGCTGAGTATTGAGTTCGCAACCAGGGGCGCGCTCCAGAACTTGTTGTGGTGCTTGCGTAGGTAGTAGGCGGCAAACACAGACACAGCGCTTTTGGCGGAAGCCACCGCGTAGGTCCGGCCAAGGGTAGGGTGAGTGCCGTACAGGTAGGCGGACTGAACTTCCATGTTGCACACGCCCTTCTTGCCGGCTAGCCAGTTCTGCCGCGCGAATAGCGTTGTGTAGGAATCGGCGAACGTGCTGCCGGTCGAAATTACAGCAAGGCTGATGAAGGTGGCATCGATGGGCTTCTTCTCAAGAACCTTTGGCGTCGGAGCCGGCAGGGGCGCTTCAATAATGAACTCTTCAGCCGCCATCGTCGTGCTGGGAGCGTCGGGAAGCTCCTTCGCCACCGAGATCCCCGTTAGCGTTAGAAAAGCCAAGACTGAAAATAAGATTGATTTCATGATTGCGTCTCTCCTGCTCGGCATCGGCGGTGGGCACTGGCGCTCCGTTTTGTGTTTGCTGCCGATTGGCTGCGATCCGTCATGAGTCGAGATTACGTTGGTACGTGTACCTGCGCAATCGCTATAACGTAATAGAAGGTAGTAACACATGGTAACCACCTGTTTGTGCCACAGCGGTGCGGCCCACTATCAGAAGCTGAATCTCATGTTCCTGAACGTTTTTTGCAATCCGATCTGAACAGGCTTCGTCTCAGTGACCTACCAAGCTCAACCCCGACTTAGCGCAGAGCATACTCCGATACCCTTCCGCCGCGTGGAGGGTCGGGAATGGTGGCTTTGGGGATTCGCCGTTGCCGTCACTCTTGTTCTGACGTCCGGCATCCTTGCGTTGACATTCCCCGACTTCCACTTGCCCGGTGACGACATCTATTCTCGGAATCTGAAGGAGTGGGTGCGGGGGCTGGCGGCGCTTGTTTTGCTGTTCGACGTCTACACCGTCTATCAGCATCTTCAACTGCAGCGCATCAGGCGCCGACTCATTGAAAGGGAACGGCTTTTCCATCTCATCACTGAAAACGCAGCCGACATGATCGCCGTGGTCGACCCGCATGGACGCCGGCTATACAACAGTCCTGCCTACGAAAAAATACTCGGATATAGCGCAGAAGAATTAGCCGGCACTTCCGCCATCGAACAAGTTCATCCTGACGACCGGGCGCGCGTTCTGGAAGCCGCCCAGAAAGCCCATCTCACGGGTCGCGGAGATCGTCTTGAATACCGCATTCGCCACAGAGATGGCTCGTGGCGTGTTCTTGAGTCCACTTCGAGCACAATTCCTGGACCGAACGGCACGACCGAAGGATTAGTCATCGTCAACCGCGACATCACCGAACGCAAGCGAGCGGAAGCCCTGCTGGAGCATCGTGCTTTCCACGATGGGTTGACCAACCTTCCAAACCGGGCGCTTTTTCTCGATCGTCTGCAGCGGGCCATCGCGGTTTCGCAGCGCCACAGGGATTTCAAGTTCGCAGTCCTGCTTATCGACATCGACGAATTCAAGGTGTTTAACGACAGTCTGGGACACAAGGCAGGCGACGAACTTCTGATCCAGATTGCCCGTCGCCTGACCGCCTGCCTCCGCGGTGCTGACACTGTCTCACGAGAATCGAACAAAACCGCGGGCGACAATACTCTGGCCCGGCCCGGAGGCGACGAATTTGTTGTTCTCGCCGCAGAGCTGCGCGACCCCAGCGACGCCATTCGCATGTCGGAGCGTATTCAGGAGCGCATGGCCATGTCTTTCGCTGTGAGTGGGCACGAGATTGTGATCACGGCAAGTATCGGCATTGTTTTTAGTGGCGCCAGTAGTACGAATGCCGAAGATGTTCTGCGCGATGCCGAGATTGCGATGTATCGGGCCAAGCATACCGGAAAGGGTCGCTGCGAAGTATTCGACAATGCTATGCAAGCCGGTGCGGTCAAGCGGCTGCAGCTTGAAACCGACTTACGGAAGGCTCTGGACGCCGGCGAGTTCCGCGTCTACTACCAGCCGCTCGTGTCACTGCAAGACGGTCGAATTGTTGGATTCGAGGCGCTCACCCGCTGGCAACGCCCTCAGGGTATTGTCATGCCAGGAGAATTCATCGCGGTCGCCGACGAAACCGGACTCATCCTCCCCATGAACCGCCAATTGCTGCGCGATGCTTGCCTGCAGCTTCGTCGCTGGCAGTCGCTCTTTCCCTCCGACCCACCCCTCGCGATGTGCGTGAACATCACGGAAAAGCAGTTCGCACAGCCGGGCTTGGCCTTCCAGATAAGCGAAATTCTTCAGCAAACCGGGGTGGATCCTCGTTGCGTAGATCTTGAGATCACCGAGAACATCGCAATGGGCGACGCCGAGAGGTCCGCGATTGTGCTCTCAGAGCTGAAGGCAGTTGGCGTTCGACTGAGCGTCGACGACTTCGGCACCGGCTATTCCTCGCTCTCCCGTCTTCAGCGCTTCCCCGTAGACACATTGAAGATAGACAGAAGCTTCATCTCGGGGATTGGCTCCGGCCGTGAGACGCATGAGATTGTCCGCATCATCGTCATCCTGGCGCATAGTCTCGGCCTGAAAGTGGTTGCAGAGGGTATCGAAAATGCGGAGCAGATGGAAATGTTGATGCAATTTGGCTGTGAACTGGGTCAAGGATATTTATTTTCCCGACCTGGCGCGGCGAACACTATTGAAGACTTTCTCGCAAATCGGATTGTTCATGCCGTTTTGACCGAAATGTCGACCGCGAAACAGTCGTTTCCACGATGTGACTGGAGCAGTGCCCCCAAATGAAACAACCTTCGATTCAAGACGTTGTCGCCATGCTGCTTACAGCTCGGCGTGAACTTGATGTGGTTCTTACGCTCACGGCGATCGCTGCGGTGATTTCTCGCGCCTCTAGAAATGAGCTCTCGGTGATGCGAGACGACCTCAACCGGATCATCGCCGGCCTTCAGGACATGCCGTGACAGTTGTCTGGACTAATGAAGCTGCTGTTTTGTGGTATCGGCGATACAGGGCCGACTAGACACTCGTGAGCTAGGAATTTCGGTTGAGGCATTTTTCGGGGAACGAAGCTCCTTGCATCGCCTCTTCGCGAAGCGCAGCCCCATCGTCGTTCGATAAGAACTCCGCTCAGTTGGTCAAAAAGTCTAGAGCTGAGCGGGATGTCGCCCCGCACTCGTTCCACAGTGTTCCACCCGGTTGCGGCCATTGTTTTTGGCTTGATACAAGGCGGTGTCGGCACGCTCCAAAATCGCCTCGACGGACGAGTCGGCGGCGGGATCAACAATAGTGACTCCCATGCTGATCGTTACGTTAACGTGACCCTTGTTGGTCGTGACGGCATCTTGGGCTATCCGCAGCCTAATCTCTTTTGCTCGATGGAGCGCACCGTCGAGATCACAGCCCGGTAGCACTAGGAGGAATTCCTCTCCTCCATACCTGCCGACACCATCGTATACTCTTAACTCCGACCTCAGTTTTCGCGCGACGTCCTTCAGTACGGCATCTCCTGACAAGTGCCCCATAGTGTCGTTGACCTTCTTGAAATGGTCGATGTCGGCCAGTACCACGCCGACCGGGCGCTGTTCTCTCTTGCCACGGGCCATCTCGCGCTCGAGAAACGAGATAATCTCGGCTCGATTCGACAGATGTGTCATGGAATCGTGAGTTGCGGAAAAGATCAAGGATTCACGCGCTCCGATCAATTCCGTCTGCAGATCGATAATTCTCTTGCCCGCCAGCAGACGAGCTCTCAGCTCGGGAGGATCGAAGGGTTTAACCAAATAGTCGTCTGCACCGGCCTCCATCGCGTCTAGGAGATCCTGTTTCTTGTTCTTGGCTGTCAGAACTACGGTGTACACGTATTGTTGATGGTTGGCACGCTCCCTGATCCGTCGACACAAATCGATTCCGTTGACCCCAGGAAGAACCCAATCAAGCAGTGCCAACATCGGGCGATCCTCTTTTTTGAGCAGGTCCCAAGCCCCAAGACCGTCGTCAACCGTCACAAAATCGAACCCCCACTCTTTCAGGCAGCTTCCGATCAGGTGACGGTAGATTTTTGAATCTTCGGCCAGCAAGATATTCATGATTTCCTCGGCAAGTTAGGTGGGGGAAGGTGCCTCATAGTCCTACCTGAATTTCTTTCATCGCGCCCACGACAATCTGATTGACACGCCCCTCTGTGATGCCGAAGTATTCCCCGATCTCACGCTGACGGTAGTCGCATCCAAAGTGCAGTTCCATCGCAGTCTTAGTCCGTGTTGGACAAGCAGCCAGCAGCCGATCCGTGGTTAGCTTTGCTTAAACTGCCCGAATAGTTTGACTGGCTCTGTTGTCAGGCGCCGATCTCAAAGCCGCGTCAGAGACCGCCTGGCTGAGTACTGTCTTGCTTCTAGAACCGCACACCGGCCAACTGAGTCCTTGCTCGCGAGCAAAATCACGCATCCTGCAGGCAACGCGCAAGGAAACGAATTGTTTCAGTCTGGCCTGCGGCGCTCCACTGAATCGACGCAGAGTCTCCAACACGCTGATCATGCCCTCCTGAACCAAATCATCGACATCGAGCCAGTGGTTTCGAGACGTGAGTCGTGCTGCTGCTGTTCTCACCATCGGCATCCACATCCGTACTTGATCGTTTTCACTCACCTCGTTCCCGGTGAAAATGATGACGAAGCGCAATGACTCCCCGTCGCAGTAGATTTTCCGGAAATCCAACGGTTTGTGCATTGAGAAGTCATATGGCAAACGTAGTTCCTCTAACACCAACTGAGCTCGCACGACACTTGCCAATGATCGGAACTGATCTCTTGTGGGAGAAATCGCCTGGAGGATAAAAAGCTTTGTTTTCAGCTAGTTCCGGTCCCCGGCAAGAAGCTGCACCAAAGTGGTCTGATTTTCCACACCTGAAGTGTCTGGGAGGTGGACATCTGCTCTGTTTCGGGATGCCATTGCGATTTGCATGAACCAGCACGACCGGGGGGTTACATCTCACCTGGGGAGTACGAGAGAGTTTACAACGGCATGAACCGACAACATGATTCGGTTCTGAACCCCGACTTTTCGCATCAACTTGGAGACATGGGCCTTCACAGTGCGTTCTTCGATCCCAAGAGGCATAGCAATTTCCTTATTCGATCGCCCCGCGACCAGCATCTCCAAAACGTCCCGTTCCCGGTTGGTGATAGGCTGACGTTCCGACGTTCTTCCGATCCTGCTCGCCCGCTCAATAAACGCCGCGAACACACGCCGCGGAGCCCACACCGAGCCATCGTGGACGATCCGAATCGCGCGCGTTAGGTCATCAGCCGACGCAGCCTCATCCAAAGCAGCCTTTCGCTCCATGCTCCAGAGCGTTGAGCATAAAGTGGTCGTCCACACCATGAGCCGTGAGAATGATCCGGAGGTGAGGCTGTGTTACCCTCAGGCCGGCCAACATCTCAAACAAGTTCTTCCCTGGCTGCTTGCTCAGCAACACCACGTCGATGCCTTGCTGTGTCTGGATCTCGGTCGTGGAGACACAATTCAGTTCAAAATCGGATTCCGAACTCAAAAGAGCGCAGTAGCCCGCAAAGCGCAGGGGGTCGCTGTCGACGACGGCGAGCCGGATGAATCTCTTCTTGGCTAGAACAGATTTCATAAATGTCCTTAGATGGAAATTAGGGCAGGCAAGGGGTAAACCCCTCGATCATTCCTAACGCAACTCGCATGCCAAGGGGTTTCCGGTGGAATTCCTTTTAAATCTTGATGATAGGGGGGTGATCGTACTGGCCGGGTTAAACTATACGTTCGGACGTTGAGAAAGATGTATGAAAACCAGACTCCCTACCCGCGAACCGATGGGTGCCGCGTGTCCTGCGAAGGCTGCTCTTACACCATTTTCCCTGCTACTGGTCTAAGACCTTACGGAGTTCGCTCAAAAGGGTCTGTTTCGTGAAAGGCTTCTGAATGAACGCACTGCCTGCCGCGAGTACGCCGTAGTGACCAATCAGGTTGCCGGTATAACCCGACATGTACACAACCCTGAGCTCCGGACGAGACTCTCTAATCTGATCTGCCAGAACGGGTCCGCTCATGTCCGGCAGCACAATGTCAGTCAGCAGCAGATGAATCGCTGTACCATGCGCTTTTGACATTGCAATCGCCTCTGGACCACCTTTCGCCGCTAACACCCGGTAGCCTTGGCCCTCCAACAGTTCAACAGTAACTTCACGAAGAGCCTCGTCATCCTCCACCAATAGGACAGTCTCGGCGCCCTTCGCGAGAGGCATCTCCGGCGTGGCCCGAAGCTGCAGCTCGGTAACTTCTTCGATGCGGGGGAGATAAATCTTGAAGCTTGTGCCCTGACCTGGTTCGCTGTAGACCAGAATATGGCCGCCACTCTGCTTTATGACTCCGTACACCATCGAAAGACCGAGCCCAGTGCCCTCGCCCAACGGCTTGGTGGTATAAAACGGCTCGAAGATTCTGGATATGGTCTGCGCATCGATACCGCAACCTGTATCGCTGACCGAGAGCAAGACGTAAGGCCCCGGTTCTATTGCCTGATGAGTCTTACTGTAGGTCTCGTCGAGTTCGACATTTGCGGTTTCAATGAATATCTTTCCACCGTGCGGCATGGCATCGCGAGCATTCACTACAAGGTTCATCAAGACTTGTTCAATCTGGCCCAAGTCGGCCTTCACACTGCCCAGCGATGGCGCTGGAACAAAGTTAAGAGAAATGTCCTCGGCAATCACGCGTAATACCATCGGGCTAATCTCTTTCACAACATCATTGAGATTGAGCACTCTGGGGAGCAAGACTTGCTGCCGGCTAAAGGCAAGCAACTGTCTGGTTAAGACTGCGGCACGTTGTGCTGCCTTCTTGATCTGGACAACATCCCTGACCATATGTTCCTGATTGTCGCGGTCTCGTGCAAGATCACAAAACCCGATAATTACGCTGAGCATGTTGTTGAAGTCGTGGGCGACTCCGCCCGCCAGGCGCCCGACCGCTTCCATTTTCTGGGCGTGCCGAAACTGCTCTTCCAGACGTTTGGCCTCGGTTACATCGTTTGTGATAACAAGAATGCAGGGTATCCCGTTCAATTGGATGGGTTCCACAGATAGTTGAATGCTCCTTTCTCCGCTCACTCGCGAATTGAACGTGGTTTCCCACGCAGTCACCCCGCCCTCTCGATCTAGTGTTTCGATAATTTTTGCTCGGTCTTCAGGAAATGCCCAGATTTTCAAGTCGGCTGCCGTAAATCCAACTATTTCTTCCCACCGGAGGCCTATCATCCTCAGAAATGCCTCGTTGGCATCCACGTACCTGCCTTCCGCCCTGGTGCTGATGGTGATCGCGAGCGGGCTGGATCGGAAGGCCTTAGAGAATCTCTCCTCGGATTGCCGAAGTTTTTCCTCACTCCTCAGTCGCTCAGTAATGTCACGTGCCTGGGCCAGAACAGCTTGCCTTCCGTGAAAAGAGAGGTCGTGACTGGTTATCTCCACGTCGATCACGGTTCCATCCCTCTTGCGATGCTTCCATCTTTCGGCGTCTTGAGGCCCAGACGCCCGCGCACTGACCGCCTGTCGCACCACGGGAATGTCTTCCGGGGGTCGTATGTCAAGAATGGTCATGCTGAGAAAGTCCGAGCGGGAGTACCCGTAATGCAGGACAGCCGCCTCGTTCACCTCAAGGATTTCCAAAGACTGGACGTTGAAAACCCACATGGGGTGTGGATTGATCTCGAAGAGCAACCGGTACTGCTTTTCCGATTCACGTAGCTCCTGCTCCATCCGCTTACGTTCCCGACGCAGTGCTTCTTCGCCCAGAGCGCGGCGCACCGCGACCGAAAGACGTTCCAGCCTGTCCTTGATGACGTAGTCGGTTACACCGAGCTTGATGCATTCGACCGCGAAATCGTCCCCGAGAGTGCCAGAAACCAATACGAAAGGTAAATCGAAGCCCTCTTGCCGCAACCATTGCACCGCTTCCAGACCGGTCCACTCGGGGAGCCGGTAGTCCCCGAGAATAATGTCGTATGTTCTGGAGCCGATCCGCCCCTTAAACTCATCCGGAGTGCGAACAATATCGGCCTCGACTTGAAAGCCGTCACGCCGCAGTTGTCGAAGCGATAGCTCGGCATCGGCAGGGTTGTCCTCAAGAAGCAGGACGCGGATTGATTTGTCCTCTCGAAGTTCTTTTCGAAGTTCTTTGCGCTCGCTCATCGGGCCTACCACAACTCATTTCTTGACATTCTTTATCTCTGATACGGGGGACCGCTCGCCGGCGGGGCCTGGTTAACCCGGAGCCAGTACGTGTCAATTTGTCTTATTACTTGGCGAAACACGTCAAAATCCACTGGCTTCTGTACGTAACTGTTTGCTCCAATCATGTAACAATCGCGAATATCCGACTCCTGCTTGGAAGACGTCAGAATCACGACGGGGATCGATTGAGTGTGCGGGTTTAATTTCAGTGCTCTCAACACCTCAAACCCGTTGATTTTGGGCAATTTCAAGTCCAGAAGGATCAGCCGCGGCGTCTGGGCAGCCGGGTATTCAAAGTCGTGGGCCGTGCCAAAGATATATTCCAACGCCTCCACGCCGTCCCGAACAACCTTGATGTCATGACTTGGCCTGAGTTCTCCCATTGCGCGCAGCGTAAGTTTCACGTCCGCCTGACTGTCATCGACGAGTAATACAGCGGGTGTTGTGCTCATACGCCACTACTCTGAGAATGCCCAGAATTGCCGGGCGAGAGAGTAAAGTAGAAAGCTGCCCCTTGATCCGGTGACGACTCCGCCCATATCCGACCACCGTGCTTCAAAATGATCCTCTGCACCATTGCCAGACCGACCCCCGTACCCTCGAACTCATCCTGCAAATGAAGCCGCTGGAACACTCCGAAAAGCTTGTCGGCGTAGCGCATATCGAAACCAACCCCGTTATCGCGGACAAACAACACCAACCCCTCGTTACGAAGATCTTTTCCCACCTCGATCACTGCTGGATTGCGGGTCCTCGTGAATTTGACTGCATTCGATAACAGATTTCGGAAGACCTGCCTCATTAGTGCGGAGTCACACTCCAAGCTGGGAAGTTCACCCACTCGCCACTGAATCGATCGTTCTCCTGCCTCTCGCTCAATCTCGGAGATAGCCGATTCGGTCAAGGCTTTGAGATCCACCTCATGCCGAATCAACTCCTGCCTTCCCAATCGCGAGAAGTTCAGCAAGTCATCCACGAGCTGGCCCATATGCTTCGTTCCAATGCGAACTTGCAGCAGGCAGTCACGCAGGTCGGGAGAAAGCGATTCCGCCTCTTCCAGGATGATCTTGGAGAAGCCATCGATTTGCCGCAGCGGTGCGCGCAAGTCATGCGACACGGAATAGCTGAAGCTTTCCAGTTCCTTGTTAAGCGCCATAAGCTCAATATTCTGACGCTCCATTTCTGTGTTCAAATTACGAATTTCTCCTTCAGTTCGCTTTCGTTCGGTGATGTCGCGCGTAACTTTTCCGAATCCACGCAACCGCCCTGTCTCGTCACGCAATGCGGTAATCACGACGTTGGCAAAGAAGCGCGAGCCGTCCTTTCGTACGCGCCAACCTTCGTCCTCATAGCGGCCGTCCTTGATAGTCTGCTGCAATTCGAAGGCGGGTTTCCCGTCGCTTACGTCCTGAGTAAGATAGAAGCGAGAGAAGTGTTGACCGATAATCTCCTCTGCTCGATATCCTTTGATCCTTTCCGCTCCTTCGTTCCAGCTGACGACCCGGCCCTCCGGGTCGAGCATGAGGATCGCGTAATCCTTTACATTCGAAACTATCAACCGGAAGCGTTCCTCACTCTGACGAAGAGCATCTCCAGCCCGCTTGCGCTCAGTAATGTCGCGGATGGCGCTTGAGACCAGCATCCCCTCTTCTGTCTCCAGGGGGCTAAGACTGATTTCAACCGGGAACTCGTGTCCATCCTTGTGCAAACCATAGAGCTCTAGGCTAGCCCCCATCGGCCGCACTCGAGGTTGGGTGAAAAAATCCGTCCGGTGCTCCGGATGCCGACCCCGGAAGCGTTCAGGTACCAGCATCTCAATCTTTTGCCCCAATACCTCTTCCCGGCGATACCCGAACACCTTTTCTGTCTGTGCATTAACTAAGACAATCTCGCCCTGGCCATTCATCACCGCCATGGCATCCGGCGCCGCCTCCAACAGCCCGCGGAACTTTGCCTCAGCTCGCTTGCGGTCAGTGATGTCGCGGATAGCGCTGGAGACCAGCACTCCCTCTTCCGTCTCCAAGGGGCTAAGACTGATTTCAACCGGAAACTCGTGTCCATCCTTGTGCAGACCATAGAGCTCTAAGCCAGCCCCCATCGGCCGCACCCGAGGTTGGGTGAAAAAACCCATGCGGTGCTCTGGATGCCGGCCGCGAAAGCGTTCCGGTACCAGCATCTCAATCTTTTGCCCCAATACCTCTTCCCGCGGATAGCCGAACAACTTCTGCACTTGGGCGTTGACTAAAACTATCTTGCCTTCTCCATTCACCACCACCATGGCATCCGGCGCCGCTTCCAACAGGCCACGGAATCTTTCTTCCGCACCCCTGCGGTCGGTGTCGTCACGGATGATGCCGGTAAAGAAAGTTTCAGCGCCCGATTCCCACGCGGAAAGGGAAAGATTCAGAGGAAATTCACTTCCGTCCTTTCGTCTCCCCGACAGGTCGACACTCATGCCAATCACGTGCGCTTCTCTCGTTGCGAGGAACCTCTCGAGGCCTTTCCGATGCGCAGAGTGAAAGCGATCCGGCATGAGAAGAGTCAGCGGCTGCCCGGAGGCCTCCGCGGAGGAGTAGCCAAACATCCGCTCTGCGGCTCGGTTGAAGAAGATGATGCATCCACGGGAGTCGGCGGAGACTATCCCGTTCATCGTCGTTTCGGTGATCGCGCGGATTCTCTTCTCGCTCTCGTCCAATAGCCGCCGATCCTGCTCGGAAGTCTTCGCATTCTGAATCAGGGTTAGCACCTGTGGAACTAAGAACGGAAGCGATACGGCCGTGGCGACGGAGACCAATGCGGTAAATGCCTTCACGATTCCGGACAATACATAAACCGGAATCCATATGGTGACCACCTCCATGAAGTGCGTGCCACCACACGCGACGATGAAAAGACCGAAGGCCAAGAGCATCCAGTGAAAGGGTATGTCGCGCCGTCCTTTGTAGACTAGAAAGGCCAGCATGCCTGAGATCGAAATGTAGGCAAGACCAATGAGCGAGTCGGAAATCACATGAGTCCATACCAGTCCCGGCTTTCCCAGGTAGCAGTAAACATGAGGCAAGAAATTTGTCGCGAAAATCCGACGTCCAAGACTGGACCAGAACGCTAAGGCGCAAGTTCCAATAGCCGACAGACCCGCAATCGCATACAGCAGTTGGGCCTTTGACGACCGCGATGGTTCAAACACACTTTGTAATGGCGTTGGTGTTGACATAACCCTTCTTGTAATTACATGACTGCTGAATGGTCGAATTGTCCGGCGTATACACTGGCATTCGGCCTGGGAGGAGTGGTGACAGGCCGCATGGCTATTTCCTGGTACCAGGAGACAACGTCGGTCAGTTCCTCAAGTTCTAAGCGCAAAGCCCCTAGGAGATAGCGGTTTGTAAAGCTGCTGCAGTTCACTCCTCTCAAGCTGGCCGTCAAATCCGTCAAATCAATCGGCATCAAGAGATGTCTCCCGTTCGCCGTCCCGCACACCTGCGTCTAAAGATACCAGCCGGGGCGCAGCTAACCTTAGCCGATTTGGTAAATTGGTCATTTACCTTGGTAAAGGCCCGGTTTACGATGGTAAAGACCCGGGTTACAATGGTAAAGACGCGAGAGTGGTCTACATCGCATTCTGTCTCTACCTTCCCCGGAAGGGGTCTGCTGCGCCGTCCTCTGTGGGTGTAAACAGATACCATTCCAGCAGTTAGATGGCTGCGGCAAGGTGGACGTTTCCTGGCGTATATCCTCGGGCGTTTGACCAGTTAGGAATGTTCGGACACAATAACGCCCGCTCACGTCGCCCGACTGCTGGGCGATAAATAGCTGATAGGTCGTCGTGATCGAGCGGAACAACCCGGTCGACCACGAGCATGCCTTCACGCTTGGCTGCAAACAGCGACTCCGAGGCCCAAGGCTCATTGGGAAATGCGTGAACTCTGGGGAAGGAGGAGAGTTCATGGTGGAGTGAAATTCGATTAGAGCCTCAAATCGAGGCGCACATCAACTAATTTGGTAGTTTGTTCGGAAATCGTAACGCACACAACATAGTCCCGGTCCAAGCCAGATTTAGCCCACGTGGCAAGCTTACTGTTGTTGCGTTCCCGTTTCATCTCGCAATTCGGGGACCAGTTCGAGAACTACAGCAGCTACCCAACTCGCTAGGGATGAATGAACATATCGTACTCCGGCAGTCTCGAAATGCCGAAATATCGGCACCGCTGCCGATATATCGGCACCCTACCCCATCTCCTCCGAAAATCCCAAGTCGGCCCAGCAATTTCATATCCAATCAACTTATGCCCAATGTCTTATTCGGGTGAGCACAGATGAGAATGATCTTGCGCCACAGCAAACAATGAGAAGATCATCGCAGAGAATGGAAAATGCATGTTTTCCTATCGATCAAGAAGCAGCCGTGTTTCTTGGTGCCGCTAGGCTGGAACGTCATTCGTGCATGCGCCGTCACTACCGTCCACTCTTCCAGCCGCCCGTTCCTGTACGCGCTGAGAAGAAACATGTTCAGGCCCGAACCAATGAAGACAAACGGAAGCGCTCGGGCGTAAGTCGCCCACCTTCCCGCCCACGCGGGTCCCCATCATTCTGAGTTGGGCGCTAGCCCGCGGCGCAGAGAGTCGATTCGGATCATGGTGAGAGCGGTCTGGATGACCCGATGCGCCCCCTCCCGCCGTGAAGTTTTGGATTCGGGCAAGGAGCACGACCAAGGTGACGAAACACCTCTTGAAGGACGACACACAGGTCAACGTCACAACTTGGTACGTGAAACTCACCTTTGATAGGGGGCGCATTCCAGGCACCCTCCGGGCACCCAGACCGATGTCTTCTTTGTATCTCTTTGATTTTCTTACGTCGTGCATGGAGTAAGCTGGAGGTGCAAGTTGTTGTTTTGAATTGATTTGGCGACCCTTTTAAGGCATGGGTCGCAGGTTCGAGTCCTGCCGCGCTCACCATTTCAAAAACCCGCGTCTGCGTGAGAATTTCAGGCGTCCCTCCGGGGCGCAGTTCCGTCTCGCTCGAGGCTACCCGGCGCTAGAAGCGCCGGGCTATTATCAGACGCCCCTCTGGGGCGGAAATCTCTGAGATTCATTCGAACCGTTTTGTCCCCAACGTTCATGGTCAACGTCATTGGCTGATGAATCATTGGCTCGTATGAATTGGTCAGGAGCACGACGAGCCGGTGAGCCGGTCTTTGGAAATGGGGGTCATTTGCCAGGCGTCGAGGGAGATGAGTTCGGCGTCGCCTTCCAGCTTCAGCCGCAAGGGGCTGGTCGGAACTTGATAGATGCGCGCGGTGAGCGCTGTGGTTTTGTTGACGAAGACTTCGAGCACTGACCCATCGAGAAACGCGCGCAGATCTACGGGGGATCCGGGAGCTCCTTGAAGGGGCGCAGTGACCGTATTCACGCGGAGTTCGCGGCTTCCGGATTTGTCGGTGCAGGAGATGGCAGCGAAGGATTCGCCAGTTTCAGATTGCAAGTGAATGGAGAACTTATCTGCTTTCGGACGAAACTGCAGATTGAGTTCCGCAGCCAGGTCGCGGATGCGTAGAGTGTCGAGAATTTTCTGGCGCGCAGCCGGAGTAGCGTCGGGAGCGATGGCCGTGTGTGTGGCGCGGAGTTGACGGGCCGCAGGGGCTACATCTGTTTGCAGTTCGTTTTCCGAATTCAGGGACAACACTCGAGGGAGCGACATCGCCCCGGCCCACCCGGCGGCGATCAAATCGGCGTCGGGGCGGGTTTCGGTGATCCATCCCCAGAGAATGCGGTTGCCGCCAGCGTCGAGCATGGTCTTGGCGGCGTAGTATGCGCCCCAATCGGCCACGCCTTCTTTTTCGGATGTGAAGCGTTGATTCGCGTAGGTGCCAACCTTCCAGCGAACTTTTCCCATGGTGGAGATGAGCAGGACATGCTTGTCCCCATTCTTTCCTTTGAGCGGGAAAAAGTCGGGACACTCCCACATGTCTCCGGTGTCGACCGGGTTGGCGCCCGGTATTCCGCTGGGCGAGCCTTCGATGAGGGGATGGAGATAGGTCCAGTGATGCAAGTCGGGCGAGCTATATAAGAGGATGGCCCCGCCTTTGTGGAGGACGCCGGAGCCGAGAATCAGCATCCAGAGATTGCCCTCACGCCAGACGTGAGGATCCCGGAATCCAGTGACGGAGAGGCCTGCGGGAGGAGCGGCGATCACGGGATCGGAGAGTTTCTTCCAACTGTGCAGGTCGTCGTCTTGAGCAACGGCGAGGCATTGCGTTTCGCGCCAGGTATGGACGCCGTCCCGTAATGTGGCTTCGGAATCGGCGGAGGGCGGAGCGACTCCGGTGTAGATGATGGTGGCCTTCTCGTGGTCGAGGACTGTGCTGCCGCTGAACACTCCGTCGCGGTCGGGGCCGCCGTTAGTTGGTGAGAGAGCGATTGGCTGGTGTTGCCAATGGATCAGGTCGAGGCTGGTGGCGTGCGCCCAATTCATGTTTCCCCAGACGGCGGCTTGCGGGTTGTATTGGTGAAACATGTGATAACGGCCGCGGAAAAAGATTGGGCCGTTGGGATCGTTCATCCAGTTGTGGGCGGGAAGCAAGTGATATTGGGGACGAAGGGGATCGGAGGCGAGTTTGTGGCAGAGGGCACTCGTGGCCGGGTCGGTGGTGGGCGAGAGGCGAGTCCAGGTGGGAGCGAATGCGGCAGCGCTGGAGAGTTGCAGGAACGATCGTCGAGATAGTGGCATAGATTCCGGCCTCCGGCGGGCGCAGGGCCTCGCGAACGCGGTTGGCCCTATGTCATACCATACGAGAGCACGCATCCGCGTTGGATATAATGCGGAAAAGGTAGATTCGCCTTCCATTCATCGTGTTTCGACACCCTTTCAGGATCGTTAGTTTCTTCTGTTTCTTCGCGGTGATCGTGATGGCGGGGACGGTTGCGTCGTCCGGACAGACGTTCGGACAGTCAGGGGCGACTCCTTCCAAATCCGCCGAGCGGGTGGCGCTGCAGCGCGGGCAGGAGGCACTCAATAACGGCGACATCGCGGGAGCGCGGACGGAATTTGAGAAGGCGGTGCGGCTGGCTCCGAATGATGCGGCGGCGCAGTCGGCGCTGGGCTGGGTGCTGGCACAGCAAGACGAAATGGATGCGGCGGTGGCGCATCTGCGGGCGGCGATTAAGGCGAAGCCCGGGTTCGTTGATCCGCGACTGACTTTGGCGGGGGTGTTGTTGCTGCAGGCGAAGGGGGCGGAGGCGGAGCAGGAGGCGCGCGCGGCGGTGAAGATTGCGCCGGGGAATACCGAGGCTCACCGGATGCTGGCGAAAATTCTGAGCCAGGGGCCGGGGGATGAGGCTTTGTCGGAGATGCGGCGCGCGGTGGAACTCGCTCCGAAGCGCGCCGATCTGCGCGATGACCTGGGGAACATTCTGGCGCAGCGGAATCGGTTTGCCGACGCGGAGATCGCGTTCAAAGAAGCGCTGCGACTGCAACCGAACCTGGAGCAGGCGCACTTTCATCTGGGCGTGTCGCGCTTGCAGGGGCAGCAACTGGATGAGGCGGCGAGCGAGTTGGGGAAGGCGATTGAACTGGGTCCGCAGGATGCCGTCGCTCATTACTACTTGGCCAAAACACTGACGGCGCAATCGAAGAGCGCCGATGCGCTGCAAGAATTGCGGAAGGCAGCGGCGTTGAAGCCGGACTGGTTTGAATTGCAGATTGAATTGGGCATTGCCTGCCAGCGTGCCGCAGATGCCGACGGTGCAGTGGCGGCGTTTGGCAAGGCGGTGAAGCTACGTCCCGAGAACGCGGAGGCACAGAACGATCTTGGGCTGGCGTTGGTGCAGAAGGGGGATGTGGAGAGGGCGATCCCTGTGTTCAAGACTGCGGCACAACTGCGTCCGGAAGACGGCACGTTTCACGGGAATTTAGCGATCGCTTACATGCAGCGGTCGGATTTTGATGCGGCTATCACGGAACTGGAGGCCGGGATTAAGCTGGCACCGGAGAATGCGTCGCTGCACTACAACCTGGGACTGGCTTACAAGCTGAAAGATCAGCTCGACAAGGCAGTTCCGGAATTCCAGAACGCGATTCGATTGCAGCCGGACTTGGCGGATGCGCGCTACACGCTGGGCGTGTTGTTCTGGCAACAAGGAGAGTTCGACAAGGCGACCGAGGAATTACAGAAGGCGATCCAGGGCCAGCCCAATTACGCAGAGGCCCACTATACCTTGGGAACAGTTCTCAAGCAGCAAGGAAAACTGCCAGAGGCTGCGGCGGAATTGCGGGAAGCGATCCGGTTGCAGCCCGATTTTGCTGGAGCGCATACCACGCTCGCCGCCGTGTTGCGGCAACTGGGCGACGAGCAGGGAGCGACCGAGGAAGCGAAGGCGGGAGCGAAGCTGGCCGCCTCGAGCAACAGTCTGCAGGCGGCGACATTTTCGACGAACTCGGGGAAGAGGCTGCTGAGTGCGGGCGATGTGGACGGGGCGATTGCGCAATTCCGGTCAGCGATTCATTCGGAACCCAATTATGCGGCGGCTCATTATCAGCTGGCGGTGGCGTTGAATCAGAAAGGTCAGAAGGACGACGCGAGGAAAGAGTTTCAACGGGCGGCGGAACTCGATCCGCACTTGACGCCGCCGCCAAGGCAGTAGGGCCAGTTGGTGGCGGCCTAGTTGCCTTTGCGCACGGCGACGAGATCGGTGATGACGGGAACTCCGTGGGTCACTTTCACGCGCAACAGGGCCTCAAACGGTTTCATCTCGTCGGCCTTCGAAACACCCAGGCGCCGCAGAAGTTCATTCAGAGAATCTTCACGACAAACGTACTCCGCCGCCGCTTGCGTGCCCACTGTCGTGGTTCCCGCCAGGATCAACATCGAATGTGCCGGGTCCAATCCCGGCTTCAACGCGACGATGGCATAGTCCTCGCTCACCGACTGGCTGGTGGGGCTTGCCATAGAAGCCCGCGACTCCCCGGGCGCCGGATGCACGTTAATCACTTCTACATCTCCCGTGCGAGGCCCGGTATTCACTTTCTGGAAAACGAATTCCTGGGTTCCCGGGATCTCCAGCAGAGTCAGATTCTCGGCGGGAGAGCCGATGAAGATCAGATCGTTGTTCCTGACATCGTCCAGGGAAAACAGCGCCCCGCGCTTCACTCGAAGCTGGCGGTTGAGGACGCCGAAAACCCGGTCCAGTTCGTGGATCGCCAGGACCTCCCCCACCCCGGTGTAATGGTCGAGGACCGCCTCACGCGAATCAGTGGACGGGTTGAAATAACGCATGTTGGTCTGCGGACGTCCCACAAAGTTGGCGTTGCTGAAAATCACCCACGGCGGCTGGGGAGCGGCCACAAAGCGGCTCCAGAAAATCTGATAGTCCGCGGGAACCGGCTGGGTGGTGGCGGACTGGATGCGCGTGCGCTGTGACAGGAGGAAGGCGGTTGTCGAAAAGGTCGCCGCGAGCAGAACTGAAAGAACTACGACAGCGATGGCCCACCCACGAATCGAGGGCGCAGCCTGTTCTTTTTTAGCGCCAGATTCAAGAACGAGAGGGGTGGCCGGTTGATCGCCTGGCTTGTGAGGGCGCAGGTGGAAGGTGAGCGCGTAGGAACCCTTGGGGATCTCGACGACGATGAGGTCTTCGGGGCCCTCGTGCGCGTAATACTCGGCGAGTTTGACTCGCAGACGGCCGGCCTGCACGCGCACCGTGGAATCGCTTTGGGGATCGAATCCTGTGGGGCGGCCGAGAACTTCGGTGGCAATCTGGTACTCCTTGAGCCCGACGCCGGGGTGATCGAGCGTGTGTTCAGCGAGGTAGCGAAGCAGTTTGCACAGCGATTCAGAGGTGTGCAGGCTATGGCTTTTAATAAGTTTATCTATTTGTTGGAAGCATTGCTCCCGGCTGATAGCGAAAGTGTACGTGACTGCCATATTACAGGGATGTAACGGAACGACGTATCTAACTGCAATGCTAGAACTTTACACCTGTAACGGTATCAAACCTAGTGAAACTTAATCCAGATAATTGTTTTGTATTACGACTGCACGGTCCGTGATCAAGTCTCCCTCTGCATTTCCGGGGCACATTCGTTTTGGCAAAGTTCTGAGGAGGAAGTTCATGAAAAGATCAGTGTGGGTGGCGGTTGCGCTGCTGAGTCTGCTATGCAGTGTGTTCGTGCCTGGGGCACTTGGTCAGGCTGTGTATGGCAGCATCTTGGGAACCATAACCGATCCGTCGGGGGCAGCCGTCAACGGAGCCAAGATCACGGTTACGAGCCAGACGAGGAACGTCAGCACCGAGGTCGTGAGCAACGAAAGCGGCAACTATTCGGTGACGCACCTGATTCCGGACGTCTACACCATCCACGTCGCGGCCACTGGTTTCAAGACGCTTGAGTCCAAGAATGTACAAGTGTCCGCGGACGCTGGGTCACGCTGGGATGGCCAGTTCCAGGTTGGCGGGGCATCGGAGACGGTAGAGGTCACCAGCGAAGCGCCTCAGCTCAAGACGGATCGCGCGGACGTGTCGATAGAATTCACCGGGAAGCAGCTGCAGGAATTGCCGATCTACAATCGCAACTTTCAAAGCCTGGAGTTGATCTCGCCGGGAACCCAGATCCTTACAGGATGGGGCCACGCGGCCACGGAGAATCCTCAGGGCAGCAAGCAGATTTTTGTGAACGGCCAGCACTTCAGCGGAACTGGTTACGACTTGGATGGCACCGACAACCAGGATCCGATCCTCGGGATCATCATCGTGAACCCGAGTCTGGACGCTGTCGAAGAAACCAAGATCACGACCCAAAACTACGATGCCGAATTCGGCAAGGCAGTGGCCGGTATCATGAGCGCCCATACCAGGTCGGGCAGCAATGAGTTCCACGGCAGCGGTTATTTCTATGATCTGGATCCCGTCGACCCCGCGACGAACCCGTTTACGGGTTCGGCTGTGCCCAATAACTGGAAGCAATATGGCGGCTCGGTGGGCGGGCCGATCATCAAGAACAAACTCTTTTTCTTCGCTAACTATGAAGCCACCCGGCGCAAGTCCGGCGTAAGCGTTCAGACAACGGTTCCCACCGCGCTAGTTCGGTCGACCTGTTTGGACCCAACCAACCTAGCTGCCGGGTGCAACCTCAGCGAATATCTCGCGGGGGGGTTCACGGGCGGAGGACAGGTTTTCAACCCTTACCAGGCGGAGGGTTCGAGGACTTCGTATCCCAGCGACGTGATTCCGCAGTCTGACTTGCAGGCGGTGGACGCTAATTTTACAGGATCGGGCCTGACCACGGCGGAAAGCATTCTAGCTCAGCTACCAGCGCCAAACGCCACGGGCGATCACAACGGAACCAATAACAACTATACCGCCAACGGAAGCGGGAGCTTCAACGACTACCAGTATGTCGGGCGCGTAGACTACTCCTTGAGTCAGAAGCTGCAGATCTTTGGCCGCTACACGCATGCCCATTTTCTGCTGTCGGGCAAGCCGCTGTTCGGCGATGCGATCGGGGGACCTGGACTGGGCTACCTCGGATTGGCCGGCCAATCCCTGATTAATAACTACAGCGTGGCTGCGGGCTTCAACTACACGGTCTCCAGTACGTTGCTCACGGACTTCCGCTTCGGATACTTCCGTTATAACCCGCACTCCACAAAGTTCGACGCGGGCAACTCGACTGCGGCGTCCTCTTTGGGCCTGCATGGCTTTAATACCTCGGACGTTACGACGAACGGACTGCCGGCTTTCTTTTTCGACGGATTGAACATGCAATTGGGCGAAGACCTGAATATCGGCCGCTGCAATTGTCCCCTGATTGAAAAAGAGCAAGGGTACCAGTTCGCCAACAACTGGACCAAAATTCAGGGCAACCACCAGTTCAAGTTCGGAGTGGACCTGCGGCACGCGACGAACCTTCGCGTTCCCTCTGACTCGAACCGAACTGGCGAAATGCACTTCCAACACGACACGACGGGCGACGGGTTAGGTTCCGGCGGACTGGATATAGCAACCTTCCTGTTCTCGGCCGTGAGCCACTTCAACCGCTATGTGGGGTCCGCGACCGAACCCACCGATGTGGAAACTCAGAACCGGTACTTCATTTATGGCCAGGATACCTGGCGCGCGACGCACAAGCTGACCGTCAATTATGGCTTGCGATGGGAGTTCTACACGCCGGAATACGTCAACGGCAAGGGCAATGGTGGCTACGCGGTTCTACCAGAAGGTGTGATTCGCGTGGCAGGTTATGGCGGCATCAGCAACAATGGTAGTACGGCCAACAACTACAAACTCTTCGCCCCGCGCCTTGGTATCGCCTACGAAATCAACCCCAAGACCGTGGTCCGCATGGGGTACGGGCGCAGCTTTGATATCGGTGTATTCGGATCGCTGTTTGGGCACACGGTCACTCAGAACCTGCCTGTGCTGGCGAACCAGTCTCTGATATCGCCGACCGGTGACGATAAGACAACCGCTTTTAACTTCACAGGAACGCCAGGTTCCGCAGCTGGCTCTCCGGGATGCTTGCCGGCCTCGGGAGGCTATGATCCGGCGGTTTGCGGCCCGACTCCAAATGAATTCCCAGTGATTCCCTCCAATGGAATCCTGCCTCTCTTTGGGCCTTCGGGCAATGTCTCGCCGCACATCCGGCCAGACAAACTTGTCGCGCCGACCGTGGATGCTTGGAACTTCACCGTGCAACGCCAAGTCACCAATAAGCTGAGCGTGGAGGCCGCCTACGTGGCAAACCATGGCAGCCATGTCTTCAAGGGCGACGGTCCATCCTATAATCCCAATCAGCCCACCGTGGTTGGTTTCGGAACGTTGACATTCGCCCAGCGGGCACCCTACAACACAGCGTTCACGACGCCATACACGGACGCAAATGGCGTCACTACCAACGTGGTCTGCTGTGGCTCACAGGGGTTTGGGTACAACGGCAATGACGGCACGAACTCCTACAAGGCACTTCAGCTCACAGTGAACCAAAGGACTGGAGGGGGTTTGACTCTTTCTGGTTCCTACACGTACTCCAGAGCCTACGACAACGATGGCAGCTACCAGCCGGATTTGCGCGTAGGTTATGGACGTCAGGACTACAACCGCGACAGCGTACTGATCCTGACTTCCATCTATGAACTGCCGTTCGGCCGGGGCAAGAAGTTCATGGGCAACATGTCCCGTGCAGCCGATGTGCTTCTGGGCGGGTGGCAGTGGAATACCACCATGACCATCGGTAGCGGTATACCGTTTACCCCTAGTTACGACCTGTGTGGCCAAGATCGGGACACAGGACCTTGCCGTCCGAGCAAGAATGGATCCGTCCACATGGGGGCGGGAAGTTTTAACGATCAAACTAGACAGGTGATCTACTTCACCCCAGTCCCCACATTAGCGAATCCCGGTGACTGTGCAGGCGGTTGGTGCCGTCCGGCGGTTGGCACGTTCGGTAACATTCAGCGAAACAGTTTCACCGGGCCGGGCGAGTTCCGCTCCGATATGTCGATCTTTAAGAACTTCACCATCACGGAGAGGGTCAAGGCTCAGTTCCAGGCGGAGTTCTTCAATGTGTTCAACCATCCCGTCCTCAACGGTCCCAGCAACTGCATTGACTGCGCCAGCAACGGGGTTATCACCAACATAGAGCCTGACACTTCGATGCGTGAGATGCAGCTGGGTGTCCGGGTTACGTTCTAGGCGGCAGCGGTCAACCAATGAAAATAATCTGGGGGAGCCAACCGGCTCCCCCAGATTT
>WNGK01007052.1_pt1 | contig 28707 bp, 18 predicted proteins | sample 5400601 | NCBI WGS metagenome assembly WNGK01 (sample SAMN13153376, study PRJNA577476) | soil metagenome | isolation source: 60 cm soil or saprolite under Garry oak tree replicate 1 | place: USA:California | collected 2016-06-15
CCTCAGAAGCTCCTCGAGCATTACGGGGTTGGGCGGGAGGCGATCGTCGAGGCCGCGCGGCGCATCGTGGCGGGAGCGGCTCCGGATCGCGCCGTGGCAGCGTTAACGCGAGCCGGGCGATTCGCCGATAAGAGGCATTATGTAAACTTCAGCGCAGCGCGCCAGCACCGGCGCCAGATCAGCCCGGAATGTGGGCTTCTTCCGGCAACTCCCCCCACTTCGGCTTCCACTCGGGCACCGTCAGACCGAACTTTTCGCAGAGGTTGGCCACCTCCTGCGCGAAGGCCTGGCGAACGTCATCGTTGTCGCGAAGCTTCAGCCGCAGCTCGCGATAGCGCTGGTTCTTCGGCGAGCCGGGCCGGCCGAAAATGTTCATCGTGCGGATGTACCACTTGTTGAACGTCGTCTGCGCCTCGTCGTGGGTGGCGTGGTCCTCGCTGAGCTTCTTGACCCAGAACTCGCCGTGGCGGATGTGGAACTTCTCCTCCTTGAAGATGCCCTCGATGGCACGGACCCACGGGCCGTAGGAGCACTGGCGCACGTCCTCGAGCTGATGCCCGGCGCCCCGGTCCATGCAGAAGTTGAAGAACACGAAGTCCGCCCACGTGTCGATCGGGTAATAGAAGATGTTGACGCGCTTGTCGCTCGTGATGCGCTGCGTGCCGATGTCGCGGTCGGCCTCGATCCGCATCGTGAGGATCTCGTCGTGGGCCGCCACGTGGCGGTCGACCTCGACGCCGAGATCGGCCAGCAGGCCGTACATCACGGTGGCGTGGCGGAGCTCGTCCTTCACGATCTGGGCGACGACGTGCTTTTCCTCCACGCCGGGGGCCTTCATGATCCACGGCACGTAGCCGTACCCGCCGGACAGCTCGGAGTCGGCCTGCATGGTCATGAGATGCACGAGGTTGTCCCGATACTCCGCAGTCATCTCGCCGACCGACTCCAGCCGGTCGCCGCTGGTGATCTTACCCATCATCGTGTGCTCGAGGCTGCTCATGGCTCGTCCTCCGTCACGTTCGTTCCACCACGCGAACGGCCTTGCCCTCCGAGCGCGGGATCGTCCGCGGCGAGAGCAGCGTGACCTCGACGTTCAGTCCCAGCGCGGCCCGCAGCCGCGCCGCCACCTCGCCCCGGAGCTTGCCGACTTCCGGGTGATCGGGCTCGATGCTGCCGCATCGCTCCAGGAACGCCGGCGCCGGCTCCACCTGGACCTCGACGCGGGCCAGGGTGGCGGTCCGGTCGACGACCAGCAGGTACTGGGGCACGAGGTCCGCCACCCCCAGCAGGGCGCCCTCGACCTCCGACGGGTACACGTTCACACCCTTGATGATAAGCATATCGTCGGCCCGGCCGACGAGGCGGCCCATTCGCGCCGATGTCCGCCCGCAACGGCACGGCGCCGTCGTGAGCGTGGTGACGTCGCCGGTCCGATAGCGGACGACGGGCATCGCGCGCTTGGTCAACGTGGTCAGCACGAGCTCGCCCTGCTCACCCGCCCCCAGCGGTTCGCCGGTCGCCGGGTCGACGATCTCCGGCAGGAAGTGGTCGTCGGCGATGTGCAGGCCCTCGCGCGCCTCGCACTCGCCGGAGACCCCGGGGCCGATGATCTCGCTGAGCCCGTAGATGTCGTAGGCCGGGCAGCCGAGGCCCGCCTCGAGCGCGCGGCGAACGCCGTCGGTCCAGGGCTCAGCACCGAACATCCCGTAGCGGAGTCCGAGTTGCTCCGGCTTGCTCCCCTGCTCGGCCAGCGTCTCGGCGATGTGGAGGGCGAAGGACGGCGTCGCGCACAGTGCCGCCGGCTTGAAGTCACGCAGGAGCAGGCACTGACGCGCGGTGTTGCCGGACGAGGCCGGGACCACGGTCATGCCGATCAGCTCGGCCGCCTGGTGGAAGCCGAGGCCGCCCGTGAAGAGCCCGTACCCGAAGGCGTTCTGCAACAGATCGCCACGGCGGCCGCCAGCGGCCACGATCGTGCGCGCCATGACCTCGCGCCAGACCTCCATGTCGCCGGCCGTGTAGGCGACCACCGTCGGCTTGCCCTTGGTCCCGGACGAGGCGTGGATGCGGACGATCTCCTCGCGCGGCACCGCGAAGAGGCCGAACGGATAGTGCTCGCGCAGATCGCTCTTTCGCGTGAACGGCAGGCGGGCGAGGTCGTCGAGCCGCTCGACGCGCGCGGCCCCCAGACGTTCCCAGTAGAACGGCACGCGGCCGATCGCCCACGCGAGCGTCTCCTTGAGCCGTGCGAGCTGGAGCGCGGCCCGGTCGCCCGGCGACTGGGCCTCGGCGCGCGGATTCCAGATCATCGATCAGGCCGTCACGACCGCCGCGGCGGCTCCGGGAATTGCTGATCGACGACGCGATGCTGGCGCAGCCCGACGGCCTCCCGCTGGATGATGAGGATCAGGCGTTCGTGGGCCGCTCGCTCGCGCGCCCGCTCGTACTCGGCCAGACGCTGCCGGCGTTCCTCCGAGCCGTCGGCGACGTCGAGCCGGGCGAGGGCCGCGCGGGCGAGCCGAAGCGCCTCCTCCAGACGTTCACCGGCCCGGCCGAGGGTGGCGGCCTTCTCGGCCGCGATTTCGGCCTCGGTGCGCCGCAGGCTCTCGCCGGTTCGGCCGCTCACTCGAAGTCGACGGACTTCACCAGCCACTGCTGGCGCTGGAGGAACTGGGTCATCGTGTCGACGACGCGAGCATCGACCACGCCTTCGAGGCTGATGATGTCGGGCAGGATGTGCCGGACCTCGGGATAGCTCACGAGCACGCGCCGCAGCGTGCGCACGCGCGGATCACTCGCGAACAATCCGCGCTCGCCCGCCCACTCGTCGCGCAGGCGGACGAGGATCCGTCGCGGCGGCGCGCCGTCCGGAGTACCGTCGGCGCTCACCGCCGGCGTCCCACGAGGTGCGAGCGCGCTCGTTCGTAGACCGCCAGCGTACGGTCGATCTGGAGCCGCACGTCGAACTCGCTCTCGGCCACCTCGCGCGCCCGCGCGCCCATCACGCGGCGGCGCTCGACGTCGACGAGGAGACCGATCACGGCCTCGGCCAGGCCGCCGGGATCGCCCTTGGTGAGGACCCCCGTCTCTCCGTCGCGGACGACCTCGTTGCAGCCGGGCGCCGCCACGGCCACGGCGGGCAGGCCGCAGGCCGCCGCTTCGGCCAGCACGAGGCCCTGCGTCTCCGTTTCGGAGGCGAAGACGAAGAGATCGGCCGCCTGGTAGCAGGTCGGCAGCGTGTCGTGAGGACGGACGCCCAGGAACGTCACGCGCTCGCTCACCGCCGATCGCGCGGCGCGCCGCCGAAGCTCCTCACGCTGGGTGCCGTCGCCGACCAGGACCAGCCGCGCCCGCGACACCGTGCCGGCGACGCGCTCGAAGGCGAGCAGGATCAGGTCCACGCTCTTCTCGCGATCGAGGCGGCCCACGTAGAGCACGATCATGTCGCGCGGGTCGAGGCCGAGCTGCCGGCGCGCGGCCCCCACGTCGCCGGGCTTGAAACGCCCCAGGTCCACGCCCGTCGGCACCACCGCGATCGGCGTGCGCACGCCGCGCGTGATCAGCTCGTCACGGATGACGCAGGACGGGGCGATGACGGCATCGGCCCCCGCGGCGAAGCGCGTGCTGAGTCGCACCGCGAGGCCCTCCACGACGCTGCGCCGGAACGGGACGTAGTGGGCGTACTTGTCGTAGCGCGTGTGATAGGTGAAGACGAGTGGGCGGCGCTGCTGGCGCGCGAGGCGACGCGCCGCCGGGCCGAGCAGGAACGGATGGTGGCTGTGAAAGACGTCCACCTCGAGCCGGCGCACTCGCCGGGTGATGCGCGGGGCGAACGGCACGGCGAGGGCGAACTCGGGATAGGTGGCCGCCGGAATCGACGGATACCGGATGACGCGGGGGCCGTCGGCGGTTTCAGTGCGGAAGCGAGGCGCCAGGACCCACGCCTCGTGGCCACGGACTTCGAGGCCGCGGCGCAGCGTTTCGACCGACGTCGTGACGCCCCCGCAGAACGGCAGGTAGTTGTTGGTGACCAGCGCGACGCGCACCGTCGGCGGCCCGCCCGTCAGGCCTTGTTGAACTTCTCGAAGTCCTCCGGCTTGATGCTGCCCAGCCACTCGCGCACGCGCTCGGGGTCGTCGGCCTTGAGCGTGTCGGCTTCCTTGGGCGTGGCCACGTCGAGGGTCTTGGCCTTGCGCACGACGTCCTCGTCGACGTAGATGGGCGCGCCCACGCGCAGCGCGAGCGCGATCGCGTCGGAGGGCCGTGAGTCCACCTGGTACTCGGCGCCCGCGACCTGAAGGTGGAGCACGGCGAAGAACGTGTTCTCCTTGAGGTCGGTCACGGCCACCTTGACGACGCGGGCCGCGATGGCCTCCAGGATGTTCTTGATGAGGTCGTGCGTCATCGGCCGCGGCGTCGAGATCTTCTCCAGCTCGAGCGCGATGGCGTTGGCCTCGAAGATGCCGACCCAGATCGGCAGCGACCGCTTGTCGTCTTCGTCGCGCAGGATGATGATCGGCATGTTGGAGAGCGGATCCAGCGCCAGCCCGCGGACCTTCATCTCGACAAACATACGGCCTCCTCGACACGCGCAGCGAGGGTCCCCCGCAGGCTGTGCGGCAGCACGTCGGTGATGCGAATGGCGACGACGTCGCCGATGGCCACGCCGGCCGCCGCCTCGAAATTGACGACGCGGTTGCAGCGGGTGCGGCCGCAGAGCTCCTCGCCGTTCTTCTTCGCGCGGCCATCGACCAGGACGTCGACCGTCTGCCCAGCGAGCCGTGCGCTACGAGTGGTGGCCGACCGGCCAGTGACGGCCAGCACGCGGCTGTTGCGGTCCGCCTTCACGGCCAACGGCACCTGATCCGGCATGGTGGCGGCCGGCGTGCCGGGGCGCGGCGAGTAGCGGAAGACGAACACGTTGTCGTACCCGACGCGGTCGACCGTCTCCAGCGTGGCCTCGAAGTCGGCGTCGGTCTCACCCGGGAAGCCGACGATGAGATCGGTGGAGAGCGCGACGTCCGGCACAGCCTCACGCAGCTCGGCGATGAGATCGAGATAGCGCTCGCGCGTGTAGCCGCGGTTCATCCGTTCCAGCACCCGGTTGGAGCCCGACTGGAGCGGCAGGTGCACGTACTCGCAGACCTTGGGCAGGTCCCGGATCGCGGCGATGAGTCGCGACGTGAAGTTGAACGGATTGGAGGTCGTGAAGCGAATGCGGGCGATGCCCTCCACGTCGTTCACCGCCCTCAAGAGCGCGGCGAGATCGGTGGGCGGGTCGAGGTCCCGGCCGTACATCTCGACGGTCTGGCCCAGGAGCGTCACCTCACGGCACCCGTCGGCGACCAGCCGCTCGATCTCGTCGAGCACCGAGGCGGGCGTGTGGCTGCGCTGCCGGCCCCGCGTCACGGGAACGACGCAGAACGTGCAGTGTTTCTCGCAACCCTCCATCACGGTCACGAAGGACTTCAGGCGCGAGGCGCCGTCGGGCCGGGCCGTGATCTTCACCAGCGGCGCTTCGCCGGTCTCCAGCACGGGCCGCTCGCGGCGCGCGCGCGCGACCAGTTCGCCGACTCGTGCGATCGCCGGTGAGCCGAACACGAGGTCGACACCCGGGGCACGTCTCAGAATCTCGTTCTTGTGGAGCTGCGCCATGCAGCCCATCACCCCGACCATCACGTGGGGGCGCGCGCGCTTCAGCGCCCGGAGCTCGCCGAGCTTCGAGAACACCTTGTCCTCGGCCTTCTCGCGGATCGCGCAGGTGTTGAGGAGGATGAGGTCGGCGTCGTGCTCGCTGTCGGTCAGCTCGTAGTCGTCCGCCTTGAGCAGACCCGCGACACGCTCGGAGTCGTACTCGTTCATCTGACAGCCGTACGTGATCAGGTGGAGCTTTGCCATGAGTATCAGGGCTCGATGTTGCTTCGACCGTAGCACCCACCCCCTGGCAAGTCAAACCATGACGCGGAGTTTCGGCGCACGGAATGCGTGGAGGACGAGCACCATCGGGCGGCCAATACAACAACGGAGGGGCCTCGCGACCCCTCCGTGTCGTGAACGGTGAATCCGGTTCCGGTCAGGTCAGATCAATCGATCTCGTCCGCTCGACCGGCGCCCCGGCCGGCCTTCGCCGCGCGAGCGCCCTGGTGACCGTTGCCGTTTCCGTTGCCGAACATGAGCGGTGGCGAGACCCGGAACTGGCGCTCGAGGCGCGCGCGCCGCTCCTTCCAGCCCTCCTGGTACTCGAGCTCGTCCTCGTGCAGCGTCGCCGGCTGCTTGACGCCGTGAGCGAGCCTGAACTGGATGGCCTGGTCGGAGATGGCGCCGATGCGGCCCGTGTGGATGTTGCACGACAGCGTGATCGCCGACAGGATTGGGCCCGACCAGTACGAGGTCTGGGAGTTGATCGGCATCGGCAGGATGTGAAGGTTGTGGCTGCCGCGACAGTCACCTGCGACCATCGGGCACGATGCCCACGGCGATGTAATCTCGCCCGGCGCTGGCCAGTCCCCCTGAGCGTAGGCGAGCAGCACCGGATCGTCCTTCCCGCCGTAGGTGAAGCCCTTTTTCGTCTTGATGTTGTGCAGCCGCTCCGCCGACACCACGTAACCGAGCTGATCCGCCTCGCCCTTCTCGTCACGCGACCAGATGCGCGCGACGACGAAGCGTGACGATCGCGTCAGGCCTTCGATGTCGTAGAGGTCCTCCGGCGACCGAAGACGGATCACCTTCTCCTGGAGGCCCTTGGCCAACTCTTCCATCTTGCCGTCGAGGGCCTTCTGATCGCGCGGATGGGCGCCGGCCTCGATCGCCTGAGCCTTGGTGTCGAGGTCGACGATGTCCATGATGTAGCCGCGCTTCATCTTCGAGGCCGCAATGACGAGCCCGGTGTTGAAGCGAGGCAGCATGTAGGCGCCGGTGGCGTAGTAGTTGAACGCCATCGGCTCGGTCTTGTCGGCGAACGACACCAGCACGGTCTGCGAGGCGTTGTCCTTGCGCACCGGGAACGGCAAGGCCACGGTGGCGGGGCCGGCGCCGCGCAGGTTCCCGGTGAAGGCGTCGGCCACGAGGTCCTGGCCGGGGCCGTACAGTCCGAGCTCGGCCGCCTTGCTGGCGCCCTCCTGCAGCGCGTCCCACATGAGCTCGTCCACCACGCTCATGGGCGTCGCCTCGGACATGATGCCGGTGACGGCGACGTCGTCGCCGGTATGCGTGACGATGAACGAGGTGAAGATCGGCTCGCCGCGATAGCCGTTGTTGTCGAGCACGAACTTGGCCATGATCGACTTCACTTCGTCGGCCGCGACGACGTGGCCACCGACCCCGCCCACGTCGGCCTTGGTGGCCTTGATGAAGCGCTGGACGAGCGCGGGGTTCTTGGCGAAGACGTAGGCCTTGTAGGAGAAGATGTTCGGGGTGTTGGTGACGGGAATCTTCTCCGCCACCGTCTGAGGGAGCCCGGCCAGTTCATCCTTGGACTGGTGGTAGTCGGCGAGCCCGGACCGGGATTTCCCGTCAACGGGGCCGTAGCGCTTGGCTGCCATGCACGCCTCCCTTCGCCTCGTCAGCCGCTGTAAAAAACCCGACAGGCCGAGTCTAACGGCGTACACTAGGGCCGTCAAGCAAGATATTTACGGCGATGAAATTACTTTCTGAACGTCACGGCGGCGAGCTCCGGCTCATGGTGCAGTGCCTGGAGCTCTATTACCGGCAGGGCCGCAGCCAGAAGGACATCGCGGTCGCGCTCGGCGTGTCGGCGGCCACCGTCTCGCGTCTGCTCAAGCGGGCCATGGACGAGGGCCTGGTCCGCGTCGAGCTCGATCTCCCCCGCACGCCTGAGCTCGAGACCGCGCTGGCCGAGCGGTTCGGCTTGCGCGACGCCGTCGTGGTCCGCGCCGGCGGGCGGGCCGACGTCCGCGAAGAGCTGGGCCTGGCCGCCGCCGCCTACGTCGAGAAGGTCGTCGACAACGGCCTGTGCATCGGCATCTCCTGCGGCTTCACCCTCTATCAGACGATTCGCGCGCTGCACGAGCGCCGCTTCCGCGATCTCGCGCTCTACCCCCTGTCGGGCGAGAGCACGCTCAAGCTCGTCGACATCTCGCCCAACACGCTGGTCGGGATGATGGCCGCCAAGTACCGGCCCCACGTCACCGCCTACGCCCTGCCCGTCCAGCACCTCGTCTCCCTGCGCGACATCGAGCGCGAGCGACGGCGCCTGCTCCGTGATCCGGAGGTCCGGAAGATCTACGAGGCCGCGCGCTCGGTGGACATGATGCTCGTCGGCATCGGCCAGATCGCCGAGCAGACGCCGGGCTTCTGCTCGCTGGCCGAGACCTACGGCGTGAGCGTTCGACGGCTCCGTGAGCTGGGCGTGGTCGGCGAGATCAACTACCAGCCGTTCGACGTCGAGGGCCACCTGGTAGACCACCCGGAGCTGCGCGTGCTCATGCGTCGCATGCTCGCCGTCGATGGCGACCGCCTGCGCGAGCTGAGCCGGCAGGAGGATCGGACGGTGATCGCCGTGGCCGGCGGCAAGGCGAAGGTGACGGCGGTGCGGGGCGCCCTGCTCGGCCGCTTCTGCAACGTGCTCGTCACCGACGAGGACGTGGCGGCGGCCGTCCTCAAGAACTAGGCCGGAACTCCTCCTCGAAGGCGCCGATGCGCCGGAACCGCTCGTGGCGCTCGTTGACGAGCGCGTCCTCGGTCTTACCTCGCAGAGACCGCAGGTGGTCCGCCAGCACGGCCTTGAGATTGAGCGCGGTGACGTCCCAGTCGCGGTGTGCTCCGCCGGCCGGCTCGGGCACGACCTCGTCGATCACGCCGAGCTTCTGCAGATCGGTCGCGGTGATCTTCATGATCTCCGCCGCCTCGGCCGCCTTGGCCGCATCGCCCCACAGGATCGCCGCGCAGCCTTCCGGCGAGATCACCGAGTACACCGCGTAGCGCAGCATGAGAACGCGGTTCCCCACGCCGATAGCGAGCGCGCCGCCACTGCCGCCCTCGCCGGTCACCACGGCCACGACAGGCACGCGCAGCGCCGACATCTCTCGCAGGTTGCGGGCGATGGCCTCGGCCTGGCCGCGTTCCTCGGCGCCGATGCCGGGGTAGGCGCCCGGCGTGTCGATGAAGGTGATGATCGGCTTGCGGAACTTGTCGGCGAGCTGCATCAGGCGCAGCGCCTTCCGGTAGCCCTCGGGATGCGGCATCCCGAAGTTCCGCGTGATCTTCTCGCGCGTCTCCCGCCCCTTCTGGTGCCCGATGACCACCACGCTCTGGTCCTCGAAGCGGGCGAGGCCGGCCACGATCGCCGGATCGTCGCCGAAGAGCCGATCGCCGTGGAGCTCGAGGAAGTCCTCGAACAGCAGCTTGCAGAAGTCACGCGTGTGCGGGCGGCGGGGATGGCGCGCGAGCTGGGTGGTCTGCCACGCGGTGAGGCTGGAGAACACCTTCTGGCGCAGACGCTGGAGCCGCTCCTCGAGCTTTCCGATCTCTTCGCGCTGGGCAGGATCGTCGAGTGCCTGCAGCTCGGCGATGCGGGTTTCGAGCTCGAGGAGCGGCTGTTCGAAGTCGAGCGTCTCAGGCATGGTCCACCGTCACGGCGCCGTCGCCAAAGCGCTCGTTCAGCTCGGCCACCAGGTCGGGAGCGGCGTCGACGGCGAGGCCGCGTGTCCGTACGACGACCTCCTGCGCGGGCAGGAGTAGGTGGACGAAGACGGGCACGGGACCGGGATGATTCCCGCAGATCGTCCTGAGCGCGGCGATAGACTCTCGAGGGTCACCGGCTGGGCGAATCCGTACGCGCACGGCGTTTGGTTCGCTGCTCGACTTCACCGCCCCCCGGCCGTCGGCGGCCAGCGCCGCCTCGAGCGGGCGGATGTCGTCGGCGAGCACTACGCGCCCCTTGTCGGCGTCGTCGATCCGGCCGCGTACGAGCACGGGTTGCCGTCCCCGCAGATGCTCGGCCGCCGCCTTGAAGGGCTCGGGGAAGACGGTGACCTCGACGGTACCGACCATGTCTTCGAGCGTGACGAACGCCATGCGGCTGCCGCTCTTGGTCGCCGTCTCCTTCAAGGCCGCCACCTGACCGAACAGCAGCACCCGCGCGCCCGCGCTCTTGGCGGCGATCTCGCTCGTCGACGTGATCCCGAAGGATTCCACCATCGACGCATAGCGCGCGAGCGGATGCCCCGAGATGTAGAAGCCGAGGACCTCCTTCTCGAACTCGAGCCGCTGATCGGAGTCCCACTCGGCCACGAGGGCGATCGGCTCGGCCTTCGGCGCGGCCACCGGCGTCGGCAGTAGATCGAAGAACGAGGCCTGGCCTTCGGCCTTCTCCCGCTGTTGCCGCTGGCCCGTCTCGAGCGCGGTGTCGACGCCGGCCATGAGGTGCGCGCGCGGCAAGCCGAGCGAGTCGAACGCGCCCGCCTTGATCAGGGACTCCAGCACCCGGCGGTTGACCAGGCGCAGGTCGACCCGCGCACAGAAATCCTCGAGGCTCTTGAACGGACCGTCCTGCTTGCGCGTGGCCAGGATCGATTCCATGGCCGCCTCGCCCACGTTCTTGATCGCGGCCAGGCCGAAGCGAATCGTGTCGCCGGCGACGCTGAACTGGACGGCGGAGACGTTCACGTCGGGCGGCTGCACCCGGAGGTCCATGGCTCGACACTCGTCGATGTACTTGACGATCTTGTCGGTGTCGCCCATTTCCGACGTCAGCAGGGCCGCCATGAACTCGACCGGATAGTTCGCCTTGAAGTAGGCGGTCTGATACGCGACCAGCGCGTACGCCGCGGCATGGCTCTTGTTGAAGCCGTAGCCCGCGAACTTCTCCATCAATTCCCACACGCGCTCGGCCTTGGCCGCCGCCGTGCCCTTCTCGGCGCAGCCGGCCAGGAACTTGTCGCGCTGCTTGGCCATGAGCTCGCGGTCCTTCTTGCCCATGGCCCGCCGCAGCGTGTCGGCTTCCCCCATCGTGAAGCCGGCCATCTCCGAGGCGATCTGCATGATCTGCTCTTGGTACACCATGATCCCGTAGGTGCCCTGCGTGAACTTCTGCATCGCCGGATGCTCGTACGTGATTTTCGCCCGGCCGTGCTTGCGCGCGATGAAATCCGGGATGAGCTCCATCGGGCCCGGCCGGTAGAGCGACACCATCGCGATCACGTCCTCGAGGCTCGACGGCTTGAGCCCGCGCAGGGCATCGCGCATGCCCCCCGATTCCAGCTGGAAGACGCCGAACGTCCGCGCGTCCGTGAGCAGCGCATAGGTCTTGGCGTCGTCCAGAGGCAGCGTGTCGAGGTCGATCGCCACGCCCCGCGAGTCGCGGATCAAGGCCACGGTGTTGGCGAGGACGGTGAGCGTGCGGAGGCCGAGGAAGTCCATCTTGAGCAGGCCGAGCTTCTCGATCGGCCCCATGGCGAACCCGGTGATCAGCTCCGGCCGCTTGGGGTCCTTGTAGAGCGGAATGTGCTCGTCGAGCGCGTCGTCGGAGATGACGACGGCGGAGGCGTGGACCGACGCGTGGCGCGTGCAGCCCTCCAGCGTCCGCGCGATGTCCCAGAGTTCCTTCACGTTCGTCTGGGTCTTGACCATCTCGGCGAGTGGCGGCGACTTCTGGTAGGCGTCGTCGAGCGTGATGTTCAGCGGAAACGCCGGGACCAGCTTGGCGATGCGGTCCACGTCCGCGTAGGTCATGCCCAGCACGCGGCCGACGTCGCGAATGGCGGCCTTGGCGCCCAGCGTCCCGAACGTGATGATGTGAGCGACCCGGTCGTGGCCGTACTTCTCGGCGACGTACCGGATGACCTCGTCGCGGCGATCGTCGGCGAAGTCGATGTCCATGTCGGGCATCGAGATCCGCTCCGGGTTGAGGAAGCGCTCGAACAGCAGGCCATACCGGATCGGGTCGACGTTCGTGATGCCCAGGCAATACGCCACCAGAGAGCCGGCCGAGGAGCCGCGGCCAGGGCCCACGGCGATCCCTCGCTCGCGCGCGTAGTGAATGAAGTCCCACACGACCAGGAAGTAGCCGGCGAACCCCATCTTCTCGATGATGCGAAGCTCGTGAGCGAAGCGCTCCTCGATGGCATCGCCCGGATTTGCCCCGTAGCGGCGCTTGAGGCCATCGCGGGCCACGTGCTCGAGATAGCTCTCCAGCGTGTGGTTCTCGGGCACGACGTATCTCGGCAGGTGGAAGCTCCCGAACTCGAGCGTCAGATTGCAGCGCTCGGCGACCGCCAGGGTGTTGCGGCACGCGTCCGGGATCTCGGCGAACACCCGCGCCATCTCGTCCGCCGACTTGACGTAGAACTCCTCGGTCGAGAAGCGCCAGCGCTTCGGATCGAGGAGCGTCGAGCCGGTCTGGATGCAGAGCAGCGCTTCGTGAGCGCGTCCGTGCCCCGCCTCGAGGTAGTGCGAGTCGTTGGTCCCGGCGATCGGCGCGCCGATGGCCTGGGCGAGCTTCAGCGTCTCCGCGGTCACCTTCGTCTGCTCGTCGAGGCCGTGGGCCTGGACCTCCATGAAGTAGTGGTCCTTGCCGAACACCTCCTGGTGCCAGCCGGCTGCCTCGCGGGCGCGATCGTGCTCACCCGCCGAGATCAGCCGCGAGACTTCGGAGTTCAGACAGCCCGACAGCACGAGCAAACCGTCGGCGTGTTGCGCCAACAGCTCTTTGTCGACGCGCGGCTTGTAGTAGAAGCCCTCGAGGTAGGCCTTGGCCACGAGCTTGATCAGGTTCTTGTAACCGGTGAGATTGCGGACGAGGACCGTGAGGTGGTTGGCGCCTTCGTAGCCGCCGTCCTCCCCGCCCCGCTCCTTGCGCCCACGCGGCGCCACGTACAGCTCGCAGCCCACGATGGGCTTGATGCCCCCCTTCTGAGCCGCCTGGTAGAAGTCGATGGCACCGAAGAGGTTGCCGTGATCGGTCAGCGCGATGGCCGGGAACTTCAGCTCCTTCGCCTTGGCCACCAGCTTCTCGAGCTGGGCGGCGCCGTCCAGCAGCGAGTACTCGGAGTGCACGTGGAGATGGACGAAATCGCTATGCTGCATGCGTCATCTTCGGTGACCTATTCCCACTCGATCGTGCTTGGCGGCTTTGAAGAGACGTCGAACACGACGCGGTTGATGCCTTTGACTTCATTGATGATTCGGTTCGAGATGCGGCCGAGCAGATCGTAGGGCAACCGCGCCCAGTCCGCCGTCATGGCGTCTTGGCTCATGACGGCGCGCAACGCGATGACCTGCGCATACGTGCGGAAATCTCCCATCACGCCCACCGTACGGACCGGCAGGAGGACGGCGAACGCCTGCCAGAGCTCCCGTTCGAGGCCGGCAGCCTGGACCTCCTCCTGGACGATGGCATCGGCGTCGCGCAGCAGCTCGAGCCGCTCCTCCGACACCTCGCCGAGGACGCGGATCGCGAGCCCGGGTCCTGGAAAGGGCTGCCGCCACACGACGGCAGGCGGAAGGCCCAGCAGTTCGCCCACGCCGCGAACCTCGTCCTTGAAGAGCTCGCGGAGCGGCTCGACCAGCTTGAACTTCATCTTCGTGGGCAACCCGCCGACGTTGTGATGAGTCTTGATGGTCGCCGACGGCCCTTTGAACGACAGGGACTCGATGACGTCCGGGTAGAGCGTTCCCTGAGCCAGCCAGGGAATGTCGCCGAGCCGCGCGGCTTCCTCTTCGAAGACCGCGATGAACTCGGCGCCGATGCGCTTGCGCTTCAGCTCCGGGTCGGTGACCCCTCGCAGCACGTTGAGGAAACGGCGAGAAGCGTCGACGTGGATGAGGTTCAGCTTGAAGGCGCCCCGGAAGGTGTGAACCACCGCCGCGGCTTCGCCTTTCCGGAGGACGCCGTTATCGACGAACATGCACGTGAGCTGGTCGCCGATCGCACGGTGGACGAGCACGGCGACGACGGCGGAGTCGACGCCGCCCGAGAGCGCACAGAGGACGCGGTCACGGCCGACCTTGGCGCGAATCGCCTCGACGGCCGTGTCGATGAACGAGGCCATCGACCACGCGCGCCGGGCGCCGCAGATCTCGACGAAGTTCGTCAGGATGGTCATCCCCTGAGGGGTATGCGCAACCTCGGGGTGGAACTGCACCGCGTACAGCTTGCGCTCGTCGTCGGCCATCACAGCGACGGGACAGTTCGTCGTCGTCCCGAGGCTCGTGAAGCCCTTCGGCGGACGCGTCACGGAGTCGCCATGGCTCATCCACACGCTCAGTCGTCCGTCGCCGTCGGGCTTCACACCACGAAGCAGCGGGCCCTCACCCTGCAGCGTGACCTCGGCGGCGCCGTATTCGCGGCGCTCCGACTGGATGACGTGACCGCCGAGCAGATAGCCCATCGCCTGCATCCCGTAGCAGATGCCCAGGACCGGGATCCCGGCGTCGAACAGCGCCTTCGCGGGAAGCGGCGCGCCATCCTCGTAGACGCTGGCCGGACCGCCTGAGAGCACGATGCCGCAGTACCCGCCTCGGAGCACCGTCTCGATGGGCTCGGTGCACGACAGGATCTCGGAATACACGGACAGCTCGCGGATGCGGCGGGCGATCAACTGCGTGTACTGCCCACCGAAGTCGATGATCGCGATCTTGTCGGGCGCGTCCACCATGCTCGGCGGCGCCCTTACCGCGCGCGGCCGAGCTTCTGGGCCTGCTGGAAGATCTTGCCTTCGGTCTTGATCGCGGGCGCGATGATCAGCTCGGTCTGCTGCAGCTCGCGGATGTTGCGAGCCCCCACCGAGCCCATGCACGTGCGAATGGCGCCGACGAGGTTCAACGTGCCGTCCTCGGTGAACGCAGGCCCGAAGAGGATCTGTTCCAGTGACCCGGCGATGCCCACGCGGATCCGCGTCCCGCGCGGCAGATTCTGATGCGGCGTCGCCATGCCCCAGTGGTAGCCGCGGCCGGGCGCCTCGACCGAGCGCGCGAACGCGGAGCCGATCATCACGGCATCGGCGCCCGAGGCGAGCGCCTTGCACACGTCGCCTCCGGTCGTCATGCCTCCGTCCGTGATGATGGGGACGTAGCGTCCGGTCTGCTTGTAGTAGAAGTCGCGGGCTGCCGCCGAATCGGCCGTGGCCGTCACCTGCGGCACGCCGAGACCGAGCACTTCACGACTCGTGCACGCGGCGCCCGGGCCCACGCCGATGAGCAGCGCGTCGGCGCCGCAGTCCATGAGCTCGAGACACGCCTCGTACGTGACGACGTTGCCGATGATGAGGGGAATGGCGAGCTGCTTCTTGAGCTTGCGCAGGTCGACGGGCGTGTACTCGGTCGCAAAGTGGCGGGCAGTCGTGACGGTGGACTGGACGATGAAGACGTCGGCGCCGGCTTCCTGGGCGATCTGTGCGAATCGCTCGGCCCGCTGGGGAATGGACGAAACCGCGACCGCGCTGCCGCCCTTTTTGATCTCGCTGATCCGGCGGTGGATCAGGTCTTCCTTGATGGGCTCACCGTAGATGCCCTGGATGATCTTGGTGGCTTCTTCCTGATTGGCCGAGACGATCCTGTCGAGCACCATGTCCGGGTTGGCGTAGCGGGAGAAGACGCCTTCCAGGTTGAGGACGGCGAGCCCGCCCAATCGGCCCATCTCGATGGCCAGGCGGGGACCGACCACTCCGTCCATGGCCGCCGCGATGATGGGGAGATCGAAGCGACGACCACAGAGCTCCCACGAGATGTCGACTTCATTCGGATTGACCGTGATGGTTCCGGGGACCAGCGCGATGTCGTCGAACCCGTAGGCAACCCTGGCCTTGCGCCCCCGCCCGACCCACATCCCCATGCGGTACCCCCTGGCTCGCTGTGTTCACCCCGCCCGGGCGATTCCATATATAGGGATCGCCACGCGTTGACCTACTAGATTTGGTGCAGTATAGCCTCGGTGATCGGGGGTGTCAATCGCGGTCGCCGCCCCTGCTCGTCGCCGTGCCGGCCACGACGCGGTGCGTCCTTCCCGCGTCTCGGAGGAGCAGCGCCCCGTCCTCATCCAGGCCGACGGCCAGCCCCATGTGCCCGTCCACCCGGACCTCACGCCCGATCGTATCGGCGAGCACGAGCCACCGTTCACGCACCGGCGCGAAGCCTTCCTTCTCGAGCCGCGCACGCCAGCGATCGAAGTGGTCCAGCAGCACGTCGAGGAGCTCGTCGCGCGGGACGCTCCGCCCGTTTTCGAGAACGACGGATGTCGCCAGTCCCGCCAGCTCGGGATCGAAGCGCGACTGGGTGACGTTCACTCCGATGCCGATGATCGTCGGAGCGAGCTCGGCAGGCTCACTGCCCGTGGCGGCGCTTCGCGACTCGAGCAGGATGCCGGCGACCTTTCGGTCAGCGACCAGCACGTCGTTCGGCCACTTCAGGCGCGCGTCGACCCTGGCCACCTCGGCGAGCGCTTCGGCGACGGCCACGGCGGCAGCAAAGGAGAGCAACGGGCGGCGAGCGAGGGGAAGCGACGAACGCACGATGATCGAGAAGAGCAGGTTCGCGCCCGGTTCATCCTGCCAGTGGTGGCCGCGACGGCCGCGGCCTGCCGTCTGATGCTCGGCGACGACGACCGTTCGATCGGCGGCGCCCTGGCTGGCAAGGTCGAACGCGACGCTCTGCGTGGACTCGACCGTCTGGAGCCTGATGATCCGCGAAGGGGTCAGCGCGACGCCTCGCTCAGCCAGGCCAGGCTTGCCTCGAGCTTCTGGCGTAGCTGCTGCTGCTCGGCAAGACGGTCGCGCTCCTTCTCGACGACCTCGGCCGGCGCCCGCTCGACGAACTCCGGGCGGGCCAGCTTCGCTTCGAGGAAGGCGAGCGTGTCGGTGGCACGCTTCAGCTCCTTCTCCAGGCGCGCACGCTCGCCGGCCAGATCGACGACTCCGGCCAGGTCCACGTAGATCTCGGACGGCCCGATGACGGCGAGAGCCGAAGCGGCCGGCCGGCTCGCGCCGGGATCGACGGTCAACCGACAGCGGCCGAGAAACTCGACGAGTCGCGCCGTCTCCTGGAGCGCTGCGCATCTCGCCCCGGATGTTGCGGATGGCGGTGACGACGTCCATCACGGCGGCCATGTCGCGCTCGGCCTCGGCGTCATGCAGGCGCCGGCTGGCTTTCGGATAGTCGGCGATCATGATCGAGTCGGGCGCGCGCTTGTCACGCGGGAGCCGCTGCCAGAGCTCCTCGGTGATGAACGGCATGAACGGATGGAGCAGGCGCAGCGTCGCTTCCAGCACGGTGACCAGCGTGTGCTGGGCGCGCAGGCGCGCCGGGGCGTCGTCACGCCGATAGAGCGCCACCTTCGCGATCTCGAGATACCAGTCGCAGAACTCGTGCCACAGGAACTGGTACACCGCCGACGCCGCGTCGTTGAAGCGATAGCGGCGCAGGCTCGTCCGCACCTCGGCGGTCGTCGCAGCCAGGCGGCTCACGATCCAGCGGTCGGCCAGACCTGCCGGTGTCTTGGCGGCCTGCCGAGCGTCGTAACCGTCGAGATTCGAGAGCACGAGACGGGCGGCGTTCCAGAGCTTGTTGGCGAAGTTGCGGTAGCCCTCGATCCGCTCCTCGGCCAGGCGCACGTCGCGCCCCTGGGCGGCCAGCGCCACCAGGGTGAAGCGGAAGGCGTCGGTGCCGTACTTGTCCATCATCACGAGTGGATCGATCACGTTGCCCTTCGACTTCGACATCTTCTGGCCCTCGGCGTCGCGAACGAGGGCGTGGATGTACACGTCGCGGAAGGGCACGTCGTTCATGAAGCGCAGACCGAGCATCGCCATCCGCGCCACCCAGAAGAACAGGATGTCGAAGCCCGTGACGAGCACGGACGTCGGATAGAACTTCTTCAGCTCGGGCGTGTCGTCCGGCCACCCGAGCGTGGAGAACGGCCAGAGCCCCGACGAGAACCACGTGTCGAGCACGTCGGTGTCCTGGCGCACCGGGCCGCCGCAGGTGGGGCAGGCCGTCACGTCCTCGCGCGAGACGTGCACGCTGCCGTCGCGCTCGCAGTACCAGGCGGGGATGCGATGGCCCCACCAGAGCTGGCGCGAGATGCACCACGGCCGGATGTTTTCCATCCAGTGGTCGTACGTCTTCGTCCAGCCGCGCGGGACGATCTTGATGCGGCCCTGGCGGACGGCCTTGATCGCCTCGGCGGCGAGCGGCGTCACGTTCACGTACCACTGCTTGGAGACCAGCGGCTCGACGACCGTCTTGCACCGATAGCAGAGCCCGACCGCGTGGCGATAGGGCTCGATGCGATCGATGAGGCCGAGCGCCTGCATGTCCTCGACGATGCGGCGGCGGGCCTCGAAGCGATCGAGGCCGGCGTACTTGCCCGCTTCGGCCGTCATCTTGCCGTCGAAGCCGATGACGGTCTTGATCGGCAGGTTGTGGCGCTTGCCGATCTCGAAGTCCACCGGATCGTGGCCGGGCGTGACTTTGACGACGCCGGTGCCGAAGTCGCGATCGACCGCCTCGTCGGCCACCACCTTGATCTTCGCGGTGCCCTGCACCGACGGCACGTCGAGCACCTGGCCGACGTACTTCGCGTAGCGCTTGTCCTTGGGATGCACGGCGATGCCCGTGTCGCCGAGCTTCGTCTCCGGACGCACGGTGCCGAGCGTCAGCGGGCCGTACTTGATGTACACGAACTGCGCGTCCCGGTCTTCGCGCTCCACCTCGAGATCGGATAGCACGGTCTGGCAGCGCGGGCACCAGTTGACGATGTAGTCGTCACGATAGATGAGCCCGTCCTCGTAGAGCCGGACGAAGACCTCGCGGACCGCCCGCGAGAGGCCGGGATCCATGGTGAAGCGCTCGCGCGACCAGTCGCAGGACGCGCCCAGGCGCTTGAGCTGCCGGATGATGGTTCCGCCTGATTCCTCCTTCCAGCGCCAGACACGCTCGACGAACGCCTCCCGGCCGAGATCGTCCTTGGTCTTGCCCTCGGCCGCGAGCTGGCGCTCCACCACCACCTGGGTGGCGATGCCGGCATGGTCCGTGCCCGGCACCCACAGCGCGCTGAAGCCATCCATGCGCTTCATCCGGATCAGCACGTCCTGCAGCGTGTTGTTCAGCGCATGGCCCATGTGGAGGGAGCCGGTGACGTTGGGCGGCGGGATGACGATCGAGTAGGGCTTCTGCTGGGACTTCGGATCCGCGCTGAAGTAGCCGCGAGACTCCCACAGCGGATACCAGCGAGCCTCGACGGCCACGGGATCGTAGCGGTCGGAGAGGACCTGCCCCGGGTCGCTCACCAATCGATCATAGCACCGGCGTTGCCGACACTAGCTGCCAGCGCCGGCCGGCACGACGCCAGGTGAGCGACCACGGCCGTCGCTCGGATTCCACCGCCGCGACCGAAACCGCGTCGGGATCGGCCGCTGGGTCGGGCGCGTCGCAGGCGGGTTCGGCCGCGAGCGTTGCCGGGAGGCGACGTCGCAGCTCGGCGTCGGGCACGAACGCCGTCAGCGACGCGCGGTCGCCCGAGGCCAGCGCGGCGAACAATCCAGAGACCGAATGGTGCAGCGCCTGGTGCCACGCGTTGTACTGGCGGCGGGCCACGCGTGCGGGCACCGTTCCATCGGTTGGCAACCGGTACACGTCCTCCTGCTCGGTCTGGCCTTCGCATCCCGGGGTCCAGCCCGGGTAGTGCAGCTCGTATCGGATGCGCAGCTCGTTTCCGCGCAGCCTCCAGTCGCGCGCGACGAGACCTTCCGGATAGAGCGGCGCCGTATCCCAGGTCACCGTCACGTCGTCACCGCGCATGCGCAGCATCTCGAGGCGGAGCGGGCGAACGCCGGCATTGGTCGGCCACCCTTCCCAGGCGACCACCATGAGGGGAGCCGGGCCGCCGGCCAGCGGATAGAGCACCGGACGGCCGTCACGCACGAAGGCGTGCAGGAGTCGGGCCTCGCCACCCGCTTCACCGTAGACCCTCACCGAATTGCCGGGGCTGCTGTCCACGAGCTGAAACGCACCGACGGTCAGCGGGCCGAGGCGCCGGAGCTTGAAGGAGGCGCCGCCCCAGGCGTCGGCGAAGCCGTCGAGGCGTTCTTGAAGGAACGGGAGCGACGTGAAGACGCTGCCGCTCTGCAGGCTCTCGACGATCTCCTCGTCGAGCAGCGCATAGATCTCGCGCAGGGCCTCGCGGGAATGCTCGCCGTCGTCGGTGCCGACGAGGGCAAGGCGGGTGGCGGCCAGGGTCCGGAAGCGCTCGAGACGGTCGTCCTGCGCGGGAGCGGCAACGGCGCCCAGGAGGACCGGCGCCAGAAGAAACACGAGCCGCCAGCCCTGGCGATTCACAGAGCTATGTTACAACAGAGCCGTGAAACCGCTGCCGCTCGCGGTGCTCGACCGCTACATCATGCGCGAGCTGGTGTCGCCGTTCGCGCTCGGCGTCACGCTGTTCACGTTCTTCCTTGTCCTGGACCGCATTTACAACCTGACCGAGCTCGTGATCACCAAGGGGGTGCCGTTCCACCTCGTCGTGCAACTCCTGGTGTTCATGCTGCCCTCGTTCCTGGCCCACACGCTACCGATGGCGCTCCTGGTTGCCGTCCTGCTCGCCGGCGGCCGGCTCGCCGGCGACCTGGAGATCGTCGCCTTCAAGGCGGCCGGCGTGAGCCTCCTGCGGCTGTTCCGGCCTGCCCTTCTGGCCGGCATCGCCGTGACCGCGGCCACCGCCCTGCTCACGCTGGTGCTGAACCCGCTGGCCAACAAGGAGTTTCAATCCCAGCTCTTCGAGGTCCTCCGCACACGCGCGGTGACGGGGCTCAAGGAGCGTGTGTTCAACACGAGCTTCGGCGACACCGTCGTCTACGTCGAGGAGATCAGCGCCTCGCAGGTTGGGCTCCGCGGGCTCGTCGTCTCCGACGAGCGCGATCCCAAGCTCACGCGGGTCATCACCGCCCGCGAGGGACGGCTCCTCACCGACGAGACGACGCGACGTATCACCCTGCGGCTGCTCAACGGCGGCGTCAACGAGGGCGACGTCGAGCCGGCCAATCCTCCGCAGGGCGTGACGACCGAAGAGACGACGGGCGGGGCGGCCGGACCCAAGCGCTACCGCTTCACCGGGTTCGGCATCTACGACATGAACCTGCAGCTCGAGTCGGCGTTGAAGACCGCAGCGCGCGTCGAGAAGCCCGAGCGGGATCTGAACCTGCCTCAGCTCGTCGCCAAGATCCAGGAGTACCGGAACGATCCCGTCAATCGGCCCCCGCACGAAGCCGAGCTGCACAAGCGGTTCGCCTTTCCGGTGGCCGCGATCATCTTCGTGCTGCTCGGATTCCCGCTGGCGGTGCGCTCGCATCGCGGCGGGCGCAGCGTGGCGATGGTCGGCACGCTGGTCATCCTCGTCAGCTACTACCTGATCCTCACCACGCTGGAGGGCCTCGCCCTGCGCGGCCGCATGCCCGTGTGGCTCGCCATCTGGATGCCCAACATCCTGTTCGGGGCGATGGGCACGGGGCTGCTCGGCATCACCGCGCGCGAGTGGCGGGCGCCGCATCTGCGCACGGTCTGGCGCGTCATCGGCGTCGTCTGGCAGCGGGTACCGCGCCGACGGGCCGGCCGGGCCGAGCGCTTCACGGCCACCGCGCGCGATACGACCTTGATCATCGACCGGTACCTGATCCGCCAGTTCCTCACCTTCATCGGCATCGGCCTCGCCGTGACGGCCGCCCTCTTCATCGTGGTGGACCTGTTACAAACCCTCGACCGCTACCTTCGCGTCAAGCCGCCCCTCGTCTACGTCTTCGAGCACTTCGTCTACGCGTTGCCGGTCGCGCTCCACCAGGGGCTTCCGATCGTCATGCTGGTGGCGACCGTCTTCCTGTTCCTAACGCTCACTCGCTGGCACGAGCTGACCGCGCTGAAGGCGGCCGGCGTGAGTCTCTACCGGGCGAGTGCGCCGGTCCTCCTGACCGGGCTCGCGATCGCGCTCGGCGCCGGCATGTTCCAGGAGTTCGTCCTCCCCGTTCTGAACGAACGCGGCGAGGAGGTGGACCGGGTCAAGATCAAGGGCCAGCTCCCCAAACATCTCCAGTCGCGGACACGCTTGTGGCTGCGGAGCGCCGAGAGTCGCTTCTACCGGGTGGAGCTGCTCAATCCCGCCACGAATGATCTCTACGGCGTGACGGTGCTCGAGATCGATCCCCAGGATTTCCGCCTGGTCAGTCGACTGGACGCGCGGAGGGCGCACTGGACGCCGACCGGCTGGGAGCTGATGGATGGCGCTGCTCGGGAGATCGCCCGCGACGGGAAGGTCACGACCATTCCCTTCAGTCACACCGCGGTGGAGCTGGAGGAGACCATCCGTGACTTCACCGACATCCAGAAACCACCGACGGCGATGAGCTATCGCGAGCTGCGCGATTACGTGGCGCGCCTGGAGGCGGCCGGGTTCCAGGTCAAGAAGTACCTGGTCGACATGTATTCGAAGCTCTCCGATCCGCTGAAGAACCTCATCATGGTCCTGGTGGCCATCCCGTTCGCGCTGCAGTCGCCGCGCGGCGGGCGGCTGTACGGGATCGCGCTCGCCATCGGGATCATGGCCGCCTACATGGTGGTGGACTACTCCGCCCGCGCCTTCGCCCGCGCCGATCTCCTGCCACCGCTGCTGGCCGCCTGGACCGCCAACTTCATCTTCCTCGGCGTCGGCGCCTCGCTCTTCCTCCGCGCCCGGACCTGACGGACGCTAGCGGGCTTCGCGAAGCGAGCGGAGCGTCTCTTCCAGCCGCTTCTGCTCGGCGCCGTATTGCGCCCAGTCGCCCCGGCGCAGCGCGTCTTGCGAGCGCTCCCAGATTTCCCACGCCCGCAGGACGAGGGCGCGCGCACCGGTCACCGCCTCGCGGGGAGCGCCGCCCGCGGGCGTCGGCGCCGACACGGCCGTCGGCACCGGCCGGCCGCCGAAGATCCGCGCCAGCGACTGTTCGAGCGTGGCCTCCATCGCGATCTGGTTGCCGTAGGCGACGATGACGCGACGGAGCTCGGGGAGTGCGCCCTGCTCGGAGGCCGCCAGGTAGAGCGGCTGCACGTAGATCAGCGACTGGTCGATCGGGATGGCCAGGAGCGAGCCGCGGATGACCGTCGAGCCCCGCTGATTCCACAGCGAGAGCTGCTGGGAGATGACGGGGTCCTGGTCGATGCGCGCGTCGATCTGACGTGGCCCATAGACGAGCTTCTGCTTGGGGAAGTTGTAGGCGATGAGGCGGCCGTAGTGGCCGGGATCCGAGCGCGCGGCGAGCCACGCGATCATGTTGTCGCGGCGCGCCGGATTGAACAGCGTGAGCAGGATGAACTCCTCCCGGGCCTCGCCGGGAAGCAGCATGATCGTGTAGTAGGGCTCCATCTCGCGCTCGCGACCTTCGACCGTGCGGCGCGGGACGGCCCACAGGTCTTCCTTGTTGTAGAAGACCTGGGGATCGAGCATGTGATACGTCGCGTACTTCCGCGCCTGGATCGTGAAGAAGTCTTCCGGGTAGCGGATGTGGCGCTGGAGGTCGGCCGGCATCTCGCTGAGCGGCTTCAGCAGACCGGGAAACGCGCGCGCGTAGGCCCGGACGATGGGATCGGTGGCGTCGGCGATGTAGAAGGTGACCGTCCCGTGGTAGGCGTCGATCACGGCCTTGACCGAGTTGCGGATGTAGTTGCCCAGGCCGCGAACCGGATCGGAGTACGGGTAGCGATCCGTCGTCGTGTAGCCGTCGAGCATCCACTGCAGGCGGCCGTCGTCGGTGACGACGATGTAGGGATCCCGGTCGTACTGGAAGAAGGGCGCGATCGTCCGCACGCGCTCGCCCACCGTCCGGTACATCATCACACGGCTATCCGGCGTGAGGTCGTTGGAAAGCAGCAGCTTGATCTCGCCGAACCGCGCCGCGAAGACGAGCTTGCGGAGCCACGACACGAGGGGGACGCCACCCCGCCCGGCATAGGTCGCGTAGACGTTCTGGTCGCCGGCGGGATAGTCGAGCTCCTGCGAGCGCGTTCGCACCAGCACGTAGTCGTTGGAAATCTCCCCGAAGTAGATCTCGGGCCGGGTGACCCTGGTGAAGCCCTCGCTCTGCGGCGGAATGTCCTTGACCCACAGCTCGGGCAAGCCTTCGGGGGTGATGCGGTTCACGGGGCCGACGACGACGCCGTACCCGTGCGTGAACGTGAGGTGCTCGTTGATCCAGGAGCCGGCGCGTGTCTGGAGGTTCTGATACGACAGCTCCCGCGGCGACAGCATGAGCTGGCGGTACTCGCCGTTGACGGTGTACCGGTCGTTGTCCACGTCGACGAAGCGGTAATACGTCCGGATCTCCTGGAGCTGGGCGAACGTGCGCAAGAGCGGGCGGTGGTCCCACAGCCGAATGTTCTTGATGGTGGACGCGTTCCGCTCGAGGGCCCGTGCGTCGAGCGACTCGTCGGCGGGGAACTCCTTCTCCTCGACCCGGTCGAGGCCGTAGGCCTGACGCGTCATGCGGATGTTGTGCTGGATGAACGGACGCTCGGCCGCCAGCTCGTTGGGGGTGACGCGGAAGCGCTGGAGGAGCGCGGGATAGATGCCGAGGCCGAGGATCCACACGCCGATGAGGACCAGCAAGCCGGCGGCGATGAGCCGGAGACCGCCGCGCGTGATCTGAACGAGACAGGCGAGCGCGCAGAGCGCGGAGAGGACCGTCAGCGCGTTCAGCACGGGCAGCGAGGCGTGGATGTCGGTGTACGACGCGCCGAAGACCACACCGCGCGGCGAGTAGAGCAGCTCGAAGCGGTCGAGCCAGAACCCGACGCCGGCCAGCATCAGGACAACGCATCCGAGCAGGAGGAGATGGCTGCGCGCGCCCGCGGCCAGGCGCGGCCCGCGCGCGGTCAGGACGAGGCTGCGCTGGAGCACGTAGATCACGACGGTCAGCACGAGCGTGCCGATGACGAGGGCCGTCGCCCACCCCACGACCATCCGCCAGAACGGCAGCGTGAACACGAAGAATCCGAGGTCGCGGCCGAAGAGCGGATCGATCGTGCCGAACGGTACCGCGCTCGAGTACTGGAGCAGAGTTTCCCAGCGCGCGCTCGCGCGCAGACCGGACGCGAACGCGATGAACGCCAGGACGACGGGCAAGAAGCGCCGGATGATCGGCTCGATCACGACGCGTCCCGGCAACCCGAGCTGGTCTTCCAGCTCCCACAGGACATCGGGGCGAGCGCGCCGGGCGGCGAACGTCAGGTTCCCATAAAGGAACACCAGCACGACCACGGCGACGGCGGTGAAGAGCGAGCCCCGCAGCTTGAGGGTGGTGAGAAAGACCCCGGTGTAGCCGACCTCCTGGAACCACAGCCAGTCGGTGTAGAGGGGAACGATCTCACCCACCAAGCCCAGGGCCACGAGGCCCAGGACCAGGAACAGGGCGGCTTGCGAGCGCTGCATCCGGGGTGGGATTAGGTTCCGTGCCTCCACGAGGCGAGATACGATTCCTGCTCGGCGGAGAGCGCATCGATGACGACGCCCATCGACGCGAGCTTGAGGCGCGCGATCTCACGATCGATCTCGATCGGTACGACGTAGACCTTGCGCTCCAGGCTCCGCCCGCGCTTCACCATGAACTCGGCGCCGAGCGCCTGGTTGGCGAAGCTCATGTCCATGACGGCGGCCGGGTGTCCCTCGGCGGACGCGAGGTTGATCAGCCGTCCCTCGCCCAGGACATAGATGTGACGCTTGCCCGGCATCGTGAACTCCTCGACGAAGGGACGCACCTGGCGCCGCGCGGTGGCCGTCTTGGCCAGCGCGTCCAGATCGATCTCGACGTTGAAGTGACCGGAGTTGGCGAGGATGGCGCCGTCCCGCATCCGGGCGAAGTGCTCGCTCCGGATCACCGACGTGTTGCCGGTCACGGTCACGAACACTTCGCCGACTTCGGCGGCGTTGGCCATCGGCATGACCGGGAAGCCGTCCATGACCGCTTCCAGCGCCCGCATCGGCTCCACCTCGGTGACGACGACGTGCGCCCCCATCCCCTTCGCGCGGGCCGCCACCCCACGGCCACACATCCCGTAGCCGCAGACGACCACCGTCTTGCCGGCGAGCAGGATGTTGGTCGCGCGCAGGATTCCGTCGATGGTGGACTGGCCCGTCCCGTAGCGATTGTCGAAGAGATGCTTGGTATCGGCGTCGTTGACCGCGATCACCGGGAAGGCGAGCACGCCCTCCTTCTCCATGGCGCGAAGCCGGACCACACCGGTCGTCGTCTCTTCGGTACCGCCGATGACGTCGGGCAACAGCTCGCGCCGATCGCGGTGGAGCTGCGTGATCAGGTCGGCGCCGTCGTCCATCGTGATCTGGGGCCGGGTCGCGAGCACGGCTTCGAGGTGCCGGTAGTACCGCGTGTTGTCCTCGCCCTTGTGAGCGAAGACCGGAATGCCGTATTCCTTGACCAGCGCCGCCGCCGTGTCGTCCTGGGTGGAGAGCGGATTGGACGCGCAGAGCACGACCTGAGCGCCGCCCGCCTTGAGCGTGAGCATCAGCACCGCGGTTTCCGTCGTCACGTGGAGGCAGGCGCCGAGACGGATGCCCTTGAGCGGCTGTTCCTTGGCGAAGCGCTCACGCACCTGACGCAGGACCGGCATCGACTGTTCCGCCCACTCGATCCGGAGGCGCCCGGCCGCGGCTTGCGCCAGGTCCTTGACGTCGTGCTCAGCCATGAGGGTGGTCGTCCTTTCGTGCTACGGCGCTGCGCGCGCGGCTCGTCTCGTGGGGAAGGTGTTGGAGGGAGCCGGCGAGGCTCCCTCCCCGGTCACATCCTGGCGTCGTCGCGCAGGTCCTTGACGCGGTTCGTCTGCTCCCAGCTGAATTCCGGCTCGGTGCGGCCGAAATGACCGTAGGCCGCCGTCTTCTTGTAGATGGGCCGGCGGAGGTTCAGGTACTTGATGATCCCGGCGGGAGTGAAGTCGAAGTGGCGGCGAATCATCTGCTCGAGCTGGGGGTTGGGGACCTTGCCCGTCCCGAACGTCTCGACCATGATCGAGACCGGGTCGGCCACGCCGATGGCGTAAGCGACCTGGACCATGGCACGCTCCGCCAGCCCGGCCGCGACCACGTTCTTGGCCACGTGGCGCGCCATGTAGCACGCGGACCGATCGACCTTCGTCGGGTCCTTTCCGGAGAAGGCGCCGCCACCGTGCGGGCACGACCCGCCGTACGTGTCGACGATGATCTTGCGTCCGGTGAGCCCGGTGTCACCCATCGGCCCGCCGGTCACGAAGCGGCCGGTCGGGTTCACGTGGAACACGCACTTCCGGCGATCGAGCAGCTCGGCCGGAATCGTGGGCACGATGACCCGCTCGATGATGTCCTCGCGCAGACGATCGTTGCTGACGTCGGGACTGTGCTGGGTGGAGATGACGACGGTCTCGACCGAGTGCGGCTTGCCGTCCACGTAGCGGACCGTGACCTGCGACTTTCCATCCGGCCGCAGGTAGTCGGCGCCCCCCGTCTTCCGGAGCTCGCTGAGCCGCATGACGAGCTTGTGCGCGAGGATGATCGGCAACGGCATCAGCTCGGGCGTCTCGGTGCACGCATAGCCGAACATGAGGCCCTGGTCGCCGGCGCCGAGATTGTCCACGCCCATGGCGATGTCACCGGACTGCTCGTCGATGGCCGTGATCACGCCGCACGTCTCGTAGTCGAACCCGTACTTGGCGCGGGTGTATCCGACCTGGCGGATCGTCTCGCGCGCCACGCGCGGAATGTCGACGTAGCACGAGGTGGTGATCTCGCCGGCCACGACGACGAGGCCGGTCGTCAGCAGCGTCTCGCACGCCACGCGCCCGATCGGATCCTGGCCGATGATCGCATCTAGGACCGCGTCGGAAATCTGATCGGCGATCTTGTCGGGGTGACCTTCGGTCACCGACTCCGACGTGAACAGATATTCATCCCGCGCCATGCGTTCCCTCCCGGAAAAACTGGCCCCACTCTAGCACGCTCAACGGTCGGTACGCATCCGTCCCTTGAGCGCGTCGAGGACCGGCACCGACCAGGGGTCGACGCCGCGCACGATGGCGAGATAGTAGCTCGTGCACTGGCCGAGATAGGCGAGTGACAGCAGGCGGGCGAGATAGCCGCCGCCGCGCGTGGACACCTCGGCGACGCCGGCGGCGCCGGGACCGATCAGCTCACGCAGCAGCGCGAAGCGTCGGGTGATCTCCGGGCCCTCTTCGCGATCGCGCAGGAGCACCAGATAGAGCTCGCGCGCGAGCGGTCCACTCCACGCTTCGATCTCGTTGTGATTCATCTCGGGCAGGACGCCGGCAGCGGCGAACGTCTTGGAGTTCTCCTCGAAGTCCGTCTTCCACCGGTAGGCGGTCGTGCCCGTGACGGGACCGCCATAGACCACCGGCAGGTGGTTGCCGATCGCCTGGGCCAGACGCTTCGCTTCGTTCGTCGCCGTCGGCCGGGCCGTGTCGAGCTCGCCAGCCAGCGCGTCGATGACCTCGAACGCCTCCTCGACTTCCCCGCCCTTGCTGACGTGCAGGTCGGTGGACTTGAGGATGCCGAGAAGCGGGAAGAACAGATACCCGAGCGCCATGCGCGGCATCAGCCCGACCGGCAGCGTGACTCTGGGAACTCCGCGCTCCCGCGCCAGCGCAACCAGCCGCCCGCCCGAGGTGATCGCGACCAGTGGGCAGCCGCGGCTCAGCGCGGCCTCGGCCGCCGACAGTGATTCGGCGGTGTCGCCC